>JAABUM010006649.1_pt1 | contig 11181 bp, 7 predicted proteins | sample 5559161 | NCBI WGS metagenome assembly JAABUM01 (sample SAMN10711868, study PRJNA513369) | rock metagenome | isolation source: Antarctica rocks | place: Antarctica: Victoria Land, Siegfried Peak nord | reverse complement strand
AAGCGTAAGCGAGTGCATCGTTCAGCGCGCCGCAGGAGCATCATCTGGATTGGCTCTTCGCGCTCTGGATGATGCACTCGCTTACGCTTCGCGTTCTCGATGAACACCTGCAAAAGACCACCACCTTGCTCGTATCTCGCAATTTGCGATGACACTACGACAAGTTGTGGCGCTACAACACAACAAAAAAAGCCACCAATGAAACTGCTTCTTGCCACAACTTCGACTCACAAAGCGCGCGAAATCGCCGAACTTCTGCGCGATGTTCCCAATTTAGAACTCGAAACGCTCAACGATTATCCGGCGACCGAAGCGCCCGAAGAAGACGCCGATTCGATGGACGGCAACGCGCAAATCAAAGCGGAATTTTACGCCCGCCACTTTCAAACGCGCGTATTGGCCGACGATTCGGGCTTGGAAGTGGATGCCCTCAACGGCGAACCGGGCGTTCATTCGGCGCGCTGGTTCGATGGCGAATATGACGAACGAAACGCCGCGCTGTTGTCGCACGTGCGCGATGTTCCCGTGGAACACCGGAGCGCGCGTTATCGTTGCGCGCTGTGTCTGGCGACGCCGGACTCAATCGAGTGGGCGGGCGAAGGCGTTTGCGAAGGTGAAATCGCGCTCGAAGCGAGGGGAAGCGGCGGGTTTGGCTATGATCCGATTTTCGGACTCACGCTCGCTTCGGGCGTGGAATCAGAATTCGTCGGGCAAACGATGGGCGAAGTCGCGCCCGAAGTGAAGGCAAGCCTGTCACACCGCGCGCGCGCTGTTCGGCTTTTAGCCGAGCATTTGAAAGCGCGTTAAAGCAGTTCGATTTCGCCGCGCCCGAAGTCGAGGCACAGGCGTTTGCCGCGAAAAAAGCCGAGGCCCAAAACGCCATCGAATTCTGTTTCCGAGCCGAATTTAAAACACTCACGGAAAATTCTTCGTGCATCTGGCCAAGAGCAAACAGCGCGGGCAAACGCACTTCAACCGCAGTCACCACTCCGCCAGCCGTTTCAACGCGGTGGAAACTTCCTGTTCTGGCCTTCAGGTCACTGAGGGCGGTCAAGGCGGTTGGCTTGACTACCGAGGAACTCGCTCCTGTGTCCAGCAACAAACGCAACACGGAAACCACTTTTCCGGCCCCTGTCGAGTAAGCGCCGTTCACCACAACGAACGGCGCATTCGCGTCGAACTCAAACGTCACGCTTGGCTCCGGCGAGGGGAAACAGGAGCACGACATCTTTGGGCATCGGCTTGAAGCACAAAACGGCCATGTCGCCCGTCCCCTCTTCACGGGCGAGTCGCCCGTGAAATTCGCCCACTTCTTCCCGATCCGGCGAATGGGCCGCGACAATTCCTCGCACGACACGCCATTGCTCGTCGAATTCGGCGTTTTTGACCAACACCCACTCGCCCGGAGACCGCTCGCCGATTTCGGCTTCGCTCAAAAATTCGTGTTCCATGAAGAAAAGTTTATGGCGTCAATTCAACTCGATTTCGCCGCGCGCGAAGTTGATGCGCAGTTCGCGTTCGCGCAGGAAATCGAGACCGATCACGCCGTCAATTGGGAGCGACGAACCGATGTCGTGGACGATGACGGTGAACTCTTCGCGCATCAGTCCCAACGCGAAAAGCGCGGGCAGGCGCAAGCCGAAGGTGATGACTTTGCCGTTCGCCGTTTCCACTTCAAAACCTCCTGCTAAACGAGAGGAAACATCTCCCAAAGCCGCGAGCGCTTTGGGATTGATCACGGTTTGCGTGGCGCCCGTGTCCAAGACCAGGGTGAGAGTGCGAATCTGGCTTCCGGTCGAGTAGCCCGCTTTCACCGTGATAGACGGCGCATGAGGATCGAAATCGAAAACCATCAGAGCAAGACCACGACGTTTTTAGGCCAAGGTTTGAAACATAAACGGGCCAGATTTCCCGATTCTTCACCCGGAGCCAAGCGGGCCTGTGCTTCATCTATCACTTCTCGATCTGGAGAATGCGCCGCGACTACGCCGCGCACCACGTTCCACTTGTCGTCGAACTCGGCGTTGCGCACCAAAACCCATTCTTCCGGGTAACGCTCTTTGATCTGGGCTTCGCTTAAAAATTCAGCTTCCATGCGAAGCAGTTTAAAGCTGAGAACGGTTCGCTTTGAAGCGGGCGCAAAAAGGTCAGGGTCATTTTCTTGCGTTAAGATGTCTGTATTATTTTGCTGCGTTCCTTTTGGAGCGTGTCTCGCGGACAGTGCATCATTGCCAGAGGCGTCCTGAACTCAACTCAAGGGGGCGCCCGAAAAGGATGCACTGCGTGTGAGACACGATTTAGAGAACTCACCTGCACAGAAAAGTTCAGCGCGACTTCCGCTGGCAAAGGCGCGTGAAAAAACGAAACCCAAATGAATCCCTTTCCCATCCGGGTTTTGCTGGTCGAAGACGGCGAAGACGATGCCCGCACCATTCGCGGTTTTTTGTCCGATATGGGCGCAGACCGCTTCGAAGTCGAGTCCGCCAACTCCCTTTCTGCTGCGCGTCACTTGCTCGCGGGGCAACGCTTTGATGTCTGTTTATTGGACAACTCCCTTGGCGGCACCACAACGCTGGAACTTTTGGGAGAAGATGGCAGCGACGTGATGCCCTTCGTTTTGCTCTCGGAAAACGAAGAACTTGAAACCGATGTCGCTGCTTCTCTGGCCGGAGCCGCCGATACTCTGGTCAAAAAACATCTCAACGCGGCTTTGCTGGAACGCTCCATTCGCTACGCCATCGAGCGCAAAAAAACCGGGGCGTCGCTGCTTCAAGCGCAACGGTTCGCTCAGGCGACGCTGGACGCTTTGCCCGACAACATCGCGGTGCTCGACGCGCAGGGCACAATCGTCGCGGTGAACGCCGCGTGGCGCGAGCGTGCCGCGATGGATTTTCCCGGCGCGGGAAGCGGCCCCGGAACTAATCTGTTGGAAGTGTGCGAAAAAAGCCACTCGTCTCAGGAACGCGAAACAGCCGGAGGCATTCGGGCTATCATCGCGGGAACGCAGGAACTGTTTCGTCTTGAATACTCCGCTTCTAACCAGGGCGAAACGAAGTGGTTTCAACTGTCTGCGACGCGTTTTTCGGGAAGCGGGCCGGTTCACATCGTCGTGGCGCACAAAGACGTTTCCGAACAAAAGCAGACCGAAACGCAACTGCGCGCCACCCAGCAACGGTGGCAGCACATCGTCTCTTCCGGCGCGGCGGTCATTTTCGTTCTCAAAATCCAAGACAGGGCCGTTGTTCCGGTGTGGGCCAGCGACAACGTTTTGCAGCTGCTGGGCTGGACGGCGCCCGAGACTTTGGCGCCGACGTGGTGGGTTGACCACATCCATCCCGAAGACCGCGAGCAGGCGCTGACCATCAACTTTTCCATATTCGAGCAAAATCATCTGGTTCACGCTTATCGTTTTCAACGCAAAGACGGCGCTTACATCTGGCTGCGCGAAGAGCTGCGCATGGCGCGCGACGGCGAAGGTCGCCCGGTGGAATTCATCGGTTCGTGGACGGACGTGTCCGAGCAAAAACGCGTCGAGGAATCGCTGCGCCAGAGCAACGAACTGATGCACGCCGTCACCGAAGGCGCAACCGATGCCATTTTCGCCAAAGACCGGGAAGGCCGTTATCTGATGATCAACTCGGCGGGCGCTCGTTTCATGGGCCAAAGCGTCGAGGAAATCGTCGGCAAAACCAACGAGGAACTCGCCTCCTCCGAAACCGTGCTGGCTTTTGGAGTGATAGACCGCGCGGTTTTGGAAGAAGGCGTTGCTCAAACGCGCGAAGTGACGGGCACTTTCGGCGGCGTGACCCACACTTTTCTGGCGAACAAAAATCCGCTGCGTGGGCCTGATGGAAGCGTGACGGGCATCGTTGACATTTCGCGCGACATCACCGAGCGCAAGCGCGCCGAGCAAGTTTTGGAAGACAGGACGCGCGAAATCGTCACCGTCTGGGAAAGCATGACCGACGGGTTTTACTCGCTCGATGCCGACTGGCGCTTCACTCACGTCAACTCGCAGGCGTGCGAGTTGTGGGGACGAACCGCGCAAGAACTGATCGGGCGGCGCGTGTGGGACGAGTTTCCCGCCGCTGTGGACTTGGAGTTTCACACGCAATATCATCGCGCCAAAAACGAAAACGTGGCCGTCACTTTTGAAGCATATTACGCGCCTCTCAACGCGTGGCACGAAGTTCACGCGTATCCCTCTCCTCTTGGACTTTCGGTTTATTTTCGGGACATCACGCATCGCAGGCAAGCCGAAGAGCAACTGCGCTTTCAAAAAACGTTGTTGCAAGCGCAAATGGAAGCGTCGCCCGACGGGATTTTGGTGGTGTCGAACCAGGCGGAAGTCCTCTCTTACAACCAGCGCTATCTGCGGATGTGGAACATCCCGGCAGAAGTGGCCCAAAGCGGCGATTCCGCCCTCGTCCGGCAAGCGGTGTTAGATCAACTGGTCGATCCCGAAGGCTACTGGCAACGCGTGACCTACCTGTTCGAGCACCGCGAAGAATCTTACCACGAGGAGATTTCGCTGCGCGACGGGCGAATATTCGACCGTTATGGCGCGCCCATCGTGGGCGAGGACGGCTCCTATCACGGGCGCGTCTGGTATTTCCACGATATCACGCACCGCAAAGCCGCGCAAAACGCGCTTTTGCAAATGCGCGACGAGTTGGAAGCGCGCGTCGAAGAGCGCACCAGAGAACTGGAGCAGTCCAACTCAACGCTTTCCGATGAGATTCTCGAACGCGAGCGCGCCGAGCGCGAAGTGCGCGCGCAGGCCCGCCAACACGAAGCCGTCGCCGAACTGGGACGGTGCGCCCTGCTCGACATCGAGTTAAAAACGCTTTTCGACGGCGCCGTTTCGCTGATTTCGGCGACTCTAAACGCAGAAACCTGCTCGTTCTGGGAACGCCTGCCCGGCACCGACTTGTTACAACGGCGCGTAGGCGTCGGCTTGAGTAAACAGGAAATGCAACCGGTTCCCCAGGTCGCAATCGGAGATGCGGCTCAAGTCGGCTACACCGCACTTCTGGGTAAACCGGTCATTTCGGAAGATTTGGAACACGAAACGCGTTTCGAAGCGCATTCGTTTTTGCTGGACAAAGGCATCAACAGCACCATCACCGTTCCGGTTCAGGACGGCGAGCTTTATGGCGTCTTGGCGGCCAGTTCGCCGCACAAGAAAAGCTTTAGCCACACCGAGATTTTCTTTTTTCAAACCGTCGCCAACGTGTTGTCCAGCGCCATCGCACGCAAGAACATCGAATCGGAAATCCGCTCGCTCAACGAAGAGTTGCAAGAGGCCAACACCAAACTGCGCGTCGAAAACATCGAGCGCCAGATGACGATGGGCGCGCTGCGCGAAGCCAGCGAAGTGCTCCAAACGGCCAAAGACGAAGCCGAAGCCGCGCGAGAAGAAGCCGAAGCGGCCAACCTCGCCAAATCGGAGTTTTTGTCGCGCATGAGCCACGAACTGCGCACGCCGCTCAACGCGATTCTGGGTTTTGGACAGATTTTGGATATGCGCGCCAGCGAGCCGCAAGAACGCGAAAACATCCGTCAGATTCTCAAAGCCGGACGCCATCTGCTGGGCCTCATCAACGAAGTGCTCGACATCGCGCGCATCGAATCGGGCCATATGTCGCTGTCGCTGGAGCCGATTGCGGCGGGTCTGGTCGTGCAGGAAGCGCTCGATCTGGTGCGACCTCTGGCGTCGGGGCGAAACGTGAGCCTATTCAACGGCGTGATGGGCGAAAACGCGGACAAACATCTCCTGGCCGACCAGCAGCGATTCAAGCAGGTTTTGCTCAACTTGATGTCCAACGCCGTGAAATACAACCGCGAAGGCGGCGCCGTTTTCATCGGTTGCGAGATCATTGCTTCCCCGCCCGAAACGCGCGGCGGCCTCCACATCGAGGGCCGCTTGCGCTTTATCGTGCGCGACACGGGACACGGACTTTCGCCCGAAGACATCTCGAAATTGTTCGTTCCCTTCGAGCGATTGGGCGCGGCGCGCACGCAAATCGAAGGCACCGGCATCGGCCTCACGCTGTGCAAACGCTTAGTTGAAGCCATGAATGGTCAGATTGGTGTCTTGAGCGAAATCGGGCAAGGCAGCACGTTCTGGGTTGAGTTGCCCTTGGTGAGCAGTCCGCTCGAACAGGCCGCTTTGGAAGCGGGCGCCGCGCACGGTTCAACGGCTTCGGCTGTGGGAAACCACAAAACCATTTTGTATATCGAGGACAACTTGTCCAACATCAACCTCATCGAACAGGCGCTACGCGAACAAAACGTGCAGGCCAAATTCCTGACGGCGATGCAGGGCAGCGTCGGATTGGAGTTGGCGACGCAGCACCGGCCCGACTTGATTTTGCTCGACGTGCATTTGCCCGACATCATGGGCGACGCCGTTTTGCGCCGCCTCAAAGACGACGCAAAGACGCGCGACATTCCCGTCGTTGTGCTGAGCGCCGACGCCACGCCCTCGCAAATCGAGCGCTTGATGGCGGGCGGAGCGCAGGCTTATCTGACCAAGCCGCTCGATTTGAAGCAGTTTTTTAGCGTGTTGGAAGAAGTATTAAAATAGCAGAAACGCCCCTTGGCAGAACCCGGAGTAGAAGCGAGGTGGCTTGAGTTGAGTTCGGCCCGGCCACGTGGCTTCCGCTCCGGATTCTGCCAAGGGCGTTTCTGCTATAAAAGCGGGATAAATCATGCAAACAGACCATTTTCAACAGGCCCGTTTTCTCATCGTAGACGATGAACCGGCCAACGTCGCGGTGTTGACGCAGATGCTCAAGATGTGGGACGCAACTCACGTCGTCGGCACGACCGACCCGTGCGCGACCGCCGATTTGTTCCATTCGTTCCAGCCCGACATCATCTTGCTCGACGTGATGATGCCTTGCATGAGCGGCTTTGACGTGATGGAGCAACTGGCGCTGCTGGTTCCGTCCGATGAGTTTTTGCCGATTCTGATTCTGACCGCCGACACCAACGAGAAGACCAAACGACGCGCGCTCGAATGCGGCGCCGCCGACTTTTTGACCAAACCCTTCGATGCCGTCGAGCTGTCGCTGCGCGTTCACAACTTGTTGTCGAGACGCTTTTTGAATTGCCGTTTGCAACACCAAAATCACGCTTTAGACCAAAAAGTTCAGGAGCGCACGGCACAGTTGGAACAGACGCAACTCGACACGGTGGAATGTCTGGCTTTGGCGGCGGAATACCGCGATGATGATACCGGCCAACACACGCAACGCGTCGGCGACATGACGGCCTTGATCTCCCGCAATCTGGGTTTGGACGCCGAACGCGTCAACCTCATCCGCCGCGCCGCGCCGCTCCACGATGTCGGCAAAATCGGCATCGCCGACAGCATTTTGCTCAAGCCCGGCAAGCTGACGCCCGAAGAGTTCGACACCATGAAAACCCACGCGATGATTGGCTCAACCATCATGGCGCGCCATCACACGCCGCTTTTGCAACTGGCCTCCAACATCGCGCTCACCCATCACGAACGGTGGAACGGCAAAGGTTATCCCCGCGCATTGTCGGGCGAAGCCATCCCGCTCGAAGGCCGCATTTTGGCCGTCGCCGATGTTTTCGATGCGCTCACGCACGAGCGCCCTTACAAAAAAGCGTGGCCCGTCGAAGAAGCTTTAACCGAAATCAGCGCGCAAAGCGGACAGCAATTCGATCCCGATGTGGTGAACGCGTTTTTGTCGCTTCCGAGGGAATGTTTGGTGTAGCCATCAAAACCGAGAACGCGAAGCGTAAGCGAGTGCATTCTTCAGAGCGCGAAGCGCCACTTGATAAGGAAGATGCGCCTTCGGCGCGCTCCACAATGCACTCGCTGACGCTTCGCGTTCTCGAACGGGCAAATGTCGAGTTAGCGCTCGCGCCTCAAAGTCGCGGATCAACCGGCTCGCTTTCGAGAGCCAGCACGCCCCACACGCACTCGTGCGTGCGCCGCAGTCCCTCGCCCGCCACAAAACGGCGCAGCGCTTCGGTTCCCAGCGCCCATTCGCGTAGTGCCAGAGAACGCTTGCCCGCGAGACTCCGTTTGCGCAACCGCTCCAAGTTTTGTGGCAGCAAATACTCCGGCCCGTAAATGATGCGCAGGTATTCCGGCCCGCGACACTTGAGCGCCGGTTGAACCAAGCGCCCGTCGTGTTGGTTGATCCATTCGAGCGGCTTGACGACCATGCCTTCGCCGCCTTTTGATGTGAGTTCAAGCCACCAATTTTCCGCGTTTTGCACTTGCGCTTCATCGCCTAACTCCACCGTTTTGAACGGCGTGGCCAGACACATCGGCTCGTGAAGAGCCAACTGCGCGAGCGTTTCCATATGCCAGACGTGCGACTTGTCGAGATAGAGCGCGCCTTCCGAGGCGAGCACATGAAACGGCGCGAACTTCAAATCTTCGACGCCCGAAACGGGCCAGCAATAACGGTTCAGCGCGGCTTTATAAAGCCCTAATGCGGCTTCACGCTGGCTGAAATCGCGTTCGAGTTCGCCAACGGGCAGACCGTGCTTCGCCGCCTTTTGCAAAGCCTCTCGCGCCGCCGCCAAACCCGATTCGCCTGCCGAAGCGACCGGCAAATACTGCGAATCGAGCAAGCCTTGCGCTTTGGCCGACCACGGCAAAAGCTCGGCATCGAGACAAAACCAGTCCGAACTGAACTCATCCCACCAACCACAGCGCGTGATGGCGCCGCGAATGCGTTCGAGCACTTCGCCTTCTACGCTCAGGTCATCGAAGAATCGCCGTCCGGTGCGCGTCAAAATGGCGCCGCTTTCGCCCGCCACACCAAAGCGCCGCATCGCCGTTTTCTCGTCGCGGCACACAACCGCAACTGCGCGCGAACCCATGTGCTTTTCCTCGCACACAACAGTTTGCACCCCGTTTTCGCGGAAATACGCCCACACGGTCGAGGGATGTTCGAGCATTCCCGAATCGAGCGGAGCCGTGGCTGTGGGCGACATCGTGGGCGGCAGGTGAATCAGCCAGCGCGGATCGGCGCCAAATCTCGACAAAATTTCGAGCGCCGCCGCGCCCTGTTCGGCGCCGATTGTGACGCGCGACAGATAAACGTTGTCGAGAACGCGCTTGCCCGAAACGTCGGCAAAATCCAGCGTTTCATCCGCCGCCATGACCGTATCGAGTTCGGAAAATCCAAGCGGACGCGCCGGTTCGACGTAGGTTTTTTGCGCTGCAACTTCCACGAACTCGCGTTCTGGCCAGCGAAGCGCGCTCAGCTTTCCGCCGAACACGCAGCCGGTGTCTATGTCAACGGTGTTGTTGAGCCAATCGGCGCGCGGCACGGGCGTGTGACCGTAAACCACGGCGGCTTTGCCACGATAATCCTGCGCCCACGGATAGCGAACCGGAAGCCCGAACTCATCGGTTTCGCCGGTCGTTTCGCCATACAAACAAAACGAACGCACGGCGCCCGAACTGCGGCCTTGAAACTCCGCTTTACAACCCGCGTGCGCCACAACTAAACGCCCGCCGTCGAGCACGTAATGCGAAATCAAACCGTCCAGAAAGTGCTTCATTCGCTCGCGGAACTCATCGTCGCGCGCTTCCAGATCAGCAATCGAGGCATCCAAACCATGCGCGATTTTGGGCGATTTGCCTTCGAGGTAGTGAAGCACCTTGTCGTCGTGATTGCCCCGCACGCACAGCGCCGCGCCGGATTCCACCATTTTTTGTGCGATGTCGAGCACATCAGCCACGCGCGGCCCCCGATCAACGAGGTCGCCGACAAAAACTGCCGTGCGCCCGGCATGACGAAACGTGCCGCTTTCATCGCGCGCGTAACCCAACTTGTCGAGCAAGATTTCGAGTTCATCGGCGCAGCCGTGAACGTCGCCGATAATGTCGAACGGCCCGACGAGTTCGCGCCGGTCGTTGAAGAGAGGCACGCGCGCCACTGTTGCCGCTTCGACTTCTTCGACGCCGTTCAACACGAACACGCGGCGAAACCCTTCTTTTTCGAGATGGCGCAATGAGCCGCGCAGTTCGCGCAAGTGGTTGCGAACTACGTGCGGCCCGAAGTTGCGGTCGCTGCGTTTTTCGTTGCGCGCCTGACAAACCGATTCCGGCACGTTGAGCACAACCGCAACCGTGAACAGATGATATTTGCGCGCGAGTTGAAGCAGCGATTTGCGACTCGCGGCCTGCACATTGGTCGCGTCAACGACGGTTAAGCGCAGGTTTTTGAGTCGCTTAGCAGCGATGTCGTGCAAAATATCGAAAGCATCGTTAGTGGCTTCGAGCGAGTTCTCATCATCGCACACCAAAGCGCGACAAAAGTCACTTGATACAACTTCGGATGGCAAAAAATGGCGCCGCGCAAACGACGATTTGCCTGCGCCAGAAGCACCGACAAGAACAACTAAACAAGGTTCGGGAAGAGAAATGTGCATGATTTATTGTTGGTGGATTTTCCGCGCTTCTCGGCCCTCACCCGGCCTTTGGCCACCCACGCCCAGAGGGCACCCGCGCTGCGCAGGAGAAGGCCGAACTGCGCTTGCCGGGCACGATTGAATCTGAGTCAAGCGACAAAAGTTCCAGTTCGGCCTTCTCCTGCGCAGCGCGGGTGCCCTCTGGGCGTGGGTGGCCAAAGGCCGGGTGAGGGCCGAGAAGCGGTTACGCGTCGCGCGCTTCCCGACGAAAAATCGCCATTTGCGAAGGCGCGCCCAAAGTTTCGTGCTCTGGCCCCAAAGAACGTGTTTCAACAGAGTAGTTGAACTTGTCCGCAACACCTTTAGCCCACGAATCGAACTCTTGTCGCTTCCACTCGAAGCGATGGTCGCGGTGGCGCATTTTGCCTTCGGGGAGCGTTTCCCAAACGGCGTTGTATTCGCGGTTGGGCGTGGTCACAACGACGGTTTCTGGCCGCGCGAACTCCCACACGACGCGCTCGAACGCGGGAAGTCGCGCCGGATCGAGATGTTCGATGACCTCAACTAACGCTGCGCCATCGAAGCCTTCAAAACGTTTGTCGCGGTAAGTGAGCACGCCAAACGCCAACTGAACCCGCGCTCGCAAACGTTCCGGCATCCGGTCGAGTCGCAGTTTTTCTTCGGCGATTTCCAGCGCGCGATGCGAGGCGTCCACGCCCAACACGAACTCGAACTGCGGCTCGCGGAGCAGTTCGCGGATGAGCCGCC
>JAABUM010006646.1_pt1 | contig 11185 bp, 9 predicted proteins | sample 5559161 | NCBI WGS metagenome assembly JAABUM01 (sample SAMN10711868, study PRJNA513369) | rock metagenome | isolation source: Antarctica rocks | place: Antarctica: Victoria Land, Siegfried Peak nord | reverse complement strand
ACATCATCCGGTCCAGACTCAGCGCCGGCTGGCGACGGTGGGGAACAATCTACCGTGGGCGGTCTCAGCCGCAGCCAGGACAACGTTCTCACCACCGCCGTGGAACCGACATCCCCAATATACAAGCAGGTCCACTTGCACACCACGAGTAGTAGCCCTTGTAACCCCCCGTCTCCGCCGCGCCGCCCAGCGGCAACAGGGCCCCGGCGCGCCCCGCCGCCGCGTCGAGCGTTTCGTTCCCTGCGGGGTCGATGGCCCAGCCCGGCCGCAGAGGGAGCCCCTTGCGCGCGTAGACTTCTAATCGCCCGACCGGGACGATGCTGGTGGCCATGTCCAGGACGAAGGGCCGGTCATCGCCCGTGGGGACGGCCACGGCGATGGGGTTGGTCCCGACCGTGGCCCGCCGTCCGCCCGTGGGCGCGACCAGCGGCGATGCGTTCGTGAGCGCGAGGCCGATCAGGTCGTGTTCCAGGGCCAGCATGGCGTAGTACCCGGCGATGCCGAAGTGGTTGGAGTTGCGCACGGAGACGACGCCGACGTCGTGGTCCCGCGCTTTGGCGATGGCGAGGCGCATGGCGACGTCTCCCGCGATCTGGCCCATGCCGTTGCGGCCGTCGACGAGGGCGGTAGCGGCGCTCTCCCGCTCGATCACCGGCGCTGCGGCGGGGTCGAGGACGCCCGCGTCGATGAGCGTGACGTACTGGGGCAGGCGCGCCACGCCGTGGCTCTCGATGCCGCGGGCGTCGCTCGTCGTCAGGACGGCCGCCGCGACGCCCGCGTCGTCCGTGGTCATGCCGGCTCCGCGCAAGATCGTGGCCGTATAGTCCCGCAGCATCCCTTCGTCGACGCGCGCATACTCGTCGTTCATCGTCCTCTCCTTCTCCCACGGTCCGTAACCGTGACGCCATCACGTCACGTCGCCGTCCCTGTCCCTTCCAAGGCCGGGTGCCGCGCGCCTCCTATGGGGGCGGCCGCAACGCGTGCAGGCGTGCGACGCGCTCATCCCAATCGCCCGCGTCGCCCGGCTCGTAGATCGCGACCGGGGCGGACCGGCCTGCCACGACGTGAGCCTCCGCCAGGTCCCGTATCTCGCCCGCCCCCATCGCCTGCGTCAGCACGTTGCCAAGCGCCGTCGCCTCAACGGGCCCGGCAAGCACGGGACGGCGGCAGGCGTCGGCCGTGAGCTGACAGAGCAGCCCATTACGCGCGCCGCCGCCCACGACGTGGATCGCCCCCACACGTACCATGGCGAGACGCTCGGCCCGCTCTAGGGCCGTACGGTACGCCAGTGCCAGCGCTTCTACGATGACGCGGACGAGACGAATCGGGTCGTCGGCCACCCCTCCCTGCTGGCCCGTGCGCCGCAGATACTCCGCGATGGTCGCCGGCATGTCAACCGGATGTAGGAAGGCCGGGTCGTCCGCGTCCACGACCACATCCGAGGGGGGGGCAGCGGCGGCGCCCCCAATCAGGTCCTCGTAGCTCCATTCCCGGCCGCCGCGCGCCCAGGCTCTCCTGCACTCCTGCAGCAGCCACAGGCCCATGATGTTGGTCAGGAACCGATAGGTCCCACCGACGCCGCCCTCGTTGGTGAACCCGGCCGAGCGCGCCTCCTCCGTCAGGATGGGCCGATCCAGTTCCAAACCCAACAGCGACCACGTGCCCGAACTGATATAGACATGGCTGGCATGGCTGCTCGACGCTCCTGACGACGCGGCGGCCGGGGCGGCCGGGACGGCCGGGACGGCGACGACGGCGCAGGCCGTGTCGTGGGTGGCGGGCAAGATGACGGGCACGGCTCCCAGGCCGCATGCAGCGCGCACGTCCGCGCGTAGCGGGCCGAATGTCGTGCCCGGCCGGCTCGGCGCGAGCAGCATGTGCGCGGGCACGTCGAGGCGCGCCAGCATATCAGTGGCCCACGCTCCGTCGACGCCCAACATCCCCGTCGTGGAGGCGTTAGTGTCCTCGGCGGCGCGCTCACCCGACAGCCAATAGTGCAACAGATCGGGTATCATCAGCAGCGAGTGGGCAAGCTCCAACGCACGATCCCCATCCCGTCGCCGGGCGACGAGCTGATAGAGCGTATTGAAGGGTAGTTGGGCGATGCCCGTGCGCGCATACTGCTCGGCGGCGGATACGACCCGCGACGCCGCCTCGCACACGCCGTCGGTGCGCGCGTCACGATAGTGGTAGGGATTGCCTAGCAGGCGTCCGGCGGCGTCGAGCAGCCCATAGTCGACGGCCCACGCGTCGACGCCGATCCCGGCCAGGTTTTGACCGTAGCGCTGTCCGGCGGCGCGCAGCCCGACCAGCGCCTCGTGGTAGAGGCGCAGGGCGTCCCAATGCAGCCCGTCGGGCGTGCGCACGGGCACGTTCGGGAAGCGATGCAGTTCCTCTAACTGGACGCGCCCGGTGTCCAGCGTGCCGGCGATCACGCGCCCACTTTCCGCGCCAAGGTCGATGGCTATATACGTAGACATTGTGCTACCAGCTCATTGGGCTGCCGCCGACGCGCTCACGCTCGATGCGCTCCTGGTAGCCGTCGGCGGCGTAGGCGTCGAGCGGGTCGGCCGCGCCGCCCAGCCCCTGACGGACGTGGGCGAGCAGCGGGCGTACGTCGGTCTCGAACGCGGCCAGCAGCGTGCGGTGCGCGGTCACGACATCGCCGGCCTCCTGTGCCCGCTGCAGCGCGGCGCGGTCGACCAGCAGCGCCTTGGCGTAGGCGGCCTGGCAGTTCATCACCGAGAGCAACATCGCGGGGATCTTTTGCTCGACGTTGTGGCTCTGGTCGATCATGTAGGCCACGGCGCGCGCCGTCGCCGCGACGGCCGGATCATCGTCGTCCTCGGCGCTGGCTAACTCGTTATATATAAGAAAGAGTTCGAGCGGGTTGGTGGTCCCGACGATCAGGTCGTCGTCGCCGTACTTGCGCCCGTTGAAATGGAAACCACCCAGGCGCTCCTCGGCCAGCAGCGTGGCCACGATCTGCTCGATGTTGACGCCCGGCGCGTGGTGCCCCAGATCGACCAGCACCTGCGCGCGTGGACCGAGGCGCTGGCACAGGGTCAACGCCATGCCCCAATCCGCGATGTCCGTCGCATAGAAGGCCGGCTCGTAGAACTTGTACTCCACGAGCAGGCGCATCGTGGGGTCGAGCGCGGCGTAGATCTCCTCCAATGAGGCTAACAGGCGGCGGCGGCGCGCGCGCAGGTCGTCCTGACCGGCGTAGTTGGTCCCATCGGCCAGCCACAGCGAGATGTCGCGCGCGCCGGTCGCACGGGCGATCATCACGCACTCCCGGACATGGTCGACGGCTTGCCGGCGCACCACCGCGTCGGGGTGAGCCAGCGAGCCGAGCTTGTATCGCTCGTCCTGGAACAGGTTGGGGTTGATCGCGCCGAGGGCGAGACCCAGGCCGGCGGCGTGCGCGCGCAGCGCGGCCCAATCGTCGACGCGGTCCCACGGAATATGCAGGGCGACGGCGGGAGCAACACCTGTTAGACGGTGCACGAGGGCGGCGTCGGCCAGTTTCTCCGCGACCGTGCGCGGGACGCCCGGTTGGGGGAACACCTTGAAGCGTGTGCCCGAGTTGGCGTAGCCCCACGAGGGCGTCTCGATGCGCTGCGCCCGCAGCCGCCCCTCCACCTCGTCGCGCGCGCGTCCCTGCGCCCGCACTATCTCGTCGATCCTATCCAGTCCGACGTCCCCTGTCACCTCGCGTCCCATCGTGCCTCCTTTGACCGGCGCCTAGCTAGGTGTGGCCACATACCACCAACGTCGGGCGCCGACTCGGGGCGCCCCTCCACCTTGTCGCTCGTCTCTAGTCGCTATCGTAGCGTTGGCCTACCGTCGTAAAGAGCGCCAGATTCGCTTGCCGGGTGTCCATACGGCTATGCTGCACACCGATGGCGACAGGGCAACGTACCCGTAGGGCGTAGGGCACATCGTGGGGAATCGTGTCCCCGCTGGGCGCGCGCAGTTGGTCGAGGCGCGCATGGATGGACCGCCGTGCGGGGACACATAGGCGCAGGCCGGTCAGCGGCTCGCGATCGGCGAAGTAGATGGAAACCTCGACCGTCGCGTCATCGTCGGTCGGGTTAAGCACGCACAGCGCTTCATGACTTTCTTGCGGCGTCGCCGCCCCGTCGTCCGGGAGGAATCCATCGGGTATCAACCAGGATGGCATGATCCATGACCTCCTCAACTCTTCCGCAGCGCGGTCGCGGGCGACGCGGACGGTGCCGGCACCTCATCCGCGATACTCCACGCCGGCGATGGCTTCCACGTCCCTCGCTCTTCCGCACCACTGTGCGGATGTCCTGCAGTGTATCCCTCCTCGTGCATTATTGTCAATGTTTCGTTGAATTTTGTCTATATCATGATGACGGGCGGTAGCGGTGGACAAGGTAGGGGGTCTGGCGCCTGTACGCCATAACGCGCTACACTGTAGGGCAAGGCATCGCGACTGTGTGTCGTCGGAGCGATGTTGATACAATTTTGGCGAGGGGTGTGCGATGTTGGCGATCGAGCGGCGGCGCGCGCTGGCGGCCCTACTGGATGAGACCTCCATCCTGACGGTGGAGGACCTGGCGCGGCGTTTCGACGTCTCCACGCAGACGATTCGGCGCGATTTCCAGGACCTGGAGCAGCGCGGCCTGATCACGCGCAGCTATGGCGCGGCGGTCGCTCGCGCCGCCGATCCGCTCAGTCGCGAAGGGGCCTTCGGGCAACGGGAGGTGGAACGGGCGCCACAGAAGGAGGCTATCGCGCGGTGTGCCCTCGATCTCGTCGTACCCGGCTCCGCGGTCATCTTCGACGCCTCGACCACCGTGCTCGCACTCGCCCGCCTGCTGCCGCCGGACATCGAACTGACCGCCATCGTCAATGCGCTGCCCGTGGCCATGGAGCTTGGCCGCCGGCCCAACGTCTCCACGACGGCGCTTGGCGGGACCATGCGCCACACCTCGCTCTCCTGTGGCGGCCCCATCGCCGAGGCGACGATGCGGCGCCTCTTCGCCGACACGGCCTTCATCTCGGCGCGCGGCCTCTCGCTACAGCGTGGCCTGACCGAGGCCAACCCGGCGGAGTCGGCCCTCAAGGAGATCATGCTGGCCAACACCGCGCGCGTGGTGGCCCTCGTCGACAGCAGCAAACTGGGCAGGACCGCGCTGAGCCTGTTCGCGCCCCTGGAGCGCGTCGGCACTCTCGTGACCGACGATGGGGCCGACCCCGCGACCATCAGCCAGCTGCGCGAGGCCGGCCTGGCGGTCTGTATCGCCTCCACCTCCTGAGCAGCGTCCCCTCCTGGTCGGTGGATAGCAGGACAGGGTACCTGAACGGCCATCGCCACTCTAGCGACGGCGCCTCACAGGTGGATACTGACGGCTCCGCGAGACGCATGGCGACCCTCACCAGGGGGAGCGCATGGGGGGGCGAAGCGTGTCACGCCGCCCTCGCCTGATACACGACGGACGCTTGGGGGACCATGCCCCACAATATCACGCCACAACAAACATATTTCTCCAAGATATTGATAAAAACGATCATTTTGTGTTATTGTAGTCTCAATCGCTGACGAGCAACCTGTGGAGGAGACGATCGATGACGAATGGGGTGGCCACACCGGTTCTGGAACTGCGCGACATACGCAAGACGTTCGCTGGCGTCGCCGCCCTGCGCAACGCCTCGCTGGCGCTGCGGGCGGGCTCCGTGCATGCATTGATGGGCGAGAACGGCGCCGGTAAGAGCACGCTGATCAAGGTGCTGGCGGGCGTGCACACGCCCGACGGGGGCGAGATCCTGCGCGACGGACAGCCCGTCACGTTTGCCAACCCGGCGCAGGCGCGTGACGCGGGCGTGGCCGTGATCTACCAGGAACCGACGCTATTTCCCGACCTGTCCGTGGCCGAGAACATCTACATGGGCCGCCACCCCGTCGACGCGCGCACGCGGCGCATTCGCTGGCCCCTGCTCTATCAGGAGGTGTCCGACCTCCTCGCCCAGGTCGGGCTCAAGATCGACCCGCGTGAGCGCGTGCGCGGCCTCAGCGTGGCCGACCAGCAACTCGTCGAGGTGGCCAAGGCCCTCTCGCTCGACGCGCGCGTGCTCATTATGGACGAACCGACCGCCGCGGTTACCCCCAGCGAGGTCGAGCGCCTCTTCGGTATCGTGCGCCGCCTGCGCGACCGGGGCGTGGCCATCGTGTTCATCGGCCACCGCCTCGAGGAGGTCTTCGCCATCTCCGACGAGATCACCGTGCTGCGCGACGGCGGCTACGTCGGAACCTACCCGACCGCTGACCTCGACCCGGAGCGTCTGATCGCGCTGATGGTCGGCCGGCCGCTCGACACGCTCTACGACAAGCCGGTGAGCGCGCCCGGCGCGCCCTTGTTGCGGGTCGAGGGGTTGCGGCGCGAGGGCGTCTTCGCCGACGTTTCCTTCGAGGTGTGCGCCGGCGAGATCGTGGGACTGGCCGGGCTCGTCGGCGCCGGCCGCACCGAGGTCGCGCGCGCCATCTTCGGCATCGATCGCCTCGACGACGGACGCGTGCTGCTCGACGGACGCCCCGTGCGCTTCGCCTCGCCGCGCCAGGCCGTGCGCGCGGGGCTCGCCTACGTCCCCGAGGACCGTCAGAGCCAGGGCCTTGTGTTACCCTTGCCGATCTCCCAGAACGTGACGTTGCCCCTCTTGCGGGAGATGTCGCCGGGCGGCGTGCTGCGCCCGGCCCGCGAGCGTGGCCTGGCCGAAGAGTACCGCCGCCGGCTCTCGCTGCGCGCGCGCTCGGTGCGCCAACCGGCCCGCGACCTCTCGGGCGGCAACCAGCAGAAGGTGGTGCTCTCCAAGTGGCTGGCCACGCGCCCGCGCGTGCTCATCCTCGACGAGCCGACGCGCGGCATCGACGTTGGGGCGAAGGCCGAGGTGCATCGCCTCATCGGCGAGCTGGCCGCCGCCGGCCTGGCCATCCTGATGATCTCCTCCGAGTTGCCCGAGGTCCTGGCCATGAGCGACCGCGTGCTCGTGATGCGCGAGGGCCGCCTCACCGCCGCGCTCGCACGCGGTGAGGCCACACAGGAGCGCGTCATGGCCGCGGCGACCGGCTACACGCCGGGCGTGGGGGTGGCCTCATGAGCGCGCACCCGCAACCGGCGCCCCAACGGCGTGTCGGCGGGCGTCGCAACGTCGTCTCGACGGTGGCGCGCTTCCGCGAGGCCGGCATCGTCGTCGTGCTCGCGCTGCTCGTGTTGCTCGTCTCGGCGCGCAACGCCAACTTCCTGACCGTCTCCAATCTCAACGGGATCGCGCTCGACATCGCCATCCTGGTCGTGCTGGCCATCGGCGAGACGGTGGTCATCCTGACGCGCAACATCGACCTCTCGGTCGGCGCGGTGCTGGGCTTCTCGGCCCTCTGCGTGGGCGTCGTCTTCAAGGATCACCCCGGCGCGCCCGTCGTCGTGGCCCTGGGGCTAGGCGCGCTCGTCGGGCTTCTGTTCGGCCTGGGCAATGGGCTGCTCGTGTCGCTAGGACAGGTGCCCGCGATTATCGCCACGCTGGGCACCCTCGGCATCTACCGCGGCCTGGTCTTCGTCTACAGCAACGAGGTGGGGCATCCCGAGGTCACGCGCTCCGATCTGCCCGCCAACATCCTCGGCTTGGCCACGGAAAGGATACTGGGTGTCCCCGTTTTCTTCATCATCCCGGTCGTGCTGCTGCTGGCGGCGGCCTACTGGCTGCGCCAGACGCGCGGCGGGCGCGAGATCTATGCCGTGGGCGACAACCCGCTGGCCGCGCGCCTGGCTGGCATCGACAACGCGCGGGTCGTCCTGCTCGCCTTTGCCCTCAGCGGCGCGTTGGCCGGGCTAGCTGGTGTGCTCTACGCCGCGCGCTACGCCCAGGTCGACACGCTCGCCGGCAACGGGTTCGAGCTCACCGTCATCGCCGCGGTCGTGATCGGCGGTACCAGCACGCTCGGCGGCGTCGGCGGCATCCTGGGCACATTCATCGGTTGCGTCCTGCTTGGCGTCATCAACAACGCGCTCATCCTGGTGACCGACCCGGGGACGGCGCAGTTCTGGCAGCGCGCTGTCTACGGCGCGGTCATCCTGGGCGCCGTCGTCGCCGACGCCCTCATCTCGCGGCGCCTGCAACGGGCGCTCCAACGGAGGCGCACATGAACACCCCCCTCCGCTTTCAAATAACGCGCCCGCCGCCGCCGCGCCGCGCCCGGACACGTCATCCGACCGCACCCTGCCGCTGGGCACGGAAGAGCCACGGGCAGGCGCGGCGCGCGCGTCGTCGCCCCTGGCGCGCCTGCTGCGCTGGGAGACGCTCTTGGTCCTGTTGCTCGTCGGCGTGGTGCTCCTGAACGTGCGGCTGTCGCCGTACTTCTGGGACGCCAACAATATCCTCGACGACACCTCGACCTTCGTGGAGATCGGCATCATCGCGCTGCCCCTGACGCTCATCATCGTGGCCGGGCAGATCGACCTCTCGGTAGCTTCGACCGCCGCGCTTGGAGCGGTCATCTTTGCGACGCTGAACCACGCGGGGCTAAACGTGTGGGCGGCCTGCGTCGTCGCGCTGCTCGTCGGGACGGTGGCGGGGCTCGTCAACGGGCTCATCGTCACCGTGGTCAAGCTGCCCAGCCTCGTCGTCACGCTCGGGACCTACGCCCTCTACCGGGGGCTAGCCAACGGCATTCTGGGCAGCGGCGAGATCAGCCAGTTCCCGCCCGCGTTCGCGGGGATCGACCAGCGCTACCTCCCCGGCACGCACGTCCCGGCGCCGCTGGTGATCTTCGCCGTGTTGGCCCTCGCCGTCGGCTTTCTGCTGCACGCCACCGTCTTCGGTCGCTACGTCTTCGCCATCGGCAACAACGAGCAGGCCAGCCGCTTCTCGGGTGTCGCCGTCGATCGCGTCGTCGTCATCCTCTTCGCCCTCTCGGGCCTGTTCTCGGTGTTGGCCGGCCTGGTGCTGACCTCGCGCGTGCAGACGGCCCGCTCCGACACCGCGACCGGCTTCGAGTTGGTCGCCATCACGGTGGCCGTGCTCGGGGGGGCCAACATCTTCGGCGGCGAGGGCAGCGTGCCCGGCACGGTGCTGGCGCTCTTCGTGATCGGCCTGCTGCAGAACGGCCTCACGCTAGCCAACGTCGGGGCCGAGATCCAGACGATCGCCGTGGGCGCGCTCCTGATCCTGTCGATCCTGGTGCCGGGCATCGCGCGTCGTGCCCGTGCGTCGTGGGTCGTGTGGCCGGGGCGAGGATCAGGGAAAGGAGGTGAGAGGGTTCGGAGTGGACGTGCCCTGCCCAGGTCGAGTCCGTAACGGCCACGGCGGTCTTATCCCGCACACACCTATCAGGCGCCTATTGTTCATAAACACGAAGGAGTATATCCCATGCGACGTAGCAACCGACAGCTACTGGCGGCTATCCCGGCGACCCTGGCCCTCGGCGCGACCCTCCTACCCGCCATCCTGCACGCACAGGCCGCGCCTCTCCGGGCCGGCTACCGCATCGCCTTCCTGCCCAAGGCCGTGGGCAACCCCTACTTCAATACGGCGTTCGCGGGGGCGCAGAAGGCGGCCAAGGAAAATGGCGACACGGTGACGCAGGTCGGCCCGACCACGGCCGATCCAAGCGGACAGATCCAGTACATCAACACGCTGATCCAGCAGCACGTCAACGCGATTGCCATCTCGGCCGATGACCCGGGTGTGCCCGTCCCGGCGCTCAAGCGGGCCATGGCCCAGGGGATCAAAGTCGTCAGCTACGATTCAGACACGCAGTCGGCCGGGCGTCAAATCTTCCTCAACCAGGCCAACAGCGAGCAACTGGGCCGCGTCGAGGTGCGGATCCTCGGGCGCGAGCTTAGCTATAAGGGTCAAATCGCTATCCTGAGTGCAGCGTCGACCGCACCGAACCAGAACATCTGGATTGGCTACATGAAGCAAGAGCTGGCGCTGCCCAAGTACAAGAACATGAAGCTGGTCACAACCGTCTACGGCAACGACGACGCGGCGGTCAGCACGACGCAGGCGCAGGGCCTGCTGACCAAATACCCCACGCTGCGTGGCATCATTTCGCCGACGACCGTGGGCATTAAGGCCGCCGCGCAGGTAGTCAAGGTGGCCGGCAAGAGCGGTAAGGTCATCGTGACCGGCCTGGGCACGCCCAACGATATGCGTAGCTACGTGCTCGACGGCACGGTGCCCGACTTCGCGCTGTGGAATCCGGGCGACCTGGGCTACCTGGCCGAGTACACGGCCCATGACCTTGTCGCCGGCATGCTCAAGCCCACTATGGGCGCGACATATAAGGCTGGGATGCTTGGCAGCTACAAGGTCGGCGCCACCGGCGTCGTCGTGCTTGGGCCGCCGACCGAGTTCACCAAGGCCAACATCGGCAAGTTTCACTTCTAACCGGAGCGTAACGATCACGGGCATGCGGCGCGTAATGCGCTGCGTGCCCGTGACCGCACGCGTCTAAGGAGGGCTGGCTCAGACAGGGACAATCAACGTGTGCTGCCTGATGAGCCAGCCTTTCTTCGTCCTGCGGCCCATCGATTACTGCATGTGTCCTCTGCTATCAATAGCCCAGATCGCTCAAACCAAGCCTTCCCACTTGCATCGGACACATGCATGCGCGGCTACCCGTCGCTGGCCGGGCATGCGACCCGTGCTGGCCGAAGCGTCCATCCGTGGCTGCTAGGATGTCCGTGGACGCTCTACAGGTTACATAGATCGGCGTAGCTTTGACAGCACTTCAAGAGCATGAGCAGCGTTCAAGATATCGGCGCATAGCTCCTGTGTCGTGGCGCGTGAGGCTAATGGAGGCCAGCGAGTGGACCAAGCGCCGGCACAGGGGCGACGTACGCCATCGCTCCCGTGCTGCATACCCATTCATTCACCGTTGTCGCGCCCGTCGGTGCTCTCGGCGCCGATCAGCAAGCATCACGCCATAGGCCAATCACGCTGGGAGGATTAGCCCGCATGCCGCAGCGGGCTGCGGCATGATGTGAGACTCCGTTCGTATCGCCCAAAGCGCTGCGAAAGGGTTTCGCCGTGTCCGTTCATGTCGCTATGACAGACGGACGCGACCGGACGACATCCCCTCTGGATGCGCCCCACCGCTACCACCGCCCGATGGTCTCACGCAAGCGCCGGTCCGACCATTTGGCGTATACCCGCG
>JAABUM010006645.1_pt1 | contig 11190 bp, 11 predicted proteins | sample 5559161 | NCBI WGS metagenome assembly JAABUM01 (sample SAMN10711868, study PRJNA513369) | rock metagenome | isolation source: Antarctica rocks | place: Antarctica: Victoria Land, Siegfried Peak nord | reverse complement strand
GGTCGAGGGCCGCTCGAAGCAGGCGTTCAAGCAGTGGCTCGCCGACCGCCCGCAGGCCTGGCGTGACCGGGTCGAGGTCGTCGCGATGGACGGGTTCAAGCGGTGGACCCGGTCGAGGTGCTCAGCGCGGCCTGAGTGCGCTAGCAGCCGCAGGGCGCCCCCGGCCTCGACCGCGGACAGCTGCATCGGGTCTCCGAGCAGCCGCACGAGCGCGCCGGAAGCTTCTGCGAGGGTCAGCAGCCGGCCCAGTGCCGGGGTCCCGGCCATCCCGGCCTCATCCACGAGGACGACGTCACCGCGGCGCAGCTCCAGGCCGGCAGGGACCGGGATGCCCGTCGCCGCGCAGTGGTCGTGGGTGTGCAGGAGTTTGGCCAAGGTGGTCGCCGGGACGCCGATCTCCCGGCCGAGGACCGCAGCGGACTTCGCCGAGGGAGCGACGGCCACCAGCCGGCGACCATCCAAGGCGAGAGCCGCGGCGGTCAGCTGCATCGCCGTGGTCTTGCCCGTCCCGGCCGGCCCAACGCCGACCACGAGGCGCCGGTCGTCGCAGACGAACACTCTGGCCAGGCCGGCCTGGCCCGCGTTGAAGGCCCAGCCGTGGCTCGCCTCGAGCCGGGCCTGGGCGGCGTCGAGGACCGGGCCTGCCGTGGCGGTGCTCGTGCGGGTCGCGGCCGCCTCCAGGAGGCGGTCCTCGACGGCGAGGATGAGCCGCTCGGAGGTGTACCGGGCGGCGCCGTGGACGGTGTAGACGCTCCCGCCGTCGCCACGCGCCAGGGCGTCCGGGACGGGATTCGCCTCGGGCGCCTCCAGCAGCAGGCACTCCCGACCCAGGGCCCGGGCCGTCACCTCCGCGACGAGCCGATCTCTTGCGTCGGGAGTGACGGCCAGCGGCCGGGTGAGGCGCTGGACCTGCGCCTGGACGTGCCAACGGGTCCACGTCGAACGGGACTCGGCGACCGACTCCACAGCCCTGCGGGCCAGGTCCGACACCGCGTCATCGTCGAGCACAGCCTCCTGCACGCCGTGGCCCACGACAGAGTGGATCAGCGCCTCGATCTCGAGGCCACTTCCGAAAGGGCGGCGCCGCAACACGTCCCGGGCCTGAGCCAGCCACTGCGCTCGCGCGTGCGCCCAGGAGCGCGGCCGTCCCTTGTCGGGCCGGTGAGCCAGCGTCGCCTCCTGCGCGAGCTGGTATTGCACGTGCCGTGGGGCGTCGTGCCCGTGGGTGTCCAGGTAGGTCTCGAGCGCGCTCTGGTAGCCCTGCTCGATCTCCTTTCGGCGGGAGGAGAACACCGCAAGCAGCTCCTGCGGGATCCCGTCGACCTCCCGGACGGGAAGCCGGCCCCGGTGGCATTCGCGCTCGACGAACTGCACACCGAGCCTGGTGCGCAGCTCATCCTCGATCGCGGTGTTGTAGGTCTCGCTGGCGCTGACCGCCATCGCGTGCAGCACCCGCAGGTCTAGCGCGCGCCAATTCCCGTCCAGGCCTTGCACCTTCGCCGAGACCGCGACGTGCGTGTGCAGGTTCGGGTCCCCGGTGCGCGAGTCCGGGTGGTCGAACGCTGCCGCGACCAGCCCGCGGGTCTCGACCTGAGCGATCCCGGCGGCGCCGGTCCGGGTCAGCGCCGCATGCTCCTCAAGGTAGGCCAACGCCCGTCGCCAGGCCGCCTCGTGCGCCTGCTCCACCTGCCGGCGGACCCGCTCATCACCGAGCGCCCACAACGTCGAGACGGACTTGACCGGGGTGAAGACCAGGTCCACGCCGGCGACCGGCTGACGCGGCGGCTTCGCCGCGCGCGCGACGAATGCCTTCAGCTCGACGTCGTCGGCCGGTTCCCGTTCGTGGGTTTCCCGGAACAGGTCCGAAGCGACGTTCCAGCGGACCAGGTCTCGCTCCGGGCCGCGCTCCGGCCGTCGGCCGTGCGCGGCGTGGAAGTCCTGGTATGCCGTGCCCAGCCGGTCGCGCCACACCTGCCCCGAGTGGTCCATCACCGGGAACCGCCGCCCCAGCCGTACGGATCCCTGCGCGTCCTCGAGGGAGACTCCTCGCGCCATCGCGGACCGGATCCGAGATTCCGCGTCGGGGTGGACGACCGAGCCGAAGAGCGCCTTCATCTGGGCTTCGGAGACCGGGCCGCCGACGTCCATCGCGGCGCGGCCGGTCCCGACACACCGTCCGGGCGGGTTTCCCTCGGCCAGGTAGTAGTCGCTCAGCTTCTCGCCGCGCAGCGGCTGATGATCGCCGCTGGCGACCTGCCGGATCAGATAGGTGTACCCGTCTCCGGCATGCAGCACGTGCACCGTCATCATCCGAATCTCGGCCTCCTTGGAAAGAGGCTACCTGTCAGATCGGACACCCGATGACGGCGAATCGCGCTCATTCCCAGCGCTTTTGGACGATCCGACATCAGCCGGAACACAGCGGGTCCAGCCGGATCAGGAACCGAACCCGAGCCGGCGGAAGATGAGTGCCACGCCATGCGTCAGCCCGAAAAGGGCGGAGGCGAGCGGGAATGGTCCGGTGCCATTGCGTAACGCGATAAAGTTTCGCCTCGAACACGCGCCCGGCAGTTCCTCCGCCGAGGCCTCAACACTGTGAGAGACGGGAAACCCTTGAAGGTCACCATTGACTCCACCGAGCCGCTGGCCGACGCCATCCGGGTGATCGGCGCCCTCTACAACGTGAACCTCGCACAAGTATCCGCAGCCACAGACGACACCACAACCGTGCGGGTTGCCCAGAGAAGGCCGACCCGCCCCGTTGCCGCCAAGCCATCACCACGTACTCCGGCAAAGACAGTCAAGACCTCGTCAGCGAGGACGACTGGCTCGAGCCGCCGGAGCGAGACAGTCAGCTCTTCGGACGTGCGAGCCTGGGCGACCGCCAACGGACACACCGTCAGCAACCGCGGCACCCTGCCGGGCGCGATTAAGGCCGCCTACGCCGAGGCCCACACGCGCTGACCGCGCGGCCGCTCCTGGATTCGTGAGGTTTGGTTGGACAGGCCGCCCTCGACGCGGTTTTCGGTGAGCGTCACCGTCGAAGTGGTTGGCCACGTGGTCAACGGCGGTTCGCAGTCGAGCCCGAACTGGGCTGGCCACGAGTTCTGCCCGGGACACACAGAGGTTGTCACAGTTACGCGTTCGCGTCCAGATCACGTTGGTAGACCTTGTCCGATCAGGTCGACACCGAAGCTGTGATGTGGCTCCTCCGAAGCCAGCACGTACCCCCGCTGCAGATAGAGATGGCGAGCGGCGACCAGCGGGTGGTTGGTCCACAGCCGCATCCGCTCATAGCCGACCTGCTGGGCGAACGCCACGCAGGTGTCCACCAGTCGCCCCCCCCAACCGTGACCGCGGACCTCGGCGCGCACCAGCAGGATCCGCAGCTTGGCCGTCTGCTCGTCCTCGGCAACGCAGAAGACACAGCCCACCCGGACGCCGTCAAGCTCGGCGATCCAAGCCGCTTCTCGCTCCGGGTCGTACGCGCTCAAGCACGGCCTCGCCGAGCTGTCGCTGCGTCCGCTCGCCACCGCCATCGGCTCCAGCCCGCGCGTGCTGCTCTACCTGTTCGGCAGCAAGGACGGCCTCGTCCGCGCCCTTCTGGCACGGGCCCGCGAGGACGAGCTCGAGATGCTCGACCACCCGCACGCCTCGAGCGCCGAATATCCAGCCGGGCTCGACGACGCCGCCGGACACGTCGGGACCTGGCTAGCCGCTGAGGACCACCGAGCACTACTGACGCTCTGGGTCGAGGGCTACGCCCGGTCCCTGCTCGACCTCGACGGACCGTGGGCCAGATTCGCCACCCACACGGTCGAGGACTGGCTGAACCTGCTGGCAGCAGCCCAACCCGCCGAGCAGCGCAACACCCCGGCCGGACGCGCCCAACGCACCCTCACCCTTGCCGTCCTTCGCGGCGCGCTGCTGGACCTGCTCGCCACCGGGGACATTCAACGAACCACCGCCGCAGTCCAGCAACATCTCGACAGTCAGCGAACCACGATGCAGTGAGCCACCCGCACGGCAAAGTGGCCCCCTGTACGAGGCGCTCACTGGTGAACGTGCGTCGCATCGTGAGAGGCGGCCACCGCATGCCCCCCGAGAGCCAGGAGCCGCGCACTTGCGGGTTCAACCAGCCAGTTGACTCTTCAACGGACGGGCGCACCTCTTGCACTTCGTGGCAAAAGGTGGCGAATCGCGTTCGAGTGGACATTCCCCTGCGTGTCAGGGTGTATTCGGGAGCACTGCTCCTGAAGCATCGGCGGGCCACGTCGCTACAACGGCGACACTCCCTCCACGATGCCGTGGTTCATGGGCGGGGCGAGCACGACAGGCCTCGACGCGGTCGTGCTGAGCCAGGAAGGGGATGAGTCGATCACAAGCCCTTCCGGCTCGCCGGTCACCGGGATCGCCGCGCCCTCATGGCTTCGAAGCGTGCTTTCAGGACGGTGGCACGGCCAGCGTCCGCGTCGTGCCGGGATAGCCCTGAATGGCCTTGACCTGCGTAGACGTCCTTCCGCTCTGTGTCGGTTCGGGCGTCTGAGCCGTCGTTTCCGTGCAGTTCTGCTGCGTTTCCTGACGCATCCCTGACGCGCCGCGCCTCACGTGCGCCGGCATTCGAGTCGGTCATGCCCACCCGGATCCGTCCTCACCGAGAGGTCAGCTGATGACTTCGGACACCCAGTGCTCTGAGTCCACCGACGACCTCGACGGCACCCTCGTTGATGGCGTTGGCGTAGCGGTGATCGTGGTGGGCGCCATGGCGGCGGCGGTGGCCGCTGCCCGCGCCGGCGTGGCGCACCAACCCGGAATCTACCCGATGTTCCGTCGTCATCTCGGACGTTCGATTCTGCTGGGCCTCGAGCTGCTGGTCGCTGCGGACATCATCCGTACGGTGGCAGTGACTCCGACGTTGGCCAGCGTTGCGGTCCTCGCGTTGATCGTGCTCATCCGGACTTTCCTCAGCTTCTCGCTCGAGCTGGAGATCACCGGGCGGTGTGGCAGGAGCGCACGTCCGAACCGCCCACCCCGGGAGGCGACTAGTTCGGGCCCAGTCCGCAGGGACCGTGCCGCAGGTCGAACGTCCCCGCGGCGCCGGACCGCGCGGAACGTCCGCATTTGCCGGGGGTCGATCGCCGGACTCTGCCGGACGAGTGCTTCCGCTTCTGTTGCTGGGTGTGCTGTCAGACTTCACGGACGTTAAGAAGCGCTCGGACGCTCAAGTCCCTTCGGGGGCGACCGTCGCGCAGTCCATCGTCGATGCGGCGGCGCCGCACCCTGTCGCCCCAGCCTGCGCGAAGAAGGACAGAGTCTGCCCCTTCGCAGGAACTTGGGCATGATCGGCAGACGTCGTGCACGCCCGCTTCTTGCCGTGCTCGCGATCCTGAAGGTGTGGGCCGCCAGGACCTCCTTCACCGAAAGTCGAGGGGCAGCATCGGATTCATGGGCCGCGCTTAGCTGCAATGGTGCCCCTGAGCGTGAGTTGTCTGCTTGAGCGCGGGACGGACCTGCGCGAGAGAGGCCGCCATGAACGATGGCACCGACTCCCTCCACTGGGATCCACTCGCCGAGCGGTTGGTCGCCTTGTCGCGCAACGCTCACCGGGGCGTCGACCGTCACGACGAGATCGACTACTGGTACCGCCTCGGTCAGCGAAACGCCTACGCCCACGCCGCCGGTGTCGTCATCGCTCGCGGCGTCGATTCGGGGGCTTTCTCCGTCGCCGAGAGACTGACCGGCGCTCTCGCGGACGGCGTCGCCGAGCTTGCCGAGCTGCGGTCCGTCGTCCTGGACTTCGGACACCGCTCGGCCGATGTTGAGGCCGGTCTGACCTGGATGGGCCCGGCCACCTTCCACGCCCAGTTCCATGACGCGCCGGGCATCGACCACGACTTCGGGATGCGCTGGGGTGCGAACGGCGATCAGCGGCTCTCGCTCCGCGTCCCGGTCGGCGACGACCGAGGGACTCTGTACGCCTACGACCCGACGTGGGACGAGTACGCCGTCCTCTGCCGTGAGGCCTCGACCGCATCCGTCGAGGGCGCGTTCGCCCGGGCAGTCCAGAGCGACATCCACATGTCGGCAGCCTCCTTCGCCGCCCTCGTCGCGCAGGGGGGCCCCGCGCCTGCTCCGGCCATCCGAGCCGCTGCGATGCAGGTGCAGCTGTGAGCGTCACGTCCGGAACGATCGACGTCGCCGCGATCCGTGCGGACTTCCCGATCGAGGACGTCGTCCGCTCAGAAGGTGTGGAGCTGCGGGCCACCGGACACGGCTTCACCGGCTGCTGCCCCTTCCACGACGACTCCACCCCGTCCCTGTCCGTCGCCGGGGTCCCAGACCGCTTCACCTGCTTCGGCTGCGGCGCCCACGGAGACGTCATCGACTTCGTCCAGCGCCTCCACGGACTCAGCTTCGTCGACGCCGTCCGGTTCCTCACCACCGGCGGCTTCATCCCCCGCCCTGTCAGCAGACGCGACATACCGAACGGACGTCCGCCGGCTGTCCCAGCCTTCACCACCACCGAAGCCAGGGGATTCGAGATCAACGCCCTCGCCTGGAAACACCTCTCAACGCCCGTCGCCATCGCGTTCACCGACAGCTACCTGCTCCACCACCGCGGCATCGACCTCCGCCCCCTTCATCTGGAGCACCCGGACACCTCGCTCGCCGGCCACTCGGGCCACGGCTGGACCACTCTGACCGTCCAGCTGCGACGCGACGGAGTGAGCGACGAGGAGCTCGTCACGATGGACCTCGCCCGCGTCACCCGATCCGGGAGTCTGGTCGACACCTTGCGCGACCGACTGGTCTTCCCGGTCACCGACGGCGATGGTCCGATCCGCGGGTTCATCGGGCGTGACCTCACCGACGACCCGCGAGCCCCCAAGTACCGCAACCCGACCCGGACACCGACCTTCGAGAAGTCCGCCGTCATATACCGCCCAACCCATCACTCCCTCTCACCATCCGGCAACGTCATCGTCGTCGAGGGGGTCCTCGACGCCCTGGCGATCACCGCCGCTGCCTCCGCCGCCGGCCGCAGCGCCGACTTCGCCCCGTGCACCACCAGCGGGGTCACCGTGACGCCCGCCCAAGCGGCGCAGGTCATCGACCTGGCCGCGGGCCGGCCGGCCGTCATTGCGCTGGATGGTGACGAGGCCGGCGCCGAGGGCACCGTGCGGTGGCTGAACCAGATCTGCCTCCAGCGGCACACGCTCGCGCTGACGACCAGGCTCCCTGGCGGTCTGGACCCGGCCGACTGGATCCGGACTCACGGTGTCGGTGGGCTTGCTGCCTTCGACCGAGAGAGGGACTCCGCCGGTCCCCGTTCGGTCGGACCCGTCCTCCCGGGCCGGGAACTGGCACGCATTGTCCTCTCCGCGGGTGGCGACCACATCAAACGGCCGATCGAGACCATCCTGCCGCTTGTCGCAGCGCTGCCACCGCAGCATGCCGCGCAGCTGGTGAACCAGGTCGAACGCGAGGTCACCCGCCAGGGCTGGAACCCCAACGGGACCTTCACGGCCGAGTTCCGGCAGGTCGCGAACGCCGCAGGCCTGCCATGGCACCTCGAACGGGAGACCGCCCGAGTCGTCGGCGGCGGGTCAGTGTCCCGAGCCGGCGCGGTCGCCGTTCCGTTACTCGCCTGACTCGCCCCCTCGGGATCCACCCACTCCTGTCCGACGCGCGAAGGGACCACAACCATGCAGAAGCCCATCAACTGGGTCGACGAGGCCGTCCAGTCCCTCCACGCAGCAGCCGACCGAGCCGACGTACTCGGCTCCGCCGACGTCTTCTCCACTTGGGGAGCCATGGCCGACCAGATCCGGCTCGTCGCCTCCGGCCTCGACCCCCTCGCCGCCCCAACCGTCCGCCGCCCCTGGACCAGCGTCGACGACGGCCTGACCGCCGCCCTCGAGGCCATGGACCGCATCGGACCGCTCGACGGAACCGACGACCTCGCTCTCTGGGAGTGGCACATCCAGGAGATCCGCGACCTCGCCGAACGGCTCGCGACCCGGCCATGAGCACCACGACCGCAGCACTTCTCCTCCTGACCGCCGACCGCGTCGCGAGAGAGCTTCACACGAGCACGGAGCCAGTCACCCTCCCCCAGTGGGAGACCTTCGACAACACCGTCTATCGCTGCCTGCACACCCTGCTCGGGCCCGGCCGCAAGCTCACCGGCCACGACAGCGCCGAGGGCAGCGCAGCCATCCGCACCTTCCAGGAGTACCCGACGCCGCTGCGGCCGGCACCCGGTGAGACCTACAGCCCAACCGAAGCCGCCCGCCTCATCGGGAGCACCACCCACCGGGTCACCCGCGACGCCATCGCCGACCGGATTCGCGCAGAACGCGTGGACAGGGCACTTCGCATCCCCGCCGAGGAGCTGGACCGCCGGCCGGACCTCACCCCTGCCGGGGCAAGCGACACCCACCCGCTCGCCAGGCTCACCGTCGCGATTGGCGCGATGACCGACGTCCTCGCCGGCCATCGCGTTTCCGCTGGAGCGGCGCTCACCGACGACCGGCAGATCGCGGCGACCATGCGCCACGTCCTCTCGCTGGCCGCAGTCGCCGCCCGACACACTCTCCACACCGGCGCAGTCGCCGACCTGGACCGACCCCTTCTGATCGCACGGTACGCCGAGCGAGCGGTCAACGCCCTGGACGGCAGGTCCGGCTACCCACAGCTCTGGACCATGACCTCCACGAACCCGCCACTGATCGCCAGGAGCCTCAACGACAAGCTCGAAGTCGGGCTCCGGACATGGGCCGCCACGGCCGAGCGCCACCTGAAGTATCCAATCCCGAGCACTGATGTCATCCGGAACATCGCCAACCAAGGCGTGCACATCCTCGCGGTCACCGACGCGGTTCTGGCACCCCGTGGGGAACATGCTCACATCGAGAACCAGCACAACGCCTCAGGCGCAGAGTCGCTTCGTGATGCCGCCACCGCCCTACAGGGAGCCGAGCGCGCGTGGGCAGGACTGACCACCGGCATGCCACCCACCCATGAGTACGTCACCGCGTCGCGCACAGCGTTCTCCGCCCTCACCGATACCGCCTCCATCATGCGAACTCCGCCCGGACGGCCAACCGCGGAGCCGCCATTCGACACCGACCAAGCGCTCTTGGACCTCACCGTGGCTACCCGGGATCTCACTTCCCTCCTACAGGCAGTCGAGACCTTGCCGCGTCGCCTGCTGCAGTCCGAGTTGCTCTTCGTCCGCTCTCGCACCATCGCGCCGCGCGCGGACATCCTGAGTGCGCGGGCGAAGGGTCAACTCGTCGTCGCCCATCGTCAAGACGTACCCGACCTCGACAAGGCAGCGCGTGAGGCCTCGCGGCAGGCCGAGACGGTGGCCGAGATGCTGTTCGCAAGAGCAGCAGAACGCCTTGGAAGGCTTCCGGCAGCGCGAGTGGCGGTGGACATTGACCCCTTGCTCTAGGCACATGGCAGGCGACCGGACCTCAGCCTGTCCGCCTCCCCACATCGGCCGGCCGCGAAGTGAACTAGTTGACCAACCCTCGTGAAGGAGCAGGCATGTCGGACCTGATGATCCAACGTCGTTGGCACACCGTCGCCGAAGTCGCGGAGATGCTCGGCTACGGCGAGAGCAAAGTCCGTATGCTCATCATCCAAGGCGACCTCAAGTCGCTCAAGGACGGCCGCTCTCGACGCATCCTCCCGCAATGGGTTGACGAGTTCGTCCAGCGGCGTGCCGAGGAAGCGGCTGAGGACTGGCCCTCATGAGTCCTCGGTCACGGCACAACGGCGAGGGGTCGATCTTCAAGTACCCGTACGGCTACCGCGCCTACACCTGGATCACGACCCCTGAAGGGCGACGCCAACGCAAGTACGTCCAGGGCAAGACCCGTGCTGAAGTAGTGGATAAGTGGCGGACCCTCCAGCGCTCGGCGGACAGGGGTCCGGTGCACCCCAAGGTCCCGTCGCTTGAGTCGTACCTGACCGACTGGTTGGACGAGGTGGTCCGCCCCAACCTTGCCCCGACCACGGTCAAGAACTACGAAATGTTCATCCGGATCTACATCGCCCCGGATCTCGGCAAGCGACGGGTTGACAAGCTGGGAGTGCGGGACGTGCAGTCTTGGCTGAACGAGCTGAAGGTCAGGTGCCAGTGCTGCGCCCAAGGCAAGGATGCGGCACGCGAGCGGGCACGCTGCTGCGCGAAAGGGGCGTGCTGCCGCCAGGTCGCCAGCGATTGGACCGTCCACCAGGCGTGGACGATTTTGCGGAGCGCCCTCAGCGCCGCCCAACGTGAGGAAATCGTGTCTCGGAATGTCGCTGCCCTCGTGCGGCTTCCCGTCCCCCGCACCGATCGCCCGCTCATCTGGTCCGTCGACCAGGCGCGTGAGTTCCTCGAATCCGCTCACGCCGATGGTGACCCCCACCTCGCCGGGTACGTCCTACTGCTCACCCTCGGGCTCAGGCGTGGCGAGCTGCTCGGGCTGGCCTGGGACGACGTCGACCTCGACAGGAGGGAGGCCACCATCGCATGGCAGTTGCAGCGCATCGACGGACACCTTCTGCGCCGGCGAACCAAGACGAAGTCGTCCGAGGCGACACTCCCCCTTCCCGAGATCTGCGTGACGTCCCTCCTGGACAGGATGGAACTCGACCGAAGTTGGCGAGCCGAGGCCGCCGAGGCTTGGCAGGACAACAACCTGGTCCTGACGACGCACTACGGCATGCCGATCGACCCAAGGAACTTCCACCGGATGTTCAAGAGCCGCGCCCGTCGGGCGGGGGTTCCCGTCATCCCGGTGCACTCGGCCAGACGGACGTGCGCCAGCCTTCTGGTGGCGATGAACGTCCACCCGAGAGTGGCCATGGCCATCCTGAGGCACAGCCAGATTGCAGTGACGATGAATGTCTACTCACAGGTGTCGTCGGAGAGCGCCCGTGAGGCCCTCCTGCAGCTCGGCTCTGCCCTTGGAAGGGACCAGGAATGAGACCTACTGCTGCAAATTGCTGCTCAAGCGGGCCGAAAGAGGCCCTCTACCAACCAGGAAAAGGGTCTCTGACCTGCGGTGGAGCCAAGGGGACTCGAACCCCTAACCGTCTGCTTGCAAATTGTCTGATCGGCCGTTGCTGAGCCGTGTTGTACACGCCAGACCCGCCAGGACGTCGACTGTCGTTGGCGAATGGTTAGGTCGT
>JAABUM010006644.1_pt1 | contig 11191 bp, 19 predicted proteins | sample 5559161 | NCBI WGS metagenome assembly JAABUM01 (sample SAMN10711868, study PRJNA513369) | rock metagenome | isolation source: Antarctica rocks | place: Antarctica: Victoria Land, Siegfried Peak nord | reverse complement strand
AGTTGTGGGTCTTGTGCAGAGCGCCGTCAGAGGCTCAACCCCGGCCTGCCGCTGATGAACAGGGCGTGCCTGAACCGCAAGCAGGACCTGTTCCGGCATCTTGCGGACAAGTGCAGATCCCAGCCGCTGGACGTGCGCAGACGTTTCAGCAGAGCCAGAGACAGCTTCAACAGAGCCCAGAAAGACCAGACTCAGCTGTCCAGCGGCGACGCCAGCAGCAGCAGCGGCGGCAGCACGGCCTGCACATGCGGCGGCCAGACCAGGTGAGGTGGGCCTGCTCGTCATGAGTGTGCCCAGACCGGTATGTGCGTGCTGGTGCTGGCAGATTGAATTGCTATTTTTGCAAGTCATCAAACCGTAGTGTTGAGAGCACCTCCGTATGATGCGCAGGCTGATGCCCACGCCGCTGAAGGACATCCCGCTCACGACGGAGGAGCAGAAAGACTTCGACGAGCTCGGCAACCTGCCGTTCTCCTTCGTGGAGCTGGCGCCGCTGCTGGCAGCACTCCAGAAGCTGCGCCCGTCAGTGGAGCTGCCGAGCCGGCGCGCCCTGGGCGGGCGCATCCTCAACGATGCAGCAGCAGCAGCTGACGCCGAAGCGGACGCAGAGCTCAGGCGCTCGAAGCACGGTGTGGATGCCAGATCAGACTGGACCCATAGATAAATCCACAGTACTTGAAATCATGAATAGGAATAAGGAAATGACTGAATGAACTGCACACTGCAGGTGTGAGCATCATGGCAGACTCCTGGACCGATTGCAAGAAGGAGCAGATCTTCGGTATCACCGCTCAGACCGACAAGGGGGAGGTGGGCCTCGAGAACACAATTGCGTTGCTACGGCACAGATACACCGAGATCAGAAGCAGCTGTGTGCTGGCCGCATGCTTTGAGCATGATCGTCTAGATGCTGGTCCCCTCATGAGCCTCATCATCGTGAGTGGCGGGTTCCCAACAGGAGTCCAATGGGCCCTTGATGTGAGTTCGATGGGCTTTCGCAGCTTATCCCCATCGGCTATGTGGACGTGACGGGCGAGAGGGAGACGGGCGAGTTCATTTCGAAGGCCCTCCTGGAGACCATCAACGCCGTCGAGGAGCGCTGCGGCGTCAAGGTGGTGGCCACCGTCACGGACGCGGCGGCCAACTGCCGCAAGGGGCGCCGCCTCATCTCCGAGCAGCGGCCCGACATCCTGGGCTTCGACTGCACGGCCCACCAGCTGCAGCTGCTGGCGGGCGACTACCTGAAGGCCAGCCCCCCGGAGTTCAAGGAGGCCACAAAAGATGCAACGCTGCTGATATCGTGGTTTCTGACCCACAGCGTGCCGCTAGCAAAGCTGCGGGAGGCCACCCAGCGGCTCCTGGGGCGGCCGCTGGCGCTAATCCAGCCGGTCGCCACCCGTTGGAACTCCATGCAGGCCTCCGTCAACCGGCTGATCGAGGTGCGAAAGCTCCAGCGCCTCAAGTGTTTCACGGCAACGCATATGATTACACATCTCATGCTGCCATGAACAGTGAGTAAGCGAGGCAAATAGTGCATTGCTGCGCATCCCCTGAAGGCTTCCTGCACTGTTGTGCCCCTTGTCGACATCGGTTGTGGAAGGCCAGCTTGTCATCAGACTGAATGACACACCGTTGTGCATGCACCACTGCAGGTGAAGCCAGCGCTGTGCTTAGTGGTGGACAGCGGGGAGGTGGAGCTACTGGGCGCTATTAGCCAGGGCCGCAAGGAGCAGGACAAGGCGAAGCGGGTCCTGGCGCTGGCCAACGACGGCACCTTCTGGGCGCGCCTGAAGCAGGTGGGAACGCCCACTCTCTTCTCCCTCCGAGGTTGCCTCGCACATCGTGAACTTTTAATCGGATGTCATGGCAGGCTGCGTTTGTGTGTCTGTTCAGCGCTAAGACAAGGGTAGAATTCATGTCTGTTGCATCTGCTCTGAAACGACACAATATAGGTGTCCCGCGCTGCCGGCAGGTGGCCCACCACCTGCAGCCGCTGCTGCTGGCGACTGACGAAGTAGAGAAGGACAGCGCGCGGCTGGATCAGGCCCTGTCGGTGCTGCTGCGGCTGTACGGCGCCTTCTCCGCCATCTCCAACAGCGTGGCGCGCAACGTGCTCATCGACAGCCTGGAGGTGTACTTCTGTGGAGCATTTCCTGCAACTTTGATCACGTGACATGTGTTCCTTCAATCCCCCACATCATTGCCGGCTTATCACATGCCCTTGCAACAGCATGTGGCTGCGTCAGTTTGCCCGGTGCTTCCTCTCCTCTTGATATCGTGGGGCATTTGCTATGCTGCAGCGCCGGTGGAATGCCTTCAACCAGCAGCTCTACCTCCTGTGCTACGTCATGCACCCGGCAAAACTGTTCGAGGGGCTGGACGAGACCGCCGCGCCGCTGCACGGTATCAACCTGGCGGCGTATGCGGCAGACCTGTACGAGCGGTTCTGGGGCGAAGACGCCAACGCCCGCAGCCGCATCAGTGCCCAGGCAGGTTTCTTCCGAAGATACATTGAATGCGCTGATCAGTGCAAGTGCTATCAGCCAGATGGAAGGTCAGACACAGCGGAGGCCGGAACCCTGGCAAGCATGTTAAGCTTCATGCAGCTGAGGCGCTGAGTTGTTTTGCGCTGACGGCGCTGATTTTGTTTTGTGCCGCATCCTCTGCTGCGCTCATTTGTTTCTGATATTGATATGCAGCCTTGCCACTTCTGTAGGTGGGGGACTGCCTCAGCGCGGAGGGCGTCTTCATGAAGATGGACGACTACGCGGCGCACCAAGAACCACGCATCTTCTGGAAGCTGCAGCGGCACTCAGCGCCCGAGCTGACGCGCCTAATGCTCCGGCTGTACGCCTTCCCGGTGCACTCTGCGTCTGTGGAGCGGCTCTGGTCTGAGCTGGGCGGGGTGCTGACCAAGACGCGCAACAGGACGGCCTTCGAGAGGGCCTTCCGGATCGTGAAGGTCAGGAGTCAGCTGCGCCGCAAGCGCAAGGCAGAGCTGCCGGCGGCGGGGGCGGCACTGCGGCTGCAGCGGCCGGCCCGCAGCACGGCGCAGCCTGACAGCGCGGCGGCTCAGGCGTCAGCGGCGGCGCAGGACGCTGCTGTGCATGAGGCGGCAGAGGACGCGGGCCTCAACCTCATCACAGGTAAACCTTATCCATGCGCTGTGCTGCACTGCTCTGCTCTATACTGTCCTACTCTTTCTGCTCTTCCTGCGCTGCGCTGCGCTGCGCTCATTGCGCTGTGCTGCGCAGCTGCATGTGCAAGCAAAACCTGACTAAAAGCGCAGCGCGCTTTGATAAGAGATGATTGAGAGACGCTGCGGGACCTTAGGCCGACCTCGCTTCTGCCATGGTCCATCTGTCTGACGCTCTAACCTCGCCTTTCTGCTGCCGTGAGACGACGTGGACTTCGAGATCGCCATCAATGGCCTCTTCGAGGAGCCGGCGGCGGAGGCAGCGGACGCGTTCACCAACGCGCCTAACCTGGAGACTGTGATGAAGTGCAAGCTCGGCATGCTGCGCACGCAGCCGCTGATCAGCCTGGGCAACTAGAGCGGTGTTCAGCGGGTTATTGCCAGCCAGTCCTTGCTGACGTTTGCCGTGAATAAGACGCCGCCGAGGCGGCGGGAGTGCGGCGGCCCGGCTGCACCAACACCCCGAGCGTTTTTTAGCATGCAATAGCATTTTCGAATCGCATCTTTCCATAGGAATGATCGTAGACATGTGGAGGAGTTCCTTTCCGAAGAGTTTTGGACTTACGCAGCAGGTAAGCGGCGGGATTCGGTGAGTAACCGTAGTAACCGCCGTAACCGTAACCTCACCGTAACCGTAACCTCACTTCCGGTCACTGCCAACCCTAGTTCTGGCCGAGTGCCGTACTCGACGACCTCAAAACCCTGCACGACACGACCTTTTGATGCGACAGCCAGTCGGCCCGTGCAGCGCACTTTGGCACGTTGTTTGATCGGCCCTGTGAAAAGAGGACGAAATAAGCGCAAGTGAAATTTGCAGCTGCCGCGGCTGGTTCTGTGACCAATGCACGCGAGCATCGTCAGCTGTCGCGATCTGGTTGGAAGTGTCTGCCGAAGACTACTGGGTAGGTTGTTCATCGGTCCTGATCAGCTGGTTGTGTCGCATGTATGCAAGCTCGTCATCCAGCAGAGATTTCTGCTTGCGTCTGCAGACCACATCTGATCTGTACCGAGGTGCCAAGCCTGAACCATAGACACGTGAGAGCACAAAGCTGTGGCGCAACTGGCAGCGTCATCACCTGGCTGCTCGCTTTACTGTTCTTATAATCTGTTTCATCGCAGCGTTCTGCGGACTTCTGCCAACCAGGGACAGGTTTGTTGCCATCCACTCCGCCTGCGCCTTGCTTGCAGGCGCCGTGCGGAGGGGCAGTTGCGCCCTAGCCTGCCAGCGCTAGTGTTTCCTCTGGCCTTGGGGCGGTAAGGGCCCCGCGGCTGGGCCTCGCGACTTTTGCTTGACGCTGGCGGTGCGCGTCGTGACCGCCGGGGGTTGACTCTTCACAAGCAACACCAAAGCCACGGCAGAGCTGCGGCAGGCACTGGAGCCGCAGGCTCTGCGGCCGCGGCAGGCATGTCGTACGGAGACGCGGGGCGGCCGTCCGCCACGCAGCGGCGACATGCAGACGCCGCTGCGGCAAATGGGCGGCACCACCGCAAGCAGCAGCCACCGCCGCCGCCGGCGGCGGACAGAGACGCAGCTCAACCACGGTGGCAGCGGCGCGCGCTGCTGGCGACTGTGGCGCTCATGGTGGTGATCGCGGTGCACCCGGCATCGCACCGGCGTGGCGCCGCGGTGCACCAGCGGCTGGCGAGGCGGCACCTGGTCGACGCCGCAGCACCAGCAGGCGAGCGGGCAACCATGTGCTGCTGAGAACATCCCGCGCCATGCACATGCCAGGCACACAAGTACCTGCTTGCATTCGCACCATCTCTGTGTGCTTCCGATGCTGCCGGTCTCTGCTCCTTTGAAGCCAGCTGTGCATTGCAGGTGCAGGGCTGCCAAAGCATGTCCACTGTAGGCCCTTTTGTATTCCTTGTGTTGATGATGCACGCCTACAACTGCGATGTATCTGCTGCCGCGCGTCGCAGGCAGCCCACCTAAAGGCGGTAAACCCTCCACGCTGCCGTCGGCAGCCGCGGTGGCCGCAGCGGCAGCTGCGGCAGAGCAGGTGGGGCCTACGGGCGACGCGGCAGTCGCTGCCTCCGCGGCGCTGCGGGCCGGAGGCCTGGCCGACCGTGAGGACGCACAGCACGCCAATGGTCAGTGCGGTCTGGATCCCTGCATCGTAAACAAAGCTGAGTGAGCGTTGTTGGCGGCTGAGGCGCGGCGCAGCGTCGGAAAGCGCCCCCCAAAGCTCCCCACTACCGGCAGCTGCCATGCTGCAACTGCACAAACACCAAAACCCTGGCAGCGCACGAGCTGTCTTGCAATCCGCGCATTGCCCCGGGCCCAGCATTTGCTGGCATGGCGACCTTCAGATGAGCTGGGCTGTGCTCGGCATGATGTACGACATATACCAATTCTGCTCCTGCATGACTCCGGCAAGACTCTCACCATCGCCACGTTGACCCGACGCCTGCTATGCTCGAGCAGATCCGCCGCCTTACTAGGACACGGTGGCAGGCTACAAGCCCCACAACAGCAAAGTCCAACCTTTCCTTTTCTGCAGGGTGATGCAGGAGTGAGCTGTGCAGGAATGAGCTGTATGTTGCCCTCGTGCAGACCCGCCGCCATACCGGGATGCGGTGGCAAACTACACGCTTCCCAGCGGCAAGTTCCAGCCGCTGATTGTGCGGGACAGTGTGCGGCGGCAGCGCTCTCTGGCACTGCAGGCCCGCCTGCTGCGGCACTACCCCATGGTGAGACGCCGCAGGCGATTGTGATGCAGCAATCGCTCGAGAGCATCTCGACAATTAGTCACCTGCATACCAGGATCCTGAAACTGGCGGGTTCCATAACACCAATGTAGATGTGTCTTCTTCTTCTGATGGGTTTTCCACTGCAGGGTGCGGTGGCACTATGCCTGGCGGTTAGGGACCAGGGCCTGGACATGCCGGAGACGATGCAGAGACTTGAACAACCGTGCGGGGAAACGTGATGTACAAAACATGTTTCACTGCAGGGTGCGGTGGCGCTGTGTCTAGCGGTCAAGGACCAGGGCCGGGACATGCCGGAGTGGCTGGCGTGGCACAGGACGCTGGGGATTGGCCGCGTGTACATGTTCGACATGGGCAGTCGGCCGCCCATGAACCAGGTAAGTTACTGTCTGCTTTTCTTCTCTGTTTCGCTGTATTCATATTTGAAATCGCCTTCACATGGTCGACGTGGCCATCAAACAGGCGAGGCTTGAGCCCGGTCGGAAGCACGTGTTTCCGAATGGTTGTAGGGCTGCTTTCCGAGAAAGCTTGTAGGGGTGGAGAGAACCTGGGACCCTGACATGCGCAGTGTCTGAAGCCATTATATCGTCAGTCGCCCTAATACTCAGCTGCTGTTTGTGCGCTGCGGTGCAGACGCTGCAGCCATACATGGACGACGGTCTGCTGGAGTACCACTGGGTGGACAAGAACAGGATGGGCGTCAAGGGGAAGGGCATGCCGCCGCAGCTGCAGGTGCGCATTACCTCGCAAGCATGATCCATTTCCTGCAGCCTGATCCTTCACTCTCTACCGAGTCGCTCTTCCTGCGCTCCGCCGCCGCTGCTGTGTGCAGCCTTCACAGCTCAGTCCGGCTCTGCAACAGCCGCATATCGCCGTGCTGTGGGTCAGAAGCTGATATTACTCGTCTTGCACCTCAACTTGCGTGTTGCACATTCTCGGAGGTCCCACACTGAACCCAAATCCGACCTTGCAAACCCTGCAGATCTACGACATCTGCGTGAACGAGTTCAAGCACCGGCATGCGTGGATGGGCTTCATCGACGCCGACGAGTTCCTGGTGCTGCGCAATCGGAAGCAGAAGCTGCCCGCCTTCCTGAAGGTGAGCGTTTCATATTCGAAAATAGTCCAGTAACACTGGGGTATTCCGCGCCACAATCAATCCAGCGGGGTTCCGTGGTGCTACAGGACGACAAAAGCTGCGCGCCTTCCTAAAGGTATGCGCACAGACATATAAACTGAACGATTGTCGATATCCCTGTCTTCGTCTGGCACATGCGAGTGTCCTCATATGCGCAGTCTTTGCTTGGCCTGCTGCAGGTGCGGTTGGCAGACAGCTTGCAAATAAGCAGCAGGGAGCAGTCTGTAATCGTCTCAGAAACAGGCAGAGCCCCCTGACACGCCAGCTGAACCGTGTATGTCTGGATGCGCAGGCCTTCCAGAGGCACAGAGCGCTTGTGGTCAACTGGGTGGCGTTCGCCTTGTCAACGTGCAATCCCTTCATTGGGAAAGCTTCTGGCAGGTTGTGTGACATGTTGTGCTTGCATGAGAATACAGGCCTATCAGAGGCACGGAGCGCTGGCGGTCAACTGGGTGGTGTTCGGCTCGTCAGGGCACAAAACGCGGCCGCGGGACGGCGTCATGCGATCGTACTGGTGCGCCTCTGCCAGCCCTGTGCCGAGGCGCAGCACTCAGGTTGCTTTGTGTTTGCCAGGACGACAAGCAGCAGAGGAAGCTCCCCCTGTTGTTTGGCCATGATTGCTTGGCTGCTACGCGTGTGTGCGTTTACACCTGCCTCCCGCGCCCCTTGCGCTCTGCGGAGTCGGCATTGAAACACAAATGAATCTGTAGGAAGTGCCTCAACACGACCAGCCTGCACTCGCGGCACGTGAAGATGCTGGTCAACACGCAATATGTGGACCGCCCCTGGCGAGACCCGCACACCTTCACGTGCGCACAATCTCCTGCGGCATCTCGTTCCTTCTTGTGTAACATCAGTCGAAACTGCATTCCCGCTGCCGCTCGCGTCCGCTTTTCTGGGCTGCACCCGAGCCATCGTGCCAGCATCGTATCAAGTGCTGTTCCCGCGGCCAGCTCGTCGGGAAGCTGCTTAAACCTGCGACTTCATTCGTTTCATAGTCGCAGTTGCACACCAAGACCACCGGTGCTGACAACGCACGAAACTCTAAGTTCGTTTCTGCAACAAGCTTCTCATTATAATGAGCAGGTACAAAGATAGCAAGCGCGCTGTCAACGAGCGCGGCGCCTTCGTGGACGTGCCGATCCACCCGTACCACACCTCGGAAAAGGTGCGCGTGTGCCACAGCATCTTCTAGTGTAGAAGGCTTTTGGAATGTGGTTAAATTGCAGCGGAAATTGCTGGCGCCCGCCCTGAAATCGCTGGGGGGGGGGGGGGGGGGGGGGGGGGCGTCCCGCGGAACCGCTGGCGCTTTGACTGCTTGTGGCTCCGCACAAATTGCTTGTTGGCTGCTGCCGATTGGGTCTGGTACGCTGCGCAGATTTCCATCCACCATTACGTACTCAAGAGCCTTGAAGAGTACAAGGTGCGCGGCGGTGCTCTGTCGTGCGGAAAGTGGCTACCTGAGAAAATGTACCATTCGAGGTATATAGAATGATGTGCACGTCGGTCTCTCCCGGGATCGCCTCAGAAGCGGGCTAGTACTCCCATAAGCAGACACTGCTCGTTGTATGCCCAATGCTGAGCTCGATAATGTTCCCCTGCCTGTCCATAGGGCTTTGCGATGCTGAATAATTGGCGACAACCGGCTCACATCAACTGCCGCCGTTCAAATTGTATGTGCTCGTACCCAATGCTCGCAGGAGAAGATGAAGCGCGGCTCGGCAATGCTCAACAACAAGCCGCTGTCCTACTTCGACTCAATCGACAAACAGGCGGCCCTGGAGTGCTGGGACGGCATCCATGCGGCCGATGAGCTCGACTTCGTGGCGCCCCTGGTGCCAGCGCCGGCGGCGTTGGCAGCTGCCGAGTTGGAGGCCGCACCGGAAGGTGCAGCAGATGCAGCGGATCCTGAGCTGGAAGGCTCAGGGTCAGGGCCCGGACATCCGCAGCCGCAGCCAAAGCACCTGGAGCAGTCGGCAGAGCAGCGGGCTTCAGATTCAGAACAGGCAGAGGCGCAGCCAGATGGGAAGGAGGCGGCGCGGATGGCAGGTGCAGAACAGACAGCGCCAGAGGAGGCGCCCAGCGCGCAGCGGGAAGAGGGCTCAAGGGCGCAGAGGGAAGCTAGCAGGAGGCAGAAAAGGCAGGCAGTGGTGGCGGCGGCGGCGGACGATGCGCCGTCGGCGGCAGCTGAAACGGGCGACGACATTAGCGGTCCTGGCAGCCCGCTGCAGGAGGCAGCGCAAATGCAGGCATCTGAGGACGACACCAGCGGACCGGTCAGCCTGCCGCAGGACAGGTGAGTGGGGGTTCCAGATCTGCTGTCTGCAGGCTGCAATGGTCTCTGCCAGATATGACATGATGGACTTCGCTGAAGGGATTGCATACGGTTGCTGATTGCTGGACCGATTGCACTGCGTGCGTGCACTTGAGAATGGCGCAATTCGTCCTGACAATACTCTCTGCCCCATGCAGCGGCAGCGGCAGCACCAGCAGCGGCCGAGCTGGCAGCGGCAGCAAAGCCAGCAGCGGCGACAGAGCCGGCAGCAGCGTAAGGAGACGAGGCAGCTCCAGCAGCGGCGGACGGAGCAGCAGTAAAGAAAGCAGGGGCGGTGGCGGCAATGGAAGCAGCGGCAACGAGGGCGGCAGCAGCAATTCTATCAACAGCGACGGCGGCGCTGCTGCCGATGCGGGCGGGGAGGATGTCACCGGGCCCGTCAGCCTGGCGCAGGACGCGGTGGCGGCAGATGTGACTGGTGCAACGGCCGGCTCGCAGGACGGGTGCGAATCGGATCTCTGCCACAATCAGCTGCTGTGCACGCTACCTCGACAGCTATCTCGAAGAACTCGCTGCTTGACTCAATTCGCCCGTCTCTGTCAGGGAGCAAACCCGTCCATCTTCCAAACTGGCAAGCGCCAAACATGTGTGCCGACGCGCGCGTGCCAACGCGCGCCAGAAAAGAGTCAGGAGCCGTTTCACATCGTTTGTCTGCTGTGGCTGTGCAGGAGCGATGCAGCTGAGGATGACACCAGTGGGCCAATCGCCTTGGCAACCAGCAGGTACCCACTCCACCCCATAGATACAACGCTGCAGACTTTGCGCGTCCTGATTTGTCATGTATGGAGTCCGATGTCACGTATGGCATGCTTAGCGCCTGGTGCCGCGCATTGCTATGCAAATTACGAGGCCCGCTGCATACTCAAGCTTTTGCAAAGATCAGTCATTCGGCTTCTCGTATTTCATCGAGCCTGCGGTGGATGTGACGCTGAGGCTGTGTTGCCGATGCAGCCACGACGAACCAGACGAGGCAGAGTGACGTGCCCGGAACAGGATGTCCTGTTCCGGGCCACCCAGGCTGCAAGATGTTACAGCAGTGGCGCCCATGCAGTGTGTTGGGGCTGCGCAAATGTGTGGGCGCTGCAACGGCGGTGTGACTTAACACCTGGCGCGACTCTCGCAAACTGCGCGATCAAATGGTGAACATTCCTGCGACGCTTACATGACCGAGGCTTTGCCTGGGCGTTTTGCTTTCAAATACTGGGGTTTCTGCTTTGTACTGGGGCAACGTCAGAGCGGTGCTTCACCCTGAGTGCATTTCAACTCACCAGCTCCGCAGTTTTTGCCCCGAGGCGGGGCCCCCGTGGTTGATCGCTCGTTTCCGCTTAAACCCGTCCGTCCACAAATCCGGCCCGCTCAGCGTGCCACGTCGACGACTGCGCTGGTAAGGAAATGGCGATCACGCCCTGCAGGGTGCGACCTGGCATGCGGGCAGCGGATGGAGGCCCTACAATAGGTTCTGGAAGCTCTTGATATGTACACCGCACTCGGAAACGCGCTGTGTCGGAACCATGTTGCACAGCCATCGCAGCCCAGCAACATCGTTTAGGCCAACTTGCGACCACCCCGCCCAGCAGGGCTCCTGATTCATACATCAAAGGCATCTGAGACGGTTCACATCGCCACAGAGTGCCCAACTAGCATGCTGCAATGCATATCGACTGCCCCACCCTGTAGCGCAGAGAAACCTGAAAGCAAGTGCGACGCACGCGAAAGCAAACCATTGTCGGCCGTGTCGAAGGCGTTGGGGTTGCCCTTAAGTAGAGGGAAGCGTGGGAAGGCCCTCGGGGGAGTTTGCGCCGTGTTCAAA
>JAABUM010006643.1_pt1 | contig 11192 bp, 10 predicted proteins | sample 5559161 | NCBI WGS metagenome assembly JAABUM01 (sample SAMN10711868, study PRJNA513369) | rock metagenome | isolation source: Antarctica rocks | place: Antarctica: Victoria Land, Siegfried Peak nord | reverse complement strand
GTATTAAAATGGCGAGCATCACGCAAAAATCGTATCGTGCCAAGCCGCTCGAAATCGAGCGCAACTGGTTCGTAATTGACGCCGAAGGCCAAACCGTTGGCCGTCTGGCGTCGCGCATCGCTTATGTGTTGCGCGGAAAACACAAGCCCACGTTCACGCCCGGTGTCGACACCGGAGACTTCGTGATCGTGCTCAACGCCGAGAAAGTCGTCTTTACGGGCGGCAAACTCGACACGCAAATCTACTATCGCACGACGACGCGCCCCGGCTCCATGAAAAAGACCGACGCGCGCACGTTGCTTGCGACCGACCCGCGCCAGGTTTTGGAAGAAGCTGTCTGGGGCATGATTCCCAAAGGCACTCTGGGCCGCGCGCAGTTCCGCAAACTCCACGTTTTCGCGGGCGCCAAACATCCGCACCAAGCGCAAAACCCGCAACCTTTGGAGGTCGGCGCAATCGGAGTGGGCTGAACTAAGTGTTGAATGATGAGTGACGAGTGTTGAATGAAGTTCAATTCGTCACTCAACACTCAACACTCAACACTTTAAAAGCTATGGCAGACACCTATTACGGCACCGGCAAGCGCAAAAACGCGATTGCTCGCGTGTGGATTACGCCGGGCAACGGCAACATCACGGTCAACGATAAACCCGTTGACGAATATTTCCCGCGCATCGCGTCGCAGCAACTCATCCGTAGCGTTTTCGCCGTCGCGGGCGAGCAGCAGTTCGACGTGCGCGCCTTCGCCATTGGCGGAGGCACTTCGGGTCAGGCGGGCGCCGTGAAGCACGGCATCGCCAAAGCGATGGTTCTTCAAAACGAAGAACTGCGCGGCGGACTGCGTGAACTCGGCGCCCTGACGCGCGACCCGCGCGTCAAAGAGCGCAAGAAATACGGTCGCAAACGCGCCCGTCGCGGCTTCCAGTTCTCGAAGCGTTAATCTGGATAACACAAACAAAAACCGCAGCGAAGTTCGCTGCGGTTTTTGTTTTACGGAGCGTCGAACTGGAGCGCATGAAACGCCTTGAACGCAAGACGGCGCCCGGAGTTCGCGCCGGTGCCGTGCAAAAGAAGAACAACTGGGAAGAAACTCCCGGCTATGACATCTCGGAACAACCGGAATTAGTGATTGATCGCCAGCGTCTAGGTGATGGCTATCGTCACCTACTAACTCAAGCCGATGTGCGTCGCTTCATCTCCAATATTCCTGATTGGGAGGAACATTCACGCGGTTTGAATGCAGTGGCTTTGGCTCCAAAATACAAAGATTATTTTGGTTATTATAATCCCGGTGTCATCTCACTGTGCGCATGGTCTCTGGATGCTTCGATCTCAGTGTCTTGTTGGTTTTATAGCCGAAGACGTTCATTTTTGGCGTGCCTCGGCGTGACGTGCCTTCCTGATGGCAATAGCGGGTGGACTTTGGAATTTGATGAGGAAACAGCACGAGCATTTCTTCTTCTCGATACGTTCTTACACGAGTTGGGACATCACAACGACTTTATGAACACGCGCAAGCCAGAAAACGCCAATCGTGGCGAATCTCACGCGGAAGAGTTCGCGCTTCGCTTGGGTTTGCAATTGTGGCCGACCTACCAAAAGGCTTTTAGGCTTTAACCAGAACAACCATGAACGTCATCACCATCGCGCCCAATTTCGCTACGGAAGAAGAGCTGTGGGAACTATCGCACGATGGCTACCGGTTTGAACTGTGGGAGGGCGAACTCAAAACAATGTTGCCCGTGGGTGCGCAACGCGGAGCTTATGTAGACGATGTTTCGGCTGAAGTCACCCACTTTATTAGTGGTCATGATCTTGGTCAATCTTTTAGCGCCGGAACTGGATTCCGCATCCGAGAAAATCTAGTGACGGTTCTCGCCCCCGATTTCGCCTTCATCTCCAAAACGCGCGTTCCGAATCCGCTCCCACCAAAGTTCGTCCCCGTTGTTCCCGACCTCATTTTGGAAGTGCGTTCGCCCGGCGACACGGCGCGCGAAGTGGCCGACAAAATCACGCGCTGGGTGGGAGCCGGAACGCAAATCGTGTGGGAACTCAACCCGCGCACTCGCAAACTCACTGTTTTTCGGCCCGGTGTTCCCTCGGTTGAATTGGGCGAAAATGACACGCTCGACGCCCGCCCTCTCTTGCCAACATGGGCGCTTGAACTCAAGCGCATTTTCTAAAACCTGACGGGCGCGCGCGTTGTGCGGGACTTGGCTTTGCAACGCCAACTGTTCAACATGAACCGCCGTTCTTTTTTGCAATCCGCAACTCTTGGCGCCGCCGCCGTCGCCGCTTCCGAAACCCTGCTTTCCAATTCAGCCGAGGCTGCGACGCCTTCGATGGCGATGCCACCGCTTCCGCACACGCAACGGCGCGGCGAAATGCCCTATCGCGCGCTTGGTAAAACCGGCGAAATGGTGTCGCTGATTGGGTTGGGCGGCTTTCACATCGGCAAACAATCCGAAGAAGCGGCTTCGATTCGCCTCATTCATGCGGCCATTGATGGTGGCATCAACTTCATGGACAACTGCTGGGATTATCACGACGGCTTGTCCGAACTTCGCATGGGCAAGGCGCTCAGCACAGGCGGGCGGCGCGACAAAGTGTTCTTGATGACCAAAATTGATGGTCGTCCCAAATCAGTTGCGGCCAAACAAATCGATGAATCGCTCGCGCGATTGAAGACCGATCACGTTGACTTGCTGCAATTCCACGAAATACTCCGCTACGAAGACCCCGACCGTGTGTTCGGGCCGGACGGCGCCGTTCACGCGGCGCTCGAAGCTCAGAAGGCAGGCAAAGTGCGCTTCATCGGGTTCACGGGGCACAAAAACCCGAACATCCATTTGCAAATGTTCAACGTCGCCGACGAACACGGTTTCCGCTTTGATACGGTTCAGCATCCGGTGAACGTGATGGACGCGCATTTCCGCTCGTTCATCAACAACGTCATTCCCGCCGCTCATGCGCGGGGAACGGCGACGCTTGGCATGAAGACCTTTGGCGACCACTTCATCCTCGATCATATGCAAAAGTCGGGGACGGGAACGGCGACGCAACTGTTGCACTTCGGGATGTCGCAACCGGTGTCGGTCATCATCACCGGCATTGATTCGATGAAGGTGCTCGATCAGGCGCTCCAAGCGGCACGCACTTTTGCGCCGATGAGCCAAGAGGAGCAGAATGTGTTGTTGGCCAGCACAAAAGAGGCGGCTTCTCACGGCAAATACGAGCTGTTCAAAACCAGCGACCACTTCGACTCGACGGCTCAGCATCCCGAATGGCTGGGCAATAAACCGATGGCATAAAGCAGGCTTGAACAGAATGGCATCAGTTGAAAGCGCGCGCTTTGGGTTTCCATAAACAAAAGTCACAGTAGGCCTGAAGCGTGCGCTTTCAACTAATGCCATTCTGTTCAAGCCTGTGTCGGTTGCTGCTCAAAGCGCGGTTCCTGGCGCTTGGCGGTTCCTGGCGCTTGGCGGTTCCTGGCGCTTGGCGGTTCCTGGCGCTTGGCGGTTCCTGGCGCTTGGCGGTTCCTGGCGCTTGGCGGTTCCTGGCGCTTGAAGGCGGCACAAACGCTTCGAGAGTGGCGAAGAAAAATCGACAGAGCACGTCGATCCATTGCGTTTTGGCCGGCTGCTTTGTTTGATGAGAAGCGAAGGGTTGGTAAAATTCCCGTGCTATCCACAACCAACTTGAACTTCTTCGGCTCATAGCCCAGTCGCGGGAAGGCGATCGGCGCGAAGGCATCTTGGTGCGGCAGGGCCGGGGCTATCTCCAAGTTCCCGGTGCCGGACACGAGGCCTTGGCCGCGATTTGTCTTTCGCTTCGGCCCGACGATTGGGTTTTTCCTTATTACCGCGAACGCGCCGTCGCTTTGGCGCGCGGCGTTTCAACTTTAGAACTGGCGCTCAACTTTTTCGGCAAACGCGAAGGTCTGGGCGCGGGCCGCTTGATGAGCAGCCATTTCGGAAGCCAAAAACACGGCATTTTTCCTTCGGCAACTCCCACCAGCATCCAGTGTTTGCCAAGCGTTGGCGCGGCGTGGGGCGCCGCAATGTCGAAGTCGGGCGCGATTTCGGTGTGCTTTATCGGCGACGCTGCGACGCGCGCCGGCGAGTTCTACGAGGCGCTTTGTCTGGCTTTGCAAGACGAGTTGCCGGTTCTATTCGTCGTCGCCGACAACGGTTTCGGCATCTCGACGCCCACCGAAAAGATGACGCCGTGGAACATCGGCGCGCTCAATCCCGCGATTTGTGGGCGAGTCGATGGCCGCGATGCCGTCGCCGTTCACGCTGCCGCAATGGAGGCTGTTGCGGATTTGCGCGAGGGGCGCGGCCCGCGCGTGATGTGGTGCGAAGTAGATCGCTTGTGGTCGCACACTTTGTCCGACGATCACCGCGTTTATCGTTCAACTGAAGACATCGAAGAGATGGCAGGACGTGACCCGCTCATTTGTTTGCGCGATCAGTTGTTCCAAAGCTGTTTGTTAACGCCCGCCGATTGGAAAGATGAACTGGCGCGCATCGCCGAACAAGTGGACGCGGACTATCAAGAAGCCGAGCGCGCGCCTGTGGCCCAAAGCGCCCTGACGCAGGTTTTGGCGCCCGAGGCGGCCCCGGCTAAACCACTTCCGGCGACGCCCAAAAGCGACGAAACGATGGTCGAAGCTCTGAACGAAGAGCTGCGCCGCCATTTGCGCGATGACCCGCGCGTGCTGATGTTTGGCGAGGACATCGAAGACCCTAAAGGCGGCGTGTTCGGTATGACGCGCGGGTTGTCGGACGAATTTCCGACTCGCGTCGTCAATGCGCCCCTGGCCGAAGCGACCATCGTCGGGGCGGGCGTAGGTCTGGCCGCGACGGGTTGGAAGCCGGTGTTCGAGATTCAGTTCATCGACTTTTTGGCGCCCGCGTTCAATCAGTTGGCCCATCAAGCTGCCACGCTTCGCTGGCGAAGCAACGGCGAGTTTTCCTGTCCATTGGTTCTGCTCGCGCCGTGCGGCGCCTATTTGCCAGCCGGTGGCCCATGGCATTCACAGACCGGCGAAGGTTGGTGGACGCACACGCCAGGACTTCGCGTCGCCGTGCCTTCGACGCCGCGCTGCGCCGTTCATTTGTTGCGCGATGCCCTGGGCGCGGATGATCCGACGTTGTTATTGCTACCCAAACGCTTGTTTCGCCGGGCTGTGGCACCGATGCCAGGCGGCGCGAGCGAAGGGGCGGGCGCGGTTGTGCGGCGCGTCGGGCGCGATGCCACGGTTGTGACTTGGGGCAATACGGTTGAGATCGGACTGGAAGCTGCCGCGATTCTGGCAGGCGAAAACATCGAAGCGGAAGTTATAGATTTGCGGTTTCTGGTGCCGTGCGATTGGGCGAGCATCGAAACTTCTCTGGCCAAAACGGGTCGATTAGTCGTGGTGCAAGAAGACAACGAAACAGCCTCGTTTGGCGCGACGGTGGTGGCAAAGATGACGAGCCAACCGCGCACTTGGGATTTGCTCGCCTCGCCGCCTCAATTGGTGACGCGTTCGGACGTGCATGTGCCGTTTCATCCCAAACTGGAAGCGAGCGTTCTACCTGACGCCGAAGGCGTTGCCGAATCGGTCAGGGTCATGTTAAAGCACTCGCTGTCTTTATGACAATTTTTCCGTTTAAAATCCCCCAGTTGGGCGAAGGTCTGGTAGGAGCGCGCGTCGTCACGCTGTTCAAAAGCGCGGGCGACAGCATCGGGCGCGACGAGCCGCTGCTAGAAATCGAAACCGATAAAGCCGTGATGAGCCTTGAATCGCCCGTCGCGGGCGTGGTCGAACGCTGGTTGGTGAACGTCGAAGACGATGCCGAAATCGGCGCCGTCGTTTGCCAGATTCGCACTGCGGGCGCAGGCAAAGAAACGCCTGCGCCCGCAGTGCGGGGTGATGTGCCCGCCGAGAATCCCTTCTCCAACGGTAACGGCTCCATCCACAAAAGCGTGGACAGCGACCATCTCGTAAGCGGCAACGGCTCCGCCAACGGAAGCACAAACGGCGCCCATCACATAAGCGGGGATGAAAACGCCAATGGCAACGGTCAAGCGAACGGCAACGGAAATGTGAACGGCCACGTTGATGGCAATAACATCATTAACGACTATACGAATGGCAATGGAAGCGTCACGCGCGCGCCTGAACCAAACGCAATTCGCAACGGGCAAGTCTCGCCTCGACTGCGCGCCAAAGCTCTGGCGCAGGGCGTGTCCACGCCCGATTTAGAACAGTGGAGCCGCGAGGAGAACGGGCGCTTGTCGGAAGAAACCTTGGACGCGCACCTCCAACGACAAACCGAAGAAGTCGCGTCAGGCGAACCGTTTTTGGAGCGCACGCTTTCGGCGAGGCAAACGCGATTGGCCGCGCATCTTCAGCGCGCGTGGCAAGGCGTTGTGCCCGCGATTTTGGAAATCGAGGTATCGTGGGAACTTATCGAACGCGAAGTCGAAGCGCGCCGCACCAAGCAGGCGCGTCCGACACCGCTTCACATCATCACCTGGGCGGTTGTTGGCGCGATGCGCGAGCATCCGCGCTTTTGCTCGACGTGGAAGGGCGGCGGCTTGCTACGCGAATGGAAGCACGTCAACGTCGGTTTTGCTGTTGCTCTGGATGCCGATGAATTAGCAGTTGCAACAGTAACGCGCGCCGAAACGATGGATTTCGAAGGCTTTAGCGTGGCGACTCGCGCTTCGATTGCTTCCGTTCGGGCGGGCGAAAAACCGCACGGCGAAGCGCAGTTCGTCATTTCCGATTTGTCGCGCGCAGGGATTTTGTCGGCCATTCCGCTGGTTGTGCCGCCCGCGACGGCGACGCTGTTCGTCGGCACGCCCTTCGAGGCGCCGCAAAAAACCGAGGACGGCGGATTGCGCTGGGAAAAACGCGCGCGCCTGGTGCTCTCGTGCGATCATCGCCTCATCAACGGAGCCGGGGCCGCTAAGTTTCTGGGCGCGCTTCAAGCGTTGTTATCTCAAGGCAGTTAGAGCGGTGTTCAGTGTTCGCTATTAGGAGACAATAACCTAACGTCCAAGCTTAGCTTGGACGTTAGGTTCATCCCTCGTTCAAACGAATAAAGGCGCCATCTCTTGCGAGGCGACCAGTTCGTCCATTTGTTCGGGTGAAAGTCCCTTCTCAAAGCGGCTGGCAGCATCCAATACGCGCGGCAAGATGTGGATGTCGCCGACGGTGTTGAGGAACAGACCGTCGTGGGACAAAAGCCACCAGACTGCGCGATCAATTGCGTCTTGATCTTCGAGAGGCTCATACCAGGTCGCGCGCGTTTGGGTCTGATCGCCCCACGGACGGCGCGTGACGGCTTTGATGGTTTGCAACGCGACATCCCCCGCGAGACAGACATCCTCCAGTTGCTCGAAGTCGCGTGTGTAGTCCGGGTTCTGGCTCATCGGGATGTTCCACGGCAACAGCACCGAATCGAAGTTGAACCGCTCCAAACTTCTCAAGTGCATTTGCGCAACGGTTATTCCGTGTCCGGTCACGCCGATGAAGCGAACCAGACCTTGTTCGCGCGCCTCAATTGCCGCTTGCAAGGCGCCGTCCGGCCCCATCGCGGTTTCCCATTCATCGGGTTCGACCAGACAGTGCAACTGAATCAAGTCGATTTGTTCGACGCCCATCCGTTCGAGCGAGCGGTGGATCTGCGCTTTGGCTTTGTCGTAGGTGCGCTCTTCGGTTTTGGTAGCCAGAAAAAAGTCTTTTCGATGCGACTTGAACCACGGCGCGATGCGCTCTTCGGCGTGGCCATAAGAGGCCGCCGTGTCGATGTGGTTGATGCCGTGTTGCAACAGCAATTCGAGGGTTTGGTCGGCCTCGTCTTGGGTGACGCCGCCCAAAGCCGCCGCTCCAAAAATCGTGCGCGTGCTGATGTGACCGGTGCGGCCAAAAGGATGTTTTTCGATCATAACGTGTGTTTTAGACTTGAAGTCGCTTGCCTTCTCAGTTTGATGAGCCGGACTTGTTGGCAGCGCCCTCTGTTTCATTGTCCCGACACTCGACTAAAATGGATGCGGCTTTTCGAGTCGCACCATGAATCCACCGTTTCCCGTTGTTCGCCCGCTTCCCGCGTTGCGCCGTTTCCAGTCACCTGCCATTGAAGAAGCGATCAACCGCTTCAAAACCGACACGCCCGACCTAGAACTTGGCTGGTTGTTCGAGAACTGCTTTCCCAACACGCTCGACACGACGGTTTTCTTTCAGACCCTCGATGGGAAACCCGACACCTACGTCATCACCGGCGACATCGACGCGATGTGGCTGCGCGACTCGTGCGCGCAGGTGTGGCCGTATCTGCCGTTCATGGCGCAAGACTCGGCGCTCAAGCAGTTGGTCGCGGGCCTCATCCATCGCCAGACGCGCTGCGTGTTGCTCGACCCCTACGCCAACGCCTTTTACGGCGACCTGGAGCAAGTCGGCTACTGGAAAAGCGACCTGACCGACATGAAAGCGGGCGTGCACGAGCGCAAATGGGAAATCGATTCGTTGTGCTACCCGATTCGCCTCGCCTATGGCTACTGGCGCGCGACGGGCGACACGACGCCCTTCGACGCAAATTGGCGTGAGGGAATCCGCGCCACGCTTGCCACATTCCGCGAGCAACAGCGCAAAGAAGGGCACGGCCCGTATAAGTTCGCGCGCGTCACAGGTCAGGCAACGGACACGTTGCCGATGAATGGCGCAGGTTATCCGGTCAAGCCCAACGGTTTGATTTGCTCGTCGTTTCGCCCAAGCGATGACGCGACGGTGTTCAGCTTTTTGATTCCGTCCAACTTTTTCGCCGTCGTCTCGCTTAAACAAGCCGCGACCTTATGGGAACTGGTAAGCGACGACAAGGGAACTCCCTGCGAGTTGCGGGAGATGGCGGGTGAAATCGAGCGAGCGTTGCAAGAGCACGCGACCGTCGAGCACCCGAAATATGGGCGCGTCTACGCGTATGAAATCAATGGCTTTGGCTCTTACTTGTTGATGGACGATGCCAACGTGCCGGGTTTGTTGTCGCTGCCGTATCTGGGCGCAGTTGAACTCGACGATGCGACCTACCAAAACACGCGGCGTTTGCTGTTGTCGGATGACAACCCGTTTTTCTTTCGCGGCGAAGTCGCCGAGGGTATCGGCGGCCCGCACGTCGGGATGGACATGATCTGGCCGATGGCGCTGGTGATGCGCGCCTTGACTTCGAGCGACGAGAGTGAAATCCGCGAGGCGGTGCAAATGCTAAAACGCAGTCACGCGGGCACGGGCTTCATGCACGAGGCGTTTCACAAGAACGACGCGGGCCGTTTCACCCGCGAATGGTTCGCGTGGACGAACACGCTGTTCAGCGAACTGTTGTGGCACTTGCACGAGAGCAATCCCACCCTCTTGAGCGCGCTTTGAAAGCGTGTAGCAACTCAAACACGAACGCGAAGCGTCAGCGAGTGCATCGTTTAGCCGCCGCAGGCACATCCTCAAAACGGATGCGCCCCGCGCTCTGAAAAGGCACTCGCTGACGCTTCGCGTTCACGGTGGAGCTATCAACCCGTTTCGTCCGCTTTGGGTTCAACACCCAATGGATTAACACCCAATGGATTAAAAGCGAAAGCATATTCCTTGACAACTTGCCCGCCCAGAAGATGTTCCTGGATAATGCGCTCGCATACTGCGGGCGAAACGCTGTGATACCACACGCCTTCGGGATAAACCAGGGCGATTGGCCCGCGAGCGCATACGCGCAAACAGCCGACTTTCGAGCGATAAGCGCGCACTTGCGATCCCAGTTCTTTCAAGCGGCGTTTGAGAAATTCCCACGTTTGCAAGCCCGCTTCGTCGGGGCAACACGTCGGCCCGATGCACAGCAGCAGATGACGCTCGTAGCTCCCGATGCCAAGCGCGCCCGTGATGGGTTGCAACTCGCTTTGTATGTCTTCTTCGAGTTCGATTTGTTCCACGATAGAAAGAGCATAAGCCTAAAGCAAGGTGAAGTGAACTGAACCCGCGATTAAGTGAATAAGCCGTCCCCACAACAGTTGGGTTAAAGCATGAAGAGCGGGACTTGCGTCCTCTTCCAATCGGGTGTGTTTCGTTGATTGGAAGAGGACGCAAGTCCCGCTCTTGTCTTGCTGCGTTCTCAGCCAAACCCGGGTAGCCTTTGGCGCGCCATTGGCCCGCCTCTTGGGCGTGGACACCCTTAATTTAGGAAAAACTGGCCTTCAGGTTTCGCGTTTGTGTTTGGGTTGCATGACGTATGGCTTGCCCAATCGCGGCGCGCACGAATGGACGCTCGATGAAGAAGCGAGCCGCCCGTTCATCAAGCGCGCCTTGGAACTGGGCATCAACTTCTTCGACACGGCGAATGTGTATTCCGACGGCACCAGCGAAGAAATCGTCGGGCGGGCGCTACGCGATTTCGCGCCGCGAGAAGACGTGGTTCTCGCTACCAAAGTGCATGGCCGCATGAGAAGTGGCCCCAACGGAGCGGGGCTGAGTCGCAAAGCCATTTTTGCCGAAATCGACGCGAGCTTGAAGCGGTTGGGCACCGATTACGTGGACTTGTATCAAATCCACCGCTTTGACGAGAGCACGCCCCTTGAAGAAACCCTCGAAGCGCTCAACGATGTCGTGAAGTCCGGCCGCGCGCGCTACATCGGCGCCTCTTCGATGTGGGCGTGGCAATTCGCGCGGGCGCTTTATCTATCGGACAAGCATGGTTGGACGCGTTTTGTGTCGATGCAAAACCACTACAACTTGCTTTACCGCGAAGAAGAGCGCGAGATGATGAAACTGTGCGCTTTCGAGGGCATCGGCGTTATCCCGTGGAGTCCGCTCGCGCGCGGGCGCCTGACGCGCGATTGGAACGACACGACGGAGCGCTCGGAAACCGATCAGTTCGGCAAAACGCTCTACATTCCCGGCGACCGCGAAATCGTCGAACGTGTCGCGCAAATCGCCGAGGCGCGCGACGCGTCGCGCGCCCAAATCGCGCTCGCGTGGATGCTTTCCAAATCGGTCATCACCTCGCCAATCATCGGCGCCTCGAAGCCGCATCATCTGGAAGAAGCTGTGGCCGCGCTTTCCATCCGCTTAACCGAACCCGAAATCGCGCAATTGGAGGAGCCGTATGCGCCGCACCGCGTCGCGGGCTTTAGTTGAACATCCGTAGAAACGTGGGGTGGCG
>JAABUM010006641.1_pt1 | contig 11197 bp, 18 predicted proteins | sample 5559161 | NCBI WGS metagenome assembly JAABUM01 (sample SAMN10711868, study PRJNA513369) | rock metagenome | isolation source: Antarctica rocks | place: Antarctica: Victoria Land, Siegfried Peak nord | reverse complement strand
CAGGCGCGGCCGCCGCGGCGTTGAGGCCGGCAGCGGCGTGTGGCGGGCCATTGTGGCCGCCGGGGCCGGCGGCCGGCGGCGCGAGGCCGGCCATGCGCTGCAGCCACAGGCGCAGCGGCGAGAATGCGGACAGGTACAGCAGCGTGCCGCCGCCCACCAGCAGCAGGAAGCGTCCCGGCGGGCAGTGCTGCGTCATGACACACAGTCAACATCAGATTTTTGCGTTGGGTAATCGGAGACCCGGTAGTGTGCTGCCGATAAGCAGCGGCAGGAGGCGCCCCGGCGGGCGGTGCTGCAAAGGTTGCGCACGAGTTCATTCCAGGATAGTCTACAGTCAGCAGAAAGCGGACTGACGGGCTGCACTGCATGGCTTATGGAGAGTACAGAAACAACACCAACTCGGCCAAGGTCCCAAGTAAGCAGTGCACATTGGCCTCAAGCACTAACTGCAGTGCGGTACAAAGAAGCAGGACGAACGCGCGGAAGCCAGCAGAGAAACACAATAGTGCACTGATGTCCCTTGAAAAAAGCGTACCAGAAGGGAGATACAGATGTGGCAGAAAGGGGGGAACACAGTGCCGCACCTGGTACAGCAGTAGTAGCAGCACGGCAACCTGCAGGATGACGCGCAGGTTAAGATTTATCTGAATACGGCGCGCCGCCGGCTGCGGCCGAAGCACGCGTGGCACGCCACGCACGTCGCCGCGCGCCTCCACCAGCACCTGTGACGGTTGCAGTGGGGCCAATTTCACCTGGGAGGCTTTGTTGCGCCGTGCAGAATGAAGCGGACTTGGACGGAACAGATTTGCAGAAAATGCAGGAACTGCAGGTTGAATTCGTGAAATTGCCAACAGGCTCAAGCGCGTGGCCAAGCAGCATGAGGGTCGACGGCTGAGTTTCGCTTACACGTGGCAGTGTGCATGGGCAGAGGAACGTACAAAGTTGCCGGCCTCGTCGCGTCGCAGGAAGGCGTCTGCGCGATGGAGATTGGGCGGCCCATTGCGTCCCGGCCGCCTCGCCCGCAGCCCTGTGCAACGGCCAGGCTAAAGTGTTGGTAATCATGTTTGATTGAGGAACAGCAGGATGCAATCGACGTACCGCGTGACGGGAAGAGTTGCAAGGTGGACCGGACATACGGGGAGAACTCGACGAAAGTAGAGAGCTCTGCTGTAATCAGTTTCCATGCGCCTGTCTAGTCCCTGCGCAACTGCTCAAAGCAGTGTGTGATGTGACTGGCCAATGCAACATGTGTCATGTCACACTACACCATGCATGTTGGATTCACGTGCGCTCACCGTCAGGCACCGGGTGCTGCTGGTGGCCGGGCGCGGGCGGCGGCCCCGGGTACGGAAACGCTGGCGGCGGGAAGCCGGGCGGGCCGTAGGGGCCGTAGAAACCCGGCGGCGGGCCATAGGGGGGCGGGCCGAACGGAGCTGGCGGCTGCCCAAAGGGGAATCCGCCGGCCAGCACTGCACCGGGGAAACCGGGGCCAGGGAATGCGGCGGCGCCAAACTGCGGCTGCTGCGGCTGCGGCTGCGGCTGACCAGCTGGCTGGCCGGGCTGCTGCTGCGGCTGCTGGTTCTGCGGCGCGCCGAACACGAAGGCGGGCTGTTGCGCGGCGGCGCCGCCGGGCTGCTGCGGCTGCGGCGGCGGCTGCTGCGGCTGCTGCGCGTCCTGCTGCTGCGGGAACAGGCCCTGCTGCGGGAAGCCCGGCAGCATGCCATATGGCGACATCTGCGCCAGGGAACGAGGAGTGACGTTCTTGGGGCCGTTGCCAACGTGTACACTCTCCCCCGCGCTGCCATGCCGCAGCAATGAGTGGTAGTACATGTGTGCGATGTGTGCAAGGGTGCAAGGGCGCCCATCAGCAGATCCATGCACCTCTGATATGTGCCAAACAGGGCTGCACCCAGCACGACACTGCAGCTTGCCACTCGGCAGGCAGTCAACTTGCGACACCAAAGCTCTCACCATGCCGACGGGGACGAGCGCCACGATGGGGAAGCCCATCGGCTGCTGCATGCCGAACAGCATGCCCGCGGCGTCCGCGCCGCCTGCGGCTGCCGCCGCCGCCGGCGCCGGCGCCGGCGCCGCGCCGCCGCTGCTGGGGCCGGCGGCGGCCGACGCGGCGCCGGCCGCGCCGCCAGTTGCGCCGGGCATGCCGTCATTCAGGGAGGCCATGGCCGCGCTGTACGCCGCCGCCAGCGCGGGGTTGAACTGTGCATATGCGGCGTGCGCCGCGGCCGCGTCGTGCGCCTGGCTGTGCGGCGGCGCGCTCGCCGGCATGCCCTGCAGCACAGCGATGCGGCCAGGGCGTCAAGAGGCGATCGTGACATGGTGTCACATTGGCTGGTGAAAGCCATGTGCATGATGCACCAGCACAGGCATGCAGTACGTGGCCTGTCGACACACAGACACGTATGCCCTGCAGGATTGTGACAGGCCTCTAGACCTGCTGCTGTGGCATGGATTGACCAATATGCATGCGCGTCGTACCTGCGGCATAGCCCAGGGCGGCGGGTAAACCGCGTTCTGGTACCAGAAATCGTTCGGGTCTGGCTCCTGGCCATAGGGCGCGTGGGCGCCGCCGGTGCCGCTACTGCTGCTGCTGCTGGCGCCGCTGCCGCCCGCGGCCGGGTCCGCCGCCCGGCTTGGGCCCGCGGCACTGGCAGACGCCGCGGCGGCGGCAGGTGGCCGGGAGGAGGGACCACCGGAGGGCTGGCCGGCGGCGGCAGGGCCTGTGCGGGCAGCTGCGGAGGGCGCGCTCGCGTCCGCTGGCGGCGCTGCGCTGGGTGGTGGCGTCTTCACCACCATGTGCATGGAGATGGGCTCCTGCGCATCCTGCGAGTGCGCAAGCCGGACAAGTTGAAATACGCTGGTGAAACGCCTGCCAGGACGTCTCAAAGCTGTTATAAGAAGCGTGCATTCGGCGGCGCCTCGATAGGCACCACGATGCATACCAGGCTGTCACAAGTGATTATGCTAGTTTTACGCTAGTTTTGTGCGGCATTGCGGGCAAACACAACATGCGCACCGGCCCGACGATAGTGGACAGCTGCGCAGCCTCCGCCTTGAGAACCTTCCCGGCGTAGATGAGCTGCACGCATACAGAGCCGTTGTTGTCATCAGACGGTCCAGCATGTGTGTGCTGTCATGCGCTCGGGCAATGCCGTAGTCACGCTCGGGCAAAGTGGTACAAGGCTGACCGTCTGCTGGGAGGGAGCGGGGTTGCCAGGGTAGTCCCGCTGCAGTAGCGCCTTCAGCTCTGCCACCGTGCTGCTGAGGCGCGCCTTTATGCGCACATCCGGCTTGCTGCCAGACCCGTTCTTGATCACAAACTCTGCCTCTGTCTGGACTGCTTCGGCCATTTTTCGCACCCCAGTCAACGGTCAATATTGCAAAGCTCCGATCAGACGGCTCGAATAGTGGAAGGAGCCTGCACAAAAGGTGCGAAGGTGCGAAGGTGCTATTAGGTCCGAGGTTGGAAAGCCCAACAAAATGCTGGCTGGTGCGCGTCAAATAATGCTACACGATGCCAGGCGCATGTTCGGCTGCTCCTGCTCCTGCTGCTGCACAAACGAGCTGTGAGACCCCGTATGTGCGTTCTGCTGCTTCTCGCATGCGCGTGAAATGCTGTCAACATGTGTCTACATGACACATGTAGACATGGCTACTCTTTTATGTGAGAGCATGGGACTCTCAGGTCATCGAAACTACTGGACTGCCACGTCACCCATCCGACAACACCATGAACCTCTCAAATGCTGCAGGGCGCAGAAATTGCAGTGAAACTCCATTACAAAAACCGACAAAGGTTTTTAAATTCCAAGCATGGCTCGTGGCGCGCTACTGCGCTCTTTGCGCCTTGCGTGCACACAGCAGCACGAGGCGCTCACACCGCAATTCACGCAGACGTATAATGTATTTGGTATGTCTTCAAGGCAGGTCGTGCAGCAGGCACGCTCTGTGGCTGATGCACAACCGGATCACAAGGCTGCAGAGGAGGACGGTTCGACGTCAGAGGTATGAAGTTGGACTGCAGCCATCCTTACAGCTAATGTGCAGTATACCGCTCAGCGAAAAAGCAGCTCCGGCAGGGACGACAAGGTTTGATATTAGTCTCAGTGAGTTAGGGACGACGGTGGATCAGCAACACGAGCTCGTGTGTTGATGGTCATTTCAGTGCGGCCTGCTTTGGTGCAACAACTGGTGCGATCAGTGCTGCTGTGATCTGCAATGGTCACACACAGCATGGTGTGTTGAAGAAGCTCTCACATGCATGCAGCCTGAGGGATCCAGGGCGCAGAGTGCGGTTAGCAAGGCGAAGGCAGCTGGGCAGTGGGCAGCCAAAGGCGTTGGCGCCGTGGCGAACGCCGCAAAGGAAACAGTGATGGGAGGGGGCTCCATGGCAAGCGAGGACCAGCATCCTGCGGGATCGATGCAGCAAAGGTGTGGCATCCTTCACACTGCACGTCTAGATTTTGTGATTGACTGTTGGATGCGAGTGAAGAATGCGGGTTGGGAGAGAACACAGTCTTGCGCCCGCGTTGCTTATTGCGCAGCGGTGCATCGTGCCGGTGGACTGTAGCAGCGATGAAACAATTGATTATCGCTTGGGCTAATCAACCTGTGCGCAGGGAAGACGCTTGCTGCCGGCTGAATTGTCAAGTATCCTCGATGCTGAGCCTGCAAACAATGCTTGTGTTGCAGGCGAAATGCAGGCGACAAGGAAGACGACACGCACGAGCGCATTGGCGAGATACATTCAGCGGTCCAAAAGAAGCAGCAGGACGAGCGTAGCATCTCAGAGCGGTGAGTTGCCGGCAGCAGGACGACGACACTGTCCTGGAAGATCTGATTGATGTCATGCAACTCGTCATGCTGCAATTCACCCCAACTCACCCCTAAAACCCAAGACGAATGATTGCTGAAATTGATCATGCCCGTTTCTAATGCCACAGGTACCCCAGCATGAAGAGTGCGGCTGACAAGCAGCATCGCACAGGCGGGTCTGACTAGGTAGGCAGGTGTGGTGAAGCTCACATTCAGCCAATGCGAGGAACCAGGTATTCACAGCAATCCGCAGTTGATACAAACGGCTGCAATCTGCAGCCGACACAAACCGCTGCCATCAGACTCTATGCTATGTCAGGTCGTTTAATTTTAAGATCATATATTCACTCTGGCTTGAGGGTCGTGGTTTTTCCAGCTTGCAATCAATCAGCACTCTGTAATCATAGGACCCAATTCGAACTCGCTGGTGCACTCGAGCCTCTGGGAAGGCCGCATTACTCGTTGTGCTGCCACCACTGATCATAGCAGACACCTGCATCGGACGTTCCTGAACCCTGCACACCTACACGCTGCATCTTCAGCAGCGCCGCTGCTTGTCGCCACTGCGCAACGACTTGTGGCTGTTGGAAACCCGGAAGGCCCACACCGCTGCTGTGCCTACATCAACGACTCAACACCAGGCATGTAGGTCCTCCTCAAATCATCAGGAGGCTGGCTCTGTTCTGCCGGCCAAGAGCCAGGAGCCCCAGCCGCCCAGCAGACCGGCTGCCTCCTCTCCTTCCGCCCCCACACCTGCACAAAGCACATCGCTGAGATGGTCAGCCTCAATCTGCATTGCATCTGGCCACGACTCACCATCCCGCACGACATATATGCGCTGACGCTAGAATAGGTGTGGTGAGCGGAGATAAATCTGATGCGATCTCCGAGACATGAGCGTTGCACGCCAGCGGATGGCCGCCAGGTGCTCAGCACCTGCGGCAGTCTCCCATTTGGCCGCGCTCTCCTGGCAGCGAGCCGTGTCCGCCGGGCTGAACTTGAGCATGGTGGCCAGCACCGGCAGCAGCGCCCGCATCTCGCCTGTTGCGCAACAAGCGATATGTTTCGGACCTTGACAATCGATCGCTTTTTGAAGTGCGGGATGCCACAGGTCACTTGCGCAACAAGCGGCACATGTCGCACCTTGAGTATCACTTGCTCCACGAAGTGAGGCATGCCACTGGTCACCAGCACAGTGCATACGAACGCTCTCGGCAGCACACATCAGCCAACGCGCACCCTTCGTGTACAACTGCAGGATAGTGTTTTTGAGGTACTGCATGTCCACCTCCCGGCCGGGCAGCTGCCTGCGCTGCGCCGCCCGCTCCACCTCCCGCAGCGCCTCCTGCGATTCCAAATGCGAGATCTTGTGTACTTTATGTGAATGGGGCAGGCTCAGGCCTGCACGAGACTGGCAACAAGCTGATGCGAGGTGGCAGCACCTTGCGGGCAGCCTCCTGTCGGTGCATGCCTACATTGCCGCAGGCTAGCGAGTTTTTGTTTGCTTTCAACCAGCGAAATGCACCTTGAGGGCGGCCTCCTGCTCGACGCGCAGCGCCAGCTCCCGGTGCACATCCCGCAGCTCCGCCTCCAGCTCCTCCACCCGCCTGCGTGTTTTCACGAGGATCCATGACGTGCTGTAGGGCACAGCCCTGCCCGGGCACACGTTTTGCTCGTGTGCCGCATCCCAGACCTTGGCAGCTTCGCCTCCAGCTGCTCCACTCGCTTGCCGTCTTCCTGGTTCGGGGACTACCGTCAGTCACATTGTGTGGCTGTGTCCTCCATGAACATGTGTCATGTGCCGCTGGAATGAGCTGACAAAGGAGCAGGAAATGCTGGTGGCGCACATGTGCGCGCGGTCGAGCTGGGCATTCCGCGCCGCCGCGGCCCGCGCTGCCTCCAGCGCCTTGGTCTCCGCAAGGCCCGACCCGCCGTCCACCAAGCCCTCCAGCCCGCCGAACAGGCCGCCGAGGCCGCCGCCGTCGCCGCTGAGGCCGCCGCTCTCGTTGAATCCGCGGCCGCTGGCGCCGATCGTGGCGCTGTCCGCCCGGTCGAACACCAACCCGCCGGCGTAGCTGCCGGCGCGGCTGGCGAGCGGCGAGGCACCGCCCCAGCCGCCTGGCAGCTGCGGCGCGCCGCCTGCGGGCTGGCTGCTGACGCTGGCTGCGCGGCCGAGGCGGCTGCCGGGCGTGCTGGCGGCGGAGGCGCCGCCGCGCCGCCGGGGCGTGGACGAGGCGTCAACTGTGGGGCAAGGAACAAGTATCATCAAAGGACAGACACATATTTCCAGCGCAGACGATTTCCAGCGCTGACAATATATGCAGGGCAACAGGCAGCTGGTAGCAGGCATGGCCGGTGATACTCAGCCTGCATGCAAAGCCCCGACGGGAGCATCAAATCACGCCCTTGCAGCCGCGTGCGCAACACTGGGCCGCATCAAATTTGCAATTCACCGCCGGCATGCACGCGCACCATATTCGTCGTCGTCCGCGTCGTCAAACGCGAGTGCCCGCACGGCGCCCTCCCGGGCCGCGGGGGTGCCGACGCTGCGCGGCGTGCCGCCCCGCTCCAGGTCCGCCTGCTGAGGAGAACGGGCAGGGTTTAGGGCGGGCTTGAGAGAGAGTTTCAGGACGGCCCGCATGACTTCAGGGTGCAAGGCGATTGCGGGCAACTGCACCGCAAAGTTGCCGTTTGCACAAGAGGGGATTGGGACTCCGCGGGAAGCTCACCAGGCGAGTGGTGGGGCTGGCAATCTCGCTGCGTAGCTCGGGATCCGTGGGCGACGCCCTGGGCATGCAGACATTGCCAGCTGATGTCCTCCAACATCCTGCCCAAAAGAGTGCCAATGAGACGCACCAGGCGGTCGGTGAGGGCTGCGACCTCGGCGCGCAGCTCAGCGGCAACGCCCAACAGCCGCGTCACCTCCGCCTCGCGCGCCTCCGCAAGCTCCGCCGCCGCATCCCGCGCCGCCGCCGCCTGCAGGCCAAGAAGGTGACCAAGCCACAGTCACAACCTCTAGTGCACCAATGGCGCCCCTCTCATGCGGCAGCAGCGCAGAAATGGACGACCGAAGAGCGGCTGCAGGTGCAGTGCTTTGGCGTGGCGTGCCTGTCCTGGGGCAGATTTTGCTGCGGTGTTGTAGGTGCCACAGTAAACGATGAGTTGCAATTTTCACATAGCTGCAGGCCGAAATGGGGCTACACGCTTTCCGAAGAAGCACTGAGAGGGTGGGCCACCTCTGCTGCGGCGGCCTCGGCGGCGGCGCCGCGCGCAGACGGGCCCTCCGAGTCCGGCCGGGCCGACTCAGCGGCCTCCCGCGCCGACGCCAGCGCCCCCGCCTGCGTTGCTAGCTGCTGTTCGAGCTGCTGCACCCGCACCTCGGCGGCCGCCCGGCTGCAAACATATGGACTAGAATTGGCCCCCGAAATACAGACATAAATGATCAAGCAACATCTTGCCAAGAGCAGCAGCTCACAAAGTCTTGCGACGAGGGACAACATCTCATAATGCGTGTGTCAAAATGTGCACCTGTCCTGGGCCTCCTGAGCCTGTCGGGCTGCGGCCGCCTCCGCTGCCTGGCGCCTCTGCAGCTCCGCCTCAAGCTCCTGTCCCATTTGCACAGCATGATTACTCGAAATTTGACAGAGGGGTGTCAAACAGCTGTCCAGCAGCTGGCAGCAGGGCACGGACAGCAACTTGCCGCTAACCCAAGGAACAGCAACCTCATGCGAATGCTGAACATGGAAGACCAGCCATCGTGGATTGCGTTGCATAAGCAATCAAATACAGGGTCTGCGCCCTGATCGTGCACGCCTGCAGCTGCCGCTCGAAGCCCGCTTCCGCTTCTGCCAGGCGCGCCTCGTACTGTTCCCGATGCTCCTGCGCCTCCTGCGCAGCCTGCAATCACCAGGCCGCCAACACTGTCAGCGGCTGTCCACTCCTGGGCTGAAGTCGGCACAGGGCTGCAGGCTGTGACCAGGCCGGTTTCCGGAATGCAGCAACTGAAAGGCGACGATGCCTGCAGCGATGAAACTAGCCAAATGATACAAGCTATATAATCTGAAAGACACTCTCATTCACAAGACCCGGGAAGAGAACCTGGTCGCGCTCTCGGCATGCGTCAGCAGCGGCGGCCTCCGCGGCGGCGAGCGCGGCGGCATGGTCGGGCTCCGCAGCGGACGCCTCCCGCGCCGCGCGCAGCTCCACCTCCTTGCCCTTCAGCAGCACGTGCGCCCGCGCCTGCAGCCATGTAATATTGTTTGTACCATCACTCATGACACTCAGGTGCAGGTGAAGGAGAAAATGCTGCGGCGGAAGCCTCCCGCGCCGCGCGCAGCTCCGCCTCCTTGCGTTTGGCAGCATATGTGCGCCCGCGCCTGTAGATACAGGGAACCTCAAACTTTGGGTTTTATTCTTGGGTCTGGAACCCATATACAAGTCCGCAGGGTCATAAAGCAAGCCGCCGTTCCCATTTGGCAACTGCGCCTGCGCCCGAGGCCATGATGTTTTTTGCTCGTCAAGCCTCCCGGGGAATGGCATGCCCGCAATGCAACCACTGCCAGACCACTTTGAACCACTGCTTGCTGACAATGCTGCAGACGCAAAATTCAGCCAGTCGAATTAACATTCGACATGTCCGCATTGCCGCCATCCACCTACCTTGTAGTCTCGCAGCTCGCGCTGGGCACGGGCTGCCTCTGCGCCGGCCTCGGCAATGCGCCGCTGTGCGGAAGCCGCGCAGTCCTGCGCCGCCTGCAGCTGTTGCACCGCCTGCTCGGCGGCTTCCGCCGCCGCCGCGTCCGCCTTCTGCCTCTCCTTGGCAGCCCTGCCAGGGAAGAACGGTGCAAACGATCAGCGATCAGCGGGAGAATGCGGACCGCTTGCCAGCACACAAACGCATGTGTGACGATGTGCGCTGAGGGAGCCTTTGGTAACGGGTCATGCCAACCCGCCCAGTGCCTGCCCTTGCTTGCGGCATGAGCATAGTCATTGTTGTGTCCCCCTACCAACTGAAGCCCAAGAACGCGAATAGGTGCGGCAAAGATCTGGTTCGCATGTCCAGCTTGCGCTTCATCTCCCCCACGGCCTTCTTCACACGCTCCCACTCAACGTCCTGGTCCTTCTTTGCCTTGGCCAGCGGTGAAAACACCAATATTAGTTGGGAAAAACGATAACCAACGCCACACACCTGTCAAGCTTGCGCTTCATCTCGCCCATGGCCTTCTTGACGCGCTCGCGATCCGCGTCCTGATCCTTCCTGGCCTTGGCCAGCGCCGCCTTGGCTGCCTCGGCGCTGGCCTCGGCGTCTCTCGCTTCCGCCTGCGCCGCCTGTGCCGCCGCCTCGGCGTCCGCCTGCACGGCGCGCGCCGCCGACAGCTCGGACGACCGCTTCTCCAGCGCCACCTGCAGCGACGCCAGCTGCTCGTCCTGCATGCAGGAAAATTCACAATCGGAGAGAGTTGAGAGGCCTAGCGCAATTCGAGGACCGTGTCCTCCAGCGCCACCTGCAGCGATGCCAGCTGCTCGTCCTGCGGGTCAGCTACCAACATGTCAACGAAGTGTGATGGAATCTCCACCTGGCGGATTTGATTTGAAATCCAATAGAGACGGAGAGATGACGTGAAGAGACACCTCAGATCCCAGCAACTTGCACCAAAACCGTTCATAAGGCAGCAGGGACCCAGCGGCGATTGCACCATTCGCTGTTTTGAAAGCTACCACATGACGTCATGAAATTTCCAGATTCAGCCCGTGGGCCACCTTGTCGCGTGCTTCGGAGCCCGTATCTGCTGGCGGGGAGGCGGCCGCGACTGCCTGCTGGTGCGCTTCGGTCAGCGCGGATCGCACCTCCGCCAGCTGTGTCTCCAGCTCCTTGACCTGAGAGTCCCAAACTTCATCAGAAAAAATGATGCAGCTTTGTTGGCGTGCCATGCGAGTGCAAGCAGTGTGGGGCGAGCCAGCGGGTACATGCCTCGAGGAGGATAGCTGCCAAGCCCGAGCAATCAGTGAGCGAGGAGCAGGCTATGGATACGCGAAGTTGAACCGAGACTTTGGGTAACCATTGATGAGCTGTAAAACCTCCTGGACTTGATTTGGATTGAGGATTTGAGTTCAACTGGACTGAAGTTGCACCTTGGCGGTGTACTCAGCCTGGCGCCGCCGCGTCATGTGCACGAACTTTTTCTTGGCGTCCGCCAGCTCCTGCACCGCCTTGTCCCGCGCCTGCAGGTTCAAAGTATTGGTTGTGATTGTGTACATGTGACTTGCCGAGGGTGAGGCTTTTGGCCCAGCTCATGGTGCGTCAGCACTGACATGAGTGTATTCGCCTCTTGCCCTGCCTGCCATTGATCATATTGAGGCCACA
>JAABUM010006640.1_pt1 | contig 11197 bp, 12 predicted proteins | sample 5559161 | NCBI WGS metagenome assembly JAABUM01 (sample SAMN10711868, study PRJNA513369) | rock metagenome | isolation source: Antarctica rocks | place: Antarctica: Victoria Land, Siegfried Peak nord | reverse complement strand
GACGACTGCGGCACGAAGGGCTTCATCGGCAATGGACGCAGGATCGAAGTTCTCAAGCATGCGTCTATCCTACCGCAGGTGGACAGCTTTCGCCAAAGTCGCTCGCCGCGACTTACTGAGAGGACGCAACTCGTGCGCCAAGAAATTATCAAGCCAACCGTTGCCGAGGAGATCAACCGGCTGCCAGAGCCTGTGCGTGAGGCTACCATTGCTGGTGTTAAGGCGGGGACGGTGCGGACGGTGGCGGACGTCAGACGCTGCCGGCTATCTGCCTCGAACACTGCTGACCTGGTGCCAGCGCCCCCCGTCAGCGTTGCGCCAAACAGCGGGGTAGTGATATCACTACCCCCCTCTGCCTCTATGCTTTCCTTGCGGCAACAGAGCGACGCAATTGAGGTTCTTGCCGCGATGGTGGACTCTATGACGCCGGCCGGACAGGCTGTGCTCGCGTCCGTAGCGCAAGATCTGACGGTAGCCTACGACAAGCTTACAGCATACCTCGCGCGAGATGATAAGCGCATCGCTGCCGATGAGAAGTAGCCGTCACATCTGCTTTACATTGTTGATGCGTCACGCTTCACTACCAGGAGCATCGACGGTGGCACGAACGGCGGGATCGCCGTTGACCTCACCACGGGGTATGCCTGCGTGCGCAGCGCTGCTGGTGCGACTGTATGGATGCTTGACGTCTCTGGGAAGCGCTGACTACGGCTGGCGTGTGTTTCTTCAGGGGCGCAGGGTATGAACACCGCGCGCCTGCGGGCAAAAGACGGGGCGTGGCGGTCTCCAGTAGAGACCAATCCAGATGTAGCGTAGAGTACCTACCCTAGGCGACCTAGGCGAGACAGCACATAATCACCTGATAGGCCACTTTAGGGAGTAAGGGGCGTCCTCTGGTAGAGGCGGCGCGCCCAGGCCTTTCCCTGCCCCGCAGGGGGGGCGGTGATCCTCCTGGGGCAGGTGCTGTCACATCGTGGCGGCCAGCGTCCGAGTCAGCCTGAGGGCGCGGCGTAGACAGTGCACCTGACCCTGTGCCGAGCAAAGCCTCCAGAGGTGGAGTGCTGCTGGCGATGCCTCCAGCAGCGTCACGTTCCTGCTATGGACAGTGCGTGGCCCAGTCTCGCCCGCGCAATGCCTCACCACTCCGCGCACCGGCTTTAGCGTACAATAGCGCAGGTATGTGCGCCGCACCGACGAGGAGAACAAGACTATGATCGTGTGGACAGAAGTCGAGCCCCAGCAGTTTGAGACGTATCCCCCACCCACACCACTCAAGGGGCCTGACGAGCTCGACGCCGTGCTGGAGGCCGTCGCATCGGGCAAGACCGTGGAGATCACGCTGGTCGATGAGAGCGTCATTCGGGGCCGGCGGCTGGCTCTGGGGCGGCGGGTCAAGGCGCGCGGACTCACGCTGCAGATGCGCTCCCACGGCAACAAGCTCATTGCGCGCCAGGCTGGTCCGGCCGCGCCTGCGCCAGAGGAGCCGCGTCCGCACCCGGAGCAACCACGGGTACCACGTAAGAGGAAGGACTAAACGGCTGATCACTCAGGTGCGCGGGTGCGCCCTCCCGTCAGGGTGAACGTGCTTGGTCACACCTCCCCGCTGGTAGACCTGATTATACTCTGTGCTCGCCTTCCCCCTGCCCTGCATGGCGGCTTCAGTCACTCTGTTGCGTCATCACCACGGCTGACGCCCAACTCAGATGACAGGGGACACGTGAGGGCCGTCACAGGTGCGGGCGCGACGACCCGTGTGGCCGCCCCACAGCGCGGTCATGCCGCGCTGCTGTGCCGCCCATCGGCACGTCTGTTCTGAACTCTACCGGCCCCGCTGAGATGCCGCAGCGCAAGGGCATCTCAGCGGGACCACAACTCCGCCTGGTAACGGCTGACGGAGACGACCCGTGCTGGCCTCCTCGGTACGTAGAGACAGGGGTGATCACCAGGGTGCTGGCGCCGTACAGGCGCGTTCACGCCAGCCGGAAACGCACGGCCGGGGAGACGATGAGTGCCGTGACCCGACGCGTTCGTGCTCTCCATGTGGACCACCGTGTGCTGGCCGTTTGCCTCATCCACCTCACATGCTGCACTGCCTCCTCCCCGAGTGCAGAGCCGGCGACACACGCACACGCTCTCAGCGGCTCTCGGGAGACGCGGATGAGCCACGCGGCCAGCACAGGGGCGCTGTGCCCCTCGCGTCGCCCGTCGTGTTCCTCGGGCAGCCGTGCATCTGACGGTGCGGGGGCCTGCATCCGTGCCCTATTCTGGCGCGTCGCCCTCGGGGAGCCGCTGGGGTAGAAGCACGTGGACCGTTGTGCCCGCATCAGGACCCGGCGACTCGGCCCAGATGCGCCCGCCGTGCGCGGCGACAATGGCGCGGCAGAGATAAAGACCCAGGCCAGAGCCCGCGATGCCGTGGGCGCGCGCGGCGTCCGTCCGGCGGTAGCGCTGGAAGAGGAGCGGCGCCTCGTCGTCGGCGATGCCGATGCCCTCATCCTGCACACGCAGATGGACGCCGGCCTCCTCCAGCGCCAGGGTCACCCGCACCGGTGTGGGCGGTGGGGCGTACTTGAGCGCGTTCGAGAGCAGGTTCTCGACCACCTGCTGGAGGCGGGGGGCGTCCCCGGGAACAGAGAGAGCCACTGTGGCGGCCACCCGCAGGCTCACCCGTTCCGCAGCCTCAGGCGGGAGCGTGGCCAGGGTGGCGCGCACGAGCGCAGCGAGATCCACCGGCGTCAGCTGCAGCTCCAGGTGCCCCAGCGCCGCTCGTGATGCCTCGGCTAACCGCTGCAGCAGCGCCTCCAGGCGCGCCGCCTCGGCCAGGATGATGTCCAGGGCGGCCGCCATGCGCGCGCGGTCCAGCGCGCCCTGGCCTAGCCGCCGAGCAGCAAGCTGCGCCGTGCCCTGCAGGGCGGTGAGTGGATGCCGCACCTCATGCACCATGGTGGCCAGGAACTCCTCACGCGCCGTCTCCAGCTGCTCGCTGAAGGTCTCCAGGCCCACGGCGATCACGCCGTCCATGGCGTCCACAACCAGCAACTCGGCGTCGCGCAGGGCGCCCGGGGAGGGCTCGGCGCCCCGCTGGTCGTGGAGTGTCCGCCGGATCTCATGGCGCAGCAGCCGGAACTCGAGGAGCACCTGCGCGGGCTGTAGCCCCTGGTCAGCCCGGGTGCGCGCATGGGCCATGGCGGCCTCCCGCACGGCGGGATCATCGAACGGCGTCTGCGGGAGCAGCGCCTGGGGCGCGTGAGCCAAGCAGGCGACCAGAGCGTCAAAGAGGCGGGGCATATCGTCGCTGACCGCCTGATCGCGCCGGCCGTGGTGGAACGGCTGGGCCATAGCCGCAGCGAGCCAGCGCTGCAGGATGAGCGCGCGCTGGCGCTGCAGGAGCAGGGCTGCCCAGCCCAGGGCCGCTCCCTCTGCGGGCGATGCCGGGTCCTCGCTTGGGCGTCCGCCCCCCGCTTGGGCGTCGGTCTGCTGATCGTGCGCTGCCATACGCCCTCTCTGCAGGCCCGCGTGGTGTGGGCGGCGCGCCCGGGGGGACGAGCACCCACAGCAGAGCCTGTGCGTCCCCAGTATACCGCAGTCCCTCCTCCCGCTGAGCCGTCGGCAGGCGCTGCCTGTGCTGTCCCTCCTCCTGTGCTGGCCGCTGGGCTTGGCCGCCCAAAAGCTGCCTCAGCAGCGTTGGGGAGGCGCGGATGCTCCAAGCGGCCAGCTCCTGATGCACACTGCTTCCTACCCAGGCTCTGGTGGGTCGTGCTGCTGTGGCGCATCATCATACGCCCGACGCTCGTCCGGCCAACTCCGCTGGCCACGTAAGCGGTGTCGCAGCGGCATCCTGGCTGAAAGGATGCGCGTCATGCGCTCACAACCTCAACCACCAGGCAGAGCACGGGCGGGGCCCGTCTCCTTCCCTGCCCGTGCTCCGTATGTCTCACCCGCTGTGTCCTCTCCTTGTGTCACACCAGGCGGCGCATAAGGAAGCCCTGGTGACGCTGCTGGCGCTGCGCTGATCACGCAGGTCTCGCCCGGGGCATAGCAGCACAGCACTCTCTCTGGCCGCTTTGAGGTCACGACGGGACCGGACGTGATCGCCGTAGATACGCTTGTCGCGGCTGTACCTGCCGACCTTGTACGTCACACGACCTGTCGTACGCTGTCAGCGCATCCGCAGGCAGACAAGACGGAGTAAGGCGCGCGCCTAGTGGATGTGGTGCGGGCCAGTTGGTGTGCCCGCACCTCCTCCTTTGGCAGCCCTGTGTCCGCTGCTTTTAGCGCCCCTCAGCCCCCGCGCCCCGCCGTGTCGTGTCCAGCCAGTTCTGCAGCGCCGCGTGGTGGTCCTGATAGTGCTCATAGGTGCTGGCTGTGATGAACGGCTGTGCCGGCTGCCCCAAGCGCGCGTCCAACTCCCCCGTCGCGGCCAGGTCGTCGTCGCGCAGCGTGGCCAGCACGGCCAGCACCTCGGCGAATGAGCGCGTGAACATCGCACGCACCTCGTCCAGCGGGTGCGCACGAGAGGCGGCGATCACCCGTGCGTTGATCACGTCGATCTCTTCCCCCGCCGCGTCCATCGGCGTCTGGTCCTCTCCGTCGGCAGCCTGGCGTAACGCACGCACCAGCTGCCCTTCCCAGTAGGTCAGGTGAGCCAGCACGTCCTTCACGGACCAGTCGCCGTGCGCGCCCGCCTGCAGCATCTCGTCGTTGCCCAGGTCGGCGAGAGCCTCCTGCAAGCGGGCATGTTCCGCCTCAATGGTGGTCGTCAGGCTGTCCGCTATGCTGTGCGCGGCCATGGGCGCGTCTCCTCACCTGAAGTGCTCGTGGTGCGTGCGCTGATCCTGCACCCGTGTCGTGCCGCTCGCGGCGCGTGCGCCGGCCCGGATAACCCACCGAGCCACCACAGGTGCGCAGTGCCCGAGCGCAGTGCCTGCTCAAGCAGCCGCGTGCGGGCGGCTGTGTCTCTGCCTCTGTGGCCGCCTGCATCAGCACCTGACACGCGCGTGTCAGGTGCTGGATGTACGGCAGGATGTCGTGAGCGTCTGATCCTCCCGTCGCGGCACTGGCGCGGCTGTCGACGGCAGCGGCCCATGGTGTCTCGTCCCACACGAGCTGCTCGGCCGCGGATGCGGATGGACGCATGCTCGCTCCTCCCTGCTCTCCCTGGCGCACTCTGTCCCACGGTCATCCGTTCCCGTCCCGTGGCGCCCCCCATCCCTAACCAGGGCGCCTGCCTCACGTTTGGTGTGCTTGTACTCAGATCTTCCCATCCACCCACACTGGCCCGCCGCAGCAGACAGGCGCCGCTGATGACCAGCGCAAAGGCGTGCGGCAGCGTCGGCCGGCAGCCACATGGCGCTGAGAGAGACAAAAACGGGCGACTAGAGGCGGGTTTCGCAGAAACGACAGTCTGCTATCACGCAGATGTCATGACTCAACATGCGTAGCCTCGCGCTCATGACAGCTGCTGCGCCGCTCCTCCCTCTGGGTGCGCCGTCTCGTCTCCCTGCTGTAAGTCTCCCTTCTCCTATATTGGCCGTGTGGCTCGTCCGGGCGACAATGGGCGCTGACGCGCCCCCCGACACCGCGTCATCATCTCGCGCTCTACACGCGATTGGTTAGCGCTGTCTGGGGACGGATGAACCAAACAGGGCCATGTGGCGTATCCGAACGAGAGCTCGTGATGGCGCGCATCTCAACCCTGCCTCATCATGCGCGACCTGTGCCCCCTTGTCAGAGGTAGGTCAGGACGCAGGAACCACGCAACCCGCACAGCCCCGCACTACGTCGCTGGCTCCGCAGGCTCAGCGCGTCCCGGATCGTCGAGACATGCGCTGTCGTGGCTACCCCCTCATGCGCGGGGTGTCAGCCCCTGTGAGGCTGGTAGCCACCAGCGCAGATCGGCTATTTCTGAGGAGACCCTGCCTGCTGCAGCCCTTTCATAATGTTCTGCGCCGCGGCAAGCGGCGTGACTTTGGCCGCTGCAGCGGCCTTCTCGACATCATCCTGTGTGATGTGACGATCGTCGCCGTGGCGATCATTAGGCGCGTCGCACCCGCAACTCAGACACATGGACGTCTCCTTCTTCTCGCGCTGTCCGTGACCCACGCACCGCAGGCTACCGTACCGAAGAGCATGTCCTATGCCACGGGAGCATGGACGGCAGGGCCACGCTCGCCCTCCTGCGTCAGCGCCTGCTCCACGTGGGGCGCAGCGGCGCACTGGGCACTTCTAATGTGCCCACCAGCCCGTGTCCCCGTGCCGCCGACACAGGACCGGGGCGCGCGTGGTTATCCGTGTGACGTCCACGCGTGAGCGCCGAGAGGCTCGGCAACGATATCCTGCGCGCTGGCGTCGGCCCCAGCGTCGCGCGCCGATCAGAGAGGCTAAGACGCGCCGGCAGCAGGCCGAGGCCGCCAGGCTGCCGAGAAGGGCCAGGAGCGGGCCGCGACACCCCACCACTAGAGTGCCCTCCAGAAGGCGGCCGCGCGGCGCTGGGGCCGCCGTGCCTCCACGCTGGTTCGTGTGTCGCCTGCTGGTGTGGCCTGGTCGCTGGATGCAAGGGGCTGAGAGACCACCACCGTGACGCCCGCCGGCTGCGCGTCACGCTCAATGAGCAGCGACACCGGGAGGCGCAGGCCCTCTCGGGGATGGAGCGCGGCCGTGGCGGCCGTGGTGGCCGCCTGAGACGTCCGTGCGTCCAGGCGCAGGCCATGATCCGGGGCGCCATGCCCGAGACACACGTGGCCAACGCGGTGGTCCGGCTGTCTCGTTGTGGACCAGCGTCTCCTGCGTGGGCGGAGGACTCCCGTCGCTAACATAACCACTGCGGCGCAAGGACTGAGTGCGTCCAGCGCGCCCCGCTGTCCCACAGCGCAGGGCACGGGCGGCACCGTCTGCCCCCATCAGTGCGGAGCAGAGCAGGAGACGGGCCACAGAGGTTGCCAGCGCTGGCAACCTCCAACCGGATCACCAGGGCGATGAGCGGCGCCCGACAGGCGGACGTGGCGGGTTAGGCCGAGCGGATCAGCTGCTCTAGCTCGGGGCTGGGGGCGAGATCCAGCTCACGGCGGAGCCGGTCCTGGTACTCCTGATAGAGCCGCACGGCCTCCCCGCGGCGGCCGGCTTGCAGAGCAGCCGCGATCAGGGCGCGCTAGGCGTCCTCCGCATACGGCTCCACGGTGAGGAGACGCCCGTAGACCCCGGTCATGCGCGCGGTGTCCCCCTCTCTCTGGTAGATCGCCGCCAGGCTGTGCAGCGTGTCACGATAGTCATGGCGTAGCCGCTCTCGTTCAGGTCTGATCCAGTCACTGACGTCATCGTTCTCCAGCAGATCCCCACTGTACAGGCGCGCCGCTTCCTCCAGGTGGCGCCGGGTGGCCGACGCATCCCCCAGCTTCGTGGCCCAGCGGGCGTCGAAGGCAGCGCGCTTGAACTGCACCGCGTCAACCTGCAGCACATCCGCGTGGAGGGCATAGCGTCCCTGGTTCAAGGCGATCAGGTCCCTGCCCTCCCGGCCGAGCAGGGCGCTGAATGTCTGCCGCGCCAGGTGAACCGCCTTGTGCAGGTGGTTCTGCTCCGTCCGTGGATCAAGCTCAGGCCACAGGGTGGTCAGCACGTGATCGGGGCTCAGGGGCGTGCCCGCCCAGTAAGCCAGGTACGTGACCAGCATCGTGGCCTTCGCGCTCCGCCAGAGGGTCTCAGGCACAGGGCGCCCGTCGATCGTGACCTGGAAGGCTCCGAGCACCTGCACCGCAAGGGTGTGGGGTCTGCGCGGCGCGGTCTTGGCTCCACCGGCGTCCATCGTGGTCTCCACTGCTCATCCTTTCCCCTGGTTCCTGTCCTAGCCCACCCCAGCCCTCAGACCAGGTGTGTGCCCGTTTCTGTGTAGACTATCGGCAGACAGGAACCACAGGACCAGGGGTCTGACGGCACGACGGCACACCGCGTCGCTGTGGCGCGGCACACCAGCGCGGAGGAACGAGCGACAAACGTCCGTCGGGCACGGAGCCGGTTCGGCGTGTCCACGGCGTTGGCCAGGTCGTCCGGCGAGGACCCGCGCCGCGCTGTCCGGTACACTGAGCGCAAAGGCGCGCACAGCGTGAGCCCGCCTCCGCTGTCTGAGCAGCACGCGCAGGAGGCGCCCCGTGATGACCGTACCCGTGAGCGACGTGACCCTCGGCGTCGAAGAGGAATACCAGATCGTCCACCCCCAGACGCGGGCGCTGCGTCCCCGAGCGGAGCGCGTGCTGTCCCTGGCTCGGCAGACACTCGGCGATCAGGCGCAGCCCGAGCTGTATCGGGCGCAGATCGAGATGGTGACCCCCGTCTGCCACACGCTGGCTGAGGCGCGCGCGGCGCTGGTCCGGGGGCGCCGGGCGATCGTGCAGGCGGCGGCGCACGATGGTCACCGCATCGCCGCGGCGGGGACACACCCGTTCTCGCGCCCCGAGGAACAGCAGATCACACCCAAGGAGCGCTACGAGGACATTGCCACCACGTACCAGGCGCTGGCGTGGGACCATGTCATCTGTGGGTGCCATGTGCATGTTGGTGTGGCTGATCCCACCGTCGCGCTGGCGGTGCTCAACCGGGTGCGCCCCTGGCTGGCGCCCCTCCTCGCCCTCTCCGCCAGCTCCCCCTTCTGGCAGGGTGCGGACACCGGCTACGCCAGTTATCGCAGCGAACTATGGGGACGCTGGCCCCTGGCGGTCCCGCCAGGGGTTCTTCGCCTCACCCGCTGAGTACGCGGCGCTGGTGCAGGCGCTGGTGGCCACGGGCAGCATTGACGATGAGTCCAAGCTCTACTGGGATGTCCGGCTGCCGGTGAAGACGCCCACGGTAGAGGTGCGGGTGGCGGACGTCTGTACCACGGTCGATGAGGCGGTGCTGATCGCGGGCCTCACGCGGGCGTTAGCGCGGACCTGTGCGGTGGAGGCGCAGCGGGACGCCGCCTTCCCAGCGACACGGCCTGAGCTGCTGCGCATGGCGCACTGGCGGGCGGCGCGGTATGGGCTGGAGGGGGAGCTCATTGATGTAGCCGCGGAACGCGCGGCGCCTGCCCACGACCTGGTGCGGACACTGCTCACGTTCGTGCGCCCGGCCCTGGAGGAGCAGGGGGACTGGGAGGAGATCGCGGCCCTTACCCACCAGACGCTGCGGGGTGGGACGGGGGCGGCCCGCCAGCGCGCGGCGTACCGGCGCGCGGGGCGGTGGGACGACGTGGTGGATCTCGTGGTGGCCGAAACAGCCCGGGGTGTCGTCACGGTGTAGGGGCAGCGGGCAGCCTCCCAGTCAGGCAACTCTGCCACGGAGGGGACAGGCGCCGCGCAGGGCGCCGCGCGGCTGACCCGCTGTCGGTCAGGCTGGTGCGGTTGCTCCTCAGCCCGAGAACAGCAACGGTATGCCCGGGCCTTAACGTGCTGACTAAGAGCCGCTCCTCCCATAGACTGGTCCGCGCGCACAACCACGGGATTAGGGAGCGTCCACGCCCAAGCCGGGGCTGATCCGGCAGGCCGCCTCTCAGACGAGTATCATGGTGTAGACCATCGGACCGAGCGTCTGGTCCGCGTGGACCAGCGGTTCCGCGCGTAGCGCAGGGACGCGCGCACGGCAGAGGCGCACCTGAAGGAGGAGAACCACGTATGGCAGCACGGAAGAAAGCAGACACCGCCCCACCCACGGCACCGGACACGTCAGCCCAGACAGCCGCAGCGACACCGCTGAGTACGGCGTCTCAGGAGGGGTACTGCGTCAAGTGCAAGACCAAGCGGGTCATGAAGGATCCGCACGAGACAACCACCAACGGGCGTCGGATGATGAAAGGAACGTGCCCCGAGTGCGGCACGAACATGAACCGCATCATGGGCAAAGCGTAGGACCTAGCGTGTGCTGTCCCCCGATGGGTGTGCTGGCCGCTTGGTTCATCCGGGCCTGTTCCTGCGCTGGTGATATTAGACATGCGCTCATGTCTAGTGACTCTGCTGCTGATCAAGAGCACACGACCATGGCCGGTTGACGTCGGCTCGGATGCCGGAAGTGGCCAGCACAGGTAGAACAGAAAGGAGCATCCCATGGCGCGCTACGATAGGAGCGCAGAAGAGGCGGCGATCATGCAGTTCCTGCACGCATGGAACGACCAACACCCTGGCGAACTGATCGTGGTTGGGGAGCTTGCCCAGCGCCTGGCGCTCACAGAACTGGAGGTGCATGACGCGCTGATCGCGCTCGAGATGCAGGGGCTGGTGACCATTGATGACCCGCCTGCTGAAACGCTGGAAAGAGACATTGCCGTGCGGATCACTGCACCCGGAGAGGAGAGGTGCGACGGGTAGGGAGACGGTCCCGTCCCTTGATCGCCGGACATCGGTGCTGGCGACGTGGCTCCTCCGCTCGTGAGACCTGTAGACATGGCCCCCTGGACGCACAGGTCCCACGTGATGGTCACACCGCCTCCTCGGGGTGTCACGGGCACTCCGAGTGACGACCTGTGCTGGCCGCGTGGCTCCTCCGCGTCTTCATAGGGCCGCTGAGAGCGTGTGCGTGTGCCACAGCCCCTGCACTTGGGGGAGGCGTCAGTGCAGCGTGTGGGGCGGCTGAGCCACGCGGCCAGCACAGCGGTGTGCGCTGCTGCAGGCGGCCTAGCCGCACGCGTGGGTCGTCTCTCCCTGCCCACCCTCGGCTGGCGCACCTGTGTATCATGAAACCTAACGCTGCCGGCTGAGGCAGTCCTATAGGCCGAGAGCGCGACGCGGTCATGGGGGCAACCCAACGTGACACAGAGACACGCAAGAGCGGCTGTCAGCGGCTCAGTGGAACGTAATCGGCCGTTGGACGTTCCTGTTTCGGGCATTATCGAGGGCTGCTGAAATGAACGTCATCAACGTCGTCGACGAAGCCATGGCACGGTTCGGCGTACGTCGTGGGCTGGTTATCTTTGGCTGTGTCGTCATAGGACACGACGGACGCCACGCCTCCTCTCCAGGCAGCGTTTCAGGAGAGGGAGCTGTCGCATCATCGCATCGAAGGTGCGGAGGCGAGTACGTTGCTGACGTGGTAACGACGGACTCTCTCTGAAGAAAGACGGGAACCTCAGATAACGGGCAGTGTCGGCACTCTCGGCCCACTGACGCGCCTTCCTCAAGCCCCTTGTGGCATGGTGACCAGGCTGCAGCGGCCGAAGTGCCGCAACCACCACCGAACG
>JAABUM010006639.1_pt1 | contig 11203 bp, 10 predicted proteins | sample 5559161 | NCBI WGS metagenome assembly JAABUM01 (sample SAMN10711868, study PRJNA513369) | rock metagenome | isolation source: Antarctica rocks | place: Antarctica: Victoria Land, Siegfried Peak nord | reverse complement strand
GCGCGTCGAACGCCTGCTCCTTGGTGATCTTGTGCAGAGCCATGATGATGCCCATCGCGACTCCGATGTCTCGATTGGTGTCCAGGGCCAACCGCAGATGCTCGTTCTGGTCGTGTTCGGCGGCCCGGGCCAGCGCGATGGCACAGTGCGTCGCCAGCTCGTCGAGCGCTGTCAGGGGCAGCGACGCGAACGCGGCTGGTTCGCGCGAATAGAGGTTGAGGGCGCCGATCGTGTCCTCGTCTTCGATATACAACCGGTGCGACATCATGCTCGCGACCTTGGTCGTCTCAGCCGCACGGCCGCCGAAGTTCGGCCAACGCGCGTCCGTCGCGAGATCATCGGAGCGAAAGACGTGATGGTCATCGATCGCCTGGAGGCAGGGGCCCTCGTGCGTCTCGTACTGGATCGAGTCGACGAGGAGCGGCAACTGTCCGGTGGCGGCGATCGTCTGATAGCCCTGCTTGCCGCGCTTGACCGTTATGGCCGCGTGCTCGGCACCCTCGATGTTCGCGGCCGCGTAATCGACCACGGCCTGCAGCGTGTCCGCCAGCGTGGGCAGCCGCGCGCCAAGGTGGCAAAGTCACTCAGGCGTTCGGTGGCCGGGGGTACCTCTCCGGTCGCACCGCCGCCCGAGGCGCCGAAGGTGGAAAGAAGATCATTAGGTAACTTATCGTTCAACATCGCCAGGCTCCGAAGTTAAGCGAGCAGGGGAAGAACTCGCAGAACCCAGCTGCCGGAGCCCATGCCGGGCAAGCATACCCCTGGCATGACCCGCGCGTCGCGGGTCATGCCAGCCCTCGCGCCACCCAGTGGTTCGGAGCGCTCAGGTGGTGCAGGAAACGACGAAGGCCCCGGTTCCGGGGCCTTCAGCTCCCCGACTGGACTCCAACCAGTAACTTCGAGTTGATCTCTGGCTCGATGATCTTGAAATCGAGGTACCTATTTCGATCTTGGTCACGTCACCTCGTCCGCGTCGGCGCGTGAGAGCAGTCGAGCGACCGCCTCTGCCAGGATGGGTAGGTCGTGGGCGACGGTTGCCTCGACGATCGCGTGCGTGGTGTCGAAGTATCGGTGCGCGAGGTGGTCGCGCATGCGGGCGATCTGGCTCCAGGGAATCGCGGGCTCGCTGTTCGTGAGCTCTGCCGGCAGCGCCTTGACCGCCTCGCCGATCTCGAGCAGGCCGGATACGGACCGCGTCGAAGACCAGCCCGTCGGAGAAGTCACCGCGCTGCCGATGGGAGGCGATGGCGGCGATGGCCTCGGCTAGGTCGGTCAGTCGCTGTTGGTCGCGATAGTCACAGGGCGATCAGCTCGGCCTCGACCCGTTCGCGTAGACCGGGTTTGAGATCGGAAGCCGGAACGAGGTCGACAGGACTACCCATGATCGCCTCGAGATCCTCACGCAGGTGACCCAACCCGAGCAGGCCAAGGCCGGGCGGCAGATCGACGAGCAGATCAAGGTCGCTGTCCGGCCGGTCCTCGCCGCGGGCAACGCTGCCGAACACCCGCAGGTTGCGGACGCCGTGCAGTCCAGCGATGTCGACGAGTCGCCGCCGCCGCCGGCGGACGCGTTGTCCGATCGGGCCGCTCAGCACGTCGAGCCGCCCTCCCGGTGAGTACCGGCGTTGGAACTGAACCTGTCTTTCGAGCCCGACGAGGTCGTCGTCGGTCAGGTAGCCCTCACGTCGCGCCGTCTCGCAGGCCTGAACGACCAGCGCGGCGTCGGTGCCGTAGGCCAGACAGTCCTGGATCGACTCACGCGGCCGAACCACTAGTAACCCGTCGAAGGTGATGACCGTTGCTGGGTCCAGCGTGCGTCGCCATACCCGGTAGAGGTCTCCCCCGAGTCGTCGGGGTGTGCACGTGCTGGGCACCGTCAGATGGATCATCGGCGGCTTCGCGTCGCACAAGTCGAGAAGGTCGAGCGCCGATTCATGCGAGAGAACTCCGCGACCGCGGGTCCAGGCCACGGCTTCGGCGTACGCCGCGTGCGCGCCGCCGGCGAGAACCGGCACGCGATACACACCCTGAGCCGTACGTTCGAGGCAGCCCGTCGCGGCCAGCTTGCGCAGCACGGTCGGGTCGACGCCGGCGGCACGGGCGTCGCGAGCCGTGACGTAGCCGTGGTTGCCGACGGCTACCTCGAGAACATCATCATAGGACGTCATGCGCAATACCGTACCCATTAAGCACGGTACTGCGCATATTCCTATGCCTGGCTGATCTGGGTCAGGTCCGTGACCGCGCCTGGGTCACCGACGTCACCGGACTTCTGGATCTGAAGTCCCGGCCGGTCGGGATGCGGGTGATCGCGGGCAAGGAACGAGCGCATCCGGCGTGCGCTGTGCCTCGGTCGCAATTCAGCCTTCGAGCTTTCAGAGCAGGCGCTTATGTCAAGTTGCGCGCTCGCCGAGAGGACGCGATGGCCCACCGGCTCGGACGAGATTGCTTCCCGCGGTGTGCCCGACCAGTTCTTCGGCCAATCGCGCGGCCTCCATCGCCGCCACCAGATCGATGCCGGTATGGATGCCGCTGTTCTCGAGCAGGTACACCAGTTCTTCGGTCGCGATGTTGCCGCTCGCCCCGGGCGCGAATGGGCAACCACCCAGACCTGCGGCTGACGCGTCGAGCATGGTCACACCAGCGGTGACGGCTGCCCATGCGGATGCCAGTCCGGAGCCGCGCGTGTTGTGAAAATGCGCGCCGAGAGGGACGCCTTGCGTCACCTCACGGACTGCGTCGATGAGTTCGACGACGCGACCGGGGACGGTGGTGCCGATCGTGTCGCCGAGGCAGATCTGATCCGCGCCGAGGTCGACGGCCCGCGCCGCGATGTCAGCGGTGCGCTGGACCGGAGTGGGTCCGTCGAACGGGCAGTCCCACGCAGTGGCGATGATGACCTCGCAGCGTCCGCCCGCCTGATGGGCGATCGCGGCAACTTCGGTGATAGCGGCGACGGCCTCGTCAGTGGTGCGTCGGGCGTTGGCTCTGCTGTGGCCGTCGCCGGCGGACACGACGTACTCGAGGCCGCTGATCCCGGCGGCCAGGGCACGTTCAGCACCCTGTGGGTTCGCCACCAGTGCGGAGTAAAGGATCGACCCGGTCGGCGACCGACGCGTCACTCGTAGATGCTCCCCGATCGCGTCGGCATCAGCCATCGCCGGGACGGCGCGAGGGGAAACGAACGCAGTTGCTTCGATCCGTCCGACTCCCGTTGCGGCCAGGGCGTCGAGGAAGCGGATCTTTGCTTCGGTCGAGATGGGCTGCTCGATCTGCAGGCCATCCCGCGGACCGACCTCGCGGATGCTTACGGAGTTCGGCAGCGACAGTGCGGGGGTGGTCATCGTCAGATCACGCCTGCGTCCGAGAGCCGAGCGATCTCGCTCGGGTCCAGACCCAACAGGTCGGTGTAAACGTGCCGGTTGTCAAAGCCGGGTTCAGGCTGCCCCGCCCATTTCACCGTGCCCGGAGTACCTGTCATCTTCGGGACGATGCCCGGTCCGAGTATGTCGGCTCGGACTCGGGAGTCGTAGTGCGGCACGAACATGTCCCGCGCCCGGAACTGAGGGTCGCGGACGACATCGGCCACGGTGTTGACCGGGCCCGAGACGACGCCGGCCTCGATGAGCAGGGCACTCAGCTCGTCGGCGTCGTGGTTCGACGCCCAGTCAGCCACGATCTTGTCGATGTCGTCCTGGTTCTGGCCGCGCGCCACATGGTCGACGAACCGTTCGTCATCGATCAGTTCGGGTCGGTCCATCGCATGGCAGAGCCGGGCGAAGAGGGTGTCCTGGTTCGCGGCGATGATGACCCACCGTCCGTCGGCAGACTTGTAGAGGTTCGACGGAGCGATCTTGTCGAGGCGGGTCCCGGACGGCTGCCTGATGTGCCCGGTTCGGTGGTAGTCGGGGATGGTCGACTCCAGCATCGCCAGGCATGCCTCGGACAGTGCCGCGTCGACGACCTGACCGCGCCCGGTGCGGTCGCGTGCCACGAGCGCGGCGAGGGCGCCCTGAAACGCGAACATGCCTCCGAGCGAGTCGCCGAGCGACACCGCTAGGCGCGGTGGCGGCTGATCAGGAAAGCCGTTCAGGAACCGTAAGCCGCTCGCACCTTCGGCGACCGAGGCGTAGCCGGGACGGGACGCATAGGGGCCGGTCTGCCCGTATCCGGAGACCCGAGCCAGAACGATGCGCGGGTTGCGCGCGGACAGCACGTCCCAGCCGAGGTTCCAGTGTTCGAGTGTGCCTGGACGGAACGATTCAATGATGACGTCCGCGTGGTCTACGAGGTCGAGGAACAGCTTCTGGCCTTCGGGAACGCGTAGGTCGAGGGTGATGCAGCGCTTGTTGCGCGCATGCACGGTCCAGAAGAAGTGGTGGCCGTCCTCCTCGGCCTGACCCCAGGTGCGTAGCGGGTCCGGGCGATCAGGAGCTTCGATCTTGACGACGTCAGCGCCCATGTCACCGAGCAGACGGCCGGCGAACGGACCGGCGATCAGCGTGCCGATCTCGAGCACGCGAATGCCTTCGAGCGCACCGCTCGGTGGTGCGGCGTGATCGGGCGGCGGATCGGTTGCAGGGGCGGTATCGGTCATGCGAGAGCGACGGGTGGCAGGTCGACGAGATGTCCCATGCGGTCGCGCTTGGTGCGTAGATAGGCGATGTTCTCCGGCGTGACCGACGGACGTGACGCGATGCGATCAAGCAACGTCAGGTCATGACCGCCGAGGCCCGAGTACTTGTGCGGGTTGTTGGTGATGAGCCGGATTCGATTTACACCGAGGTCTGCCAGGATTGCAGCGCCGACCCCGTGATCGCGTCCGTCGACGGGCAGGCCGAGGTCGAGGTTCGCGTCGACGGTGTCGCGGCCGTGATCCTGCGATTCGTAGGCCTGGAGCTTGTGGCCGAGTCCGATACCGCGGCCTTCGTGCCCACGGAGATAGATAACCGCGCCGGTGCCCTCCAGGCGGGCGAGGGCAGCGCGAACAGCATCGTCCGGGTGGATGATTCGCGGCAGGGTCATACCTGGGGCTCCATCGTGCTCAGCACCTTCGACGATTGAACGGCAGCGGCGAACTCGACGAGGGCCGCACCGTGCGTCGCGGCCAGCGCGGCCGCGCCGTCGGTGAGGGTCTTGTCGGGGGTGAACGAGCCCCCGTCGAGGTACAGCGCTGGGGACAGCACCTGCACGGCGAAGAACGTGGCGAGCACCGAACGCAGGCCATCAGGCGCGAGGTAGTGGTGTGCGCTGGCTCCGGTCATGACGATGGCTGTCGCCTTGCCGCGCAGTGGCGCGCTGGCCTCGCCATACTTGCCGCGCTGTGTCGATTCCAGCAAGGATCGGAGCAGCGCGGTATGGCCCGCGCGGTACACCGGGGAGCCGAAGATGATCGCGTCGGCAGCATCGATGGCCACCAACGCGTCGTCGGTGCTTGTTGTCGCGAGTTCGATCAGTTCGGTCTCGGCGCCCGCGTCCGCTGCGGCGGCGAGCATCGCCCGTACTGTCGTCGTGGTTCGGCCGCCGGCGCTCGGGCTCGCCACCACGGCGAGGACGGCGGTCATGACGGCTGTCCGGGAGTCAATGGGCGCTCAGGGTAGTTGCCCCGGTAGAACAGGAGCGGATGCAGTCGGAGGTCCGAGGCGAGATCGTGGACCTCGCCGACCACGATCGTGTGGTCGCCGCCCTCATGTTCCGCCCAGAGGGTGCAGTCGATCCATGCCACCACGCCCTCGAGGATCGGTGAGCCCTTGGGGCTTGGCGTCCAGTCGACGCCGGCGTACTTGGCGGTCCCGGATCGGGCGAACCTGGTGCTGAGCTCGGGGTGGTTCTCGGCGAGGACGTTCACGCAGAACATGCCGACTTCGCGGATGCGCGGCCATGTTGTCGAGGTTCGTGCCGGACTGAAGCTGATCAGCGGCGGGTCCAGGGACAGCGAGGCGAACGACTGGCAGGTGAAGCCCAGCGGCTCGTCGCCGAGCGCGGTGACGACCACGACGCCGGAGCAGAACGACCCGAGGACCTCGCGCATCGCCTCGGGCGTGAAGCTGCGGACGCCGGCTGCGGAGTCGGTTCCTCTCGTCATTCATTCGACGCTACGGACCCGTGGTGGAGGCCACTATCCCCTCAACGTTGGGTGGCATCCGCTGCGAGCAAAGGCCTCCGTGTGCCGGCGGTGCCGGCGTCCGCCCTGGCGATGGACGGTGTTGACCGCACCGACACGGCCCTCGCGATGCGGAGACCGGTCGAGTACCGCATCGGCCATTGCTCGACCGAATCGCCGACTAACGTCCGCCGGCCGTTCTTGTCGCGGAACGCGGATACCGTTGCCGCACTGCGCGGATAGACAGGCGCACTGTGCGGCTGGATAACCAACAGTCCCGCGACCTACCGTTCTTCTGTGTCGCAGGCCACAGGCAACACCGCCGTACTGGAACCGCGAGGAGGCAATGGGGTCGTGCCCGACGAACCAGCTGACAACGCAGGCTCGGAGACAGAGGCGCGCCGGCCCTTGTCCCGATTCCCCATCGTCGGAACGCAGAGCCTGGAAGAAGCACGAGACGCCGTCGAACGGATCTACCTTCCGCACGACCTGACCGGCGACTCGGATCGCCTGGACATGACCCTCAACGCCGTCACCGACCACCGCTTCACGCTGGGATTCCTGACCTATCACGCCAATACGAAGCTCGTGATGCCCGCGACGGAGGAGACGTACCACGTCAACCTCACCGTTGCCGGGTCGACCGACGCCGACCGTTCGGACGGCGAACGTGAACAAACCTCGTCGCACGCGCGCGGCATCGTGCTGAACCCCCACCAGCGCAACACGGTGCGGTGGACGCCCGACGCCGAGCAGCTCATCCTCAAGATCCCGCGCGTCAGCCTGGAGAACCATCTCGCCGACCTCATCGGTCAGCCTGTCGCCGAAGTCATCGACTTCGACTTCGGCCTCGATCTCACGAGTTCTGTGGGCACGAGCCTCGTCAACTCGGTGAAGTTCCTCGCCTCCGAACTCGACCGTCCCGGCGGGTTGGCCGAGCAGCCGCTTGCTCGCGAACAACTCGAGGCGTTCGTGATGACGCAGGTGCTGCACGCCGGGAGGCACCAGTTCAGCGACGTCCTGGCTCAGCCGGCCGAGGTTGTCCGGTTCGGTCGCCTGGCGCCGGTTGTCGAATACATGGAAGCCAACGCCGACGAGGCGCTCACGCCGCAGGAGCTGGCCAAGGTCGGCTGCATGAGCGTGCGGACGCTGCATGCGTCGTTCCAGCACACGTTCAACGAGTCACCGATGGCCTACCTTCGTCGCCTGCGTCTGGACCACGTCCGAGCTGAGCTGCTGCGCAGCAACGCAACTGACGTACAGGTCACGGATGTCGCGACCCGCTGGGGCTTCTTCCATCAGAGCCGCTTCGCTCAGCAGTACCGCGAACGCTTCGGCGAGCTACCCAGCGTCACGCTGCGCCGCTGACCTACCCGGGTGCGCTGTCGTGAGTCTCGCGAGCGCCCGGCGGATAGTCCGGACCGACGGCGCGGCCTAGCGTCAGACGTACCAAGTTCCGAAGCCAAGACACCTCACCGACAGAGGAGCAGCCGATGACGTCGACGTCAGAATCCGGCCTGGAAGAGTTCAAGCTGTTCATCGGCGGCAAGTCCGTTGACGCCCGATCCGGAAAGACCTTCGACTCCACCAACCCGTACGCGGGAAAGCCGTGGGCCGTTCTCGCCGACGGCAGCCCTGAGGACGTCGACGAGGCGGTCGCATCAGCACGCACCGCGTTCGAGGGCGAGTGGGGCCAGCTGACCGGCTTCCAGCGCGCGGCGATCCTGCGACAGTGCGGCGACGCGATCCTGGCCAACGCCGAGCGGCTGGCCCGGCTCGAGGTCAACGATTCCGGCAAGCTGATGCGCGAGATGCTCGGCCAGCTCAAGGGCCTGCCCCAGTACTACTACTACTTCGCCGGTCTGGCCGACAAGATCGAAGGCCGCTCCGTCCCCCCGATGAACCCGAACTACTTCTGCTACACGCGCCGCGAACCGATCGGCGTCGTCGGCGCCATCACGCCGTGGAACTCACCCCTGCTGCTTCTGACTTTCAAGCTCGCCCCGCTGCTCGCTGCCGGCAACACCTGCGTGGTCAAGCCGTCCGAGCACGCCCCGGCGTCCACCGTGGCATTCGCCGAGGTGCTGTTCGAAGCCGGCCTGCCGGCCGGTGTCCTCAACGTCGTCACCGGCTGGGACCGCTCGACGGGACAGGCGTTGGCTTCGCACACCGGCGTCGACAAGATCGCCTTCACCGGCTCCTCGGCGACGGGAGCGAAGGTCGCCCAGGCAGCAAGCGCGAACCTCAACCGCGTCACGCTGGAACTCGGCGGCAAGAGCCCTCAGATCGTGTTCCCCGATGCGGATCTCGACGCCGCCGCCAACGGCCTGATCGCAGGTGTGTTCGCCGCGACCGGTCAGACGTGCATGGCCGGCAGCCGGCTGATCGTCCACCAAGATGTCCACGACGCGCTCATCGACAAGGTGGTTGCCCGCGCCAACTCGATCAAGCTTGGCGATCCGCTCGACGCCGACACCGAGATGGGGCCGGTCGCGAACCAGCCGCAGTACGAGAAGGTGTTGTCCTACCTACAGGGCGCCGCCGCCGAAGGCGCCACCTTCGCCTGTGGTGGCGAACCGGACGCCGCGCAGGGTGGCCTGTTCGTCAAGCCCACGGTGGTCACCAATGTGACACCGCAGAACACCATCGTGCGCGAAGAGGTGTTCGGACCCGTCCTCGCGGCCTACACCTTCAGCGACGAAGACGAGGCGCTGAAGCTAGCCAACGACACTCCCTACGGCTTGGCGGGCGCCGTGTGGACCAAGGACGTGCACCGCGCGCACCGGGTCGCGGCCAAACTGCGAGCCGGCACCATCTGGATCAACGCCTACCGAGTTCTGGCCCCGAACATGCCTTTCGGTGGCTTCGGCGCCAGCGGAATCGGGCGCGAGAACGGCATCGACGCGGTGTACGAGTACACCGAGAACAAATCGGTGTTCGTCGAGCTCACCGGCGGCACCAGAGACCCATTCCAACTCGGCTGACCCGTCGAACGGTGTCTGCTGGCCTGCATACCTCGCGGTATGCGGGCCAGTGGCGTATCGGACGACCTAAACCGCAGATCTCTGCGCGTGGCGGACGGATGACTGCACTGTGCGGCTGTCACCTACGCCACACCCTGCCTAGCGTCGGATTCACCAACGTGCCCGCCGGCCGACAAAGGAGACAGCCATGACCCAGAGTGCCAACGAGCGCCTCGGACTTGCCCCGACAGATCCCCGACCGCCCGCAGAGACCCAGCCGGTCGAGGACGGTCGACGCACCAACCCGATCTTCAACGATCAGAAGATGAAGCTCGGACTGTTCGGGCAGAACTGTTCCTACGGGCTGATCATGTCCCACGCGGAGTCGTCTTTCGAGATCTCCTGGGAACACAACCTGTCCATCGCCCGGCAGGCCGACGAACTCGGTTTCGAGGCCCTCGTCCCCGTCGCCCGTTGGAAAGGCTTTGGCGGCTCGACGAACTTCAACGGCAACTGCTTCGAGACCTACACCTGGGCGGCAGCCACCGCGCAGGCCACCGAGAGCATCGGCATCTTCGCCACGTCGCACCTGCCGACCGTTCATCCGATCGTCGCCGCCAAGCAGGCCGTGACCATCGACCGCATCTCGCACGGCCGCTTCGGCGTCAACCTCGTCATGGGCTGGGTGCCGCCGGAAATGGAGATGTTCGGCGGCGAGCAGCGCGAGCACGACCAGCGTTACGAGTTTGGTCAGGCGTGGATCGACCTGGCCACCCAGCTGTGGACCGAGACCGGTTCGTTCGACGTCGACAACGAGTTCTTCAGCGGCCGCGACCTCGAGGCCTACCCCAAGCCCTGGCAGGCACCCCGGCCCGCACTGCTCAACGCCGGGAACTCACCGCGCGGCGTGGAGTTCTCCGCCCGCAACGTCGACGTCAACTTCGCGTCCCTGGACACGCTGGAAAACATCGATGCCTACACCAAGAAGGTCCGCGGCCTGGCCAAGGACAAGTACCACCGCGAGATCGACGTGATGACCTACGGCCTGGTCGTATGCCGACCGACCGAGGCCGAGGCCAAGCGCGACTTCCAGAACGTCGTCGACAAGGGCGACTGGGGCGCGGCCGGCAACGTCATCAACATCGCGCTGTCCGGCGCGAGCCAGTCCTTCGACCACGCCCGCGAGATGTCCGAGCGGTTTATCGCCGGCTGGGGCGGCTACCCGCTGGTCGGCACCCCGGAGCAGGTCGTCCAGGGGCTGAAGGAACTCAGCGACGCAGGCATGGGCGGCATGATCATGGGCATGATCGACTTCAACGAGGAGATGAAGTTCTTCGGAGACGAGGTCATGCCACTGATGATCGAAGCAGGCCTTCGCCATGCCTGAGGTACGAACCGGCAGGTGATACCGATCTGCCCGACGTGGAAACGACACAACCACTCGGGTAGTTCGGCTTCCTCATCGGACGGGTGGAGTCACGCGGAGTGACTCCACCCGTCCGATGCTTTTGATGACGGGCCGGGCTGAGTCGACCTGCTCGCCGTGCGGGGCGGCAAGGACCGTCAGGGCCTGGGAGCGGGCGTGTCTACGCCGACGACGAACGGGTGAGCATGCGCGACGACAGCTCTGTGAGGGGCCACGACCATGTGGTCGGGCAGTCATCCTGATCAAGTCACCGGAGCGGGCCGGGAAGGCGCCGGCCGCCCACCCAGCGCGGACAGGTCTGCATCAGAGCACTCGCAAAGAGGCCACAGTCGGTATGAGTCACGCGCGGGACGAGGCGACCGACGCCAACCCTGCCGGCCGATCCCAGATCAGCTGCCCGCGCGGCTGCAGAACCGACGCGAGTGTCGCTCGGCATTCACCCAAGGTTCGCCTGGCATCCCTCGTGAGGCCAAAGAAGCTCCATAGGTTTTCTTGTGCCGCACACAACATCGAGGGGGATCGAGATGGAGAGCAAGCCCGCGATTCGTGCGCGCGGGATCAGCAAGTCCTTCGGTGAGGTCGTAGCCCTTGACGGCGTCGACCTCGACATCGCCGAAGGGCAGGTGCACGGTCTGGTCGGGCCGAACGGCGCCGGGAAGACGACGCTGCTCGGCCTGTTCCTGGGCCTGGCGGTTCCCGACGGCGGCGTCC
>JAABUM010006635.1_pt1 | contig 11208 bp, 20 predicted proteins | sample 5559161 | NCBI WGS metagenome assembly JAABUM01 (sample SAMN10711868, study PRJNA513369) | rock metagenome | isolation source: Antarctica rocks | place: Antarctica: Victoria Land, Siegfried Peak nord | reverse complement strand
TAGGTTGACAGCCGGCCTCATGGTGCTTGCTGTTCCGGTTGCAGGCAAACTGGGGGGACACAACAACGGGCTGTACCGCTCGTCGACTTTCCGCTTTGGCCAGGAGCACTCGCACCTGCTGTCCACGCAGTTCAAGGTGCGCACCCAAGCGCAGAAACTGTGCAAATTCAAAGTCTCACGAATAAAGAAGCAGCGTGCTGATATCCACGAATGGACCTTCAAACCTGCCGCCCACGCACTCGGGGACAGTACCATGGAACCGACGCAGAAGCAGCTGTACGAATAATGAAGTCGCGCAGACGACAGCATGGAATGCAAAATCTGACATGTTACGTCTGCTCCTTCTCAGTCATGTTAGGTCTGCCCCTTCTCAGTCAATATACTGTGTATATTGGCGGTGCAGGAGTCGTATGCCCGGCAGGTATTACCGTGCCTGGACGAGCCGCCATACCGTGCCGAGTTCAACCTGGCAGTGGAGGTGCGTCTATCTCTTACCCTAAAACGAGCAGAGTGTATCGAGGCATTAATAGCTCCCAGACCCTGCCGTCGGGCGTGCTGGACCACGCAGCTGGTGGACAGTCGCAGTTTTCCCGAGACAGCCACAGTTGTTGGCGTGTCGCTGGTTTGGCACATGCCAGTGGAGCTCAAGCCGACTACGGTGCAATAAAGCTGGCTGTGCGGCTAGGGGTACGGCAATGCACTCCAGGCTCGTGCACCTGAGGCTCAAAAGTAGTCTACTTTCCGTGCTGCAGGTGCCGCCGCCAATGGTGGCCCTGTCGACCATGCCGCAGGCGTCTGCCGTCAAGACCAGCAAGGGCCTGTCGTTGGTGCGCCATTCTGAGTTGGGGAATTGTGTTTGCTCAGATCCGCTCTATCTATTATCTGCTCTGTTTGTTAGCTGCTCTGTTTATTATCTGCTCTATCTGTTATCTACTTTGCTGCGTCTTCTGCCGTCAGCAAAAGCCTGTCGATGGTGCGCACCAGGTCTCCGTTTGCCGACTTTGCTTCATTTCTTGTACTGCTGCAGCTTTCCTCGGGAGTCTGGGCATGCACGCCTCACCGGTCAGCAGATGCACGCCCTTGCCAGACAAGGCCATGCCTCTGTCAAGCAACGGCTCAAGACCTGCCGGCGTGCAAAATTATTCATGCGTGAGGCAGCCCGCCTTGCCCGCCTTTCCTGACACCGTTTCTGGGACTCGCCAGGTCACGTTCCAGCTGTCGCCGCGGATGCCTACAACCTGGCGTTCTGTGCAGGGCGGCTAGGGGGCAAGGACGGGACTGCAGGGCCATCCTTTCACATCATGATGTTTCACGGCTCGACAATGTTTCCTTGTATGCCGCACAGGTAACATTCCAGCCGACGCCGCTGATGCCAACATATCTCCTGGCATTCTGCGCCGGGCGGCTGAAGGGCAAGAGCCTGAAGACGGCCGCCGGCATCAACATCACGGTGTGGGCGCCGCCGTCCCTTGAGGAATTTGGGGAGGTCGACGTCGCACTGGACGTGAGTTTGGTCCACACTTCCACGTGTATCGGCACAATCCTTGAACAACTCGAATATTCATGCAAACTAGGCAAATCATAGTCTCAGCGTCAACGCCACAGTGTGGGCGCCGCTGTCACTGGAGGAGTTTGGCGAAGCAGACTTTGCGCTGGACGTGTGGATTCGCTCCTTTTCCTTGCCGCACTGCTGCTGCCATATCCAGACATGCCACTGCTGTAATATCAGCGTGTTTGACATGCATGACACTGTAATGATGGCCCTGGCATGCAGCAAAGTGCTGCCGTCCAGGGTGGGGAGCGGCCCGGAGTGGAATTGGCGTCCAGTGATCCCACTGCCCCTAGGCACCGTTGTGACGTACCTGCCAAAGCGGGACATGGAGGTAGCGCCATACAAGGCTTCCATGTTAAAGGCATCACTCACTGTTCTCCGCCACCTGCAGGTCGCCAACAAGGCGTACGACTACTACACATCATACACCGGCGTCAAGCTGCCTCTGCCAAAGCTGGACATGGTCGCGGTTCCCGGGCGACGGCATGCAGAGCCGCACTGGGGGCTGGCACTCTTCGACGAGCGCCGCCTTCTGTACAACAAGGTGATCGCAGCAGCCACACCTAGCTTTTCAAACGGTTCAAACGGACACGGTGTGTCGTCAAATTTTGACCGTGGCGGTCACCGGGCGGCGGCACGCGGAGTGCGCTGGGGGCTGGCACTCTTTGACGAGCGTTGCCTTCTGTACAACAAGGGGGTTCGGATCCAGGATACAGGGTCCAAATACGCTTGATCATCTGGTACGTCATCTGGTACGGCGGGGCCTGGCCGGATGTTGGGAAATTCAGGGTTCCCGCAGCCTATGGCTCGCCACGAATGTGGTCTGCCACCACCTGAGCCTGCAGTGGTTTCGGCAACCACCGTAACTCCCCAAGTTCTCTTCCATTGACAACACCATAAACCTTCTGCGTCACCCAGGCATGAGTCGGGGGGGATCCTGTGATCTGCGGCTGGCGACGAATGTCGTCTGCCACCACCTGGGGCTGCAGTGGTTTGGCGGCCTGATATTTTGTTGCTCTGCAGTCGTCTGCGCAGCTGGCGCACTCACATCTAGCATACCACTTCATTTGCTCAATCTCTTGTAGATGCTCACACATATATCTTTTGCTGCGCTACAGGAGTCCGAAGGCTCCTACGACCTTTGGCTGGCGACAAATGTCGTCTGCCACCACCTGGGGCTGCAGTGGTTCGGCGGCTACGTGTCTCCCCTTTCGTGGGCGCATCTAGCGGTGTCCGACGGCCTGACGGGGCTGCTGGCCTACGGCTGCGCGGAGGAGGCGATGCCGCAAATGAACGGGCGGGCGCTCTTCCAGCTGGCGACAACGCCCATGGGTATGCTCAATCCAAAAAATCTGCAGAGCAACACATGTCAGTCGAACAGATTCCGCATCATTCGATGTAAAAGAAGGGCGAAAGGAAACCGGACGGTCGTGGGTCTTCTGGCATGCGGCTTCGCGGAAGAAGCGATGCCGCAGATGGCGAGCGGGCACTCTTCCAGCTGGCGATGACGCCCATAGGTGCGCATTTTTATCGCTGCAAAAATGACGTCGAATTTGCAGGGAAAAGCACATTACTCGATTGAAATAAAAGCATAATATACGGAAATATATAATATACGGATGGCGGGGCTGTGGCCTGTGGCTGCGCCGAAGAAGCGATGCTGCGGATAAACGTGCGGGCTCCTTCGGCTGAGTGGTGTGCATATGAATGTGTGCCATGATTCAGGGTTTGCCTCATCGGGCGGTTTCAGCGCTTCGAAGTGCTCTGCACTTTGGCGCGCAGAGACGTCTGAGACAGTTGCAGCAGAATGCAGCTGTCAGTGAACAGAAGGCCGGCGAATGTTGCCGGCGCCAGATGGAGGAGCGATCATAGTGGAGTGAGAATCGAACCTCAGCTGGACTGGATCCCACCAAGCCTGCCATGTCAACTTTGACCCGCTGCTTCAGCACTTGCGCTCTGGTGCACGAGGGGGCACAGACGCAGGTGCTGCCGCTCGGTTGGCCGCCTCGCTTAACGGATGCGATAGGGCCTCTCGGGCCTTTTGCTTCCGTCCAGGCCGGTGCTCCACCACTCTTTGAAAAGGCCACCAGGCCGCGCAAGGGCTGCAGGCCCTTTTCAAGCACAGGTTTCATTACTGCACAGTGACCTGCTGGCGCCGGCGCTGATCCCCGAGACGGGCGGGTCGCCCTTGTAGATCACCTCACAACTTTCAACTCGCGACATTCAGAAGTACACGTTTGTCTTCACTGATATCATACCCTCCAAAACTGCAGGTCAGGCCATCGGGCCGCACGAGGGCCCCCAGACGCAGGCTTTGTTACTGGATGGCGACCCGCTGGCGCCGCCGCTGATCCCCGAGACGGGCGTCTCGCCGCCGCCGGCGCTGGGCACTGCCAAAGGCGCCGCGCTGTTCGGCATGCTGCAGGCGTACGGCGAGGCCGTCACCCCCGGCGGCTTCCAGGTGAGCACATGAGCAATGGAGAGATATGACGCCCTGAATCTAAGTGTTCAGATCGACTCCCTTGCACTGTGAAAGGCGCCACGCAGTTTGGCATGCTGCAGGCGTACCGGCGAGGCCGTCTCCCCCAGCCGGCTTCCAGGTGAGGTTCAGGATTGATACTCAAGAGTATGAGCAATCCCGAAACGCAAATTCGCCAAGGCGCCGCGCTTGTTCGGCATGCTGTCAAGCGAGGCCGTCACCCTCTCCAGCTTTCATGGTGCTTCGAAGGCTTGCAGACACTTCAACGCGGATGTAAAATCCGAGCGTGAAATCCTGCGAATCTGCGGGTCATGCTGTCTGTGTTGTGTCTGCAGCGCCACGCGACGACAACGGCGCCATGCCGGACTGCCGAATTCGCCGATGAAATCGAATTTATCACCACAGTTGCATTGCAGGCGGGCGTGCAGCTGTACCTGCAGCGCCATGCGATGGGTACTGCCACCATGCCAGACTGCCGAAACACGATTGTACACCCGTCCCACGCTTAAACACTTCCCAGATTCAACAACCTTCCCACTTTTTTGCACCCTTCCCAAACTCAATACCCTTCTCACGGTTTACACCGCAGGCGGGCGTGCAGCTATACCTGCAGCGCCATGGGATGGGCAACGGCACCATGCCGGACTGCGTGCGCGCGATTGCGGAAGCCCTTCTAACCCGCGGCGCCCAGGTACCTGTTTTGTTCCACTGCGTGGCGGCACTGGGACCTCCTACCACAAAACTTCACAGAACGTCCAGAGACTTCAACCCCGTGCCAGACTGCGTGCGCGCAGTTGGGGAGTGTCCTCTGACCTTTGGATCCCAGCTGCGAGGCCACCACAACCTGCGTTGATGCTTCACATGTATCTCTGTGCCAGACTGCGCGCACGCCATCGGGGCGGCGCTAGTCGTGCGCTTAGGCGGCTTCGCGACTTGCGGCAGCGCAAGTCGCGGTCACGGCTGCTGCATCATGCTTGGATAGCATGCTGCGCGTGGTGTCCCCTTGGCAGATTGTATACAAGGACGAGCTCAGCGCATCGGTGCCTGGTGCGATGGTGACTGGTTGGAGCGACAAACCAGTTGTGACTACGGCCTAACTCTCCAGCACACACACGTCTTCCGCAGAAAGCACCTGCCGGCGCCGCTGTGCCTGCCGCACTGCCTGCAGGACGGGGTCGCCGGCAAGGACGGCGTGCATGCAGAAATATATCAGCATTCGGTTGTGTTCACATGCAACAGATCAATATGTACCTGTCCTCTGTTTGTGCACTGCAGAAGCACCTGCCGGCGCCGCTGTGCCTGCCGCACTGCCTGCAGGACCGGGTCGCCGGCCAGGACGGCATACCAACAGAAAGTGACATCGAGGCCGCCGTCGTGCTCATGGAGCCTTACTTCCAGTCCGGCAACTACCCCACGGTGCGCATCTGGCACTGTGTGAATCCCGCCTGATAAAACCGAATCCTTCTACTTGCGAAACGCTGGACTGAGCCAGCCCGACTGTCAGTCAGGCAACTACGCCAGGGCAACCACCTACTGAGTACACCATCTTCGTTTATAGTCCCTCCCCATGAACCGCTGCGGACAGAGAAAGCGTGACCCGGTTTTCTGTGCACGTCCTTGCCGAGCAAGGTCGCAGCCGCCATCAACTTTCAAGCACAGCCGCTTCAGCGCGCGTAGACAAGATCCATATACAACTATAACTCGGGGATTTTTCCCCGCGCAGGTGTTCGCGGAGCAGGACCGCTCCTCGCGCACGTCCATCAACTTCAAGCAGAGCCGCTTTTCTGCGTGGCCCAAGCCGGCGGGCATCCCGTGGCCGGCAGCAGGGCCGCCGCACTGGTGGATGCCGCTGGCCGTGGGAGAATTCGTCGCGGCGCAGGCATGCTCTTCCTGCAGACTCTCGCAACATCAGCGATTGCCGGCTCCCAAGTCGTGGGCTGTACCGTGAGACTCGGCCGCAGCCGCGGCCAGCAGCGGGTGCCCCCCCTGACAGTGTAACCCATGGTGTCAGGGTTCCACCACAGCTGTAGATTTCGTCGATCATGCAGATAGAATCCGCCTGTGCCATGACGAACTCGCCAATTGCACAGCGGCATCCACCAATGCGGCCGCACTGGCGGAGCGCGATGGCGATTGACGAACTTGATGCCGCGCAGGCATGCACTTTTCATGTTGCGGCACGCCACCATACGCGTCTGACTCTCGGCGCTGATACGATGCGGGGGGCTCGATCATACTCGTGGCCGCGGCATATGCCAAACCTGGGGTAAACGGACTGTAGGCACGCGCGCCTGTCTCACCTACCTCACTGCATTAGGGTTTTTGTAGGTTTTCCATGGCAGCTACGCTTCTTGCCATTTCGACCGCGCAGCGCTGAACAAAGCATGTCACAGTTGAATCAGCATCTCATTCAAATCTATATGCAGGTCAAGGGGGAGCCGCAGGAGCAGTATGGGGGGCTGGCACATTCCAATCATGGCATCTCGTTATTCACCTTTCTGGAGTTGTCCAAACAGTTGTCCTTTCCTTGGTCGCAGATGAATGAGCAGCCGCAGCTGCTGTATGTGGAGCTGGATTAACCGGAGCATGGCATCTGGTTATTCACCTTTCGATGCACTGTCTTCTCTAACATGATACTGTTCACTAGATGGGATGCAGGTCAAGGGGGAGCCGGTGAAGTCAGTGGAACTGGCGCAACCGACTGACGGCAACTGGCTATTTCGTCTTCTGGGCATCAGCTTGTCTCGTGGCTGGACTTTATTTCTGTGCAGGTCAAGTGGGAGCCGCAGGCGCAGTTCGTGGAGCTTGCGCAGCCCAGCACGGCTTCTTGGGTCCACCCTTTCGAGCACACGGTTGCAGATTTTAATTCGTCTGATCACTCTATTGTCAAAACGCAGATCAAGGGGGAGCCGCAGGTGCAGTACGTGGAGCTGGCGCAGCCGGAGCACGGTATTGAGCTGCCCAAGTCCGAGGAGCAGCTGCTGTCGACGCACAGGTGTGGCACGGTTCAGATCAGTTGCATACCGATGCAGACCCAGCCGTCGCTGGAGGTGCTTCCGGAGGAATTGGAAACTAGTGGGTGTCTGAAAGCCGCATCGGCACATCCAGCTGCCCAAGTCCGAGGAGCAGCTGCTGTCGATGCACAGGTGCATTATTCTGGCCCCTTTATTCAGTGCTCGAAATGAAGGTGTTGTTGTTTCTGGTTACATGGCAACTGTGACATATACTGTCACATGGCATCGAGCTGTCCAAGCCAGAGGCGCGGCTGCGGTCCACCCAGAGGTGCGGTGGCACAGGCCTCACTGCAGTATGGGCGACAGTGCCCGGATTTCGGCGCTATATCCTTCCCTTTCGATCTTGGCTTTGCGTTCTGCAGGTAGCTGGAAGCGCAGCAGCGTGGGCCTCTCCCATGCCAAAGCACGGCAACACCCAGATCAAGTCCTGGGCTTACTCGGCGGCGCCTCTCGTTAAAAAAAACGGGAAAAAAATTAAAAAAATCCCTTTACAGTGCCTGCTCGTCCGCTGCTTTATTGATGCTCTTCTCACTTTCTACGTTGCAGCTGGGTGGTGAAATGCGGCGGCGTGGGCCTCACGCCACTTATGACGACACGCAAATGGCGGCGCTACCTTCATCTTGTTGTAAAGAGTTTCTTCACAACGCTTGCTGCCCCACTGATGCTGTTTGCTCACTCCCTTTCTTCAGCTGGCTGGTCAAGCGCGGCGGGGTGGGACTGTTCCGCGCGACGTATGACGACACGCAAATGACGGCCCTGGTGGAAACGCTCAAGCACCTCACCGTGGACTACGACTCCGATGGCACCATCACCGACGCCGCGCTGGGCAGGTGATCATGGATCGGAGCACAGCGAGGTCCTCAACCAAATCTGGATCGCCAATGTATGTGGGGGGAACATGGACTGCGCGGTTCTGACAGGCGAGCCACACTCCTGACCCGCTGTCACTCCCAGATGGGTGTGTTGGAATGAAGTGAAGCCAAAACCACAAGCCGCCGATCGATTCCACCGGCGCAGCGCTCTTTGACCGCCCTCTGTCCACAGCCTACTGGGCGTCAGGCAGTTCTGGACTATGCATTTGTGGGGACGGTTGCGCGCCTGACACATGGCCGCCCCATCGGCCTTTGCCTCTCTACGCCAGCGCTGCCGTGTGTCACGGTGTGATTAGTCATGTCCACGTGCCTTCAATGCAGGCTGCTGGACGCGAACGCGGTGCTGGAAGATGCATTTGCATCGACGCTGGCGGCAAACTCCTTCCGCTGGGAGTCGGCGCTGCAGCTGGCGCAGGCAGCGGCCACATCGCCCGCAGTGCTCACAGGTGCAATACATTATTTATATTATAAAGATCTTTCGAACGCGGTAGACAATCGAGACTGCCACAAAAATACCCTTCCTCTGGGAGTCGGCGCTGCAGCTGGGTCAGCGGCGGCCACATCGCCCGCGGTGCTGACAGCTGCGCTGTTTTGTTCTTTTGTAACGCTCTCGGACATGAGCGTCTCGTCTGGATTCGCTGCTAAGAGACTGTGAGAGTGGCACTGCAACTGGCGGCGGCGGCAGCAGCGTCGCCCGCAGCGCTCAGAGGTGAAACGCATCCTACAGGTTCCGTCCTGGGCGTCTCTGCCCTCTAATCTGTCCAGCAGTCGTGAGTGTGGTCGGCAGCTCAGAAGGCCGTCGCCTCTCAGATTCAAGGTTTTGTTGCGAAAAAAAAGTGAAATTTAATTGACAAAAAAATCAACCAGGGTGCCGACAGGTGCACTGCATCCTGCCCGAGTATTCCTGTGAGAGGCCAATCGACAACAAGCGCACGTCCCCAGCATTCCTGCCTCTGCAGTTTATCGTTTGCCAGGGTGCGGACACGCCAGCTGCAGCCAGCAGCCTTCCGCAGGCGAGCCTGCAGGTGGCGGTGTCTGTCGCAGCCTGCGCACAGGAGACTGCTGCAGTTGGGTTTAGGGTTTATGGTTTTAGATTAGGGTTCGTCGTTCACGAAACATTGGCTCGCTGCAGAAGTCTGGGCATCCCTTCGATGGCAGAACACTTGTGTGAACTTTGGCGCTAACGCCGTGAAGCTCTATCAGTGAGACCTGGCAAAGCTGAGACCATGTCCTGAATCAGTTGCAGGCGTCGGGCAGTGTACGGTGCTGATGATGGCCCTCCACGTGCTGAGAACGCTGCAATCACCAGACCGGCTTCACTCCTTTGTTCCACACTCTGCCCATGCTCCTTCACTTCGCCTTGCAGACTTCGGGCAGTACCTGGTGCTGCCGCCGGTGATCTTGCAGCGCTGCGGCCGCATCAGCAGACTGTTGGAACGGATGATGCAGATTTCAAGTTCTCTGAAGCGTTGAACATCACCATGCAGGCTTCGGGCACTATAGGTGCTGCTGCCGATTGTTTGGGCTTGACGGCGCTGCGACTGCAGCTGCGTTTTGTTGCAAAGGAAACCGAAGAGGGTGCTCACAAGGACCGAATGCTTGTCCCTTTCACTGGACTTGCAGGTTTTGGGCAGTACCTGGTGCTGCTGCCAGTGATCCGGGGTCTGGCAGCGCTGCGGCTGCGGCTGCGCGACAACGCCACCTGCATGAAGAGTCTCCACGCCTTTGAGGTGACGAGCTTGCACGGTTCAGGGGCTGGCGATTGCAGGAGTTCAATTTTCTTTGCTGATGCGCCAGCGCAGTAATGCCAACTGCATGAAGCGCCTGCACGCCTGTGAGATGCGGCAAGACGCCGCAGCAGCTCCAGAACAGAGTATCGCCACCGCATTGTATATCCACCGCCGCACAGATATCATGCACAGCCTGGGAGCAACTTGTGTGTTACACCACAAGATGTTACTGCATCTCGCAAATTGCCGGCACGTCTGCAGATGCTACAAGCTGCCCCCGAGTGCAGCTACTGATCGTGTGTCACGTCGTGTGCTCGTGGTTGTGTTGTGCATCGTGTACAGGTCATGCTGCTGGCGACGCCTGCAGACGAGGCGCTGACGACACACAGCAGCCTTGGCACTTGAGGTTTCTCGTTTTGTCTAGCTTTCTGTGAGAGCGTTCTGTGCGTTTTTGCTTCACAGGCCGAGCTGCTGGCGACGCCTGCGGATGCCGCGCTGAAGACTGACAGCAGCCTCGGCGCGCAGGACGACTTCCTCATGAACCTCGTCCGGGTTCGTACAAGCTTTCCCGCTTTTCCAAAGAGGGAAGAATGCTTTTGATTCTCTCAAATCAACCTTCTTGATGCGGCACTGAAGCCGGACAGCAGCCTCGGCGCGCAGGACGCCTTCCTCATGAACCTCGTTTGGGTGCGGAACCCTGCAGACCCTGAAAACACCCCGAGGAAGAACATGAATGTCTGTCCGTGCCTCAATCGTTTGCCCTGCGCCCCGATGTCTCCCTTCTCACTGCAGGGTGGGCATCCTCGGAAGGCGGCGCTGGCAGGCCACACTGGTACTGTTGGCACTGCAGTGTTTTTGGATTTGCAACAACACTTGAGTGAAAGCTGTTTCTGCTTGCTCGGCAGGGCAATGTCCTCCAGGCGGCGGCGCTTGCAGGAGACACTGTCACCGCCGACAAGCTGTGCAGCCTGTACGCCAACAACACCCTGCAGCACCACAAGGTGTGTGGTTTCCTGCGCGTCAGCAACTCAACCACGTAGAGCTCAATCACGTACAGCTGGCGATTGCGGGCCACCCATGAGTGCCTGGTCTTGCCGCCAGCTGCACGACCGTAAACATTCATTGTGCAGCTCGTGTGTATATCACACGCTGCAGCGCACCCAGTGTCTCGCTTCTCCCACTCGCTTCTCCAGCCAACCCCCGATCTGCAACCGCGGCACAGCATCACAATGCTGCCCCATGCCCAGGATGGCGCACCGGTGCGGAAGCGGAATTGTCTGCACAGCTAGGCATGAAGAACCTCCAGGTTCAACACACCCATGACTTGCAGATATGTGCGTGTACGCAGGGCCACCTGAGCGGCGGCGTGGAACTCGACATCCGGGGCGCGGCATACATCGTCGCCGTGGCGCAGCCGGCCGGCTGCCAGGGCGGTGCGCATTCTTTTGGATGGGCCGTGAACTATATCAAGTGATCCGTTGTGATATGATTGAGGGAAAGAAGATAATTTTCGACATCCGGGGCGCGGCAAACATTGTAGCCGTCGCGCAGCCGCCCGGCT
>JAABUM010006631.1_pt1 | contig 11212 bp, 12 predicted proteins | sample 5559161 | NCBI WGS metagenome assembly JAABUM01 (sample SAMN10711868, study PRJNA513369) | rock metagenome | isolation source: Antarctica rocks | place: Antarctica: Victoria Land, Siegfried Peak nord | reverse complement strand
GACGCCATTGCTCGTCGCTCAAGTCGCTGGGATAAACCACTTTGGATGCGCGTCTCATCAACTCCAGTCTGACCCAAACCCACACTACAGAGACAGGCTCTTACAATCGGAGGGAATTCGTCGCTACCGGCCAGTCTTTACTTTTAGAAGTTCCCAATCCACAACAATTTAGCGCGCAGTTGTCTGAGGGCCAATGGAGCAAAAACGCCGACGGCACCTACAACATGACCTACTCTTGGTCACCTGCTGCTGTTGATCCCGAACCATCTGATACCTTGGCTTCGCATACACAGCTAATGCCCAAGGGAACTTTAGACAAGTCGGTTGGTTCTATTTTGGGGACTACTTGGGATGGCACACCAACAGGAAAATCCCAGAAGATCATCAACTATACCATCACTGACAAGGGTGATGGAGCAGAAGCCAAGGCTAAATACATCCTTACGCTGCACGACCCTTATGAGGTCACCAAAGACAATCCAGACAGGACCTACACATCTGGGTCGAAAGTTGTTGGGCCACGTATTTACACCTCAGTTGAGGCCAACTATGCCGATCCATCCAAAAACGTGGATTGGGATATCACTTGGAAGGAGTCCATTGAGCTGAACTTCACGTCCTCATTAGGGGCAGAAGTCAAAGCCGCTGACTTCATCAAGTTTGGTGCAGGGGTGGACTTCAAAGCCAGTGCATCTTTAGAGGCCACAAATGCTGCCTCCGCCGCAACGACTATAAATCGTGGTTTCAAAGCCTATCCTTACTTCAACTACACAATTCGCACCGAACACTTTTTGGTGGACAAGTGGAATGCGGCGGGCAAGGACGGTGCGACTGGAACTCTGGCTTACGACTATTTGCACGATGTCACGCCACGCTGGTCGACCCCTGTTGACATCAACCAAATCGAGTCTTGATAGGACGTTCACCATGAAACTCTCAACGTTTCTTCCGATGGTGATGGTGTTGGTGGCCTCAACCGCAACTCCATCGCATTCATGGGCACAATTGGCGCGCACATCCCGCTACGATACCCGGTTCATGCCCATCACAGCGGAGATGCTCAAGCAAAAGCTTGAGAAGAACCGCAACGACCCTGTCGAGATGTATGCGCTGCTGTTCCGGGCTGATCGCCAGAAGCTCATGGGTGTCGCTTACCGTAAGATGAAGGTGCTCTATGGGCGCGAAACACAAAACGCTGTTGTGGCCGCCTCTTACGCTCTTGCACTCGACATCTTGCGTAACAACTACGGCGACACTAAACGTGAGGAACCTTTGCCGTGTCCGATACAGGAACTAGAGCAACGCGACCAAGTGGTGCAACGTGCCTTCAAGCTCAACCCAAAACTGTGGCTGACTTATGTGGTGCAAGGAGTAGAACTTACTCTTGAATCCAATTACCCTACTGTGAAACCGGGCGAGGGACGGCTTCTGCTCCAAACAGCGGTTAAGCTGGCTCCCAATGTTTCTTACACACATTTATGGTTAGGTTTCAATTATAGTGCAGGAGCCGACGACAGGTTGTTGCCAAAGAAAGAAGCCTCTTACCTGAAAGCGGCACATCTCAGACCCGTAACGGTTAAGCCCTTGAGCTATCTGCTCACGATTTACGCTGTGCAACGACCGAACAGAGCCAAGTTGAAGGCTACAGCACAGGCTTACGTCAAAGCACTTCCTCCTGGCATCCCAGTTAGGGCAACAACCCGGCAACAACTCGCAAATTATGGGGCGCCCATCCCTTGGCCGAACCCTAAAACTCGTTGACAAGCTAAATTGCTACCAACTCAACAAAAAGAACCGCTCAGATTGAGCGGTTCTTTTTCTATTTCCAATCCCACTTGTCCAGCCAAGCCGCCGCTTTTTCGCGTCTCAGAATCATTTTTTCGCGTTGCTGGGCGGCTTCGTGGCGCGCTTTGGCGGCGAGGAGGGTTTGGAGGATGTCCCGATACATGCGCATCCGGTTGCGAAAGCCCTTCAGTGGGCCAAGTTTTTCTTCTTTGATCGGGTGCGTCACCGAATGCAAATAGACGTGATCCAGACGTAAAGCCGGGTCGCTTTCGACGTGACTGGTGATAGCGGCTTCGACGCCAAAGCGCGAACGGGTCAGGCCGGGAACGGATAGAAACACGTCGCGGCGGATGGCGCGTTGGCCGGTGATGCATGGGACGGCGCGGTGACAAAAGCTCAGCCACCAACCCAAAAGTCCACCGCGAACGGCGCCGAATAAGCCAATTGTCATATCAGCCGGATCGACTTCGCGCAGCATTGGGGAGAGCATTTCGTCGACTTGCGCAGGCAGAAGTCCGACTAAATCGGCGTCCAAAAAGAGCAACACGTCGGCGTCGGTGTGAAGTGCGCCGTGCGCCATCGCGCCGCCTTTGCCGATGTTGTGTTCAAGTGCCAACAGGCGCGCTGAAACAGGGGTATCGGCGGGCCTCGACACGATCCAGGTGGCGACTTGAGATGCGGTGTCGTCGGTGCAACCGTCGGTGACGCAGATCACTTCGTCCACGCAGTGGGCTTGACAGATCGTTTCGAGAACGTCGCACACGCGATTCGATTCGTTGTAGGCCGGAACGATGGCTGTGACACGCAGGGGTGTGGAAGGCGAATTGGGAAGCATTTAAGCGGACAAAACCTCGTCAACGGTTGCGGCCAGTTGCTCTTCGCCCATGTATCCGGTGGCTTGATTGACGACTTCGCCGCCCTTAAAGAACAACAAGTTCGGCAAAGTCGAGATGGCGAATTGTCCGGCAATGCCGTGATTTTCGTCGAAATTGCACTTAACGACCTTGAGGCGCCCGTCGTAGCGGGCCGCGATGCGATCCAGAACCGGAGACAGCATTTTGCACGGCTGGCACCAATCCGCCCAGAAATCGACCACCACCGGCAAGTTCGCTCGCACGACTTCCGTTTCAAAATTGCCTTCGCCCACAGCAGCCACTTGCGACATAGAATTCCTTGGTCTTTTTCCGGCGCTTGGGGCGACGAAAAATCTCACCTAATTTTACCGAAAAAGCCGTAAGGCCCCGCCATTTATGGCTGGGGATATAAGGCTTTGTCGAACGCAGTTCGACGTTGTGTTGCAGCTCTGAGGTTGTCACTGTCAAATGGACAGTGAACCGCGAGGTTTGGAGTCTTGATAATTTGGTTTGGGGCGTTGCGGAGTAGCAAGCGTCCATCCGGCTCTGCGTAAAAATCAAACGGTAACTCCGTAAACACAAGTGTGGGATTACACACTTTCGGTTGAAATTCCGTAGAAGCCCCATGATTTATCATCGGGAGTAGTTACTTCACCGCGCCTTGGACACTGCGCCCGCTGTTGCGCTCGCCGCCCTGTCCAGCGCAATCAAACGCCCGAACATGACATCGAGCGCCAGGTTTGTGCCCGCGTTACGCAAAATAAAGCCGCGCGTCGCCCGCAAAACATCCAATCGCGCCGCGCCACGCTCGTCGATTGGCCCACTCGTGCCCAACCAGCGCGCGCGCCCCGCGCCGCTCAGTTCATCCAAAAAACGCGCGATCGCCGCGCGCGAACCTTTGGCGCCCAGTTTTTTGCTGTCGCCCTCGTCGCCTGTGTCCTCGTCCCACCACGTTTTTGCGACTTTGAGCGCTTCTTCGGTCAGTCCCAGCGCGCCAACGGGCGAGTAGGAATCAAGCCGGTCAACAAACGACAGCGCGACTTGAAAGCGCGACGGCCCGTTTTCCTCGCGCTCCAACAGCCGCTCCAATTCGCGCTTGGCCGCGCCCGGACGCCCGCTCGCGGCGCGCACCGCTTCCGTTAAGTCGGCAGGCGTGGCGTCGGGAAATTCGCCCTGGAGCCAGACAAAAATGTCGCCATCGCGCGCGGGCGCGAGTTGCAAATGCCAGCAACGCGACAAAATCGTCGGCCTCAAATTGCGCGCGTTGTCGGTTGTCAAAACCAGATGAGTCGAAACGGGCGGTTCTTCGAGCGTTTTGAGCAGCGCGTTTTCGGCGGCATCATTGGCGCGGTCGAACTGGTTCAAGACCAACACTTTGCGCGCGCCCGAAATCGGTTTGCGAAGCGCTTCTTCGCTCGCCTCACGCGATTGCTCGACGCGAAAGACGCTGGAATCGAGCAGCTCCGGCGCGCGCGTCGGCTCGCCCGCCGAAATGACGGGGCGAAACACGCGAAAGTCGGGAAACGTTTCGATTTCGACCTGGTGACAAGTCCGGCAAACACCGCACGGACGCAGCAAACCGTCGGCGTCCGTTTCGATTTGCGGACACAGCAAAAGCTGGGCGTAGCGCGAAACGAACAGCGTTTTGCCGACTTGCGGCGGGCCGGAGATGAGCAGCGTTTGTGGGATTTTCGATTGGGCGAAAGCGCGCGCAACAGCGCGCCAGCGGTCTTCGTGGCCGATGAGCATAAAGGTTGTTGAGGTGATTCGGGAAAATTGTCCCGGTGGTATAGCTCTTCAGCACTTGGTTACTACACCTTTAGCTGTTCCGACTGGCTGTGTCCGCGTAGCGCCAGAGCGTGCCTTGGCGAAAAACCTGCGCCCCTTGGGATGTCTCCAGGGCACGCCCTGGCGCTACGGGACATGACTAATCGGAACCGTTATTGTTCCGGTGGTATGAAACCACCGGGAATCGCTGCGGTAGTTCCTGCTTCAAGCCCCGACCAGAAACGGTTGCACGTGTTCCCACACTTGCGCTTCGATGTCATCGGGCGAACCCGCGCCGTCGATCACGATGAAGCGGTGCGCTTCGCGCGCGGCGATTTCGAGATACGCCGCGCGAACTCCCGCTAAAAAATCTAAACCGCGCGCTTCGATGCGGTCTTGGCCGTTCCCCGCACGGCGTTCGAGTCCGACTTCGGGCGAAACGTCGAGAAAAAACGTTTGTTTGGGCGCTAAATCGCTCGTGGCGAAACGGTTCATCAAGAGCACGAACTCGGCGTCAAGTCCCAAACCCGCGCCTTGATAAGCGAGGCTGGAATCGGCGAAACGATCACTTAAAACCCACAGGTTCGCATCAAGTGCAGGCCGAATGATTTGCGCGACGTGAGCCGCGCGGGAAGCGCCAAAAAGCAGGAGTTCGGCACGCGCATCCAGGGGTTCGGTGCCTTCGAGAAGCAGGGCGCGAATCGCTTCGGCCAAACGTGTTCCGCCCGGTTCGCGCGTTTGCACAACTTCCAGTTCGGAGTCGCGCAGGCGCGCGGCCAAACGCTGGAGTTGCGTTGTTTTGCCGCTTCCGTCGATGCCTTCAAAAGAGATGAACATGGCTCAAGGTGATTAGGTGCTTGAAACGCGAGGTGTAAGTGATAGAGAAATCTCCGCCCTACTGTTTCATTCGTTCAATCCGATTTTAAAACGCCGCGTTCTTGAAGAACCTGATAAAGCTGTTCCCCAGCAACTCGACAATTTTTAATATGAAACCTTGCTGGCTCGAAATAATAGGAAAAGACGTGAATGACGTCTTGAGGTGAATTGATTTCGTCTACTTGTCAGGCAACAGCTTGAATTTCAGCGTCGAACTCATCTGTTGGACAACCGAGGGCAAGCAAGCTGTAAGGATCCCATTGATGAATAACGCCGCGCACAGCATCGAAAACAACTGCAACGTCTTCCTTCTTTCGTTTACGCGATTGCTTCTCGTCTTGTTGCATAACTTTCGTGGAGTCACATTTGTTGATGTGACTCGGACAACAAAGTGATTCCACGACTTTTCCACTTCCTTTAGCGGGGCAGTTTGGCGATGGCCTCGGCGAAACCGGGATGGCCCGGACGCAGGCGCAGGGCTTCTTCCCACGAGGCGCGCGCTTCTTTATAGTTGTGACGATGTTTGGCGTCGGCGCCCGCTTGCCACAACGCTTTGAGGCGCGAGGCCAACCCGACATCAAGGCCCGTTGTGGCCGAAGGCGCTTTGATGGACGAGCCAAGAATCCCTCCTTGGGCACGGGGCGCGTTCGGGTTTTGCGCGACGCGAACCGGGATTTGCGATGTGCCTTTGGGCCGCGAAGCCGAGGCGGGCGCGGTCGCCGCAATCGGCGGCGCGATGCCGGGCGAGCCGGAGCGAAGCGCAGGAGCCGCAGCGATGCCCGTAGCTTGTGGGCGCGGGGCAGTGAGGGAACGGGACGTTTCGGAAGGCGTAGCAAGCCGGGGCGTTGTGGACGGCGCGACGGCGGGCGCTTGAGCGGCGTGCGGACGCACAACGGGAGCCGGAGTGTCGAGCGGTTCTTGTTGCGAATTGCGCAAAAACATCGCGCCGCCTCCCAAAACGGCCAAAAGCCCAAGGCCTCCCAAAAGCGGAACTATGGGCAGCGATTTTTTGGGTTTGATGACCGGATGCACGTGGCCAGAAGGCACTTGAACGGGTGTTGCAGGAGGCGTGTCCACCACAACGGGCGCGGGTGAAAGCGGCTCGTTGACGACCGCTGTTGGAGGAGGCGCAATGGGCGCGCCCAGGTGCTGAACGGGTTCTGCCTGAGCCGTGACCACGGTGCCTTGGGGGGCAACTGGCGCCGTTGGGAATGCGGGCGGCACGTCGGACACGACGGGAACCGTGTGCACTTGCGCTCGAACAGGAGCCGTTGGCAACGTCATTTGAAACGGGTCGGGTTCAACTAAATCGAACACCGGATCCGTTGGTGTAAGCGTTGGGGTCGGCACAACACTCGGCGGCGCGGTGCCTGCGGGCGCGGTGCCTGCGGGCGCGGTGCCTGCGGGCGCGGTGCCTGCGGGCGCGGTGCCTGCGGGCGCGGTGCCTGCGGGCGCGGTGCCTGCGGGCGCGGTGCCTGCGGGCGTGTCGCTGGGTTTAGCTGGCTGCGATAACAGCGCGTCGAACGATGAGGCGCCGTTTTGCGCGTCCAAATCGCGCGAGATCGCGTCGAAGTCAAAAGCGCTATCAACCGACGACGCGGGCGCCGTCGAAGCCGTGGGCGCCTCGCTTTTTTTCTTGCCGAAAAGTGCCATGATGGAATTTAAAACCTGAATCTGTCCCGACCTGTTGCCCAATCCGTGCCCACTCCTCTTCTGTTTCTCCTGTTTTAACGGCCAGGCGTTGGAACCAATTTTACCCGGCGATGCGGCTCGCGTCCCACGCTGAATGAGCGCAAGTGATAGCGCTCGGCGATTTGGTGTTGCAAGCGCCGCAGCGACTTGATTTGCGGGCGCAGTTCGACGGGTTGCGCCTGCCCCATCACGCGCACGGCGCCGTCTTTGGCTTCTTGAATGGCTAGGTCGCGCGGCGAAGTCACGCCATCGACTCCCGGTTGCGACCACAAATCGTTGAGGCGCGCCGTGATCTGCGCATACGTGTTGCCGCCCACGCCGATGATGGGCAACTTGTGCTCGCGCGCCTCGCGCAGAAGTGAAGTCGTTTCGGGAAAGCCTTCGGCGCCCGACAGCATCAAAATCGCATCAGCCTCTTGCCAGGTGCGCGCAGGCGTGATGTTGAGGCCCAGATGTTTGGCCGCGCGCGCTAAGCGCGACTTGGAAATGCCAAACGGGTAGACGCGCCGGATGCGGTTCACATCGACTGCTTGCGTTTGAAAACTCGGCACGACCGGTTCGAGTTCTTCGCCCAACTCGTCGTCTTCGCCATCGAAATTGACACCGTTAAAGCGCGTGTTGAACGAGTTGGCGCGCGCTTCTTCCCCATCTTCCTCTTCGATTGCGTGCGGCGCCTCGGCGTTTTGCGCAACCGAGCGCGGCAAAGGTGCCGACATCGAGAAGTAAACGCCGCTGCTCTTGCTCGGCCCGCTTGTGCCCATGCGCGCGCCGCCCGCCGAACCGCGATCAGCGCCGCGATTGCCACCGCCATCGCGCCCACCGCCATCGCGCCCACCGCCATCGCGCCCACCGCCATCGCGCCCACCGCCATCGCGCCCACCGCCATCGCGCCCACCGCCATCGCGCCCACCGCCGCCGCGATTATTGCCGCTTCGTTCGCGCCCATAACGGCCACCGCCACCGCCACGAGGAGAAAAGCCGTCCGGTTCGGGATCGGGTTCGCGCACTGGCGCGGGCGTCATGATCTGGATTTCGCCGTCTTCGCCGCGCCACCGGATTTCGGGCGGCGCTTCTCGCCCGCGCAGAATCGCGTCGACGACATCGGCCACGGGCTGTCGAACCGCGATGCGGTCGCGCTCGATCATCTCGATCACGACATCGAAAGTCGGCGGGTTTTTGCGCTCCAACACCGTCTTTTGACTTCTGCGACGGCGCGCTTCTTCGTCGCCCAGAGTGACCGATTGAATGCCGCCCACCAAGTCCGACATCGAAGGATTAGCGATGAGGTTGTCGAGCGTGTTGCCATGAACAGTTGCGATGAGTTGCACGCCGCGCTCGGCGATTGTGCGCGCCGCCATCGACTCTTCGGTGCGCCCGATTTCGTCGATGACAATCACTTCGGGCATGTGATTTTCAACGGCCTCGATCATCACGTCGTGTTGCTGCGCGACATGACGAACTTGCATTCGCCGCGCACGACCAATGGCCGGGTGCGGCACGTCGCCATCACCCGCGATTTCGTTTGATGTGTCAACGACGATGACGCGTTTGTTCGACTCGTCGGCCAAAACGCGCGCCATTTCGCGCAGCAAAGTCGTTTTGCCAAGTCCGGGGCGCCCCATGAGCAAGACCGATTGGCCCGACTCAATCAAGTCGCGCAGAATATCGACAATGCCCGTCACAGCGCGCCCGACGCGAAGCGTGAGGCCAACGATTGTGCCGCGCCGGTTGCGAATCGCCGAAATGCGATGCAGCGTCGCCGGAAGTCCAGCGCGATTATCGTCGCCAAAGGAGCCAAGCTTCGTTTCGATTTTGTCGAGTTCTTCGCGCGTGACAACCGTTTCGCGCAAGTAGCGCGCGACTCCAGAAAAGCGCGCTTCGGGACGGCGCCCCAGATCGAGCACGATTTCGAGCAGCGTGTCGCGTTCGGCGGGTTGAATGGAAGCTCGCAGTTCGGCGGGCAAGATGTCGAGCAGTTCGTCGAGGTTGTCGGTGATGACGTGCGGCTCTGCCGCAAAAAGGGTGTTCATTGGGGAACAAAACGGGCGCCCTGTCGGGACGCGCGAACGCCCAAGATGCTCCCACTTCGCGCGGCGCGCAGCAACGGGCACGCAACTTCTTTGTTCCTCCAACAAAAGCAGCAGATACAATGAGATGATATGCAACTCGCAGTAATGCTCCTCGCATCGGGATTTTGGATGACTTTGTGTGGCGGCGTTTATCAGCGTTATCCAAACATCTTTCGTCGTGGGATTTGGTTGAAGACCAGCATCGCCATTCGCACCATGACGCCCGAAGATTATGTTCTTTATATGAAGAGAATCGGTCGGCTTTACAGCGTGTTGGGAGTTGTGCTTTTTGTGGCGGGCGTCTTGTGGGCGATCCTTACTCTTGTGCGGCGTTAAAGCGAATGAATTCGCTCCACGCCGCGCCACAACTTATTTCTATGAAACGCCTTCTCCCCATTCTTCTGGGCGCGCTCGCGGGCGCCGTTGGAACGGCACTTTGGTTTTGGGTCTGCGCACTGGTTGTTCGGAGTCGCTTGTCCGTTATGGCGGCGCCAACTCCCATCAGCTCTCTTTCCGTTGTCGGCGCCCTCTCCCAAGCAAATCACGGACGCGCCCTGTTCGCTTCCAGTGCTGTGTTGGGAGCTTGGAGCGTCATTCTCTGGCGCGGCGAGCGCACTTTTTGGCCCCGTCTGGGAAGCGCGCTGTGTTCTTTGGGCGCGATGATCACTCCGTTGTGGATCCTTGAACAGTTTTATGAACTGGTCGGTTTTTCCGTCGGGGCGTTTTGGCCGCTCTTCGTCTGCTACTTCCCGATTCTCCTCTGGGCATTGGGACTACTCTTCGTCGCGGTTCTGGCGCGCCGCCGCCAAACCATCGCTTGAATCTATGAAACGCTTTCCTTTTCTCGTTATTTTGGGTGCGCTCACGGGCGCGATTGGTTTGCCGCTTGTAGTGGTGGCGTGTTGGATGAGCGCTGTCCTTCTTTTCCCCATGTCCGCACAACTGCCCTTAGCAGGACTATTTCAAGAGGTATAGAGCAACATCGCAAATTCCTTCCACGGTCACATGTTTCTCGCTTCCGGCTTTGTGTTGGGCGTGTGGAGCGTGATTTTGTGGCGTGGCAAACGCAGCTTTTGGCCACGTTTAGCAAGCGCAGTGTGTTCGGCGAGCGTGAGCGTCTACTTCCTTCTGGCGCTGGCGGATGTATGGCGTTGGTATGGCTCTTTGAATCCATCTGCAAAAAGCAACGGTTTGCTGTATGGCATTGCCTATGAATCGCCGCCGATCTTGTGGGCGCTCGCCCTGCTGTTTTTCGCGCTTTTAACGCGCAAGCGAACCGACACCAAATCGCTTCTTTCATAGCCAAAAACAATCGGCGCCGCGTGCGCTTGTTCGTCCAAACAGACTCACACGATGTATTTGATTCTCGATTCCTACGGCACTTTAGTCGAGATGGACGATTTTTATGGCCGTCTTCATCGCGGTTTCGCGCGCCTTGGCATCAAGGCTTCCTTTGAAGCGGTGAAAGCCGCCGCGCACCGCGAAATGCGCTTTTACATGAAGCAGGCGCGCTTCGCCATTGATTGGCCCTCTTACGAGAAAATCCGCTTGCAATGCGCGCAGGAAATGCTCGCGTCCTTAGCCGAGCAACACATCGAAGCGCCGGTTTCACCTGAAGAAGTCGCGCAGGTTTTAGGCGAGGCCATCGTGTTCAAGCCGCTTCCCGGCGCCTGCGAAACACTTGCGGCTCTCAAAGAACGCGGCGTCCGATTGGGCGTTGTGTCGAACTGGGATTATCGTTTGGCTCACGCGCTCGAAGAAGTGAAATTGCTACCGTTTTTCGATTTCGTGCTCAGTTCCGCGCAGGCCCGGTCGGAAAAACCGGCGCGCGAGATTTTCGAGAAAGGCCTGGAAATGGCGCGTCGTTTCGTTCCGAACTTGAGGGCGCGCGATTGTTTCTACGTCGGCGACCACTACGAAAAAGACGTGTTAGGCGCACGTCGCGCCGGAATGAAACCGTTGTGGCTGGTTGCCCGCGAACGCGATTTGCCTTCGGGCGACATCCACGAAGCCGACGACGATGTGGTGCGTCTGCGCTCACTCAAAGACTTGCTAAAACTATTCTAAAATCATTAGAGGGTGTTAGTGACTTGTTTGAGTAGACCAAGAGGTGTGAACCGCAAGTCGTATCCGTCTGATGTGAGCGATGAGGAGTGGGACTTCGTGAAG
>JAABUM010006630.1_pt1 | contig 11212 bp, 12 predicted proteins | sample 5559161 | NCBI WGS metagenome assembly JAABUM01 (sample SAMN10711868, study PRJNA513369) | rock metagenome | isolation source: Antarctica rocks | place: Antarctica: Victoria Land, Siegfried Peak nord | reverse complement strand
CGAAGCAGCTCGTCGAGCAGATCGCGGCCGAGGCTGACGCTACGGCCGGGCAACCGATGCCGGCGGGCACGGTGTGGACCAAGCCCGGCAAGACCGTCACCGTGGCCACTCGTGTCTCACCGGAACATCTGGCCGCGATCGAGGACCTCGCTGGTCAGCTGGACGTACCAATATCGGCGCTGCTACGCGGCTGGATTCTCGCCGGCCTCAACGCCCGCAAGGACGAGACTGTGCAGACCGCGATCGAACGACTCTCAGCCGACGTACAGCGCCTCCGCGAGCTTGTCGCTTGAGTAGGCCCAGCGCTTCGGAACCGACCCCCGAAGTCCCTGCCTGACACAAGCAAGATCCTCAGCGGCGCTACCCCATCAGTGCCAGGTCGAACAGCGGCACCGTGGTGATGCCCGCGATATCTCGTGCTTCGGCGAGGCGGATGGGGTCGTAGCCGTCGGCCAGGGCGGCGCGGATGGCGAGGGCCCGATGGTAGGTGCCGCGGGGGTCGATGCCTCCGGGCCGGGAGCCGCGGTGGCGGCCGAGGCTGACCGCGTAGCGCAGGTTCCCGGCCCCTCGGGGCGGTGGGTGCTGGTCGCGTTGGGGGTGGTGCTCGCCGCGATGAACTCGCTGTTCTACCTAGCCGTGGACCGCCTGCCGTTGTCCACCGTCGGGGCGATCGAGTTCCTCGGCACGGTGGTTCTCGCCGTCGCCGGTGCCCGCACGCGGCGCAACCTGTTCGCCCTGGTCGTGGCGGTGGGCGGGGTCTTCGCCCTCACCGACATTCGCCTGGTCGCCGAGCCGCTGGGTTTTGCCTTCGCCTTCGCCAACAGCGCCGGGTTCATGCTCTACGTCATCCTCGGGCACCGCATCGCCAACCCCGAGCCCGACGGCAGCACCAGCGGGGCCTCCGCCGGGCCGATGAGCGGCATCGACCAGCTCGGCGCCACCATGCTCATCGCCGCGGTCGCCGCCACCCCCTTCGGCATCACCGGCGCCGCCACCGCCTTCACCCACCCCATCTGGTTGCTTTGGGGTGTCGGCGTCCGGGGTGTGCTCCTCGGTGATCCCCTACGTCACCGACCAGTTGGCGATGGCCCGGCTGCCCCGAGCGACGTTCGCGTTGATGCTCGACCTGCTGCCCGCCACCGCCACCGCCATCGGCCTCCTCATCCTGCACCAGGTCCCCACCGGGCAGGACCTCCTCGGCATCGGGCTGGTCATCGCCGGCATCGCCTTGCACCAGGATCGGCCGCCCCGCGATGCGGTGGCCGACACGAGCACTCCGCGGGTCGTGAGCCCGGCGCTGCGGGAGGACCAACTATGACCCGGTGACCGCGGTGGGGCGGGGGCAACCGACACGTTTTCCGCCCGCCCGGCGTGTTGGCCAAGCAGGTCCTCTGTCGACTGCCAGCCTGGTTGCGACAGTCCAAGACGACACGCAGGGCGAAAGCCACGACGTGGGTGAGCAAGGCGGCAGCCCCCGCATCGTGGGCGCGTCGCGGACACAGCTGGCGGTTGAGCTGAAGGCCCGCTACGAGCAGGGGCCACCATTCGCCCACCCTGGCCGAAACCACGGGTTATTCCTACGGATTCGTTCGCGACGTCCTCACGGCAGCCGGCGTCAGCTTGCGGGCACGAGGGCGCCGGGACTGCATGCATCATCGACACCAGCTGAGCAACAGCACGCTGCCCTCCGCACGCCTCCTGGTGTCTGCTCGCCGAAGTGAAACACTTCCGGCCTGGCAGCCGAAGCCATAAAGACACGGGGCAATCAACCGAGGGTGGGATCGGCGCATGGCGGATGAACCAAGGATAAGCGTCAGGGCCTGTAAACAACGTTGCGAGTTCACTCATGCTCCTGCGTAATGGGATCTCCGCCGGAGGTGCTTTCGGGGGAGCTGGCGACTTGATCGGCTAGCTTCCCGGGAGTGGTGAAGCGTCGAGATATCAGGGCAACAGCGGCCCCGGCGATCAAGGCTGCGGCGATGATGAACAGCGGAATTCCGAAGCTGCCGGTCGCGTCCTTCACCCGTCCGATGACTGGGGGGACGCTCAGCCCGGCGATGTTGGCGACCGCGTTGACTAGTGCGATTCCTGCTGCGGCGGCCATGCCCGTCGTGAATGCCGTGGCGCTCTCCCACAGCGCTGGAACGGCGGACCAGGCGAATCCGGTCGATATGGCGAGCAGCAGGAACCCGAGCAGGGTGGCACCGGCGGGCACACTGAGAGCCAGCAGTACGCCCGCAATCGTCATCGGGACGGCCATGTGGAGGTGAGGGTGCCCGCGCCGGTCCATGCTGCGGGCGACTGCGAGCATCAGCACCACGGCGAACAGGTAGGGGACGGCGGTCAGTAGCGACGTCGTCAGGTTGCTCCTCACGCCGAACGTGCCCTTGATCACCTGCGGCATCCACAGGGTCAGGCCGATGCTGTCGAACGAGTAGAAGAAGAAGAACAGCGCGAGCAGCAGGATGCCGGGGTTAGTCAAAGCGCTTCTGACAGTGAAGGTGCGCTGGGTCTCGACGGCGTGGCGTTCTTCGGCGAGGGTTGTGGTGAGCCACTCGCGCTGCTGGGCCGGTAGCCAGGTCGCGTCTCGCGGCTGGTCTGTGAAGAACTTCAGCACGAAGAAGCCCAAGAGGATCGCCGGGATGGCCTCGATGACGAACAACCATTTCCAGCCCGCGAGGCCGGCGAAGCCGTCCATCTTCAGAATGAGGCCGCTGATGGGAGCTCCGATCACCGTGGCCATGGCCGCACCGACATAGAGGCGGGCCAGAGCGCGCCCGCGATGCTGGCTGGGGAACCACTGAGACAGGTAGTACACCATGCCTGGCGTGAAGCCTGCCTCGGCGGCGCCGAGCAGTAAGCGCACGGTGTTGAAGGAGGTCGGCCCCTGCACCAGCGCCATGCAACCTGCCACGATCCCCCAGGTGATCATGATTCGAGCGATCCAGCGCCGAGCGCCGAACCGGGACAACGCCAGGTTGCTCGGAATCTCGAAGATGATGTACGTCGCGAAGAACAGTCCTGCACCCAGGCCGTATGCCGCAGCGGTCAGGCCGATGTCGTGGTTCATCGTGAGCGCGGCGATCGAGACGTTGGAGCGATCGATGTAGGCGATGAGGTAGCAGACGATGATGATCGGCAGCAGACGTCGTGCTACCCGGCGCATCGTGTCCTTCTCGAGCGGGGCTTCGGCCTCGCGCTGTCCGTGCTTGATTGTCGACATGGCGGACCTCCCCGGAGCGTTCGACTCTTATCTCGTGCAAGTTATGCACACCGTGTGCATATTGTGCGCGACTGTTGCTAGGCTAGGACGTGTCCAGCGCATGTCAAGACCGAGAGGCAACACGATCGATCGTTAAGCGGCGGCAGCGCCGGCTGGATCAGCGAAGGAAGATGCTCGTGGCATCAGCAGCGGAGGTGCTGTGTATCGGTGAGTCGATGGTGCTTGTTGCCCCGGTCTCGCCGGCCCCGCTCGACCGGGCGGAGCTGTTCCGCCTCGATGTTGCGGGCGCGGAGTCGACTGTCGCCCTTTATCTCGAGGACCTTGGCATCCACTCGGCGTGGGCCTCACGAGTCGGAGATGACCCGCTGGGGAGGCGGGTCGTCGAGGCCATCGCTCGGCGTGGAGTCGACACCTCCCATGTACGGGTTGATGCTGTTCACCCGACGGGCGTCTACTTCAAGGATCCCGGCGCTTTGGCTACCGCTGTCCACTACTATCGTCGCGGCTCGGCGGCGTCGCATATGGGGACAGCAGACCTTGGGCGACTTCGCCTGGGCGAAGTCCAGATCGTGCACATGTCCGGCATCACGGCCGCCCTTTCCGCCTCCTGCCGGGAGATGATTCATACCCTTCTTGGGCCTGGGCGTGGCCGGCCACCTTTGATCTCCTTCGACGTCAACTACCGTCCTGGCTTGTGGCCCGTTGGTGAGGCCGCTCCGGTCCTCGCCGAGCTCGCGCGTGCGGCGGACATCGTGTTTGTGGGCCAGGACGAGGCTGAGGTGCTGTGGGGAACCAACACGCCGCAGCAGGTAAGTGAGTTGCTGGGGACAGCAGCCTGCGTCGTGGTCAAGGATGGTGCCGTCGGCGCAACCCAGTTGTCCGGCGGATCCAGTGTCTTCGTTCCGGCCGAGGAGGTCGACGTCGTGGAGGTGGTCGGCGCGGGCGACGCCTTCGCGGCTGGCTATCTGGCGGGGGCGCTGAACGAGATCGGGCCGGAGAAGAGCTTGGCGCAAGGTCATCGCTTGGCGGCGCGAGCGCTGGGCAGCATGCGTGACTACGTGTCCGCCGTGGGGGACTGAACTATGTCACAGACCGTGCAGCGTGCCATCACCATTTTGGAGCTCATCGCCGAGCGACCGCGCACTCCCGCAGAGGTCGGTGAGCAGCTCGGGATTCACCGTACGACTGGTCTGCGCCTGTTGCAGACGCTGCAGGATGGTGGGCTCGTCCGGCGGCAACCCGACGGTACGTTCGGCGTGGGATTCCGGCTCACCGGTCTCGCCCAGTTGGCGCTCGACCAGTTCGACATCGCCACCGTTGCTCACCCGCACCTCTTACAGCTGAAGGAGACCTGTGGACACACGGTTCACCTGGCTGCGCTGGAGGGAAATGCCATGGTCTACGTCGACAAGGTCGAGCCGGTGAACACGGTCCGGATGCACTCCCAGATCGGGCATCAGGTCTGTCTTCACACGGCGGGAGTGAGTAAGGCGATTCTCGCGTTCCTGCCCGCGGGCCGGCTCGATCTGGTGCTCGACGGTCACGACTTCGCGCGTCATACCGAGACGACGATCACCTCAGTGGCGGCGTTCCGTCAGGAGCTCGATGAGGTGCGAATGCGGGGGTGGGCCGCCGACAATGCCGAATTCGAGGACTACGTGAACTGCATTGCCGCACCCGTACGAGGTGCGGGCAGCGGTGTGGTTGCGGCGGTCTCCGTGACGGCGCTGCGGGCCCGGGCGGACCTGCAGGCCCTGAAGGATCTCCTGCCGGCCCTACAGGAGACGACGTACAAGATTTCTAGTGAGTTGGGATGGAGACCATGAGCGACTGGTTCACCGATGCATTCAAAGCGAAACCGCTGATGGCGATCCTGCGCGGATTCAGCCGGGACCGCACTCTCGAGCTTGCCCAGGCGGCGTGGAGCTTGGGAATCGAGAGCGTCGAGATCCCGATTCAGACGAGCGCTGCAGTCGAGACACTCCAGGCGGTCGTCGCGGCCGCCCAGGCCCATGGCCATTTCGTCGGCGCTGGCACCGTGACCAGCATCGAGCGGGTGCAGCAGGCTGCGGACGTCGGTGCCGCCTTTACCGTCGCCCCAGGGTTCGACCGGGATGTCGCGCGGGCGAGTCGAGATGCCGGCCTGGCACACCTTCCCGGTGCCGCCAGTGCCTCGGAGATCCAGGCGGCTCAACGCTTCGGGGCCACCTGGGTCAAGGCGTTCCCTGCTTCGGTGCTCGGCACGGGGTGGTTCGAGGCGATGCGGGGCCCCTTCCCGCAGGTGCGTTTCGTGGCTACCGGAGGCATGAACGCCCGCAACGCCGCCGAGTATCTCGACGCCGGCGCGAGCGTGGTGGCCGTTGGATCGGCCCTCGGTGATCCCGCTCAACTGGAGCTGCTGTCCGGCTTGGGGCGCCAGCAGCAAGGTGAGGTCCAGTGAACTCGTCCTTGGAGACAGCAGCTCCAGACCGAACCTCACTGCCGATCTATGTCGGCCCCAAGCCGGTCCCGCGTCTTGAGGAAGCCGTGGTCGCGGCCGGTGGGCATCTGGTCCCGTTGCCGCAGGCGGCTGGGCTGGTCTACTACGGCAGCGACGATCCGGGCGAGCTGGAGTCGATGCTGCACCCGAGGATCCGATGGGTACAGCTGCCGCACGCCGGCATCGAACCGTGGAACAAGCCGGGCTGATCAGGGACGACCGCGTCTGGACATGCGCGGCGGGGGCATACGGCGCAGCGGTGGCCGAGCATGCACTCGCGCTGATGTTGCTGGCCGCTCGCCGGCTGCACGAGTTGTCCAGAGCTCACCACTGGTCCAGCACCAAGCGCACCCGGATGTTCGCGGGCAGCACCGTGGCACTGATTGGGATGGGAGGCATCGGTCGGGCGCTCATCGGTATGCTGCAGCCCTTCGGCTGCCGAGTGCTCGCAGTCAGCGACCGCGGCGGTGTCGCAGGTGCCGCCGTTACCGTGCCTCGCTCGAACTTTCGTGACGTGGTGGCGGAAGGCCACTATGTCGTACTTGCCGCGCCCTCCACCCCTCGGACACGGGGCATGATCTCCGCGTCGGAGCTCGCGCTCATGCGCCCGGACGCTTGGCTGGTCAATGCGGCCCGCGGAGATCTCGTGGTCACCGCCGACCTCGTCGATGCCCTGAAACGCTCAGCCATCGGAGGTGCGGCGTTGGACGTCGTCGACTCCGAGCCGCTCCCGGACGGTCACCCGCTGTGGCACCTGCCGAACGCCCTGGTGACCCCGCACTGCGCCAACCCGGACAGTGCTTATTGGGATGGCCTGGCCGCGCGCGTCGGGATCAACGTCGAACGGTTGGCATCGGGCCAACCACTGGAGGGAGTCGTTCGTGCAACGGCCGGTTACTGAGGCACGGAAGAGGCCAACTCGCCCGCAGCAGACGAACTGGAGCTGGCGATGAAGATCACCAGCCTGAAGACCTACCCGGTGCCGCCCCGGTGGCTCTTCCTCAAGATCGAGACCGACGAAGGCATCATCGGGTGGGGTGAGCCGGTGATCGAAGGCCGCGCGCGCACGGTCGCCGCCGCAGTCGAGGAACTCGCCGACTACCTGATCGGACAGGACCCGCTGCGGATCGAGGACCACTGGCAGATCCTGACTCGCGGCGGGTTCTACCGCGGCGGGCCCATCCTCTCCAGCGCGGTGGCCGGGATCGACCAGGCCCTGTGGGACATCGCCGGGAAGACCTACGACCTACCCGTGCACCAGCTGCTCGGCGGACACGTCCGAGACACGGTGCGGGTCTACTCCTGGATCGGGGGCGATGAACCCGCAGCCACAGCAGAGCACGCCGCGCAGCGGGTGGAGCAAGGCTTCACCGCGGTCAAGATGAACGCGTCAGGACGTATCGGACCGCTGGCCACGCCCCGAGAGCTCGACGATGTGCTGGAACGGGTCCGCGCGGTACGCGAGGTCATGGGGCCCGACGGTGGTGTCGCCATCGACTTCCACGGCTGGCTCACGCCTCCCGTGGCCAAGCAGCTATGCCAGCTGCTTGAGCCGATGCGCCCGATGTTCGTGGAGGAGCCGATCGTTCCCGAGTTGTCAGCTGATCTGGGCAGAATCTGCGAATCCACCTCTGTCCCGATCGCCACTGGAGAACGGCTCTATTCCCGATGGGACTTCCGGGATGTGCTGGCCGCGGGCATCGCCGTCGCCCAACCCGACCTGTCACATGCCGGTGGGATCTCCGAGTGCCGACGTATCGCAGCCATGGCCGAGACGTACGGCGTCACCATGGCACCCCACTGCCCACTCGGACCGATCGCCCTTGCTGCCTGCCTGCAGGTCGACTTCGCCACGCCCAACACCCTGATCCAAGAGACCAGTCTGGGCATCCACTACAACGTCGGCTCCGATGTCCTGGACTACCTCGTGGAGTCCTCACCCTTTGAGTTCGAGGACGGCAGGGTGCACCGGCTCACCCGTCCAGGGCTGGGCATCGAGGTCGACGAGGATGCGGTGGCGCGAGCCGCCGAGATTGGACACCGTTGGCGTTCACCGGTGTGGCGCCACGCTGACGGGAGCCTGGCCGAATGGTGATCCGCTCCGCCGGGACCAGGAACTGCGCAGTCGAAGCTGGCTCGGGGATGGCGGCAAGAACGGATTCATTGCCCGGCATCACCTGCGCGCAATGGGGCTGGGCACGTCCCAGTTGTCCGGCAAACCCGTGATCGGCATCGCGAACACGTGGAGCGAGCTCAACCCCTGTAACGCGCACTTGCGGATCCTTGCCGAATCTAATGAGATCGGCCGGGCGTCCATGGGAGGCTCAGCCGCAGCAGCGGCCGGCGGGTCAGCACTCACGCAATCCGGCCCCTTCGGAGGCCTATTGACAGACCGTGCGCCCGCCGGTTGCCGGTGACTGGACTGCTGATGAGATGTCGTGCCCGCCTCGGCGTGAGCACTTGATCATTAGGTTGCAGCTGTCTCCGGGTGCTGTGTCTTGTTGGGCTATCTGGAGGGAGTTGCAGGGTGTTGTTCATTGGAGACGACTGGGCTGAGGACCATCACGATCTCGAGATCGAGGACCAGGACGGCCACCGGCTCGCGCGGGCTCGGCTGCCGGAGGGCTTGGAGGGCATCACCCGGCTGCACGCGCTGGTAGCCGGACACGCCCCGGCGGTGTGGGCCGACCTGCCACCGGAGCAGCTCGCCGGTCAGGTGATCGTCGGTATCGAGACCGACCGTGGCCCGTGGGTCACCGCGTTGCGCGCAGCCAGCTATCAGGTGTTCGCGATCAACCCGCTGTCGGCAGCGGCGGCACTCCACCTCGGGGGCAAAGAGCGACGCCGGTGACGCTCACGTGCTGGCCGAGATTGTCCGCCTCGATCGTGATCACCACCGTACAGTCGCCGGGGACAGCGACTTGGCTGACGGGATCAAAGCTGCTGGCCCGTGCGCATCAGACCGCGGTGTGGGAACGGACTCGTCAGGTGCTGCGGATGCGATCCATCCTGCTGGAGTACTTTCCCGCTGCAGTGCAGGCGTTTGAGGACTTGGCGGCACCGGACGCGCTGGCGCTGCTGGGCCGGGCACCGGACCCGGACCGGGCCGCGAAACTGATCCGTGGTCAACTCGTGTCGGCTCTGCGCACCGCTCGCCGTCATCACGTCGAGGTCAAGGCCGGTGGATCGGGCAGCTGGTCTGGGGCACCGTGTCCGACCACATCGGACGACGGCGCGTGCTGGTGATCCTCAGCGTCTGGTACGCCGTCGCCATCGCCGGACTGCTCGCCGTGGACGGCTCGGTCGCGGTCGTGGCGATGCTGCTGTTCTGGGGGCTCGCCCTGAACGCGGTCTTCCCCATCTTCTATGCGATTACCGCCGACAACGCCCCCGAGGCCACCGGGTCGGCGATGGGGCTGCTGCTCATGTTGACGTTCTTCGGACAGGTTCCCGCCAGCCCGCTGGCCGGCTACCTCATCGACCACTACGGCGGGTATAAGCAGATCGGCGGCTACGTGGCCGGTTTCGCCATCGCCGTGGCTGCCTGCCTGCTGTCTGCCATCCTCATCGGCGTCGTCGCCCGCGGGCGACGGACACACCACGATGTCGGCGTGCCGGCCGGCACCGAGCAGGTTGCGTAGCGCCAACCCGGCTACAACCAGGTCGGGATGTAGGCGGCCGCTGCCGGCGCGTTGATCTCGACCGGCGTTCGCAGCAGGGCGCCATCTGTCGGCTGGGGGTCGTCCAGCTCGATGCGGGCGGTGGCGACCCACATCGTTCCGGCGCCGTCCAGGCACACCGAAGCCGGCTGGGCAACCGGCAGCGGAACGTCTCGGTCAACGCTGCCGTCGGCGGCGAACCGGCGGATCAGCCCGGCACCCCACAACGCGACCCACAACAGCCCGTCGTCGTCGACGGTCATGCCATCGGGATTCCCTACCGGATCGGTGATCTCGGCGAAAACCTCCTGCTCCGAAAGCGCTCCATCTCCAGGGTCGACGGCGAGCCGGTAGATGGTTCGCCGGGGCGTGTCCGCCAGATACATGACCGTCCCGTCGGAGGAGAACGCCGGGCCATTAGGAATAGTCAGGCCATCCAGCACTGCCGATACCGTGCCGTCGCAGTCCACCCGGTACAACCTCCCGGCACCCTCGGTCTTGTCCCAGGCCATGCTGCCCGCCCAGAACCGGCCCAGCGGGTCCGCGACCGCGTCGTTCATCCTTGTCCGCAGTGGAGTCCGGTCCTCCGGCCGGTCGATCCACCGCAAGCCACCGTCCTCATCCAGCAAGCCGACGCCGGTCCCCGCGGCCGCGATCCAACTGTGCGGTCGGCCCACGACCGGCGCCACCGCGCCCAGCGGGACGTCCAGCTTGGCGAGCACCTGCAGCGGACCTGTCGATGTCTGGGCCTCCAGCAGTAGCCCCTCGACGATGTCTACCAGGACCACTCGATCGCCAACCCAGCGGACACCCTCGCCAAGCTGCAGCCGACTCGATCCCCAGGTCTGGACCACGCGGTCGAATCCTTCCGTTTCCTCGGTCAGCGCTGCGCCCAATCACCCTGGTAGCTGCGGGCAATGTCGTCGACGTGCGCGGCGGACCCTACATCGTACCACTTGCAGTTCGACAACCCGGCAAGCAGTGTTCCGCTTCGCCGCAGCCCCCGCGCCGGCCGATCGACAGGTCCGCGTAGCCCGGCACGTTGATCAGGCTCAACACCGCCGCCCGTTCGGCCTGCGACAGCGCTTGGCCGTTGTCGGAGAGCGGGACAAATTGGGGGAGGCAAGGGGTGCCGGGCGGTCGACTCGGCCGCTGGGTGAATCTCTAGCGGCCGCGTCGTCGGGCGGCGGGGTCGGTGGCCGCGGCGTGGCGGGCGAGGGCTTCGGGGCCGGGGCGGGCGTAGCGCTCGAGGGAGCGCATGGAGGCGTGTCGGGACCGAGCGAGCAGCATCGGGGTGTTGGTGCCGCTCTCGGCATCGTGGGTAAGCGTGGAATGGCGTAGTTGGTGCAGGGTCCACCCTGTCGACTGTCCGGCGGCGGCCGCGAGGGGTGTGGTGGCGTGTTCGAACAGTTCGGGCCGCGCGGCGGTAGGACAGTCGGGCCCGGCCGGTGTCGGGGCACAGGTCCAGGGTGGGTGTGGCCCGGGTGGGGGCCCGCTCGGCGAGGAACACCGGTCCCCGGGTGCGGCCGGTGAGGAGTCGGGGTAGCAGCAGCGCGGTCCCGGTTTGGTAGTACACCCAGTCGGTGTCCCCGCCTTTGGAGATGACGCGGGCGCGTTTGCCGGGTCGGTCGAGGTCGGTGATGTCGAGGGTGAGGATCTCGGTGGCGCGGGCGGCGGTTTCATACAGCAGCCGCCACAGGGTCTTCTCCCGGAGGCCGACGTCCAGGCGCCACAGGGCGGCGATCTGCTCGGGGGTCAGTGCCCGGCTGTGGTCGCGGGCGATCTTGGGTCGGGCCCAGCCGGCGGTGGGATCCCCAACTAGCCAACCCCGGGCCCGCCACCACCCCAGGG
>JAABUM010006627.1_pt1 | contig 11220 bp, 12 predicted proteins | sample 5559161 | NCBI WGS metagenome assembly JAABUM01 (sample SAMN10711868, study PRJNA513369) | rock metagenome | isolation source: Antarctica rocks | place: Antarctica: Victoria Land, Siegfried Peak nord | reverse complement strand
TGCCGAATATTGGCCTCCGCCGACCCTTCGAGACGCCCTCCAGACCTCTTTTGGGGGCGTCGTCCCTATCCTCCACCCTGGATCATCAAATGATCGGGAGACCCCGCATCATGCGGCGAGGCGTGGTTTACGGGCCAAATTGTGCCTCCTGTGCCCTCCATTCCCCACTCACGAAGCCGACCGGACCCAAATCACCAAAAGATCGGGAGAGCCCGGATCATGTGGCGAGGTCTGATCGTCCCGGGCGGTGAGGCGGTGGCGCGTTGCGCGTGGCCAGGCGACGTGAACCGCCGCATCTGGCGCTCGCGCTCGCGGGTCGGCTGGTGCGCGTTTCCCGCGCGGTTGTTCGGGCGTTTCTGCCGCTGCTGCCCGATGCTCGGCAGGATCGCGCGCCGCGCCGCGCCGTGGCTGGCGAGCGTGTCGGTGATCAGCACACGCGGGACGGCGGTGCGGCCGTTCAGCAGTTTGCGAACGAGATCGCCACCATCTGCGCGCAGCGCTTCCGCCGGCCGGTGAGCCAGCACAGTGTCCAGCGCCTCCTGGCCGCCGGGGTGCCGCCCAGCACCGCCGCGTGGCGCTTCCCGCGCTATCGCGACATCGCCGACCCGGTCGAGCGCCGCCTCGCCGTCGTGCGTCTGTACCTCGAGCGCTGGACCGTCAAGAGCATTGCTGCCTACCTGGCCACCAAGCGGGACCGCGTCTACGCGGCCCTCCGCCGCTGGTTCGCCGCGGGCCTGCCGGGCCTGGAGGACCAGTCCCGCGCGCCGAAGCACCCCGTCCGCACGGTCGACCGCAAGGCGCTGGCGGCGATCCGGCGCCTACAGGCGAACCCGGAGCTCGGCGGGTTCCGGGACGGCGCCGCCCTCGCGCAGCGCGCCATCTTCCTCAGCCCGCGCACCTGTCAACGCCTCCTCGCGCTGCACCGCGACTCGGGCGTGGCGACCCACCCGCCAACGGAGCCGCGCGAACCGCGGCCGCATCCCTTCGCCGCGGCGCGCCGCCACCGAATCTGGTCGGTCGACATCCGCGCTATCGAGGACCACGGGCTCGACACCGACAAGCCCGTCTACGTCATCGCCGTGCTGGAGAATCATCGTCGGGCGCTGCTCGCCAGCCTGCTCGCGCCGCGGCGGGATCTGACGGCCGACCTGGTGGTCCTGCGCGACGCGCTCCAGGCCACCGCCATTTCCCTCGCCCCGCGCCTCCTACCCACACGAGACGCAATTGCGCCTCGCCGACGTGATGCTCGCCGTGGGAAGGGGCGAGCAACGGCGTGGACGTGGGGCGACGTCCCGCCCCGGATGGATGTTGAGCCAGCGCCGCCACAGGGCGCGGGCGATGCGCGTCGGCGGGCAGCGGTGGTGTTTGTCGCCGAGAATGCGCGTCTTTTGCTCCATGCGCGGCGTAGCGCCGGGCCAGCGACCCGCGCCCGAGCGGTTAACGCGACGGTGCCGGGCTGCGCCGCTACCGCGCCGCCGGGCGTAGCCGCCAGAGCGCGCGTTGCACCGCCACGATGGGCCCCAGGATGCGGATGTCCGGAGCGAGCGGGATGCTCGTGTGCCCATCCGGCGATTCGAGGGCGCGCCGGTCATCCCGCACGCGCAGGAACGCGACGATCGTCTCGACCGGGAGGCGGGCGGCGACGACCACATCGTTCGCCCGGGGCGTCTGCTGCGTGTCGAAAGCAACGACATCGCCGGGAAGGATGAGCTCCCGCAGGAAATCGCCGACGACCAGCACCTGCTGGACGGGCTCGCCGGTCTCGCCGCGCTTCGCGAGCGGGCGAGCAGGAGCGCACCCGTGCGCGGTGCGGGGTCCCGGCCTTGTGGCGGGCACGAAGTCTTCGAGCGGCCAGCCCCGGTACGGTCGCGCGCCCATCCGGCGAAGCAGATCGGCGAGGGGCATGCGCTGCACCTCCGGCACCCCCTCCGGCGTCGGCCGGTCGGAGACACCGGTCAGTTGCTCGAACGGCATGCCTAACGCATCGGCCAGGCGCTGCACGTCGTCGGCCGGCGGGAGCTTGTCACGCCAGCGCAGACCCGACTCCCACTGCGAGATCGTACTCGGGCGGAGCCCGGAGCGCCGCGCGAGCTCCCGCAAGCCCATCGGCTCGTGCCGGATGAACGTCCCGCCCCGAATCGCTCGCAACCGCTGCCCGAAGAATGCAAATTCCATGTGTTCACGATAGCGAACACGAGCGCCGCGATCCAGGCCGCCAACCCCTGCTTTTGTGAACAGATCGTGATATAGTGTTCACATATGGGACCGATTACGGCACCGGATGGCATCGTTTGACGACGACGAGGGGGGACGCGATGGGCGAGCAGGACACGGCGAGCGGCGAACGACTGACCAGGGGCTACGCACCGGCCCACGACATGGGCGGGGTCACCGATCCGGATTGGCGGCAGTTCCGTGCGCAGCTCGCCACCGAGCTGGCACCGCGCTCGCTGCGCGACCGACTGCTGGTGGAGGCGATCGAGACGATCGCCGAGCGCGCCTTCTACGCCGGTCAGGAGGTTGGCCTGCACCTCGGGGCCGCGACGACCCGCGACGCTACCCTGGCCTGGCTCGCCGAGGTCCGGGCGCAGCACGCCGGTGGCGCGGCGCGCAGCGCGCTGGTCGCCCTGGAGGCGCTGATCCTGGGGGTCTGCGTGCACGACGAGGTCATCACGTCGGACTGAGAGTGTCCCGTCGTCGGCGATGCCGGCGCATGGTCTGGCAATCCTGCGGCGCGGCCTGTCGGCAGACCGCGCACCGCGGCGCAGGAAGTCGCGGTCGGCGGCGCCGAGGATGTGGCCGAGCGCAACCTCCTGGTGCGTGCGAGACGGCCTACGGCCCCGGGTGCAGCGGTACGCGGAGGCGACAACCCGGATATCGTCGAGCGTCCGCCCCTGGCGAATCCTTGGTACGAGTCGGGCGGGGCATCGGCGCGAGGCGAACCTCGAGTGCGGCGCGAAGGCTCCGGGTTCGGGGCGATCCGGGACCAAAAGAGCCTCCATCCCGCGCATACCTCGGCGGTTTCGGCGACGTATTCCCTTCGATGCGGGCTGCTCTTGGCGCGCAGTCCCGCACCTCCTCTCGTGTGCGCCGGTCTTGGCCGGCATCGTGTCGCGTCTTTCTGTCCTCCCCCGTAGGCCGCCGGACGGCCTCCCGGCAATCCACCGACAGTGGCGCACCTATGTTTGCCGGGGCGATCCAACGGCGTGCCGCGTAGGGCACCGAACGCCAGGCGACGTATCCCATAAGATATAGTATTAAACAAGCGTCTCTTGTAACTGTAATTCAGGAAGATATCTGGCACGGTTTTCGTGCCGCTCTTTGGCCTGCTGGCGGATCCTGCCAACGGGCGGGCTCCGATTCAGATCTCGCCGATGACCAGATTCTCGCGCGCCGCCTAAACCACCTCGCCGGTGATCGTCCGCAGTTCGTTGAGCTGCAGGATACGCTCGATCTGCGCGCAGAGGCGCTGCACCGGCCGGAAATTGCCGCCCGTGATCCGGGTGATGGCGGCGATGGCCCCGGCGTCGGTGGAGTCCGTCGGGTCGAGCTTGCGACCCAATTGCTCCCACTTATGTTCGAGGATGAAGCGCAATTCCTCGCCACTCAGCGGGCGGTAATGCTGCACGAAGCCGACGCGCGAGTACAACTGCGGGTAGCGCGCCATGCGCTGCTCCAGCCCCGGCATGCCGATGCGGATCAGGCCCACGCGGCGCTGGTCGTCGATGTCGCGCGATTGCTCCAGGCCTTGCAGGCGTAGGCGGTCGGCCTCATCCACGATGAGCAACGCCACGATATCCGTGGCGTCCGTGGTGTGGCCGTTCCCCGTGCCACCGTGGGGCGCGATCGTGGCGTCCTCGACGAGCAGACGCACCCGCTGGCGGAGGTCGCGCACCCCGCGCTCGCTCTTGCCCGCATTGCCGGTGACCGGCGCGGTGTCGAGGACGGTGCGGCAGGGCAAGGCCGCCGCCGGGGGCCGGGCGGGGCCAGCGATAGTGCGGGCGTGCCGCCTCGAGCAGCTCCCGGCGCGCATACCGGCGCGCCGAGCGGGTCTTGCCGACCCCCGGTGGCCCGTAGCCGCGGCCGATGGAGCGATCGCGGCGGCAGGCGTCGCCGCACGCGGTGCAGCGGCGGTATGAGGTTGACCCGTCGACTCGGCTCTTCCGCTGATTCCGTGCAACTCGTCGTCGCTCCTCATACGCTTACGTGCGGGATCGCGCGGGTAATGGTGGAGGAAGGCGCTGGAGCGGCGGATGTACAGCTTGGACGGTGTGGTCATCGGGCGGATCGCCGAGGAGGGTGCGCGGGTCGTCGTTGAGGCGGTGGCGGCAGGGGGCATGGGCACCTGCCCGGCATGCGGGCAGGCGTCGGTGCGCGTCCACAGCCGCTACACCCGGGCGCTCGCCGACTTGCCCGCCTGCGGGCGGGCGGTGCAGGTCCGCCTGACGGTGCGCCGCTTCCGGTGCGCCGATCTCGCCTGCGCACGGCGTACTTTCGCCGAGCAGGTGGCGGGTGCCACCCGTCCGCACGGGCAGACGGTCCGCCGCCTGGACGCGGTGTTGGCGGCGTGCTGCGTCGCGCTCGGGGGCGCGGCGGGGGCGCGCCTGGCGGGACACATCGGGGTGACGGTCGGCGGCGACGCGCTCCTCCGCCTGTTGCGGCGCGAGGCGGCACCGGCGCGCGTGCCCGGGGTCCTCGGCGTGGACGATCGGGCCTGGTGCCGGGGCGAGCGGTATGGCGCGGTCCTCGTCGACCTCGAGGCGGGGCAACCCGTCGAGCTGCTGCCCGAGCGCACATCGGCGACGCTCGCGGCGTGGCTGCAGGAACACCCCGGCGTCGAGGTCGTCGTCCGCGACCGCGCGACGGAGTACGCCCGGAGGGCGGCGCGCGGCACCCCGCAGGCGGTGCAGGTCGTGGATCGCTGGCAGGTGCTGAAGCACGCCCGCGCGGTGGCCGCGCGGCTGCTCGACCGCCGCGCGCAGGAAGTGCGCGGCCTCACGCTCACGGAATCAGCGGAAGAGCCGTCGCAGCGGGGCAACCCCATCATGTTACCGTACGGATGAACTCGGCCAACCGCGCGACCATGTCCGACCGACCGCCTGTTCTCGGGCGCCGCCGTGCGGCTACCCCTTAGTCGCCTTGACGCCGCCCATGACGGTGACCTTCGTCCCACAGACGGCGCAGCTTCCTTGGCGGGCCGCCCGGCCGTTCTTCAACGTCACCTCCTGCACGTCCCGCATCTCGCGCTTCTCGCGGCACTTCAGGCAGTAGCCCTGCATCGCGTCTGCTCCTTGCCGTGTTCCGTCTCGGCGACCCGTGCCGTCCTTTGTACGTACAGTGTAGGGGCCGCCGACCACGCCGTCAATGGTGCGACACCGGGCGGGGGCGGCCCGGTGGTCGGTGGCGATACTGGCGCCCCACCGGGGGCGCGTCGCGGGGCGAGGCTTGTCCGCGTCCGGCTGGCACACGGCCGCGCTGCGTCCTCGACCGTGCATGCGTGGTAGGGCTCTGTGCCTGGTGCTGCCCGCCGCAGGGGCCATCTGATTGGCGGGACGAAGACGTGGCCCGCCCCAGGGCCTCAGCGCAGGAGCGCGGCGAGCCGCGCGGCCGTCGCGCCTCCCACGCCCGGTACAGTGGCGAGCGCGTCCGCGTCCGCATCCAGGGCGGCGCGCACGCCGCCGAATCGGGAGGCCATGGATCGTGGTCAGCCAGGCCAGCGCGCCGAGGATCGCGCGCCGGCGCATGCCGGTGCGGACGGCGCGCGGGTCGCCCTCCAGGATGAGCACCGGGTGGGCCGCCCCCGCCCGCAGCCGCGCGGCCTGGTCGAAGAGGTGCCGGTCGCGGATGCTCAGGACGAGGGCGGCGGCGGTCTTGCGCTCGACGACCACGCCGCCGCCCGGCCGGTAGTCGCCCAGAAGGAGCCGCCCGACCGCCACGACGACCTGCGGGTAGGCGGCCAGCGCCTCCACCACGCCGCCCGCCCGCTCGCGGTCGTCGACCTCGATCGTCCACGTCGCCAGTGCCACTAAATTCTCCAAATGGCGGTGTCGCACGTTCAGCTAACGCAGTCACGCCCTGTGCCCAAGCCCTCAGTCTGGCAACTCTCGCTGGTGGTTTTTGATCATGGCGCTCCCAATAGTCGGCGAAAGCTTATGAACACCTGTTCAGAGGCCTCTGCCTCGCTGCATCCCCATTGCTTGGCGAGGGCGACCGTTACGCTGACCACGTCTGCAGGTTGGGCTGGATGACCGTGCGTATGTACGAAGGGGCCATCGGTCTCGGTGAGGATGCGCTCCCGCGACACTGTGGCGATGAGCCGGTCCCAATTAGGGCTGGTCATCATCGCCGGGTTGACGGAGAAGTAACAACCCTGCGCGGCGGCCCGCTCGGCCTGCCGCGCGCTGCCGGTGAACCAATGGAGGATGACTTGCCCAGGGAACCGGTCGCCGAGCGCCGCCAGCACGTCGGGGACAGCGCGACGGCTATGCACCGTCAAGATCTTGCCGCCAGCCAGCGCGCAACCCTGCACGATGGCCGCGAAGACTCGGCGCTGCGCCGCACGATCTGCTCCCTCGGTCGTCACATAGTCCAACCCGACCTCACCGACGTAGCGGGTTTGGGACAAGAGTGCGAGTAAGCGGGGTAGCTCCCGCTCCCGCTCGTGTGCCAGTTCGGGATGCAGCCCGAGCGCCGGGCGGACAAATCGGCTTGTGCTGACGAGCGCCTGGCAGGCCGGGAAGACCACCGGCGCGTTGGTGACGGCGATGGTGTAGATCCCGCGTTGCTCGATTGTCGCCAGCACCGCAGCTGGATCGGGGTAGAGGTCGAGGTGGCAGTGGGCATCAATGAGACGCATCGTCATGCCCTGGTATCGCACCGCGCGCGAAGGCGGCAAGCTCGCCCATCCCGCGACGGAAAGCTCCGAGGTATGCCCGATGCTCCTCGGCGGAACCGGGCAGCGGCCCGGCGGTCAGCAGTTCGGACAGCGTGGCAGGGCGACGCATATAACGCGCCAGCGCCAGCCGCACCGCGCGAAGGTCGGCTCGGCGTCCTAGCGTCAGCGTGTCGTCGAGCCGTGGGTAGGCATATTGCGTGGGGTCCGGGCGCCAACTAGCGATCGCTGCCCGCCGGATGAGGCATGGGAAGCAGTAGCCGCAATGGCGCCGCCCTGCGCCGCTCCGGGCGAAGCGTCCCGCGCTCGGGTGGGCACAGGACATCGTGTCCGCGAGCGCGGCAGCCAGGAGTTCCTGATCGGCACACGCGCGCAATATCTCGCCTTTCGTGGCGAAGCGATAGGGCAACTCCACGGTAAGGGCGAGGCCAAGGGCGGCGAGGAGTTGGCGATAGAGGGCGATCAAGTGGGGATGGGTGGTTCGGGTACTCAGGCTGCCGCCCCTGGTCGGGGTGAGCGGCACATTGAGCGAGATCAGCCCATTCTCCGGCACCAGCAGCCGGTTCGCCCCCAAGCCCGTACCGAGCGCGGTGCCGAGCGCCAGGAAGAGGAGCGAGCGCCCCCTGGTAGTCGCCTCCGTTGCCCGCGCCCGCCCCTTCGGGATCGAAACCCAGCACGACAGGAAGCGGATCTGGTCGGCACCATAACGGTCCCGCAAGTGCGCCAGGGCGTCGCGCTGAGAGACGCTCGTTGCGCCCTGCCCCGCGGCGTGATGCCCGACGAACATCGGTGCCTCTGCCCGGCCAAGGGCATCGACCGCACCAATGAACGAGTCGAGACCGCCCGAGAAGAGGGCTACGTCCGCCGTTCGTCCAGGACGTATACCGCCATCCGCGCGTCCCCACCCAGGCTGATACCCCGACGGCGTGTCGCGCGCCATGACTCGCCAGTGATCCCCCGTGAGGAAGCGCAGGAGTCGCTCGAGCACCGGCCCACCCGCCTGCCAGCCCGCCACCGTAATCGGCAGGTGCAGGACCAGATCGTGCGTCCAGGCGTCATGCGCCGATTGGCGGGGTACTCGCACATCCGCGGCATAGGCGCCGATCGCGGCGCGCAGCAGATCCGCCGCCGCCGGGCTCAGGACTACCCCGGCGGCGGCGAAGGATTCGGCTAGCCTTTCCTGGGGGCCATCCACGTCTCCGGGTGTGTCGAATGGCACCCGCAGGAGGGCGTCTCCGGGGACGAGGGCCGGGGTGTAGCGATCGGTCGACCCTGCCAGGCAGACGATGTGCCAGCTCATGCCTCGCCTCCCAGAATCGTATAGGCATCGGCGTACAGGCGCTCTGTGAGCGCATGGCCCTCCGCCCCCTGCCAATCGACGGCGAGTGGGTCTTGGGTATCGAGCGTCAAGCGAACCTGCGCGCGGATGAAACCTTTGATGTCATCCGACAGTTGCATGGCCTCGGCCTCGCCGAGGCTGCCGCGCTCGACCCGATTGAGGAGATCGCGCTGAATCCGCGCATCGAGATAGTTTGCGATCGAGGCCTCGAGGATCGGGACAATATCGCCCGGACCGATCCGCGCGAAGCCTTCTACGCCATCTTCGGTGACGTCATACCGCTCGGACAGCTCCGAGAGCGTCCAGATCGCAGCATCGCGCGCGGCCACCTCTTCCAGTAGCGCCCCATCCGGTGCCAACCAGTCGATGAGCACGACGACAGCGGTCTCGGCATCAGCACCGAGGATTTGCTGGAGTCCCAGCTGCGCCAGCGTCGACGCGAGTCCATCTCTCGCTACCCCCGCCGCGAACGCGGCGAGTCGGCCCGTGGCCACCCTGCCGGCGACGGCCCCGGTCGCCGCGCGCCCGCTCCCCCCACTGGCCCGGACGTAGGATCGCCCGAGTGCGCCGAGCGCGGCCGAGGACGGGGCACCCCCGGCCCGGGCGATCCGACCCAGGATCGTCTTCGGCCCGCGCCAGGTCGGTCCCACGCCGCCGGGTGCAACCGGATCGAGCGGCGGTGCACCGTTGACCCAGGGCGGCAGCAGCCCGCCACGCCCGCGCGGCCCGCCATACGAACTCGACGTGCCCATGCCCTACCGCACCCTCGGTGCCGGGCGCTCCAGCTGGCCGAGTGCCGCCGTCGCTGCAGCCTTGAGCCGGGCATTCGCCGAATTGGCCCAGCGTGCCAGGAGCCCGCGAACGGCCGGCTCACTCGGCGTCGCGCGCGCGATACGGGCCAAGCTCGGCGAGAGATCCAGGGATATCTTGGCTTCGGGGAGTTGCTCGTAGAATTGCACCAGTTGCGCGAGCAATTCTTGGCGGCGCTCGACATACTGCAGCAATACCGGCTGCACCGAGGTCGCGTCGATGCGCTCCGTCTGTCGCAGGCGCTCGGTCAGCGCCTGATAGACAGCGTTCGCATCCGGCAGGCCGAGTTCGGTCCCGCGATCCAGCCCAAGCCCCTGCCGCAGACGGTTGGGGTCCAGGAGGCGCTGGAGCACCTCGTTCGCTGGAGGACTTAATCGCGCGGCCCCCGAGATGACCGGATCGAGGAGATCGTGCGCGATGAAGAAGTAGGGCCGCAGGTCGACGCCACTGAGCAGGGGGTTGAGTGCGAGCCACTCGCGCGCCCAATCGTCCCCGAGCCACGGCAGGATCTCGGCCGGAACAGCCAAGGGGGCGACCTCCGCCGCTCCTGCATCCTCGCTGTCCTTGGTCATACTCTTGTCTGCGCGTCGGGGGCGCACCGACGACGCAGCTGCAGCCGGTGTGTCGAGGGTGCTGGGAACATCCTCGACAGGCATCGCTGGCGGCGCGGCGGGCAGGGGGGGAACGCGCACGGACTGCTCGGCCGCGAAGAGCGCCGCCGGGCGACCGGCCTCGGCCATCTGCCAGCCCGCCAACGCCCGGAAGAATTCCGGCTTGATGTACTCCAACAACATCAGCTTCGCCAGGATGCCGCGCTGGAGAGTGAGGCCGCGCCGCGATGCTAGGTCGAGTCGCAGGAGCAGGGCATTCAGGAATCGCTTAGCGCGGCGGGGGTTGCCGGCCAGGCCGGGCAGCAGGACCGGGACAATGCTCGCGGTGAGGGCACAGTCCTCATCGAGTTCGCGTCGCAGCGTGGCCTCCAACGACTCGCCGAGGATGGCGCTCGCGCGACCAGCCCCAAAGGCCAGTGCGCTAAGCTCCTCGGGCCGCACGATGGCGATGTCCGCGCAAACGCTCGCGTACTGTTCCTTCGAGAGGCGATGTTGCGCGAGCAGCAGATTCATGTAGGACTCGATATCGGCGCGGTTCAGCGGCGGGACGCGCACCGGGATCTGGATGAGCTTCTCCAGATAGTCGCGCCCTACCTCGGCCGCCGTACCGGGCAATTCGGGGAAGCGCTGCCGCACCGCATACTGGATGAGATACTCGTCAGCCCCGACAACGAAGGCCGTGCCGGGGACAAAGAGGAACAGCTTGATCGCCTCGAGCGTTTCGATCACCGTGTCGGGGAGGCAACGATCCAGGTCGTCGATGAACACCACGAGCGTCTGAATCCCGGCGTCGGCAAGCAGTTCGCGGAAATCGCGCCGGAAGTCGCGGATGGTGCGGCGAGCGTTCTCCTCGCCCCCCGGTGCCTCCTTCAGCAGCTTCTGGAGCTGCTGAAGGTCGGGCTGTTGGCCCGCCGCGATCCACTCATGCACTTGTTTTAGGGCATCGAAGCCGAGCCCCACGATGCCCGCGCGCGGGTCGCCAGTGAGCGCGACGGGGCCGCCGTAGCGCATGACCATCCCGAGGGCCTGCAACCTAGTCGACTCGCTGTGATCCGGTTGCGGAGGGCGTCCGTCCAGCGAGTGGTGCCCTGTAGCGCGTCCTCGATGCTGTCGAGGATGGTGCCCATGAGTGCGGCCTTGGCATCCTCATAGCCTTCGAAGAGCCACCCGTTGAAGGTGAGCGTGAGGACGCCCTCTTGCTGGTCCAGCAGCTGGCGCGCCAGCTGCATCAGCGTCGACTTGCCCCCGCCCCAGTCGCCGAACACGCCGACTGTCACAGGGAGCAGGTCGGGGGCCGCGACGATGCGGGCGACGGCATCGGCCAGATAACCGAAGCGCAGGAGATCGATCTCGGCTTCGTTGTCGGACCACAACTGTAGCGATGCTTCAGTCATCGTCACCTTCTTATGATCCGCTGCTCGGCCACAGCATATGGCATAACTACCCCGCAAAGATTATAGCATGCAGTGGCACTTGACAGGGCATTCGTACACGACTATTCTTACTTACCTGACCTGGGATAACAATGATTATCCCAGGTCAGAAATACGCGAACCGTCCGCGATGTC
>JAABUM010006626.1_pt1 | contig 11221 bp, 11 predicted proteins | sample 5559161 | NCBI WGS metagenome assembly JAABUM01 (sample SAMN10711868, study PRJNA513369) | rock metagenome | isolation source: Antarctica rocks | place: Antarctica: Victoria Land, Siegfried Peak nord | reverse complement strand
CGGCGACCGTGGCCGGTGCCTGCCGTCCGATCAGGTAGTCGTGGACCGCTGCCGAGTCGGGCAGCGTCACCAGCGGGGCGTCCCAGGGGTAGACGGTGACGGAGTCGAAGACCCGCCCGATTTGGGCGGGTGCGTCTTCGGCGTCGAAGTTGGTCACTGGCGGGGTCCAGTAGGCGCTGAACTCCGGAGAGTCGTCCCGGGCGATGACAGCGACCAACAGATGCGTCTTCACCATCATCCGGATCGCCGGGAACGACGAGCCCCAACACAGCCAGAGACCCCACCATCGCAGCGACCACGGTGGGTCCGGCAGAACGCGACGACCTCACCGACACAGACAACACACCACCCGCCGAGCCGATCACCACGGATGCGTCCAACGATTACTTGGCATGCCCCAACTCAACGGTCGTGAGTTCACGCGGCCGCGGCCGGCTCGGTCGCAGCATGTCGGGCGCGTGGCTTTTTGCGGCTGATCGCGACCCCGGTGAGGCAGAGTGCCCCGCCGAGCAGCCCGAGCGCTGTGGGCACCTCCCCGAGTGTCACCCATGACAGCAGCACGGCGAGAGCCGGGACGCACAGCGTCGTGGCCGCCATTCGTCCGGCGTCGGTGCGGGCGAGGGCGTAGGCCCACGTGGTGAACGCGATCGCGGTGGGGCCGATACCGAGGAACACCACCCCGGCGGTGGCACCGCCGGAGGCGTCGGCGAGTTCACCGACCGCCTGCGGGGCGAAGGGCAACGTCGCGACCAGTCCGGCGGCGCAGCCCACCCAGGTGGCGGTGATCGCGTCGACCGAGCGCAGCGCGACCTTCTGCATCAGCACCCCAGCGGCGTAGAGGACAGCGGTGACCAGGCCGAGGACGATGCCGAGCGAGTCCACCGCACCGCTGCCGTTGCCTCCGACGGTGATGAGCACGACCCCGGCGAAGGCAATGAGCATGCCGACGATCACCGGCCGCGGGAAGCCGTCGTGGAAGACGATGCCGGCGACGACGGTGACCAGGATCGGCGCGACGTTCACCAACAGCGCGGCGGTGCCGGCGTCCAGGTGTTGTTCGGCCCAGTTGAGTACCACCGTGTACGCCGCGAACCACGCGAGGCCGTAGCCGAGCACGAAGGCCAGTGCCCGGCCGCGCGGAAGCGGCCGGCGGTACCGCAGAGCCACCAGCGCGAGCGCGGCCGAGCCGACGAGCAGCCGCACGAAGGCCATCGCCCCGGGCGAGAGCACCGCGCCGACCGAGCGGATCACCACGAAGGCGCAGGCCCAGAGCAACACGGTGATCACAGTGGCGGCAGCAGCCAGGTGCTTACTCGACATGTCTGCGACGGTGCCGCGCCTGAGGCGTAAGCACAAGCGACAATAACTGTCGCACTGTTCAGTCCGGCTGTAGTGTCGTCGGTGTGGACGTGCACCGGCTCCGGGTACTGCGCGCGGTCGTCGCGGACGGTTCGATCCAGGGCGCCGCGGCGAGCTTGGGCTACACGCCCTCGGCCATCAGCCAGCACCTCACCGCGCTGCAGAAGGAAACCGGGCTGAGGCTCCTGCAGCGCTCCGGACGGGGAATCGAGCCCACCGTGGCGGGTCGCGCGGTGGCGGCCGAGGCCGCGCGGATCTTCGAGCGGCTCGCCGATCTCGAATCGCTGGTGGCCGATCTGCGCGCCGGCCGCGTCGGCGCCCGTCAGCTCTGGTTGTGTTGACGCACGGCGACGTCTGCCTGGACAACGTGATCATCGCGGACGGGCGGGCCGTACTGCTCGACTGGGAGACCGCGCGCATCGGCGATGGCATGGGTGACCTTGCCGCGCTCGTCCTCGCGTTCCCGACCTGTAAGTGCACCCCCGCCTTGGACCGGGTCACCCGCCGCGAGCTGGTCACCCGCTACGTCGAAAGCCACCGGCGGTGGGCGCCCCAGCCGCTGACACCGGAAGCGCTGCGGGCGGGCGTGGCCCGGGCAGCGTTGGCCTGGGTGGTGGACCCGGATGCCCTCGTGCCCCAAGCGCAACGCGCCCACGGAGCACGGTTGGCGGCCACCCTGGACACGGACTGGACCTGGGGTGCGCGCACCGCCCGCCAACGCCTCGTGCTCCGGCTGGGGCTCTACGCAGAAGCCGCCGCGTCGGTACCTGCACACGCCGGCCCCCGAGAACTGACGCTGAAACTGCAGCAGGCACTCGCCCGCCACTGGGAAATCAAGACGACCTCCAGTCCTGCCCCGTAGGCCGATCCCCGGCGCTGCGCAAGTAGCCCAGCAGTGGGGCCAACGCCCGCATCGAGTAGTGGCTGGTGTAGTCACGTCGTCGCACGACCAGGAACCGATCGATCACCGGCCCCGTCAGCGCCCCCGCGTCCAACGCCTCGGCTTCGAGCCAGCGTGACAGATGCGCCGCGACGTGAAGTTGCTCGGTAGCCGATGATGTCGCGTAACCCAGGGCGGTCAGTTCCTCCCGGAATCCCGACGCCAACGGGGCCAATGGCCCGCCGAACCGGACCGCAAAAGGGTTGTGAATGCTGTGGGTATACATGTTCTCGCCTCTCCAGTAGTGGAGAGACCAGCGTGACCAGACCCGATTATGCCGACCTCACGGACACGTTCACCGCCCTGACCAGCAACAACACCAACAACCTCGGCATAACCAGAACCTCGGCATAAAAGGGGTTATGGCGACGTCGGCATAACCCCTTCCACGTCGTCCGCCTCGCCGGCGACGCCCTCGACCGCTGCCGCCGACCTCCCCAGGTGACCACCATGCCCAACACCCACCCCAGCACCCAAACCCACCGCGAAGCGGCCGAGCACGACACCGCGATGCACTGGCTCGAGCACCTCGACCCCGACACCACCCCCGCAGATGACACCGACGACCTCGCCCGCATCGGCGACGCCGCCCTCACCCTCACCCACAACGAACAAGCACTCGAAGACGCCATCCACACCGCCCGCGAACACGGCCGCAGCTGGACCCAAATCGCCCAACGCCTCGGCGTCAGCCGCCAAGCCGCCAAGCCGCCCGCCAACGCTGGACCACCCGCATCGGCGTCTGAAACACCTTTCCGACCCCGCACAAGAGCGCTGCCCACCGCGGCCGCCCGACCCGACAGAGCACACAGCGCGCCCAGCGGCGTGATCAGCGAAGGTAGCCGCGGGCTGGGCAGCCCAGCTCGCGTCGTCGGGGGTCAGCACCCTCAGCACCCGCCGGTAACGGGGAATCCGCACCAACCCAGGACAGATGACGACGCTCATGACCACAGCGATGACCGACCCCACAACGATCCCGCCCCCATCACCACTGCGCACCGATAACACAATGAAAATGAGCGCCGCTGCGGCGAAACACGCCGCGCTGAACCGGACCCCCACCCGGTTGTCGTAAGCCTGCCGGGCGTAGCGGCGAGCCAGTTCCCGACGCTGCGCATCCTCCACCGGCACGTCACCCGCATCGACGTCGATCCGCACCGCCTGCAACGCCGCCGGGTCGCCATACCAGCCGACCCGGTCGGCCAGTCGCCGCAGCTGCCTCGGCTCACTCAGCACTATCGCCACGCCCATTGCGCCACCCAGAACCACGCCGACACCTGCCCCAACCGGGCCAGGGGCCGCCGGGCGGAGCGCAAACCAGGCAATGACCCCGAAATAGATCGCGCAGAAACCCCCCCAACACAGACCCCGCACCCACCGCGGCGCGGACGCTAACGCTTTCCCTGCCCTCATCCACTCAGTGAACCCGGACCAGCCACTGCACACCAGAGCACCCGCCTTCACGAACACGTCGGGTTGATGGCGTGCGGCACGGCGTCGAACGCGACGGCCGCGACGGGCGCGCCTCTTCAGATTCGAGATGTTCTCCGCGTGGCCCGGATCTAGCTCGGCCATCCCACACCTTCACCCACCGCGCGAACTGACCGTCGGGGGATCAACCCCAGCAATTCGAGAACGAGCATGGTCATCACAGCGTGGCGGGCGGCGGCGCTTGGATCCGTTGGCGTCGTGCCCGCCGGCGGTACAACCAGTCGACGAGGTTCGTCAAAGCGAGTGCGGCGAGGGGAGCAAAGGCCAGGATGTGCCCCACATCGGTCACCACGGCAATCCCCCCACCCACAAGGGTCAGCGCAATAAACATCGCCACCGAACCCGAAGCGGGAGATGCGGCTCGTCCACTCCCGCAGTATCCGCCCAAACCAGCCCGGCACCCCTCCCCGCCGTACGCCACCCCCACCGTGCCAGCCACTACCCCCAAACGACGAATTCCCGACTGCGGGGGTGCTCAGGACGGCGGGAGGTCGGCGTGCTCGCCGACCCCACGGCGACGCTGGGTGCCGAAGGCCCGCGGACCCAGCAATCCCCACAGCAGCGTGAAGAGCACCAGAGCACTGACTCCCGAGGTCAGCGCCCCACCCCAGTCACCGGGGTGCGCGAGCAAGACGACGAGAAACACCACCAGCGCCTGGACGACCCCCGGGAGGAACCACGCCCATCGAGGCCACTGGGCCATGCTGCGACCCAACCAGCCGAACCCCGCCACCAGCCGCAACCGCAGACGGATCAACCACAGACTCACGACACCCCACCATCACGCCTCGACCAACGGGCAGTTCCACCGATGCCTCCGACACTCAGGGCTAGTTGTCCGCGAAGTAGGACTTCGCCGCAGGCCGCCACATCAGCACCGCCGCAGCCGGGACGAGCAGCAGCGATACCACACCGATGACCACGCTGGCCACGATGTTCGCCAGCCACAGCTGCACCGCACTCGTCACCTCCCGCGGCGGCGGAATGGTCTTCGGCGGCCACTCCGCGACCGACACGCTCCCACCCGCGCCCGGTCCGGCCCTCACCACGCCCACCACCGCACACCATCGAGCAGAACAGCTCCCACACCCGCCATACCGCCACCCCGCTAAGGTCCCATGCTCGTCGACTCACGCGAATCAGAGCACGCCAACACCCTGATCACCAAGCAAGACCGGGAAACTTCCCATGCGTGCACTTGCCGCTCCATAGCCGCAGAAGACAGTTCGAACCTCGGCGCGTCGAACCCCGGTGAGCACTCGAGTTCTGCAACGCTTACCGGCCATGGCGCGTCCAGCTGACGAGCGTCCGGCCGGTGGGGCCACCTTTTCTCCGTCCCCCGGGGCAACCGTCGGTTGCTGCGACCAGACATCCCGCACGATCGAACGGTGACCCCGCTACCAGGATCTCGCCATCGGACCCGGAACCCTGCCGAGCGAGCACCCGCGGCCTGCCCGAGTGATCGCCACTGCGGCCCGTCCCGAGCCCAGGAGAGGAGAGTGCACCTGTGTTGATGACAACCGCCCTCACCGACGAGCTGAGCAGGAAAACCCCCACCACCGCTTGTTGTCGGCGCGCGGAAACCATCACCTTGCTCCGCTTCGCCGGGGCCGTGCACCAGCAACCGGGGCGGTGCAGCATCGAGGTGGACCTGGACACCACCCTGGTGGCCCGCCGCCTCGCAATCGCGATCCGGGCACTGTATGGCTACCCCACCCAACTGCAGGTCCTTCCTACGTCCGGGTACCCCGCCGCCACCCACCACCGGCTACAGGTGACCTCTCCCGCCGACGCCGCCGCCCTGATCCGGCGCACCGGACTGGCCGACCCGCGGGGTCGGCTCATCCACGGTTTGCCCGCCCCGATCGTCGCCGGTGGGGTGTGCGACGCCGCCGCGATCTGGCGGGGGGCGTTCCTCGCGACAGGCTCGTTGACCGAACCCCACCGGTTCCCCGCCCTCGACATCACCTGCCCCAGCCTGGAGACCGCGATGGCCCTGACCGGCGCCGCCCGCCGCCTGGGCATCACCACCAAAACCAAACACCTCCGTGACGTCGACCTGGTGACCGTCCGCGAACCCGACGCCATCACCGCACTGCTCACCCACATCGGTGCCCCCGACACCGCGGCCACCTGGGCGCGCGAGCGCACCCACCACCGCGAGCACACCCCCGGCCCCCGGCTGCCCGGCTTCGACGACGCCAACCACACCCGCGCCACTCACGCCGCGGCGGCCGCCGCCGCCCGGGCAGAGCGCGCCTTGGTCATCCTCGGTGATCAAGTGCCCGACAATTTAACGGCTGCGGCAGCGTTGCGGATCACCCACCGTGAGGTGTCCCTGGAAGCACTCGGCCGGATGATGGACCCGCCCATGACCAAAGACGCCGTCGCCGGACGGATCCGGCGACTCCTCGCGTTGGCCGATGCCACAGCGCGGCGGACCGGGATACCCGACACCACCACCGCTCTCACCCCGAGCATGCTCGATTAACCCTGACCGCCCTCGGGCGTCCCGGCCACGATCCGGTCAGAACCGACCCGATCCGCGGGGTCACCGGGCTCCGGCGGTCACCGCTTGGGTGTGTCTATCGTGCGGCGTGTGACCCAAGTGCTGCTGGTCGTCATCGGGCTGCTCCTCATCGGACTGCCGCTGCTGGCCCTGGTCGCGGACCGGGTCCTGCCACCGCCGCGACGACGTCCACCCCCCGCACCCGATACCCGCGAGAAACTCATCCGCAGATTCCACCTCACCTGGCAGGACGCCCTCGAAGTGGAAGCCGCCGTCCGCGAGGGCCGCGCCACCCGGCCCGTCCTGCAACCGGCGGCCCGCGGCTTCGCCGAACACACCCTCACCCCGCCCACGTTCCGCGGCCGACCCCTCACCTCCTACCCGCTGGCGGCGCGATGGGCATGGCTGGTGTTCGCGATCGCCGCCCTCACCTTCCTCGGCTACGCAGCAGCACTCGGATCAGAGGTCGGCCTGGCCTACCTGATCATCTACGGGCCAGTCGCCGCCTTCAGCATCGCCGCCCGCCGCCGCCGCCGGCGCGCCGCCGCCGCAGCCCTCACCGCCAACACCCCCCGCCCCACACCCGACGACGACCATCCGAACGACCGCGCCACCCCCTCATCTGCCTGACCATGAACCCTCGTCGAGCACCCGACGACGGTTCAGGTGACCGCTCATACTGAGTGCATGCCGGGAAGCCCCGAAAGCTGGGCGTGGACACCACCACCAGGCTGGCCCACCCCACCGGAGAGTTGGACCCCGCCGCCGGGCTGGACACCTCCGACCAACTGGCCTGCGGCACCGAACTCACATCGATTCTGGCAACGGACACCCTGGGCCCGCCGGAGAATGTTCATGATGGCGGCAATCTGGGTCGTGGTCGCTGCCGCCGGATTGAGCGGCGGCGTCGCCCTCGCCGCCCACGCGGGGCCCTGCGCGTTCGACCCGCCACCAGGCGGCATCGGACAACTACCGTTGGTCAACAACACCAGCCACGACCTGCACTTCTCGGAGACGAACTCGATCCCTGGCCGTTCCAAACGAACATAGCGCTCTCGGAACGCCATGACGAACCATCCGAGCCCGGGCCTGAGCCTGAGCCTTGCTCACGGCTAGGCTCGCCCGCTTTTTCTTCCAGGCCAACTTCAATGAGAACTGGACCTACACGTGAATACTCCGAGGATCACCTCGTAGAGACGCGTCGTCACTGCGCCTTGTGACTACTGGAATTCGAATCCTAGCTGGCCGCTTGCCGGTAGCTCAGGCGCAGTGGACGAGTAGTTGGGTTTCCTAAGTTTGTCGGTGCTCCCGCAAGGCCAAGAGACTCCGAGCGCGGTGAGGTCGGTTGATGATGCGACAGCCCCGTCGAGGATGGCGTCGAGCAGCGGTTCTTGCCTCTCGTGGATGGCTACCAGGCGGGTCAGTACCGTCAGGAGGTCGATCAACTCGCTGTTCCAGTCGCCTGGCCACACGTCCGGGTGGATGGTGTCAAGTGGGCTTGACTTCCGGCCGCCGGGGACCTTCTTGCGATAGTTGAACCAGGATCGTATGACGTTTCTTCCGCCGCCGGTGTAGGACCAGGCAGCTTCGGGGATCGGGCCGAAGGTGCCGGTAGCCCCGACATGCACGGTTGCCGTGCCGGGGTCGTAGGTGATGGCGTCTGGCATGTCGGTGATCGCTGCGTGGTTGGTGACCCGCGCCGGGTCGGTGGCGGGCAAGCGGATGTCATCCGCAGGCCTTCCCACGGCAGGGATAGCAAGGCTCGCGCCGTAGGTGTGCAGCCAAATGACCTGCTGGCCGAGTTCGATGGCTTCGTTGAACAGTTTGGCTGAGGTGGTGATGGGCACCCTGATTCCTGGGGTGGTCAGTTCGTCTGCAAAGCGTTCGGTGTAGCCGGGGTGCGAGACAGTCCCGGCGACGTAGGCGGCTACGTCTTCGGCGCTTAGCGAGCGCCCGGCGATAGCGGCCAGGGCGTTGATGAGTCCGGGTGCGAGGTTCGGTCGCCCACCGGGGTGCAGGAGGGGCAACGCCCGACCGCCACGGTTGTTGAAGTGATGCATATCGGGTATCAACGCGCTGAAGACCACCCCCGGGCCATCAGCAATCGCTTGTGCGTGCTGTTCAATCACAAACACTTGCCCAGGGATCCGCGCCGACCACAGGGGCGGGCGGGGTTGGTCGATGACCCGGTTGTCCGCGATTAGCCACTGCCTGTCGAAGGAGCGGTAACCGACTCTGACCGTCGCCGGCTTCGTACGGGGCGCTTGGTCGAGTGGGTTCTGTGTGTGTTGCTCGGTGTCTGTACCCGGCAACGGTTCCTTAGTCCTGTCGAGAGCTGAGTCTCGTGAGTGCTTGAACAGCTCGGCTTTCTTGACGCTGTCTGTTTCGCTTCGCAGCCGCTCCCAGCGGTCCTTCAATGTCTGTTCATCGGGTGCGTACACCCATCCGCGGTTGGCTTTGACCTCCGGTAGCACCCAGGGGAATAGGTCGTTGAGTGCGGGGTAGTCATCCCAGTCGGATTCGGCGGCCGAGGTGAGCGGGGCCTGCCAGGCGGTGCGTGTCAGGCGCCACTGGTCGCTGTCCAGGGTCAGCGCGGCGAGCGCGGTGTACTTGTCGTTTCGGTGGCCGGTGACTGCGGTGTAGCGGATGGTGGCGGGTAGCGCGTTGGCGCAGTCGGGTTTCCGCACAAAGATGGCGATCGCCAGGGGTTGCTGCACGCCCGGGAAGATGCGGGTTGGCACACTCGGGCGCATCCCTTCCGGGGAGACGTCGATGATCCATCCCTCGGAGGTGGTGCGTCGGAGGTATTCGCGCATCCCCTTGAAGCCCGGGCCGCGCAGGTACCCCGACGTGGTGATGTAGCAGACGACTCCAGTGTCACCTTCTGGTTGGGTGGCGTTGGCGGTGAACACTTTCCAGGTGGCCCACCGCCAGAAGTAGATGTAGAGGTTCTTCAGGACGTACTCGGTGAGTCCGTTGCCTTCGGACCGGAAGTCGTCGAGCGGGCGGTAGTGCTCGGCGTACTTGTCGCTGCCGGATTCGACCCAGCCACCCATGCCTTCGGCGTGTTCTCGGTAGGGAGGGTTGCCGATGACGACGGTGACCTTCGACTTCGCTTTAACTCGGGCTGCCCGGGAGCGGGATCGGCTGATCAGCTCAAGTCCGGAGCCGAGTTGGGTTTGTTCGGCGTAGGGGTCATCCAGGGTGTCGGTGACGTAGAGGCCGAGTCCTCGCTCGGGAAGGGGTGCGCCGATGTCCGCGAGGAGGTCGGTGGCTCGAAGTTCAGCGACAGCGAAGGGGCCCATTTGCAGTTCGAAGCCGAACAGGCGTCGCGCGAGGTCGGTGATGGCACCGGGAACGGCTCCCGTCCCGTCGCGGTCGGCGACCTGGCGACGGACGTGCTCGATGATGGTGTGCAGATAGGTGCCAGTACCCATTGCAGGGTCGACGGTGACTACGTCCTCGTCGACGAACCCGTCTTTCTTTCCCAGCCGGGTTGTGAGCACCTCATCGGTGAGGCGCACCATCTGTTCGACGACCTCGTGGGGTGTGTAGTAAGAGCCGGACTGTTTCCGCAGCTCGGCGTCGTAGTCCTCGAGGAATCGTTCATAGAGGTGGAGGTAGGTGTCCCGCTTGCCGGCACGGATACGGGGCCAGTTGACGGCACTGATGACCCTGACCAGCAGGTTCAGGGTTACCGCGAAGTCGGCGGCTACGTAGTCGGTAAGTAGTTGCAGGGCCCGGGCCATCAGGGAGTGCTGGGCGGCGAGTCTAGAGCCGACGTTGTGTAGGCCGGCGGCGTCGTTAAGGTCGATGTCCTCAGTTCTGGCCAGCAGCAGCGCGAAGGTCACCGTCTGGGCGTAGCCGTCGGCGAACGTGGCGTCGTTGGCGGTGGGAAAGAGCAAGCGCCGCCAGTCTTGGGCGAGGCCGAGGAATGGCTGCTGATCCCGGGATCGTCCCGCTTTGATCGCCCGATTTTCGATGCTGAGCTGGTCGAGGACCTCGCCTCGGAGCAACCGGGTCAAGGGGGCGATGGCGCGGACGAGGGCTACGACGCTGGTGATCGGGGCGGGCTTCCAGCGTAGGAAGGCGATGAGCAGTCCCTCGAGTTCGGCCGGTGCCGCGAGGCTTCGTCCGACGGTCTTGAGTGGGCCTCCGTGCAGGTGCACGGGGTCTCGGTGGGGCTCGCCGTCTTGGTAGATCCGCCACTCGGTGCCATTGGTGTAGATCAGGTTCGGCAGGTCCCTCTGACGTTCCCATTGCCGCAGGTTGTGCCCGGTGAACGAGGCCGGGTCCAGGTTAGCCCCGGGTTTTTTCACTTCGACGTAGCCGGTGATTGCCCCGGCGACGCTGATGGCGTAATCAGGTCTTACGCCGCGGTCGGTGTCGCGCACTTCATCATGCGGTACGACAGCCAAACCCAGCTGGGCGCCAGCGGTGGAGAGCAAGAGTTCCAGCGGGGCCCGGATTGCGGCTTCTTCTTCACCAGGCCCGTTCAGCTTGGCTTTGCAGGTGGCGCCGAAAGTGGACACCGAGTCGGTAAGCCACTGCGACGTCACCAAGGCCTCCCTGTCCTGCGATGCTGGAAACCACCATCCTGCCGTGAAACCGGCCCGAGACCTTGCCGCCACTCTGATCGCGGATCAAACTTTGCGGGGCGGAGGCGATGCTCGAGAGCCCCGCGCCACAGCGAACCTCCCGTCTGCTGGCAACGCTGGGGCGGAACCAAACGGTGGCCTCCTGCGTCACATCTGTCGACACGCTCGGCCCGTTCCCCCCTCCGCTTTTCGCGGGCTTCTCTCCGAGTGGGTCAGACGCGCCCCTCCCGCCATCGCTGACGGGAGGGGCCTACCCCCGATGTGCAGATCGAGGCAGGCCCCAGCTGGAGGGGTTCACGCAGCGTCGACAGCACTCCCGGATGG
>JAABUM010006624.1_pt1 | contig 11223 bp, 1 predicted proteins | sample 5559161 | NCBI WGS metagenome assembly JAABUM01 (sample SAMN10711868, study PRJNA513369) | rock metagenome | isolation source: Antarctica rocks | place: Antarctica: Victoria Land, Siegfried Peak nord | reverse complement strand
TGGATTGGAAGGGTGCGTTAGCCCCGCTGGAGCAAAGTAGCAGCGGGGCTGACGCACCCTTCCAATCAACATCACCTCGAATTAGACCACTACCCGAAGGCTTGACTAGAGGGAGGCCATAAAGGGTTATTCAACTGGCGCTGGCCGCTTGATGGGGATGGTTCTGAGGTTACCTGAGAACATTCCCACCACAAATAAGCTGGATTTGGCACGGCTTGGCCTTTTATAACAGCAATGCTTTGGGCTAAGATTTGGCTTAGTTTTCAGGTTTCTTTGCGTTCCCTCACAAGAACAATAGCGGTTCCGACTGCTATTGTGCTGGCGGGGCTTGCGCCCTCTTCCAATCGAGGTCGTCGCTATGGATTGGAAGAGGGCGCAAGCCCCGCTGAACTCAGATCTGCGTCGAGGACACTCCCAGCCGGAACCGCTAAAGGTTAAAGAGGCCCTCTTCCTCATTCAAATAGCCCTTCTCATGGCTTCTTCCTCTTTTTGCGTTTTTGTGCAACAGGCGGCTTCCCTTCTTCTTGCGGAAAAGCCTTCCTCTTCTCCTTGCAGGTCTGCTTCTGGCACGGCGTGTGTGAACAGGCGTCCGTGCGCAAAAGCCCCTTTGTTGTGGCTTTTGCTGTTGTGCGTGTGGTCGGGTTGGTTGCAAGCGCGTCCGGCGGTGGCCCAAATGCCCTCGGCTTACGATGCCGTGAGCGGGTTTTCCGCCACGCAGGACTCAAGCAGCCAGTGGCGATTCGGGTATTACCCGCCGAACTCGACGGGCTTCATCCCGTATAGCACTTACAATGCGTCTGCGTATCCCAACATCGACACGTGGTCTTCGACTTCGGCTGGCGTCACTCCGCCTTTGGTGTTTCACAACAAAACGACGACCACCCAGACCTACTCTTCGGTGACTCAGCCTGCGGATGTGCTCAACCTGCATCCCGGCCCCAGTGGCGAGAAGAGCGTGGTGCGCTGGACATCTCCTTTTGCGGGCACGGTCGCCATCAAAGGCCGCTTCCAGGGCTTGGATTACCAGGGCGCCACGACCGATGTGAGCATCAAGTGGAGCGGAGCGGCGCAGCCGTTGTTTTCCTCCTTTCTCGGTCTCAACGGCCAGAGCCAGACCACCGCTTATTCCCTCACGGCCACGGTGGCTGTGGGCGACACCATCGACTTCATCGTGGGCTATGGCAACGGTTACTATGGCGCTGACTCCACCGGTTTAGCCGCCAGCATCGTGAAGACGGCTTACGACATCGTGCCGGATTATTCGGCAACTCAGAATCCCGTAGGGCCGTGGAGCTACGGCTATACCGCTTCGCCGACCGCCACGACGTTCGTTCCCTACGCCGCTCACGCCGCCAGCCCTCCTGCCGGAACGGACACCTGGGTTCGGGATGCGCCGGGTTTGACGCCGCCGATGGTGATCCACAATAACACGGGCGTGGCGCCGACTTCGTGGACAGGTGCTCCTCCACCGGACTTGCTCAACCTGCATCCGGGAGCCGTCGGCGAGAAGAGCGTGGTGCGCTGGACGGCTCCTTTTGCGGGCACCATCAGCATTGCGGGCCGCTTCACAGGCCTTGATCCGGTTGGAGACTCGGTGGATGTGACCGTCAAGTGGAGTGGGGCGGCGCAGCCGTTGTTTTCTTCTTATGTGGGCATCGCCAACCAGGGCTATAACATCCCCTACTCGGTAACGGCGACCGTTGCGGCAGGGGACACCATCGACTTTCTGGTGGGCTACGGCAACGGCTACTACTACAACGATAGCACAGGTTTAGCGGGCAAGATTTCCTTCACGAGTTATCCCCAACCTGTTGCGCCGCCCAACGCTCCCACGCTGTCCGCTACCCCCGGCAACGCACAGGTATCGTTGTCCTGGAACGCCGTCAACACGGCGACCAGTTACACGGTCAGGCGCTCAGTCAATGGTGCTCCCTCCGTCATTGTGGCGTCGAATCTGGCTGGCACCTCTTACACCGACACGGGCCTGACCAACGGCACGACCTATTCCTACATCGTCCAGGCCGTCAACGCGGGCGGCGGCGGCGCATTTTCCTCGCCGGTTAATGCTACACCTCTGGCGCCTCCTGCAACACCATCGGGTCTTTCGGCGACGCCGGGCAACGTGCAGGTGAGCTTGGGATGGACGGCTTCGACGGGTGCGAGTGCCTACGGCCTGAAGCGCGCTACGGCGTCGGCTGGCCCTTACACCACGCTCACCACCTCCCTGACCGGCACGAGTTACACCGATACAGGTCTCACCAACGGCACGACCTACTACTACACCGTCTTCGCTTCCAACACGAGTGGCACCAGCTCGGACACCACTCTGGTGAGTGCCACACCTCTTGCGACACCAGATACGCCTGTCAGCCTAACCGCAAGTGCGGGCAACGCGCAGGTTCAGCTTTCGTGGACGCCATCTGCCAGAGCCACGGGCTATTCGGTTAACCGGGCAACCATAAGTGGTGGCCCATACACCTCAGTGGCAACGGGTGTGACCGCTTCCAGCTACACCGACACGGGTCTTGTCAACGGCACGACCTACTACTATGTTGTGTCGGCAACCGGTGTGGGCGGCGAAAGCCCCAACTCATTGCAGGTCTCGGCCACACCTGTGGCTGCGCCCACAGCACCATCGGGTCTTTCGGCGACTGCGGGCAACGCGCAGGTGAGCTTAGGGTGGAACGCGGTGGGCGGTGCCACCACTTATCAGGTGTTTCGCTCGACCACGGACGGCACCTTTAGCTCGACCCCTCTGGCGACGACCACCGCCACGACCTACTCGGACACGAGCGTCACCAATGGCACGACCTACTACTACATCGTCAAGGCTTCTAACGCGGGCGGCACCAGCCCAGCCTCGGCGCAGGTGAGTGCCACACCCGTGGCTGCGCCTGTGGCTCCTGCTGGCTTGGCGGCCACCCCGGGCAACGCGCAGATCGCCCTCTCGTGGAACGCGGCCACTGGCGCAACAGGCTACAAGCTGTTCCGCTCGACAACAAGCGGAACGTATTCTGCCACGCCTTTAGCAGTGCTGGGAAGCGTCTCTTCTTACTCGGACACGAGCGTGTCCAACGGCACGACCTACTACTACACGCTCAAAGCCACCAACGCAGGCGGCGATAGCCCCGCGTCCAATGAAGCGAGCGCAACACCTCTGGCCGCTCCTACCGCCCCCACCCACCTTGCGGCTCAAGCAGGTAGCGCGCAGATCGCCCTGTCGTGGAATGCCGTAGCTAATGCGACTTCGTATCAGGTGTTCCGCTCGACTACAAGCAATAGCTTTGGCACGATGCCAACCCAAACGGTGTCTACCCCCTCTTACATGGACACAGGTGTCACCAACGGCACGACCTACTACTACGTCGTGCGGGCGGTAGGTGTGGGAGGAACCAGTGACCCTTCATCTCAAGTCTTCGCCACGCCTCTGGCTGCTCCTGCGGCGCCGACGAACCTGTCGGCGACCCCGGGTGATGCCACGGTGACTCTGTCGTGGTCGCCCTCCGCTAATGCCACGAGCTACCAGGTGTTCCGCTCAACGACTGCCGGAACGTATTCTTCTACTGCTTTGACCGTGTTGAACGGTGCGACTACTTACAGCGATACGGGTCTTTCCAACGGCACGACCTACTACTACATCGTCAAGGCCGTGAATGTCGGTGGCAGCAGTCAGGCTTCGGTTCAGGTGAGCGCTACACCCGTGGCTGCGCCTGTGGCACCCACGGGTTTATCGGCCACCCCGGGCAACGCGCAAATCGTTCTCTCCTGGAACGCGGCCACTGGTGCCACCGGCTACAAGCTGTTCCGCTCGACCACGGGTGGCACTTACACGGCCACCCCTCTGGTCATCCTGGGAAGTGTCACCACTTATACCGACACCACCCCAAGCAACGGCACGACTTACTTCTACACCGTCAAAGCCACCAACGCAGGCGGCGATAGCCCCGCGTCCAATGAAGCGAGTGCAACACCTTTGGCTGTTCCTGCGGTCCCTGCCAACCTGACAGCGCAGGCGGGCAACGCTCAGGTTGCGCTGTCGTGGGGCGGCGTGGTGAACGCCACTTCCTATCAAGTGTTCCGCTCCCTCACGGCTGGCAACTTCGCCGCTGCGCCGACCCAGACCGTGTCAGGCACCTCTTACACCGATACCGGGCTTTCCAACGGCACGACCTACTTCTACACCGTCAAAGCGGTGGGTATCGGGGGAACCAGCCCGGCGTCCAATCAAGCCTCAGCCACGCCTCTGGCTGCTCCTGTGGCGCCTTTGGTTGCGGCGCAGGCGGGCAACGCGCAAATCACGCTCTCGTGGGGAAGTGTTGCCAATGCCACCTCGTATCAAGTGTTCCGCTCGATGACGAGCAACACCTTCGATGCGCTGCCCACCCAGACGGTGTCGGGCACCTCTTACACCGACACGGGGCTGGCTAACGGCACGACCTACTACTATGTCGTGAAAGCGGTGGGCGTAGGAGGAACCAGCGCCGCATCTAATCAAGTCTCAGCGACACCTCTGGCGGCTCCTGTGGCTCCGGCTAACCTGTCAGCTACGCCGGGCGACACGTCGGTGGCGCTCTCCTGGTCGGCCTCGGCTAACGCCACGAGTTACAAGCTGTTTCGCTCGACCACTCTGGGCAATTACGGAGCGACGCCTCTGGCGACCGTTACAGGCACGAGCTACCCGGATACGAATGTCGTCAACGGCACGACCTACTACTACACGGTCAAGGCCACAGGCATCGGCGGCGACAGCCCGGCTTCGAGTGAAGTCAGCGCCACACCCATTGCTCCTCCTTCTGCGCCCACCGGGTTGTCGGCGACTCCGGGCAACGCGCAGGTGACCTTGTCGTGGACGGCTTCGACCGGCGCTTCGTCTTACAGCGTGCTACACGCTCTGGCGGCAGGCGGCCCTTTCTCTTCGGTAGCGACCAACCAGACCGGCACCACCTACAGCGATACGGGCCTGTCCAACGGCACGACCTACTTCTACCAGGTGATCGCTGTCAACGGCAGCGGGCAAAGCGGCAACTCGAACACGGCCAGCGCCACGCCCCAGGCGGCGCCGGACGCTCCAACCGGCCTGTCGGCAAGTGCGGGCGACGCGCAGGTGGCGCTGTCGTGGACGGCCTCCACGAACGCCACGGGCTACAAGGTGTTTCGCGCCACGGGTGCCGGTGGCTACGGCACCGCGCCTCTGGCGACCGTTACCGGCACGAGCTACTCGGACACGAGCGCCATCAACGGCACGACCTACTACTACAGTGTCAAAGCCACAGGAATTGGAGGCGACAGCCCCTTTTCCAATGAAGTGAGCGCTTTGCCGGTGGCTCCTCCGGCTCCCGCCGCTCCCACAGGACTCCGTGCCAGCGTTTACAGCAACCAGATTTCGCTGTCTTGGACGGCCCCGGCCGGGGCAACCTCCTACATCGTGCGGCGCGCGACGGCTTCGGCTGGCCCGTATTCGTCACTGCCTGCGACGGTGACCGGCACCTACTACAACGATTCAGGTTTGCCCTTTAGCACAACGTATTACTACCGGGTGATCGCGGTCAACAACGGTGGCCAAAGCCCGGAATCCGCGACTGTGAGTGCCACGACTTTGGCGCCGCCCCCGGCGCTAAGCGGTGTGACGGCCACTTCGGGAACAGGTCAAGTTGCTCTCACCTGGAACGCGCTGCCTTACAACCCCGGCAATAACACGAGCTACAACGTCGGGCGTTCAACGACTCCTGGTGGCCCTTACACCCTGGTCGCCAACAACGTTTACTACGCCAACTACACCAATACGGGGCTTTCCAACGGCACGACTTACTACTATGTGGTGTCGGCGACCAACGCGGCGGGAACCGGGCCCAATTCTGCGGAGATGTCCGCGACCCCTTTGGCTGTGCCGACACTCTCGGCAGTAGGAGCCAAAGCCCGCGTGGATTTGTCGTGGAACGCGGTGGCCGGGGCTACAGGCTACCAGGTGTTTCGCTCGACCAATAGCGGAACTTACACCTACACCAGCCCTCTCACAACGACCACCACACAAACCACTTATAGCGACAGTGGACTTACCACCGACACCCAGCGCTATTATGTGGTGCGCGCGACGGTAGCCAGTGGGTCGAGCAACAGTTCGGCGCAGGTCAGCACGCGGCCTCTGGTTCCGGTGGCGCTCGACCTTCCTCTGGCCAGCACGACGGGGCAGGGCGTCACGATTTCCTGGACGGTCAACAAGTTCGCGGGCTTTGCTTCTTATATGATCTACCGGGGCACCCAAACTGGCGTGACTCCAGTGAACGGAACGCTGGTCACTACCATCACCACGCAGGCGACCACCACGTTCTTCGACCCGGCTCCCCAGGCCACTTCCACAGGCAGTTCCTACTTCTACATCGTGGTCGTCAACGCCACGAGCGGCGAAAGTGTCGTGAGCCTCGAACGGTCGGTGACGCTTTCCACATCCGATCTCCAGTTGCACCTGTCGGCCTCTCCCGGAGATGGGCAGACCAGTTTGGAGTGGGGCTATGGCACCGCCACCAGTCCTCAAGGCATCACGGGCTGGGGCATCAAGCGCGCCACGACCTCAGGCGGGACTTACACGCCGCTTACGCCTTCCCCGGCGCTTGGAGCGAGCGCCTCCACTTACACCGACATGGGACTGACCAACGGCACGACGTATTTTTACCGGGTGTATCCGATCCTCTCCAACGGCAACGGGCCGGATTCCAACGAAGCGAGCGTGGTGCCGGGCCGGGCCATTCCTTCGGGCGATCTGGTGCTTTCCGGTGCGGCAATGAACACCCAGACGCGCTTGTGGTGGAACGCGAGCAGCCGCGCCAGCCAATACATCCTCTTCCGGCGAGTAGGCGTGGGCAATTGGAGCCAACTGGCTACTATCGATCTTACTGACAACCCGTCCTACAACGACGCGGGTTTGCAAAACGGCACGATTTACTCTTATCGCGTGCGGGCCATCAACGAGACGGGTAACTCGACCGATTCCAACATCGTGTCTCTGGTGCCCAGCCCTTCAGTGCCTCTGGCGCCGGCCGCGCCCACCTTTGGAACGGTCACTTCGTCCACTATTGTGGTCAATGCTCCGGCCCTTCCTTACGGCGCAACCTCAATCAGCGTTTACATGGGACTGTCGTCTGATCCAACGCAAATCCAGACGCCCGTGGCTACGGGTTTGACTTCCTCTTCGACGTTCACGGTTTCGGGCCTGATGCCGAGCCAGAGCTATTACTTCCGTGCCAGTGCGGTCAATACCTTTGGTTCGACCAATAGCCCCACCGCCTCTGCCTACACATCATCGCTCCCGGCAGGTTCCCCGGTCACGCTTGGCGCACCGGTCATTGCAAGCGTCACCTACGGTGTGGTGGACTCCACCACGTCTCCTCCCAAGAAAGGCCATATCATCTCCGTTTACGGGTCTGTGCCTTATGGCACCTCCCCTTCGCTGTATGTGCAGTGGAAACTTCAGGGCGACGATGATAGCGTGTATAGTCAAACCGGGCATGACATAGCGATGAACTATGCCGGCGGTTCTACTCGTGCTGTTTCGGTTCAACCCCTCATGGGTTCGACGACCTATGTGTTTCGTATTCGCTGTGTCGATTCATCGACCACGCCAGCAACCACGACCTACAGTCCCACCAGCACAGCGACCACGCTCATCGATCCACCCGCCGCGCCGCCTGCGCCCGACATCCCGTCGGCCACGCTCGCCGATCATTCGCTCGTGGTGAACGTGCCCCCCCTTCCCTCTGGTGCGACGGGACTGACGCTCTATTGGGGCCACTCGCTTCGCTTCGACTCCTCGACCGGTGCGGTGATAGGCGGTTACAACGGCACGCCCGGCTCCTCTGTGGTGCCCTCTGGCGCGACGACGTTCACGGTGTCCGGGCTTTCGGGCGCACAATCTCTTCAGTTCCTGTGGATGGCCTCCAACCTCACGGGCGGCACGCCCGGCCCTACGACGACGGTCACAACCCAGGGCGCAGGTCTGGCGGCTCCCGATCCACCCGCGTTTTTGAACCTGGCGACCGACAGCGTCGAGGTGATCGTGCCCGCCAACGTGCAAGATTACGGTTCGAGCAGTTCCGTGCGGCTCCTGTTGCAAGGCAAGGTCACGGGGAGCGACGACACGACTTACCAGACGCTGTTGTTTGGCCCTGGCAATCCGGGCGCTTCATATCGCACTACCAGCACGAGTGGCACATCGGCTATCACCCCGCATCCCGAAGTGGGGCCGATGGATTTGCAACGACGTTTGCTGGTGACGAACCTGACTCCCGGCCAAAGCTATACCTTCCGCTTTGTGTCCTACCTTTACAGCTTGCCCAGCACCACGCAGGTGAATGGCGCGCCGAACACGGTCACGATGTCCAGCGAAACCCTCACCTGGTCGAGCGGATCGCCCATCTCCTGTTCGGGCATCCGCTATCCGTGGGACGGCCTAACGGCCAAAAGCGGCGGCGTGTATCACCTCAACTCGTATGGCGCCATCGACTGGGACGTGCTGACGCACAGCGTGGCCGGGTTCTCTTGGAATCAAGCGGTGAGCAGCCCGTGCCTTTACGGGTGGGGCGCCGATGGCGGCTCGTTCCCCGAAGGCATCAAAGGCCCGAACGTGATATGGCAGGCGCCGGTGGTCTCGGTGCCAACCGATGTCACGCTGTCGCTTCAAGTGTCCGATTCCAACACCGATGCGGCTCATGTGTCCGTTGGTCGCCGCGAAACCGGCGTGCGCGCCGATGCGCCGATCCTCGCCGTTGACCGACCGCTCCAGTTCCAGGTGACGGTTCACGTCAACCCGTAATTCCTTCCCCTTTGCCATGTCTGTGTTTTCGCTTTTGCTCCCGTCCACTCATCGTTCCATGCACCGCCCGTTTCCGCTTCGCCCTGCTCGTGTCCCGCGCATTTTTCTGTCGTCGCGTTCTCCTTCCTCTCGCCGGGAGATCGTGGCGTGCCTCACGCTGAATGCGTTCTTGATGTCGGGGTGGCTGTTGCCGTTCACGATGTCGCTGCAAGTGGCGCAGGCGCGCGAAGTGGTGGCCTCTCCTCAGGCTGTGGCGTGGCCTCAGGCGCGGCGTGTGGCTCCGGGCGCACCCGTGTCTCCAGTGGTAGGAGCGAAGCGGGGCAGGGGCAGGCAGGGCAGGGACAAGGGGATGAAGGCCGCGTCGGATGCGCCGCCCCGGTGGTATCAAGCAGCGCGCGCGCGGGAACGCCATGTGTCCGGGAGTCCCGAGGCCAGGAGTCCTGAGGCCGTGCAAAGCGAGATGAGGCGTTTTGGCGCCCGTTTGGGTCAAGCCCGGATCCGATTAGCCCAGTTGGAAGGCGACGGAGGTGGGCCGACGATTTCAACGCCCGAGCAGTTGTTCGGGCCACCAGTAGCCAGTTCGGAGAGCCAGGTGAGCGGGTTCCGCCTGCTCAAGGAAAGCTTCCCGGTCAAGCTCAAAGAGAGCGCCAAGCTGTATGTGCCCAACCCTTATACCTCGCCGCTCAAGGTGGATTTAAGCAATGGGCGCGTTCCGACCCAAAAAGAAGTGAGCGGTCTGGGTTCGTCGTGCGGCGCCTTAGCTCCGGCGGCCCCGGCGGAGCCGAAGCAGTTCCAGGAAGACGCCAACACCAACCTGCGCGGTCAAGGTTATGCCCAAGGGTTGGATACGAATATGCCGCCTTCGGATGAGTTAGTGATGGATCCACCGCGCCAGGCCAGGGCCAAGCATCTCGAAGAAGTGCGCGAGCGGGTCAAGTCGGCCAAAAACCAGAACCGCGATCTGGCCAGCGCTATGATGGACTGGAATACGGCGCACTGGAAAGACGCCAGGAAGAAGCTCGAGGAGTTCGCCAAAGCGTTCCCCAAAAGCCCGTGGGCACCCGAAGCCTTGATCCATCTGGCGGATCTGGCCAAGTCCAGCGCCCAGCCCAACGAGGCGGAGGACGGCTACCGCAAGGTGATGGCGATGACCAGCGACAAGCCGAGCGACATGGGGTTCGAGGCGCACCAGAAGGCGTATGAGCGCTGGGCCGACCTGTATCTGCGCGAGGGACGCTACGGTCAGGCGCGCCCGATGCTCGAAGACATCGTGGCGCACGACCTCCATTGGCGGCGCGTGACGTGGGCCTACTCGTGGCTCATGCAGCTCAACGCTTACACCAGCGATCAGAAGAAAACCCTCGCCAGCCTTGATTGCGGCTCCAAAGCCCTGGCGACGATGTTAGTCGATCTGGGCAAGCCTGCGGCGGGGCGCGCTGTGGCGGCGCTCAAGCCAAACAACACGCGGGGCTTCTCGCTCGCCGACTTGCAAAGCATGGGCGCCAAACGCGGCGTGCAACTGGTGGGCTTTCGGGCGCGCGCGGCTCAGATGGTGGGCGCACCGCTCCCGCTCGTGCTGCACTACGCCGCCCGTCAAGTCGCACCGACTACGGCGCGGCGCCTCAAGAACGCGAAGCTGAAGGGCGCGCCGGTTCGTTCATTGGAAGATTACGCGCACTTCGTTGTGGTGCGCGGCTATGACGCCAAGTCGAAAAGGTGGAGCGTGTTCAACCCGCAGGACGGGGCGCGGGCCTTCCTTACCTCGGCACAGTTGGATAAAGAATCGTCGGGCACCGGGCTGATGCTCGAAAAGCCGGTGGAAGTTCAGGCGCCGCAAAAAGCGGTGTGGCTCGCCAACTGGCCCCAGGGCCGGAAGGTGGCTTCGCCTGTTGGTGTGCAAACGGTGTCGCTCACGCGCTTGTCCAGGGCGCAGATGCAAGGTATCGTCGGCACCTGCTACGCGGTGCGCGCGCCGGGAAAATTGGGATGTCCCAAGGGTTGGACTAAAGTAACTGTTCGAGACCAATGTGGCAACAATCACACGATATGTATCAAAAAGCTTGACAAAAAAGGGTCTCGTGGCGAACCTTCGGTTTCTGTTGATCCCATCAGCCAAAACATCTTCATCACGGATACGCCAGTGTGGTATGAACCCGCTAAAGGGCCTTCGGTGGATGTGTCGGTTTCCTATAACTCGCAGGACGCCTCGAACTACGACTCGCCCACCGGCAACGGGTGGACATTTGGTTTCACCTCCCATGTTGCTGAGATGCCCAACCAGGTCAGCGTCTTTATGCCTGACGGCGCGCAGGACGTTTACACCTCGCCCGTCTATTCCGGCACAACCATGACGTATACCGCGCCGCGCGGCGTGCTCTCGAAGCTGACCAAAACGGCGGAAGGCACGTTTACCCTTG
>JAABUM010006623.1_pt1 | contig 11224 bp, 11 predicted proteins | sample 5559161 | NCBI WGS metagenome assembly JAABUM01 (sample SAMN10711868, study PRJNA513369) | rock metagenome | isolation source: Antarctica rocks | place: Antarctica: Victoria Land, Siegfried Peak nord | reverse complement strand
TTCGCGGCAGGGGGACGTTCAGAAGAAGGTCTCGCCCTCTGGTTGCCATCGCTATCTGACCCCTTCAGCGTAGCGCACCCGCCTCCGACGATCACCGACACGTTCTAGACATCCGCACCGCCGGCGGGTCGCCGAAGCACGCGTGAGCCTCGCTTTCACCGACCGACGCGAACGAGCATGATCGCGGCATGTTCGACGGTCGTGAAGTCGTGGTCGCCGACCACGATCAAGGTGGGGGCGGGATGCGGGGACAGCCGCTTGTAGGCCTCGGTGAACTCGCTGAGGGCGGCGCGGAAGTGCTGGTCGTAGAGAATCTTCTTGTTGATGTCGTCGTTGGCGTCGATGCGTGGGACACGGCCGACCACCTTTTGGAAAGCGCGAGGCTCTGTTGAACGCGATTCATATGGAGTTGGGCCGGTGACGGGCTACGGGCTGAACGCGCCGCGTCGGGGGGGAGCGGTGAGCCAGCGGAGGCGGCTCCCGATCTGTGAGCTGGTGAGGTAGTTGACTGTTTGGGTGAGTGCGTCGACTTGGTCGTCGTGGCGGCCGTTGGGGAATGTCTCGCACTCGGCGATGAGTTCTTGGGCGAACGCAGGGGTTCGGCCGGGGTCGGGGCCGGTGTTGGCGTTGTTGGGGTATCCCGGGAGGTGGATGTTTCCGGCTTCGATCTGTGGGATGGCGGCTGAGGCGCGCGCGACCTTCCCGCCTTGGGGTGAGATGGGGAGCACGGAGGACATCGTGTGGCCGAGCATTTGGGTGACGGCGGCTCCGTTGGCTGCCTGTTCGATGAGGATGGGGTGGCCGCGGTGCTGGGGGAACGCGTCGTCGCTGCGTTGGGTCATCTCCTCGATCGCGTGCACGGTGTCGGGCATGTCGATGCGGCGGCGGGTCTGGTGGATGAGGTAGCGGTTGGGGCCGATCCACGCCCAGAGTTGGCCTACGACGTAGTCGGCGCCTGGTGTGTCGAGGTATGCGAGATCCCAGGACTGGATGATTCCTTCCGGATCGCCTGGGAGTTCCCCGGGCGGGTAGTAGCGCCACCATTCACGGTGGAAGATGCCTCCGCCGGCGGGGGCGGGGCGTTGTTGGAGTTGGGCGGCGGCGGCGAAGCTTCCGAGCTGGGTCTTTTGCGCGGCGATGGCTTTGGGCCCGTAGCGCTCGGGCCAGAGGAGCTGACCGCGTTCGGTTCGCCAGTCCCGCGGGTGGCAGTGGGGGTGGTCGGGGTCATATTCGGTTGGCAGGCAGAGGTGTTGCGGCTCTTCGCGGTCGATGATGTGACCTGAGAGGTCACGTTCGTGGAGTCGATGGGCGCCGATCACGATCAGGCCGGTGCCGGGGTCGTTCAGGCGGGAGCTCGCGGTCTGGTCATACCAGCGGCGGGTGGCTTCCAGAGCGCCGGGAGAGTCGGCGTCTTGGGCCTTGTTGGGGTCATCGATGATGATCGTGTCGGCACCGTGGCCGGTGAGCGCGCCCCCGACGCTGGTGGCGAAGCATGCGCCGCCAGCGGTGGTCTTGAAGTGCCCCTTCTCGTTCTGGTCGCTGCGGATGCTCACGCGCTCTGCGAAGTGCCGCCGATACCAATCGCATGTGACCAACGAGCGCAAACGGACAGCGTGCTCGATGGCCAGGTCAAGGCCGTAACAGGCGATCACGAACTCGTGGGCCGCGTTTGTGGCCCAGATCCAAGCGGGCCAGAAGACGCACAGAATCAGTGACTTGGTGTGCCGCGGGGGCAGGTTGATCACCAGCCGGTGGCCAGTGGTGTCTGTCGCGTTTGCGCGTGCACCGTGGGCGGCCTGTAGCTCGTCGCAGAGCATGCGCACATGGGGCCCATCGATAAGCGCCTCAGGCCTGACGGACGGCCACCCCGCGCATACAAAGCGATGAAGGCTGCGACGGTAGCCCTCCCCTTTGAGTTGATTATCGCTTGGTGTTTGCATTGAGCTCTGCGGAACTGGGCGGCGCGTCGTTTAGGTGACCGACGCACGAGCCGGTCGCGTGCAAGTGCTGGGCGCGGAAGCCGTGGCCGCGGCTGCCTTGCGTGGGGTTCTGTCAGTCGTTATTCGGTGTTGCACGAGCCATCATTTCTTCCAGGATCCGCAGCTCCTCATCGTTTAGCCTCGAGAGGTCCAGACTCGGGGTGTTCTCGGCGCGGATCGGGCCGCCGTCTTTGCCGGTCAGCTCGGTTGAGGTGTGCTTGCGCCAGCGGGAGGCGTGGCGGCGCTCGAGGTAGGCCATGGCGGCGCGCCAGTCCTCGCTCATCGCCCGCCGCACGACGGCGACGGCGTGAACTTCGGCTTCGGCTTCCGCGCGACGAACCGCGTCGTGCAACTCGCGATGGGGGCCGTCGGGCTCGCTGGTGCCGCGTTCCATCCACCGGTAGAACGTGCTCGGCGCGATCCCGGCTGACCGCGCTGCCGCTTCCGCGTAGTTACCGGCCCTGACCGCTTTGAGGATCCGCTCCTGGGTTTCCGGAGTGAGCTTCGTCGGTCGCGCCATCACGCCGCCCTCCGCTTGAGCGGCGCTCCGGTCAGCGCCTCGTAGCGGGCGATGACCACGTCGCAGTACCCGGCGTCGAGCTCGATCAGCCGCGCCTTGCGACCCAGGCGTTCTGCCGCGATCAGCGTGGAGCCCGACCCGGCGAAAGGGTCCACGATGACCGCGCCGCGGCGCGTCGAGTTGGCGAGCATGATCTCGATCAGCTCGGGCGGCTTCATGGTGGGATGCGTGCGCGACGCGCGTGGCCGGTCGACTTCGAGCACTGAGGTCTGCCGGCTATCGCCGTGCCACCGCTCGCCGCCTCGCCCTAGTCGCCCGCCGCCCTGAGTCGGCTTGAAGCCGTAGAGGATCGGCTCGTGGCGGTAGTGGTAATCGGAGCGGCCGAGAACCATCGAGTCCTTCACCCACACCAACGTTTGGCGCAGGGAAAACCCCGACGCCGTGAAGGCTCCTATGAAGTCCGCCATCAGCGGACCGGCCGGCGCGCACGAGTACACCGCCGCACCCGGGATCAGCATCCCGTGGGCGAGCGAGAAGGCAGCCTCGAGCAGGCCGCGCACGTTGCTGGCGCGGTCGTTCGCGATCCGCAGCCGGTCAGCGGTCTTGCCCTCGTACTGAACGCCGTAAGGCGGATCGGACCACATCGCCTCTGGACGCTCGCCGTCCAGCAGCGCCGCCCACGCGGCCGGGTCCCGCGCGTCAGCGCAGATCAACCTGTGAGCCCCGAGGTCAATCACCTCGCCGGGGCGGGTACGCGGCTCGTCGGGGAGAGGAGGAACATCCTCAGGGATGAGCGGCTCGACATCGAGCTCGTCAAGCAGTTCGTCTAAGTCCTGCTGCTCATAGCCCGTGCCCTCGAGGCCATCAAGACCTTCAAGGAGCTCGACGAGGGCTTCGGTGTCGTTATCAGCCAAGTCGCTGGTGCGGTTGTCCCAGACCAGGAGCTGCTTGGACTTCTCTTCGGAGAGATCGACGTAGAGCACCTGGACCGAGCGCCAACCGAGCTGCCGAGCGGCCCGGAGCATGTGATTGCCAACGAGCACGGTGCGATCGGCGCGACGCGCGACGATCGCCCTGTACTGGCCGTACCGCTCCAACCCCTCAGCGATCAAGTCAACCCGCCCGCGGCGCGGATTGCCCGCATACAGGCAAAGTTCATCGACGTTGACCTCGACGAGCTGCGTCAACGACGCGGACGCAGACTGCTTTGCGTTCGGGCTCTCGCCCATGGGGGAACCTCCTATGAGAAGCGCAGGACGACCGGACTAAAAGTCCGGAATCTCTACGGCGCTTGCTCGGGTCGCCACGGTCTGATCCACCGACCGCAGTTCGCAAGAGGGACCGCCCGCCTAAACCTCTGTTCACCAGCTATGGGCGCCGCCGCCCACAAGGGCAGTTCAACCGACCAGAGAACAGCTGCCAAGCGAAAAGCCAAGCCGCCTATCTACTACCTAAAGAATGCTACTCGCGTGTCGGACGGAAAAGGGCTTCGGCCGATCTTCGGGCTCGTAACGAACGACGACGACGGGCGTTGCCGTGCTGGCGAGGGGGGGCACGCGCCGCGAAGGCATTCGGTTCAGAGTCTGCAGAGCCGGTGGCTGCTGCTGCGCTCCTACGGAGCGTTCAGGCCGCCGCGTTGTTGGCGATGGCGAGCTTTGATCGGACGTGCATCAGAGGCGCCGTTGGATCGTGTGGCTGCGGTATCGCGGCGAGGCTGAACTCGGCGATCGCGCCCGGGCGAAAGACGAGGCAGTGAGTTGAGCCGCCGTATTGGAAGTAGCCGAGCTCCGCCCCCTTGTCGACGTGGGAGCCGCGCTTCACTTTCGAGTCGATCATGCAGGAGGAGACCTCCAACATGCCGACCGCCACGAACGCCATCAGTCCGATGACTGGGTCGTCGGCCTCGATGACGATGATCGCCCGCGTGGCGACGTGCGCCTGGTAGGACTGCGAGTTCGTGGGCTCGACTGCGTCCTCGCCTTCCGAGTCGGCCTCGGAGTAGTAGGTGCCCTCTTGGACGAACGCCCGGACGATCGTGCCGGCTACCGGGCTGTGCCAGCGGTGGTAGTTCGTCGCGCTCAGAAACGCCTGATAGACGGTGCCGCCGATGAACTCATCGACCGAGTCGTCGTTGGCCAGCATGTCCTCGAGCGAATACGGCTGCGTTTTGATCCAGAAGGGGTCTTGCCGCTTCACGTCGGTGCTGATGGCGTAAGGCGTCGACTCGCAGGCGCTGACGATGACTTTGTTGTCATCCGGTGCGGCCACCGGACGCTCGCCGTCCTTGAAACGTCGGGTGAAGAAGTCGTTCCACGAGGAGAATCCCCAGTGCTCCTCCCGTGAGTCGTGCTTGTACTGGTCTATGCCGACCGTCCGCTGAGCCTCAGCGCATTTCCATCCCGACGGCGAATCGTTGAGCACGTAGAGCGAGTCGCCGCTGCTGAGGAACTCACACCAGGCGGTGAGGATCTTCTTGAGCATAGTGTTGATCCGGGGGTCGCGGAAGGCCGCGAACCCGGCCGGCGTACCCATCGCCCAATCCAATATCGCTCCGAGCGGAGTGGCCACCATCGCGCTCTTGCCGAACTCGGGCGCCATCGTCAGTACGTCGTTGATCAGGCGCATCAGCTGCTCAACGCTCTTCAAGTGCCGCTTGGAATACGGCTTGGTGCTCGGCACCTGAGCGATCATCTGGTTCATGTACAGGCGTACCACGGCGTCGCCGTCGATCAGCTCCTGGAACTCGGTGAGCACCGGATGGAGCATGACCTGCTCGCCTTTGGCCTCTACGTGCTCTCGGTGACCGTCGAGCCAGGACTCCAGATCGTCCTGATCCTTCGGCAGCCAGCCCGCCTGGCGCTGTACGTCCACCGCAACGGGGCCAGTCGTCATCGAACGGACCATACCCGCACGCCAACCTCGTCGCCCGCCCTCAGCATCTGCCACAAGCCATCCGGCCCCGAGGTGGGGGCGACGCGCAGAGCATTCGCAGCTACGCCACGGCCGCGCGGCCGCCTAGCCGACCTCTGCAGCCACCCCGGGATGAGTTGCCTGGGTCGTGGTTACGCGCGGCGCTCGACCCGCTCGAGACCGCACCCAGAGTGCCCGCAACCCCACAGTCGGTCCCCAAAGCATGAGCCGCGGCCCCGGCTCGACCCGCAGGCCTCGTACCCGAGCACGCGACGTTGGTGAGCGCGCTGGGCCTCCTCCTCCCCGGTAGGCAGAAGCGGGGCAGGGGGAAGGGAGAACCGGGGAGCCTCTATAGAACCGGGGAGCCTCTATGTCAGACACGCGCGTAGGAGCCTCCCAAAACTCGCGAAACCACACCGCTCGATCGCAATCCGATCGCACCCACCGACTCGCATCGCCCGAACACTCCGCAACCATCGAACGACACGAATACATGCCCGCTGGTCTCGAAAACCGTTTCGGGGGGTTCTCCTCCGACGAGGGTTCGAATCCCTCCCCCTCCGCTCTGCCGGGCGCCCGGAGGCGCGAGGCGCTTGTTCTGCGGTCCGGTCCCTTAACGGCCGGCTTCGGCCTCGATCGACGCGTGGTCGCTCATGAACCCGATGACGGTGCGCCCCGTGAGGTCGTTGATCATCTGGGTCCCCTTGACGCGCGTGGCGCCTGCAGCCCCGTGGCGCGTCTGCAGGACGCATGCGCCCGTCCCGTCCCGTCCCGTTCGCCGTGACGCGGTGAGGGGCCGCTTTCTCTAGACTCGACCGCGATGGCACTCCTGCGCAGGAAGCGAGCGACGGCGGACGCTACGGACGGGGACGCCGGCCGCGGCGCTCGCGCCCGTGATGAAGACGGCGGCGGCCGCGGAGGGTCGGTAGGCCGCGGAGCCGCCGCGGGCGTCTACGGGCTGCTCGGCGTGCTCGCCGTCATCGTCGACGTGATCACCGGCGTCGTCGCCCTTTTGATCCTCCTGGGGATCCTCTTCGTGATCCTCAAGGCCAACAACGGCAACACGATCGTCAAGGACATACACGATGCGGCGAAGTTCCTCGTCGGCCCCTTCGACGGGATCTTCAAGCCCAAGGACCGCAAGCTCGGCATCGCGATCAACTGGGGGATCGCGCTGATCGTCTACGTGATCGTCGGGCGCTTCATCGCCAGCCTGTTGCGCCGTCCGCGCGCCCGCGCGTCCTAGCGGGCGCCCGTCGCCTCGCTGCGGGCGCGGCCGGTACCCTGTCTCGGCTTCAAGAGGCTCGCACGGAGAGGTGCCGGAGCGGCTGAACGGGCGCGACTGGAAATCGCGTAACGGGGGTGACCTCGTTCGGGGGTTCGAATCCCCCTCTCTCCGCTGTAGGAGCATCCGTGGCCTGTTCCCATCGGTCGGCAAGCGGATGTGGTCCTGGGAAAACCCGTACGGCGACGGCGGTGCAGCCGTGCGAGCCCGGCGCGGCGTCATGTCGTTCGCGCGTGACCTGCCAGCCGAAGCACGGCGCCAAGCGACGCCTGGGGCCCCGGCCAATGCTCCTCGACCAGTCCGGGACCGCCGCCTCGGAGGATCGCGCGAAGCACCAACGCGACGAGGACGGCGTCATCGAGCTGTCCGGCTACCGGAATGAAGTCGGGTACGAGGTCGAAGGGCAGAGCGAGGTAGCCGATGAGCGCGCCGAGCAGGAGCTTGTGACGGCGCGTGACGCGGTCGTCGCCCATGAGCCGACGAAAGAGCACGATGCAGTCGGGGATGAACCCGGCAAGCGCGCGCGCAGCCTCGCGCCTTCCGAGCAGCAGCAGCGCGACCACGAACAGCCCGTAGGCCGTAAGGACCGCCGCACCTCCGAGCAAGAGCCACCGCGTCGAGCTCATGGGCGGAATACCGCTCGGCCCTCGGTCATGGCTCGAACCATGCCGGAGAAGGCTAACGTTCGCATCAATATCCGTTAGATTGTCCGTATGAGCGACGAGCAGTGTGACCTTCTCTGCCTTGACCTAGCGCGTGCCGAAGCGCTGCGGCGCGCGCGTCTGGCCCTTGGGGAGGCCGAGTCCCTGACCGTGGGCGCGCGCGCCCTGGCCGATCCGACGAGGTTGATGCTGGCGGCGGCGTTGCGGGACGGCGGCGAGCTGTGCGTCTGCGATCTCGCCTGGATCGCCGAGCGCGCGCACAACCTCGTCTCGCACCACCTTCGTAGCTTGCGCTCGGCCGGGCTCGTGACCTCGCGCCGTGACGGCAAGATGGTGATGTATGCGTTGACGGACCAGGGCGAGCATCTCTTGGCCAGCCTCCTCGACGCGCGAGCCCGGCTCACCGCATGAGCGCCTCCGCGGCCGAGCAGCGCCGGGCGCTCCTCCAGCTTCAGGCCCCGCCGCCCCGCGACCGCCTCGTTCCTCGCACCAAGCAGCTCTCGTGGCTCAGCCTCGGATGGATGACGATCGAGGGTGCTCTGGCCATCACCGCTGCCCTCGTCTCTGGCTCCGTGGCGCTTCTCGGCTTTGGCCTCGACTCGGCCATCGAGGGGCTCGCCAGCGTCATCGTCATCTGGCGCTTCACTGGGGATCGCTCGCTGTCCGAGGCGGCCGAGCGGCGGGCGCAGCGCCTCGTGGCGGTCAGCTTCTTCCTCCTCGCCCCCTACGTCTGCTTCGACGCCGTTCGTTCCTTGATCGCCGGGTCGCAGGCCGGTGCGAGCTGGCTGGGGATCGGTCTCTCGATCGCCAGCGTGATCCTGATGCCGCTTCTGGGACGAGCGAAGACGCGCCTGGGCGCGCAGCTCGGCTCGGCGGCCACCGCGGGGGAGGGCACGCAGAATCTGCTGTGCGCCTACCTGGCCGCCGGCGTGTTGGTGGGCCTGGGCGCCAATGCGCTATTCGGGCTGTGGTGGCTCGATCCCGTCGTGGCGCTCGGCATCGCGGGGGTCGCGGTCAAGGAAGGACGCGAGACCTGGCGCGGCGAGGGATGCTGCGTCGCCTCTCCGCTGGCTGGGGGAGATCGCTGCGTGGAGGGGTGCTGCTGATGCCCCACGATCACGGTCATGGTCACGGCGCGGGCGCTCACGCGCACGGTGTGAGCGCCGACGCCGACGCGCGCAAGCTCACGATCACGCTCGCGCTGATTCTCGGCTTCATGGCCGTCGAGGTGACGGTCGGGATCATCGCCCACTCGCTGGCGCTCCTCTCCGACGCCGCGCACATGCTCACCGACGCGGCGGCGATCGGACTCTCGCTCGTGGCGGCGCGGCTTGCCGTCCGGCCGGCGAAGGGTGCGTTGACCTACGGCTTCAAGCGCGTGGAGATCCTCTCGGCGCAGGCCAACGGCGTGACGCTGCTCGTGCTGGCGTGCTTCATCGCCTACGAGGCGGTCCACCGGCTCATCGATCCCCCGCACGTCCGCGCCGGGCTCATCCTGCTCATCGCCCTAGTCGGGGTGGTGGTCAACCTGATCGCGACGTGGACGCTCGCCCGGGCCAACCGCCAGAGCCTGAACGTCGAGGGCTCCTTTCAGCACATCCTCACCGACCTCTACGCCTTCATCGGCACCGTCATAGCGGCCGGCGTCATCCTGCTCACCGGCTTTGAGCGCGCCGATCCGATCGCCTCGCTGCTCGTGGCCGGCCTGATGCTCCGCTCGGCCTACGGGTTGCTCAAGGCCTCCGGCCGCGTCTTTCTCGAGGCGGCGCCGCGAGGGCTCGACCCGGAGGCCATCGGCACCGATCTCGTCGCTCAGCCCGGCGTCATCGAGGTGCACGACCTACATGTCTGGGAGGTGAGCTCCGGCTTTCCGTCGCTGTCCGCGCATGTGCTGGTGCGCGAGGAGACCAATTGCCACGCGGCCCGGCGGGGGCTCGAAGCGATGCTGCATGACCGCTTCGAGATCGTGCACACGACGCTGCAGGTCGACCACCGGGCCGATGAGCTCATCGCGATCGAGGCGCCGCCCGGTCGGAGCTGGCCGCCTGCGCAGCGCGAGCGTGGTCGGTCAGCGGAAGAGAAGTGAGTACGGCCGCCCTTCAGCGAGAGAGCATGCGTCCGACCGCGCCCATGAGCTCGTCGACCTGCTCGGCCGGTTCGGTGGGGCCGCCTCCGCCGGGCTTGAGGCAGTGGCGGGCGTGTCCGTCGAGCAGACCGAGGGCGATCTTGTCGAGGGCGGCCTGGATCGCGTTGACCTGGGTCATGACCTCGATGCAGTAGCGCTCCTCTTCGACCATCCTCTCGATGCCGCGGACCTGGCCCTCGACGCGGCGGAGCCGCGTGAGCAGTTGGTCCTTGCTGGCGGTGTAGCCGCGGCTCGGGGGCGGGGTGGATGAAGCCATGCGCTCAGCTTGACATACCGGGAAGGGGTATGCAACGCTGGTCGGCGTGATACCCCCTCTGGGTAAATCAGAGAGCGCGGCATGAGCGGCGCGCTGACGGTCCTCGGCCACGGCCTCAAGGACGCCTTCCTCATGGCCTACGAGGTCTGGTGGGCGCTCGTGCTCGGCTTCGCGCTTTCGGCGATCGTGCAGGCGTGGGTGCCTCGTGAGCGCATCGAGGCCAGCCTCGGGCGCAGCGGCTTCGGCTCGGTCGCCCGGGCGACGGGGTTGGGGGCGGCCTCATCCTCGTGCTCCTACGCGGCTATCGCGATCGCCAAGTCGCTGTTCCAGAAGGGCGCCTCGGCCGCTTCGGCGCTAGCCTTCCAGTTCGCCTCGACGAACCTGGTGGTCGAGCTCGGCGTCGTGATCTGGCTCCTGATCGGCTGGCAGTTCGCGCTCGCCGAGTTCGTCGGCGGCCTCGTGCTCGTCACGCTGATGACGGTCCTGCTGCGCGTCTTCGTCTCCCGCCGGCTCGAGGAGCAGGCGCGCGAGCACGCCCAGGACGCGGACACCGGGCATCAGCATCACTCGGCGGGCGAGCGCATGAGCTGGCGCCGGCGCCTGAGCTCGCCAGAGGCGTGGTCCGACGTGGCGCACAACTTCCGCAACGACTGGGGAATGCTCTGGAAGGAGATCACCCTGGGGTTCTTCCTGGCCGGCTTCATCGCTCAGCTCGGCAACGACTTCTTCAACGGGCTCTTCATCAAGGACGCGCCCGCCGGCATCCGGACGATCGAGAACGTGATCGTCGGCCCGATCATCGCGGTGCTGAGCTTCGTGTGTTCGGTCGGCAACGTCCCGCTGGCCGCGGTTCTGTGGTCGGGCGGGATCACCTTCGGTGGCGTGCTCGCCTTCATCTTCGCCGATCTGATCGTCCTGCCGATCATCGCGATTTACCGCAAGTACTACGGCACGAAGTTCGCCCTGCGCATCACCGCGCTGATGTTCGTGACGATGGTGCTCGCCGCCCTGGTGGTCGACGGCCTGTTCTCCGTGATCGACATCGTGCCGCACAGCCGGCCGACCCGCGCGGACATCTTCGGCTCGGTCCAGGTCGACTACAAGCTGTTCCTCAACGTCCTCGGCGCGGTGATCTTCGCCGCGCTCTTCTACCTCACGTTCCGTCGCGGGGTGAGCGATCCGGTCTGCGGGATGAAGGTCGACCGCAAGAAGGCCTACGTCTCCGAGCGCGACGGGCAGAGCGTCTACTTCTGCACCGAGCACTGCCAGCAGTCCTTCGCCGCCGAGCCCACCGCATACGCCGGCGCCACGGAGCGACCGCGAGAGCTGCAGGCCTGCTCATAGCCGGCCGGTCGATGGGCGAGGTCGATGCGCAGGCTCCACGGCAGGCTCGTCGGACCGCCGAACAGCTCTTGGTTGAAGTAGTTGCCGAGCCTCCCGATGGCTTGGGCGACCGGCAGGCCGGG
>JAABUM010006622.1_pt1 | contig 11225 bp, 14 predicted proteins | sample 5559161 | NCBI WGS metagenome assembly JAABUM01 (sample SAMN10711868, study PRJNA513369) | rock metagenome | isolation source: Antarctica rocks | place: Antarctica: Victoria Land, Siegfried Peak nord | reverse complement strand
TCAGCCCCGCTGCTACTTTGCTCCAGCGGGGCTAACGCACCCTTCCAATCCATAACCGATGCCGGTGCCCTTGTCACCTCGCGTTAGACCACTACCGCCTATAGAGACGTTGGTCATTTCCCGTTTAGCCTGGCATTCCTTCTTGAAGGCAAAGACAACAGCGAAAGCCTCTGGCTTCTTGTCCAGAATGTCTCCAGCCAACCGGTGGCACAGTTCCACATCAGATTCAGCCACGACAATACCATTCTCTTCCAGTTCAAAGCGTAGTTGAAACGGTAAGTCCAAAACGTGGCTACTAAAATGTTCAAAGTCCGCAACTCCACCGTCTTGGCTTAGAAGTGCCTCGACTTCTTTAAGACTTCTGTTGATCGCCTGACAACGTTCTTCATGTATGCGATTTGCCTGCTGTTCCCACTCCTCATATCGGCCTTCTTCCATTGCAGATACCATCCGCTTGGCTGCAAAATGAATTCGTTTCTGAATGGGAGAAATATCTGGAAATAAATCTTCAGAGAGTGTTTCTTTCATCGGTTCAACCCCTTTTTTATCATGTCAGCGATGTCGCTATAGCTGAGCTGAGTCCCGTTTCTTCGCCATTTGTTTCAATGCTGGCCCCGTTTGAGGCATCGGGCCATGAGCCGCCGCGCCACTTTGCGCGTCTTGGCGCTCAATACAAAGCGCCGCACGCCGTCTTTTCGCGCTTCGACTTGCCGTTTTGGATGTAGCGTTTGACAGTGCGAACCGAGTAGCCGTGCGCCGCCGCAAAGTCCGCAACTGAAAGCCGCTGCCCAAGCGCAACGCTTGGGTGCGGTTCATCTTGGAGCGCGCTGTGTGGGTTCATCGAAGGAAAAGCGCGAGACAAAAGCCCGCCGTTTGCATCGGCACGATCTCGCCTTGGTCTGCGGTCACAAAGGGCACACTCAGCCGCCGTGCGAGTGCCAAACGGAAGGCGTCTCCCAAAGCCAAAGTTAGGTACCACCTTTGGCCACGCCGGATCGCGTGGCATCGCGCGCCGCTCGGCAATCACAAGCGCCACATCCTCGAAAAACGCCTCGTCGTTGTCACTTCGTTCCTGCACTCCCGCCGCGAGGAGTTGGGCCAGAGCGCCCGCCGCTTTTTGGGAGTTGCCCGCTATCGAGGGCGCGCCGAAGTTGTAGCGCACTTCGAGCAAGTTAACGCTGTAGTCGTAGACCATCGAGGTCACATCACCCAAGATGCCAGCCACAAGCGGCCCGCCCGGTTCGTTCTTCAGATAGGCCAGCATCGCCGACGAATCCAAAACCCACGTGCCGCCAACGGGTGTGTTCATCACTGCCAGGAGCCTCACGCAGGTTGCCCTTCGTTTCTGGCGTCGCTGGACGCTAAGGCGTCGGTTTGCCCTTCGGCGTGGCGCATTGCCAAGAACTCGTCAACGCTTGGGCCGTGTCCCGCGAACATCCCCAAACCCGCCGCCGCCGCTTCCCGCCGCTTTTGTGCCACTTGGGTGGCTACGCTCAAGGCGTCCGCCGGAGGGGAACCCTTCGGTTCAGGTGTCGATTCAATAGCTGCCCGGGCAGCTTTGAGCAAAAACGCCGTGGTATCGGTGCCGCGCAACCTCTCCGCGCGCTCGATCTGCGCGCTCAGTTCATTTGGAATTTCGAGTGTCATTGTGTTTGGTCTCCTTTACGGACGTTTCTCGCGGTTTTGTTAGGGCTATTCAGTTTCCATGTTGCTGGAGCCGCCATCAATCTCCATCTCCATTTTCACCTTGAGTGTTCGCTTCATCGTGCTCGAATAGGCAATGGAGAAACGCTTCTAAATCGCTTCGGCGCAACTTCCAACTGCGTCCGATGCGCCGCGCATGAAGTCGCTTGTCGCTGATCGCCGCGCGCAAGCGCGCCCGCGAAAGCCCACAAAGTGCCGCCGCTTCATCCAGCGAGAGTAGCAATTTGTCAGAAGTCGAGACAAAGGGCGCGTCACCTCTTGTCCTGGCTTGGGGAAGTAGAAGCGACGAGAGTGCCGCCCGCAAGAGATTCTCTGGATCACCATTTCGGCTTTGCAGCGCCCCTCTTGGTGCTTGGACAGCTGTAGCAAGTGCGCGACTTGTCTTGTCTTGCCCTACCTCACCTTGGGTGTCCTTACCCAAAGGCGCATCCAGTTCGTTTTTAAGGCGCTCGATGTCGTCGGCGTCGAAGTCGAGCTTCTGGCCCGTTAGGCCCCGAACATAGCGTGCGTTGAGCCGACCAGCCGACACGTATCGAGCGACGGTTTTTTCACTCACGCCCAGCGTTTGAGCGGCTGTTTTTCTATCCATTGGAAAAGGTAGACAAGGTAGGTTGAAAGTTAGACACTCAAGCCTTGCCCATCTTGTCCAGTGTTACTTCCAAAGGGTGCTGGGTCAATAGGACTGAAGCCTTTCAACACGCACGTGCTTCCCTCCGCTTTCCTCCATCCATCACGCCCGAAAAAGCCAACGCACGCCCTGCGCTTGGGGTGTCTCACATCCAATCATTTAATGACACGAGGTCGAAGCATCGAAGGGGTTGCACAAAATCACTATTATGTGCAGCAAGACGCCTAAAGCTGTCCTCTCGACTTCAAAGTGTTATTGATCTCCACTTGAAAAGAGCGTTGGAATCAAGATTTCAAGTCGGAGCGCGAATCTACGTTTCGAGTCGAGCTTGGGAAATCCCTTTGAGTAAGCATTCTCGTAGAAATTTCCCTCAACCAATCGAGGCGCCCCCGGCGCGTCACCCTGAAAAACAGGAGCGGAACAGGCGCGCTTTCACCTCTTGAATTTCTAAAGCTTCAACAACCCATAATTGGAATTGTGTCGGGTTGGAATACTTTCAAACCTGACTTTAAGCGCCAAACCTACGTGGCACGGCGCCTAAAATTGGGGCGAAAGATGTCCGCAATTGATGCGTTAACGGATGAACAGTGCGCTAACCGGATTGGCATCGTGAAGCGGTTCGATTTCCGTGCGGTCTTTGGTCACGAACTCCGCGCCCAGTCGCCGCGAAAGAGCAACACCAAAGGCATCCCCTAAAGCCAGATTGCCGCGCACACCTTGAAGTTTGGGCGTGGTTCTCACGCGCGCTATCAAGTCGGCGATGTCGCGCCAGAAGAGGCCATCCATATCGTTTCGCTCACGCACACCCAACGAAACGAGCCGCTTTATCTCCGCTTCGGCTTGGGCTGTATTGGTCTTGCTTTGCACATCGTAAAAGAGTTCGGCGAGGTTGACCGCGTGCGCGTAGACCTCGCCTTCGGCTTCTTCATCGGCCTGAATCAGAACCGCTTCCACAGCACCGGCTTCCGGCTCATCGGCCAGAAATGCGATCATCGCCGACGAATCCAAAACCCACGTCACGAGTCCGAACCCTTTTCCAGTTCGTCAGCGGCTTCAGCGTGGCGCTGCGCGAGAAACTCATCCGAGTTCAAGATGCCGCGCATCGAACCGCGTGCGGCTTTGATCGCTTCGCTCCGCGTGCCTTTGGGAAGAACGGATGGCGAAACAAAGGCTTCCACAGCTTGAGAGGCGACGGTCAGAGCACCGCGTCGCGCGGCTTCATCGTGCTGAAGCCGCGCTTCGGTTTCGGGTGAAAGAGTGAGTTGAAATGTCATTGCGTTGTCTCCTGTAAGTGTTGCGCTTCGGGCGCTTCATCGTGGCGCCCGCGCTGTGCCTGGTCACATGAGGCATCTGTGAGATTCCGCAGATGCGCTTACACGCGGGGCGAACCATCTTGTAACCGGTTGATGGTTCGATTTCCCCAAAGTGGCTCTTCAACCCGACTGTCAAGATGAAGTAGAGGCTCACTGCGCGCCAACATCTAAAGGCGTTTTGGCCTCTTCTCAAAGTAGATTCCGAGAAACTCGTATTTACGGAATGTTCGACTGTCCACTTCAACTTGATGGACATGAAGGGCAGGGCACGTTCAGTTGGTTTTCGTGCCTATCGAAGAGAGGCGGTTACTGGGCAGGCGCTGTGTTTGGAGGTGCTATGGACGGAGACGGCGCGGCAGGTATACCTGCCTGAGTTCGCACACGAGCGAGGACATCTGCGCCGTGGGTGCGCGGACTCATCTGCTTGTCGATCCAACGCACTTGGCCTAACTTGTCGATGAACACGCTCATGCGAGCTGCCATCTGTTCTTTTGTATGAACTGCGCCAAACAGGAGGCATAGCCTGCGGTCGGGATCAGGCAAAAGTGGAAAGGGCAAGCGCAGATACTTGCGAAAGGCGCGTTGTCCCTTCGGCCCTCCGGCGGCATCCGTGGACACGGCCCACACCTCGACACCCGCCTTTTGAAGTTGTGGATAAGCGTCGCGCAGCGAGGTCAACTGGCTGGTGCAGTTGCCGGTGAAGCAGCGCGGAAAAAATGTGATGAGCAACGACTTCTTCCCGCGCAAGTCGCTCAGACGACGTAGAGTGCCGTTCGCGTCGCGTACTTCTAAACGAGGCGCAGCCTGCCCTTCACTCACAGGTGGTGAGGAGGCCAACCCAGATGTCGAAGAAGGCGTTTGGCCACTTGGGGAAGCACCAAAAGCGGGAAGTCCAAGCGTAAGACCCAACAACAGGAAAGAAGTTCGCATCGAAGCAAGTGTCGCCCAAACAAGGTGGTGTGACACGACGGGATCAAGCACAGCAGGTGGTTCATACCATCGTAGAGGAACTGCCACTGTTGTGATGCCGATGAGAGGAGACGCATCATCGTAGAAGTAGCTGGTCTGTGAAGTGGTGGTTCCCGCCGTGTGCTTGGAGCAGCTCAAGAGCAATGTAGCAAACACTCGGCGAAACCATTCAATGGTGATGATAACTGGTTGGACACTTTTCACATATCTGTTATGTAGGTCCTTCGTCTTCGTGTAGATGCCGGTCGATACCGGGTCGTAATTGCATACTATGGAAAAAAATGCGAAAAAGAGATGTTACCAACGGAGTGATTAACCAGCCTACCATCATGCCTAAATAACCACCAGGATGGCTCAAGCTTACAAGAATACTGCCACGAAGAAATGATCTACCTATGATGAGAAAAAGAAAGAGAATCACACCTGCACAAACACATGTGAGAAATGAACGCTGAAAGGGGCTATGCACCGCTGAGACACTACGTAAACGAGATGACTCGAGGCGGCTTTGCATATAACTAGCAACCAGAATGAGCAAAATAATCCAGAGAAAGTAGCCGATGGGATCGAATCGTTGCAAAGATACTATGCAACCCAGCAGCAAAAAACATAAGATCACAGAACAATAGCCGAATGGTATATCCCAGATGGAGAGTAGACGCCGAACTCCCCAGTACATAGTAAAGGACACTATGGATGATAGGACAAATCCGGTGAAAAGCGTGTCTATTTCGTGATTTCTCATAATGGTGGATGTTGTGCAGAGAACTTCAAAATAGTATGGCCACTATAAGGTGAATCTAGATATGGCCTGTAATAGAAAAGATATGCGCCAGATATTTTTATAAAAAACGGTCTTCCTGCTACAAGCAGTAGCCACGGAGGAAGAGCGCTATAGCGCAGATTTGGGATAGAAAGATTGTGGTTATTCGACGTGGCTTCCACAGTTTGTACGACATATAACGACATCTTATATGGTCTCGCAAATAGCATTTCTTTTGTGTCTTCTGGCACAAGAAGCTTGTTGAGCTTGAAGGTGAGAATCGCGCTGTCAACGATCCAAGATAGGAACAGGGATGGCGAATTTCTAGCCGCCCTGACGCCTACATTCACAGAGGAAACGGCGACCAACGAGCACCATGCGTGTCATGTATGTTTCGATTGAGTAAGCAGGTATGACACGCGAAATGTGTTATGTTTCCTCACATAACGAGAAAGTCCGATGTAAGGGCGAAATTTATCACTAGATTGATAATAAAAGCAGCCTCCCCCAAGTTGCGAGACAATAAATATTCCACCCAAATTGATCACCTTTCTTCACTAAGCAGCATAGGACTACTGGTTTAACCGTGGAGTAACTGAGGATATGTTTCACTCGCGGTTATGGCCACTAAAGTTCATCACATTCACCTGAGCGCTGAGGAACGCGTCGCGCTTGAACAGATCATCGCCTCGAACCACAGAAGCGCCAGAGAGAAGAAGCGCGCTCGCATGTTGCTGTTTGCGACAGCAACACCTCCTTTGAAGAAGGCAGTTCTCGCAGCGATGTCCAAGTCGCGCAGGAGCTTAAACGCAGTCCGAACACGGTGTATCAACTACGGCGGCGCGCGCCCGAAAAGAACCTGTGTGGTGGTGCGCGCGGTGCAGAAGAACCGGGTGTCACGCAAGTTGGATGGCGCCAAAGAAGCGCGTGTGGCACTTCACCACCCAGGATGCCCGAATCAAACTCCATCCTCTCTATCCTCAACTACTCCCTGGTTAGACCACTACCAACCTGGAGCCCATGTCTCAAGGAGGCGCTTGACTTCAGTTATCCTGCTGGTGATGTCGTTGTAATTTGCATCATTATCGTAAGGGGGGTTTTTCGTCCACCACTTTGGATACTTGAGACGTAGTTGGTGTTCCAAAAAGTCCAATTCTGCTTGATACCCCTCGCGCTCCTTGTCCATGGGCCACATAAAAGTAGATTGGCCCCTATGACACTTCTCATGAACTCGAATACCTTCTCGTACAGTTGGTCCAAAACCAGCCCATCCGGGTCCGAGCCAAGTCTCTCCAAAAGGATCGGTATATCCTGGGGTTCCTCTATCTGAGGAAAAAGGATCCCAGTGCTCATGAGGACCAAAATTCCAATTTGGGTTATACCACTGTGGCGGCAGCCCGTTAGAATCATCAGGATAAGTTGTTATAGTAGGTGGACGATGTCCACGTGCACCAAGATCTGGTCTACCTTTCGGACCATCCCACCAGAAGTCTCCACCATCTTTTCTACCATTTTTGAGTCCGTAAGAATCCACGCAATTCAACGGGTTATTGTCAACCATCGCGTAGAGATTGACCCCGCCACTCTCTTGGAGTGGATCACGATTAATCCAGCGTCCGAGTCCTGATGAATAGAACCTGAATCCATAGGAGTAGTAGCCAGCGAGTTGTTCCTTGCCGGAGTAGCGATAGGGATTCTCCTGCGCCTTGGCGCCCGAAGAAGCGATGATGTTCCCCCAAGCATCGTAAGTATAGGAGCCGACGACAGCCCCGGTTGAATCTGTCAACGACGTGACGTTGCCTCCTCCATCGAAGCCGTAGAAGACCGTCCCCGTCGCAGTCGAGCGCGCCGCAAGTCCGCCCGAATACGAGGCAATGACGTTGTTCTGGCTGTCGCGCTCTTGGAGGACATCCATGCCCAGGTAAACGCGCCTCTTTTCCGAGTTCTGCACCCACTGTCCGTTCTGCCAGAGCCACGAGCGCGAGATGCGCAAGCGACTCGCACCGTCGTAAACGAACTGCCACTTAGATGAACCGGGCGTCTCGATGCCGATGAGCCGCGAGGCATCATCGTAGCTATACCTCGTCTCGCCCGTCGTTGTGCCCGTCACATCTTTGGACGAGATGAGAGCCATGTTACCATCACCATCATAGCTACAGCTGCTCGAACCCGTGCCAACAGCGGTGCCTGAAGTGGTCGAGAAGGAGTTGGTCGAAGTGAGCTGGTTGAGGTTGTTGTAGGTCGAGGTGATCTGCGTCTTGGCCACCGCATCCGAGAAGCTCGTGCGGTTGCCCATCGCGTCGAAGCTATAGCTCTTCGAAAGCGCAGGAGTCGAGGCGCCGCTTTGTGAGGCACCTTCGCCCTGAAGCATCGAGGTGGGGTTGTAGCCGTAGGAGATGGTTTGCGCCGCTTCGCTTCCATAGGCGCGGGTTTGTGAAGTGCGGTTGTCGCGGAAGCCGTTCTGGACATTCGCGCCGTCATAGCCGTAGCTAAAGCCCGCGATGTTGGCACCAGAAGCGGTGTTCACGTCTTGCACACCTGTCAAGTGATGAAGAGAGTCATAGCTTCGGATGAGGGTGTCTTTGCCAAAACCCTCACTCTCGTTCACCGGGCAATCGCCTATCGAGGTATTCCAAACACACTACGTAACTCACGATGGATCGGTGGATTTCAAACTATGTAATAATTCTCTAGCTTCCTCTCTTTCTTCAAAGCTTATTCTCCATGGATCCTCTGATTTTACAGCCATTTGCAGTAGATCAATGGCTCTATTCAATGATCTGCGTTGATCAGATGACATCAAAAACTTTGCGAGGGCTAAAGCAGCGCTTCCATCACCTAAGGATATTGCTTTTTTCCACCAGTACAATGCCTGTCGCCGCCGTCCAATCTCAGCATAAGTGAGAGCTATATTAAGGCATTTGTAGCTTTTTCTGTCTGACCTCCATGCTTTCTTGAACCAGTAAAGGGCTTTCTCTTTATTCTTCTCCACACCAGAACCAGAATCATAAGCGAGGCCTACGGCATTTTGAGCGCCATCATCCCCTAAAGAAGCACCTTTCATGAATAAATCAAAAGCCTCTACATAATTCCCTTTTTCCTCTAACTCAAGCGCTTTGAAATATAGATCATTAATAAATTTGCTTTTTTCCATTTTGTGCTTCAATAAAACATATCCACATCATCCCTAACCAATTGTGATTGGTCAGGGATGGTGTGGTTTCTTACTATGATGCTACGAGCTTACTTCCACCAGCAACTAAGGCAGGAATGGTTACTTCGGGGGCAAATATAAGTCCTCCTACAATTACTCCACCAACAACAATTCCTCCGATTATTTCTCCAGGAGAAAAAGGGCAACCCTGAAAGCTGGAGTTTTGCTCCCCAGATGCGTTGGGATCAGGAAGCCCAGGAGGCCTTGCTATTGTTTTGCCTTTGCCATCTGGAGTAGGAACCCATATACGTTTGGGGTCACCTATTTCTCTATACCCTTTATAGGGTGTAGGAGTTCCGGTAGTTTTGCCGGCTCTACCTCTTTCACCTTTCCCTCCTCTACCTGCTAACCCATAATCGTCTATGGAATTTTCTGGATCACTATCAACGAAGCCATATAGATTGTTTCCTCCTTCTTCCCTTGAAGGATCACGGTTAATCCACCTCCCTAAGTTGGGCGAGTAAAATCTGTAACCGAAGGAATAGAACCCTGCAAGTTGTTCTTTGGACGAGAAGCGATAGGGATTCTCGTTGGCCTTGGCACCGGACGAAGCGAGCAGGTTTCCCCAGGCATCATAAGTGTAGGAGCCAACAACGGCACCCGCCGAGTCGGTGAGAGACGTGACGTTTCCGCTTCCGTCGTAGCCATAGAAGACGTTCCCAGAAGCCGTCGAGCGGGCGAGTAAACCACCAACGTTCCCCGTTCTTGTATACGAGGCGATGACGTTGTTGTTGCCGTCGCGCTCCTGAACCACGTCCATACCGAGGTAGACGCGACGTTTCTCGGAGTCTTGCACCCACTGGTCATTGATCCACTTCCACGAGCGCGAGATGCGAAGGCGGTCCATACCATCGTAGACGAACTGCCACTTGGACGAACCGGGTGTTGTGATCCCGGTGAGGCGCGAGGCATCATCATAGCTGTAGTTCGTCTGGCCCGTGGTTGTGCCCGTCGCATCCTTGTCGGTGATAAGGCTCATGTTGCCATCCCCGTCGTAGCCGAAGGATGAAGAACCCGTTGCCACCGCTTGGCCGGAGGATGTGTCGTAGTGACTTTGCCCCGTCAACTGGTTCAAGTTGTTGTAAGCCGAGGTGCTCTGCGTGTGCGCCACGGCATCGCTGAAGCCAGTGCGGTTGCCCATTGCGTCGAAGGAGTAGCTCTTGGAGAGCGCCGGAGTCGAAGCGCCGCCTTGAGCCGCACCCTCGCCTTGAAGCATCGAAGTCGGGTTGTAGCCATAGGAGATGGTCTGCGCGGCTTCGCTTGCGTAGGCGCGGGTCTGGCTGGTGCGGTTGTCGAGGAAGCCGTTCTGGACGCTTTGGCCGTCATAGTTGTAGCCAAAACCCGCGATGTTGGCACCTGCGGTTTCTTTATTGTCTACAGTTTGGGAACTACTTTCCCTTTCATTATCACAAAAGGAGACACAGAAAGATATATCAACAATGCGCTGAACTGGATAATTCCATTCATAGCTGATATATACAAAGAGTATATGGACAAGCTAATCAAAACGGTGACAATCTGTATAGAAAAATACGTTCTGATCTTGCCCTCTTCTTTGTAAGAACCCAAAGAAACACATCTTATCAATAAAGCAAATCTAATTGCCATTATCTCTATTATAAATACAAACCTTTCTCCATCACTGACCATGCTGTCAAATCCAGGTATTATGTCCTCAATGTAAGGAAAAAATGCAAGCAAAAAAACATACAAGGATGGTATAAACAATACTGTGTATATGCATTTTGCTATGAATCCGTTTAATCTAAATGAGTATATAGTATTAATCAGCAAGTATGGGGCAGTAATCGCAATCATTACAAGTATTCTTTCAGCCATATGATATATCCTAAAGTGGGACGAATTATATATTTAGAAAATCCAGTGATGCGACGCTTGCGTCGCACATTGTGCTTGATGACCTAAGCTGAAGTAAGCATACGTCGGTTCGTTTTTACCGAGTTATAGTATAACCAGTGTTGCGTGTTTAGAGCTTGAAGTGGGCGAAGCGGAGGAGGGTTTGCCCTATCCAATTCATGCACAAGGTGAGCGCGGCAGCGGTGTTAGGGCAGTCGAGCGCGTAGCGAATGCTTAAGGCGGCAGTCCATCTTCTTCATGTTCAACACACCTATATCAGGCGCTTAGGATCGTCTCGATGGGCATCCGCTCGTTCCAAAAGCCGCGCGAGCCAACCTTAAGGTTGGCTGAGTCGCCTTCGATGGTGCACGCGAAGTGCGTATCGTGAGAGTTGGCGCTGCAACAGCCCACCTGCATCACCCCGGATGAATCGAACTCGCCCACTAAATGCGAACCGTCGTAGAGGAAGTAGGTGCGAACACCCTGCACGTTTTCCTTTCACAGACCACTGTCTATGCTAACTGAGGTAATGTGTGATTCTACTTCTCCACAATTCGGCCAATGTGTCTTCGATGAAGATGTGATCTGCTGTCAGGGCAACTCGACCGTGATATGAGTAGTCGCCAGATGATAAATCTCCAACAACTACGCACATGATGCATCTACCTTCGTCGTTTCTTATCACCTCGATACACAAATCTATGAAAAGGTCGCAAATCAAGGACGAGCTTATAGTGGCACGGAGTGTCTTGTCAGACCACGAATCATAATAAGCTT
>JAABUM010006621.1_pt1 | contig 11230 bp, 9 predicted proteins | sample 5559161 | NCBI WGS metagenome assembly JAABUM01 (sample SAMN10711868, study PRJNA513369) | rock metagenome | isolation source: Antarctica rocks | place: Antarctica: Victoria Land, Siegfried Peak nord | reverse complement strand
GGCGTCGCGGACGACCCGCTCGACGCCGTAGCGGGTGTTGACGCTCTCCTCGTTGGCGACCTCGTGCGGGGTGTCCTTGCGCAGCGAGCCGCCGACCCCGGCGTACGGCCCCTCGGTGCCTTCGCGTACGACGACGAAGTCGATGTCGGGGTCGCCCGACAACGGCGACGTCACGCCCGGGTAGAGCTTGACCGGGCGCAGGTTGACGTGGTGGTCGAGCTCGAAGCGTAGCCGCAGCAGCAGGCCGCGCTCGAGCACGCCCGACGGCACGGAGGGGTCGCCGATCGCCCCGAGCAGGATGGCGTCGGCCTCACGTAGCTCGGCCAGAACCGAGCCGGGCAGCGTCTCGGCCGACGCGTGGTAGCGGCGGGCGCCGAGGTCGTACTCGACTGTGTCGACCTTCTCGTGCACGGCCGACAGGACCCGCAGCCCCTCGGCCACGACCTCGGTGCCAATGCCATCCCCGGGGATCACAGCCAGTCGCATGCGCCAGAGGCTACCGGGGCAGCACCCGGCGGTCCGCCCCGCTCCAGGGCCTACTCAGTGCACCTGCTGGGCGGCCGCTCGGTTGACGGCCGACACCACGGCCCGCAGCGAGGCGGTGACGATGTTGTGGTGCAGCCCGACGCCCCAGAGCACCCGGTCGTCGACGGCCACCTCGACGTAAGCCGCCGCGCCCGCGTCGGCTCCGCTGCTGACCGCGTGCTCGGTGTAGTCGAGCGCGTCGACGAAGGACGAGATCGGGCCGTTGCCGACCCCCTCCAGCACGTGCGGCTCGCCGTCGACCATCACCGTGTAGGTGCCCTCGTGGCTCACCAGCGCGTACGGCTCCTGCCGCGTGAGGTACTCCTGCTCGAAGATCGACCACAGCTCGTCGGCCGTCACCTCGCCGCCCGCGACGTCGGTGTGCCGCTGCACGACGGCGCTGAAGTCGATCTGCAGCCGCCGCGGCAGGTCCAACCCGTGCTCGGCCTTGAGCAGGTAGGCCACGCCGCCCTTACCTGACTGGCTGTTGACGCGGATGACGGCCTCGTAGCTCCGGCCGACGTCCTGGGGATCGATCGGCAGGTAGGGCACCTCCCAGCGCCGCTGACCGGTGTGCTCCATCGCCTCCAGGCCCTTCTTGATCGCATCCTGGTGCGAGCCGGAGAAGGCGGTGTAGACCAGCTCCCCGCCGTAAGGGTGGCGAGGGTGGACCGGCAGCTGGTTGCAGTACTCGACGGTGCGCCGGACCTCGTCGATGTCGGAGAAGTCGACCATCGGGTCGACGCCTTGGCTGAACAGGTTGAGCGCCAGGGTCACCAGGCAGACGTTGCCGGTACGTTCGCCGTTGCCGAACAGGCACCCCTCGATCCGGTCGGCACCGGCCAGCAGGCCCTGCTCCGCGGCGGCCACCGCCGTGCCGCGGTCGTTGTGCGGGTGCAGGCTGAGCACGACGCAGTCACGACGAGCCAGGTGCGTGCCGAACCACTCGATCTGGTCGGCGTAGATGTTGGGTGTGGCCATCTCGACCGTGGCCGGCAGGTTGAGCACCACCGGCCGCTCGGGTGTGGGCTGCCAGACGTCCATCACCGCCTCGCACACCTCGAGCGCGTAGTCGAGCTCGGTACCGGTGAACGATTCGGGGCTGTACTGCCAGCGCACGTCGGTGCCCGGCAGCAGCGACTCCGCGTACTTCTTGCACCATTCGGCACCGCGGACGGCGATGTCCTTCACGCCCTCACGGTCGAGGCCGAACACCACCCGCCGCTGCAGAGTGGAGGTGGAGTTGTAGAGGTGCACGAGGGCGGTGCCGCGAAAGCCCACGAGGGACTCGACGGTGCGCTCGATCAGCTCCTCGCGAGCCTGGGTCAGCACCTGGATGGTCACATCGGCGGGGACGACCTCGTCCTCGATCAGGCCGCGGACGAAGTCGTAGTCGGTCTGGCTCGCCGACGGGAAGCCGACCTCAATCTCTTTGTAGCCCAGCCGGACCAGCAGCTCGAACATGCGGCGCTTGCGGGCCGGGCTCATCGGGTCGATGAGCGCCTGGTTGCCGTCGCGCAGGTCGACGCTGCACCACTGCGGGGCGACGTTGATGGTGCGCTGCGGCCAGGTGCGGCCCGGCAGGTCGATCGGAGTGAACGCCGCGTAGCGGTCGATCGGCATCCCCGAGGGACGCTGCGGCGAGTTCTGGCTGTCGTTGTTGTGGATGACGGTCATGGTGCGGGTGCTCCTTGCTGCCTGTGGAGGCCATGGACGGCCCGACGTGGTGGCAGCCGGCGAACGTGCGCTAGCCCGCGGCGAGGGAGCCGGCCTGTCAGGCCTCGCCGCGGCAGCTAAGGAGCAGCAGGTTCGTCATCGGCACCGACGGTAGCAGGTGTCACCGCCGGAGGCAGCACGCCGGTCAGATCGAGGCGGGTTCCCCGATGGCGCGAACAACGGACGCGGCGAGGCCGGCCAGGTGGGCGAGCCGGACCACCTCGGAGGCGCGGAACTGCGGGCCTCCGGTACGCCCGAGCAGGATGACGATGTCGGGGCTGCCGACAGGCGCTGCCGCCAGCTCGGTCCCCCGCTCGAACCACGAGTAGGGCACCCACGGCTCGTCGGGCCCGAACCGCTGGCCCGAGGGTAGCGGCAACCAGGAGGCGTCGAGGTCGCGCTCGCTCGGAGCCGCGGCCGAAGCCGCGACAGTCACGGGGGTGCTGACCAGGGTGGGTGCATCTGCCGTGCCTGGAACGGTCTCGGTCTCCACGCGCAGGACGAGCGCCCACGAGGCGTGGAACGCGTCGGGTGCGAGTTCGGCCAGCCGGGTGAAGGCGTCCTCGGGTGCCGCCGCAAGCGCATCGACCACGTCGAGGTCGCGGGTGAGCTCGTGCGCGCGGTGGGCCGGGCGGACCGACTCGACCTCGACGCCGGGCACCGAGCGGGCTGCCGTCACCAGGCTGTCGGCCAGACCGTTCGCCGGCAGTGTCACGACGAGGTCGTCGACCGCACCAAACGGCCCGCGCTCCACGACGTCGAGCGACTCGATGTCTACGCCGGTACCGCCGAGCGCTGTTGCGACGGCACCGAGCGAGCCGGGGCGGTCGGGAAGCACCAGCCGCAGCAGGTAGGTCATGCTCACCTGCACATGATGCCGTGACGCAGGTTGCCGGGGTGTTACGCGGTGGGATCAGCCCGGTGTGCGGCACCGGTTCCTGCCCCGGCGGTGCCGTTGCCGGTGACGTCGACACCCGTCACGGCAGCCAGCTCCTGCAGCGCCTGGGCAGGATCCAAGACCTTGATGGTGGTCATGCCGAGCGCGCGGGCGGGCTTGAGGTTGACGCCGAGGTCGTCGAGGAAGACGCACTCGTCGGCCGGCGGGCTGCCGACCTTCGACAGTGCCCGCGCGTAGAACTCGGGCTCGGGCTTGCGGACCCCCTCGACGCTCGACTCCACGACGGCGTCGAACAGCGTCAGCAGCTCACCGAGCTCGCCCTCACGCGGCATCGGGACGTGGTTGTTGGTCAGCAGCGCCAGGTTCAGCCCGCTCGCCCGCAGGCGTCGGACCGCCTCGACCATCGCCGGCCGGACAGCGCCGCTCAGGGCCGCCAGCACCCGCCGGGCATCCAGGGTGACGCCGAGCGCCCATGCCTCGGCCTCGAAGGCAGGGATAAAGCCGTCGGGGTCGAGCTCGCCCCGCTCGAGCCGTGCCCAGGCATTGCTGTCGGGGTTGGTCGTGTTGACCCGCCGGATGATGCCCTCGGGCAGGCCCGCCTCGCGCTCGTAGGCGTCGAACGCGTGGAGCGGGCTGTCGACGATCACGCCGCCGAGGTCGAAGAGCACTGTCGAGACGGCCACGCGACGAACCTAGTCGTCTTCTACCGCCAGTCCGCTCAGGGGTCGGTGAGGGCTGCCAGCTGCCCCGAGCGGGCCAAGCGACCGTAGGCGTGCGCGCTGAGCCGCGGCATGCGCGCCAGGCCATGGGCGCGGTCGATACCGACGAGCCCGAAGCGGGGCCGGTAGCCCTCGGCCCACTCGAAGTTGTCGAAGCTCGACCAGTAGTGGTAGCCGCGGACATCGACGCCCTCGTCCATCGCCTGCTTGACCGCCCCGAGGTGGCTGGCGAGGTAGGCGACACGCTCGGTGTCGTCGTCCGTCGCGATCCCGTTCTCGGTGACGACGATCGGCAAGCCGGACCGGGCCGCCTTGTGCAGGGTCTGCCGGAAGCCGTCGGGGTGCAGCTCCCAGCCCATCGCGGTCAGCGGGACGCCCGCCGGGGGGCGCGCGAAGAGCCCAGGCAGGGCCGGGTCGACGCGCATCCGGGTGTAGTACTGCACTCCGACGAAGTCGCCGCGCAGCCCGTCGAGGTAGGCGCCCGCCATCATCCGCTCGAGCTCCTCGTACGCCGCCACGCAGGACGGGTCGTCGGGGCGCGCGGGTTCGAGGGCCGGCAGCTGCAAGCTGATCCCGGCCTGCGCCTGGCCCGGGCCTGCCGCGATGACGTCGAGCGCCCGCTCGTGGGCGAGCCGCAGCGTGCAGGTGACCCGTCGCCACGACAGCGGGTTCTGCCGCCCGGGCGGGTGGTAGCCGGCGAGGTAGCCGAACAGCGCCACGATCTGCGGCTCGTTGATGGTGCAGAACCAGGGGACGAGGTCGCCGAGGGCGTCGACGACCCGGCTGCAGAAGTCGCCGAAGCGGTCGACCGCGTCGGGAGCGAGCCAGGCACCGCGCGCGTCGAACCAGCGCGGCACGGTGAAGTGCATCAGGGTCACGAAGGGCGTCAGGCCGTGGGTGTGCAGCGAGGTGAGCACCCGCCGGTAGTGGTCGAGCGCGGCCGGCGACCACTGTCCGGGCTCGGGCTCGACCCTCGACCACTCGATGGAGAAGCGGTGGGCGTTGTGCCCGAGCGAGGCAAGCAGCGCGAAGTCGGCGTCGTAGCGGTGGTAGTGGTCGATGGCGTCGCCGCTGGGCTCGGTGGCCGTCGAGCCCGGCAGGTGCTCCCACGCCCACCAGTCGTTGGCGACGTTGCCGCCCTCCACCTGGTGCGCCGCGGTGGACGAGCCCCAGAGGAAGCCGGCGGGGAAGTCGCGCTCGCTCACCGGTGCACCCTGGTCATCGCTCAGCCTGGTCGTCGACGCGGTTGGCGCCGTCGCCCGGACTGACGGCGAAGATGTCGGGTGCGCTCCAGTCGCGCTGCCGGTAGGCCGCGGTCACGGCCGCGCGCACGGCGTCGACCGCCTCGTCGGGGACAAGGGCGATGGCCGACCCGCCGAAGCCGCCGCCGGTCATCCGCGCCCCGAGCGCGCCCGCGGTCCGGGACTCGTCGACCGCGACGTCGAGCTCGTCGACAGAGACCTCGAAGTCGTCGCGCAGGCTCGCGTGGCTGGCGTCGAGCAGCGGGCCGAGTTCGCGGATGCGGCCGGCGTGGAGCAGGTCGGCCGCCTCGCGGACCCGGGCGATCTCGGTCACCACGTGGCGGGCGCGCCGCCGCAGCGGCTCGTCCAGGGTCTCGACCGCCCCGAGGTCGGCGTCGCGCAGCGTCGCCACGCCGAGGGCCTCCGCGGCGTCCTCGCAGGCGCTGCGCCGCTCGCCGTAGGCGCCGTCGCCGAGCGCGTGCGAGGCCTTGGTGTCGATGACGAGAAGGGTGAGCCCGTCGAGCGGCAGCGGGACCTGCTCGGTACCGAGGTCGCGGCAGTCGAGCAGCAGCGCATGGCCCTCCTGGCCGAACAGCGACGCCATCTGGTCCATGATCCCGGTCGGTGCACCGACGTACTCGTTCTCGGCCCGCTGGCAGATGCGGGCGAGCTCGAGGCGGTCGAACCGGTCCCTCGCGAGCCCGAGCGCCACGGAGCACTCCAGGGCCGCGCTGGACGACAGGCCGCCGCCGGTCGGCACGTCGGAGTCGAAGACGAGATCAAAGCCCGCGGCGGGCAGGCCGGCGTCGGCAAGGGCTCTGGAGACGCCCCGCGGGTAGGTCTGCCAGGAGTCGTCGTCCTCCTGCCGGGACCAGCAGCGGATCGTGCTCGAACCGTTTCTCTCGGTGAAGCGGATCGCGGCCAGCGCTTGCCGGTCGATCGCGATCGGCAGCACCAGGCCGTCGTTGTAGTCGGTGTGCTCCCCAATGATGTTGACCCGGCCGGGCGCGGCCCAGATGCCGTCGGGCTCACCGCCGGTCAGCTCCGCGAAGGCCTGGCGTAGAGCGGGGATGCGCCGCTCGAGGTCCATCTCAGCCCCCCGCGCGGGCAACGGCTTCGCGCATGCGTTCGGCAGCCGCCTCGGGGGCGACGTCGGTCAGGTAGGCCCCGCCCATCATCTCGGAGCCCGCCACAAATTTGATCTTGTCGGCACTGCGGTACGGCGGCGCGATCTCCCAGTGGACGTGGCTGACCGGGTCCCAGTCCTCGGCGTCGTCGGTCGGCCGCGAGTGGATGCCGAGCACGTAGGGCATCGAGAAGCCGAACAGCGCGTCGTACCCGGCGAGCACCGCTGCGAGCACCTCGGCCACCTCGTCGCGCTCCGCCGCGCCGAGCCCAGCCACCGACGTGCGATGCGCCAGGGGCACCACGTGCACCTCGTACGGGAACCGGGCCCACTGGGGGACGAACGCCACCACGCCGTCCGTCCGCGTCACGACCCGCGCCTCGTCCGTCGCCTCGGCAGCGACGACGTCACACTCGACGCAGCGACCGGTGCGCTCCCGGTGTGCCTGCGCTGCCCGCAGCTCGCGCAGCGGCCGCGGCGGCACATCGGAGTAGGCGTACACCTGCCCGTGCGGGTGGGACAGCGTGACGCCGATGATCTCGCCCTTGTTCTCGAACGGCAGCACGTATGACACCCGCGGGTCGGCGCCGAGCACCGCCCACCGGTCGGCCCAGACATCGACCAGCAGGCGGATGCGCTCGCGCCCCGCCTCGGCGAGCGTGGTGTGGTGGTCGTCGCTGTAGACGACGACCTCGCAGCGGCCGTACGCCGGCTCGACCGGGACCAGCTCGGTGCCCGGCAGGTCCGGCGGCGGCGGGTCGGTCGACAGGCTGGGGAACCTGTTGTCGAAGACGGCGACCTCGTAGTGCTCGCGCGGGATCTCGGTCGGGCGCGACGGGTCACGGGTGGGGCACAGCGGACAAAGGTCGTCCGGCGGCTTGTAGGTCCGGTCCTGGCGATGGGTCGCGAACGTCACCCACTCGCCGGTGGTCGGGTCGTAGCGGCGCTCGCTCATGGCCCGACCGCCGTGCCCGCCACTTGGCCGCCCCCCTGCCCCGCGCCGACCTGCGAGTAGTAGGCGATGCGTCGCCCGTCGGGCAGCGCCTCGACCTCGCGGCGCGTCGTCGGGCCGGTAGCGTCGGGCCCTTTTGCTCCGGCTGGTCCTGCTCGCCCCGTTACCGGGTCGCCTGCGGACGGGGGGCTCGCGGACGGCTCTCCGGTCGACACCGGGCGCACGCTACTCTGCTGCTGCGCGACCGGCCGAGCCCCCTGACCCGGCCGGTCGCTGCCACCAGCACGTGTCGCGTCGATGGCGTCGGGCCGTCGACGCCGGAGCGGGCGTCAGTCCTGCTCGATCCAGCTCATCATCGGGCGCAGCTGCGCGCCGACCTTCTCGATGCGTTGCTCCTTGCCCTCATCGACGAGCTTGGTGAAGGTGGGGCGCCCGGCCTCGTCCTCCGCGACCCACTCCTTCGCAAAGGTGCCGTCCTTGATCTCGCCGTACTCCGCCGTGTCGGAGATCGAGTAGCGCATCCCGGCGATGCCGCCCTCGTACATCAGGTCGACGATGAGCTTGAGCTCGTGCAGGCACTCGAAGTACGCGACCTCAGGCTGGTAGCCGGCGTTGACAAGCGTTTCGAACCCGGCCTGGACCAGAGCGGTCGTGCCGCCGCACAGCACGGCCTGCTCGCCGAACAGATCGGTTTCGGTCTCCTCGGTGAAGGTGGTCTTGAGGGTGCCGGCGCGGGTGCCGCCGATGCCCTTGGCGTAGGACAGGGCCAGCTGCAGCGCCGAGCCACTGGCATCCTGCTCGACGGCGACCAGGCACGGCACGCCCTTGCCGTCAGCGAACGTCCGGCGGACCAGGTGGCCGGGGCCCTTGGGGGCCACCATGCACACGTCGACCCCCGCCGGCGGGGTGATCAGGTCGTACCGGATGTTGAAGCCGTGGCCGAAGAACAGTGCGTCGCCGTCCGACAGGTGCGGGGCGATGGCGTCCGCGTAGATCGCGCGGTGCGTCGTGTCGGGGGCCAGCAGCATGATGAGGTCGGCCTCGGCGCAGGCCTCGGCCGGCGTCAGCACCCGCAGGCCCTCGGCCTCCGCGCGGGCACGGCTGCCGGAAGTCTCGGGGAGCCCGATGCGGACGTCGACGCCGCTGTCGCGCAGGTTCAGCGCGTGGGCGTGGCCCTGGCTGCCGTAGCCGAGCACGGCGACCTTGCGGCCCTGGACAAGGCTGAGGTCGGCGTCGTCGTCGTAGTAGATCTCGGGCATGAGGTCCTTTCCTTGGTTCAGACGAGTAGTGGTCCGGCGGAGGGTCAGGCTGGCAGTGGGTCAGGCGCTGCGCTCGAGGGCCCGCAGCGAGCGGTCGGTGATGGAGCGCGAGCCGCGGCCGACGGCCACCAGCCCCGACTGCACCATCTCGCGGATGCCGAACGGCTCAAGCACGCGCACCAGGGCCTCGAGCTTGTCGCGGGTGCCGGTCGCCTCGATGATGACGGCGTCGGTCGCGACGTCGACGATCCGGGCCCGGAACAGCTGGGCGGTCTCGAGCACCGCTCCACGGGTGCCGGCATCGGCGCGCACCTTGGCGAGCAGCAGTTCGCGCTGCACGCTGGCGCCGTCGTCGAGCTCGACGATCTTGAGCACGTTGACCAGCTTGTTGAGCTGCTTGGTCACTTGCTCGAGCGGGCTGTCCTCGACGTTGACGACGATGGTCATCCGGCTGACATCGGCGTGCTCAGTCGGGCCGACGGCCAACGACTCGATGTTGAAGCCGCGCCGGCTGAACAGCATCGCGACGCGGGCGAGCACGCCCGGCTTGTTCTCGACGAGCACCGACAGGGTGTGACGGTTCATGCTGCTCCTCCGGCGTTGCTCTCCTGCGGTTCCTCGACCGACTCGCCCATCTCGTAGTCGAAGTCGGGGGCGGTGTCGCGGGCGACCTGGATGTCGTCGTTGCTGGTGCCGGCGGTGACCATCGGCCAGACCATCGCGTCCTGGTGGACGACGAAGTCGATGACGACCGGCCGGTCGGTGATCGCCATCGCCTTCTCGATCGTGGCGTCGACCTCGCCGGCCGACTCGCAGCGCAGCCCGACGCAGCCGAGGGCCTCGGCGAGGCCCACGAAGTCGGGCACGTACTGCGGCCGGTCGCGGCGCAGGTCGGTGTGGGAGTAGCGCCCCTCGTAGAACAGGGTCTGCCACTGGCGCACCATGCCGAGGGCCCCGTTGTTGATCACTGCCACCTTGATCGGGATGCCCTCGACGGCGCAGGTCGCGAGCTCCTGGTTGGTCATCTGGAAGCAGCCGTCGCCGTCGATCGCCCAGACGGTCGCGTCGGGCTGCCCCACCTGCGCGCCCATCGCCGCGGGGACCGCGTAGCCCATCGTGCCGAGGCCACCGGAGTTCAGCCAGGTGTAGGGCTTCTCGTAACTGATGAACTGGGCCGCCCACATCTGGTGCTGGCCGACGCCGGCGACGTAGATCGTCTCCGGACCGGCGATCTGCCCGATGCGGCTGATGGCGTACTGCGGGCTGAGGCTGCCGTCGTCGGGCTCGTCGTAGCCGAGGGGGTAGGTGCTGCGCCAGCCGTCGACCTGACACCACCACGCGCTGAGGTCCGGCAGCGGCTCGCCCGCCAGCGCCGCGCTGAGCTCGCCGAGCACCTCGCGGGCGTCACCGACGATGGGCACGTCGGCGATCCGGTTCTTGCTGATCTCGGCGGGGTCGACGTCGGCGTGGATCACCTTCGCCTCAGGGGCGAAGGAGTCGATGCGGCCCGTCACCCGGTCGTCAAACCGGGCGCCGATGGTGATGAGCAGGTCGGACTTCTGCAGGGCCGTGACGGCCGCGACCGTACCGTGCATCCCCGGCATCCCGAGGTGCTGGCGGTGGGAGTCGGGGAACGCGCCGCGGGCCATCAGCGTGGTGACGACCGGGATGTTGGTTGCCTCCGCGAGGCGCATCAACTCGTCGGCCGCCCGCGCCTTGAGCACGCCGCCGCCGACGTAGAGCACCGGCCGGTGGGACTGCGCGATCAGCCGGGCGGCCTCGCGCACCTGCTTGCTGTGCGGCCGGGTGGTCGGGCGGTAGCCGGGCAGGTCGAGCTGGGTCGGCCAGGTGAACGTGGTGCTGGCCTGCAGGACGTCCTTGGGGATGTCGACGAGCACGGGGCCGGGCCGGCCAGTGCCCGCCAGGTGGAAGGCCTCGGCAATCGTGCGCGGGATGTCGTCGGCGTTCTGCACCAGGTAGTTGTGCTTCGTGATCGGCATCGTGATGCCGCAGATGTCGGCCTCCTGGAAAGCGTCGCTGCCGATCGCCGCGCTCGGGACCTGCCCGGTGATGGCGACGATGGGGACGCTGTCCATGTAGGCGTCGGCGATGGGGGTGACGAGGTTGGTCGCCCCCGGCCCGGAAGTCGCCATGCAGACGCCGACGCGCCCGGTGGCCTGCGCGTAGCCGGTGGCGGCGTGGCCCGCGCCCTGCTCGTGCCGCACCAGGATGTGCCGGATCTTGTCCGTGTCGAACAGCGGGTCGTACGCGGGGAGGATGGCTCCGCCGGGGATACCGAACACGATCTCTACTCCGACCGCTTCGAGGGAGCGGACGAGCGACTGGGCCCCGGTGATCTGGTCTGGCATGGTCGGTGCTGGTCCTTTGGGTCCAAGGTGGGCGAGAGCGAACGATCGAGCACAAAAAAGTGCCCCTCGTGCCGGTGGCACGGAGGGGCGGCGCGCGAAGCTCTGAAGTGGAGAGCTACGCGCGCTGGCGAACTACGATTCGCAGAGCAGGCACGCCTTCAGGGTGCCTGAGCGGGGCGAGGCGGTCAAGTCGGCTACGGCGCGCAGGTTGGCGAACGCGTCCACGACACGCCGTCGCGGCGGACACGAACGTCAACCGCCGCGGCCCTCGCCCTGCAAAGCGTCCCGTACGAGGCTGCTCACGTAACTCGGCCGCTTGAGGACGTCACGGGCGGTGATGCGCACGATGTCCCAGCCTGCGGCGACGAGCTCGTTCTGCCGGTACCGGTCGCGGTACACCGCTGCGGGCTGGTCGTGGTGCGCCG
>JAABUM010006620.1_pt1 | contig 11230 bp, 10 predicted proteins | sample 5559161 | NCBI WGS metagenome assembly JAABUM01 (sample SAMN10711868, study PRJNA513369) | rock metagenome | isolation source: Antarctica rocks | place: Antarctica: Victoria Land, Siegfried Peak nord | reverse complement strand
TCCGCATCCATACGCAGATTATGACACATCGGCTGACGGCACCAGTTCGGTGAGAACATCGCACTCAAGCATGAGCGGACGGATTTCCGGCCGTCATCGCGCCAGAACGGGTGCCGAAAGAGGAACCTCTTGCAGGAACGGTCCAGGTCAGCGTGGGTACGCGTGTCCGGGCGTCCCGTAAGTATCCCGCTCGGTGAAGATGTCCGGTAAGGCACCTCAACTGGGACGGGGAGGAACCCGAGCGATAGGAGCTTCGACCGGTTCGCACGTGCCCCGGTCCACGGTTTCTCTCACGAGTGGTACCTCGCGCACACGCGGACAACGGCCGCGCCGAGCCCCTGTGCGTCAGGATCGGGTGAGACAGCAGCGATGTAGTTCTTCCCTCCCTGCACGGGGCGAGATTGGTCGAGCACGATGACAATGACGACAGCAGACCTGACGTCGGATGATGGGGTTATGAGACCCCGAGCGGAGCGGCCGAAGCGTCGGGTGTTCACGGCCGAGTACAAAGCGGCGATCCTGACGGAGTACGAGGCCGCCGAGCGCGGGCAGCGGGGACAGATCCTGCGCCGGGGTTGTACTCCTCGCACGTGATCGAGTGGTGACGCGCCCGTGACGCCGGCGCACGGGAGGGTCTGGGTCAGCGTCCTTCGCGGCCACGGCAGGACCCTCGTGACGGCCAGATCGCGGCGTTGACCGCGCGGGCGGCGAAAGCCGAGGCGGAACTGGCCCGCAGCAAGGCGGCGTTGGACATCATGGGAAAAGTCAACGCGCTCTTGGAGACGCTCTCCGAGAGCGCGGACACCGAGCCGCGGTCGAGCAGGTGATCAACCCGGCCGTGGACGAGCTCGCCGAGCAGGTGGGGATCGCTCGCGCCTGCGCCCTGCTCGGGCGTTCCCGGGCGGGTCACTACCGGGCCCAGCGGCCGGTGATGCTCGGCCCGGCAGCACCGCGGCCGGCGGCCGTGAACGCCCTCACCGACGCCGAACGCGGCCACGTGCTGGGCGTACTCACGAGTGACCGGTTCGTCGACAAGTCCGTCGCCCAGGTGTGGGCGACGCTGCTCGACGAGGGCACCTACCTGTGCTCCCAGTCGAGCATGCACCGGATCCTTCGGGCGAACCACGCTGCTGGGGAACGCCGTTGCCAGGCCACTCACCCGTCCCGGGCGATCCCGGAGCTGCTCGCGACCCGGCCCCGGTCAGGTCTGGTCCTGGGGACATAACCAAACTGAAGGGTCCCGAGCGGGGCGTGTACTTCGACCTGTACGTCATCCTCGACATCTTCTCCCGCTACGTCGTCGGCTGGACCGTCGCGGCCCGGGAGGACTCCCTGATCGCGAAAGAGCTGATGGAGCACGCGATCGGCATGCACGGCATCCCTGAGGTCATCCACGCCGACAGTAAGTATGGGAGGTGCCAGGTGTTCCCGGGCTTCGTGACTCTCACGCCGATCGACCCTCGGGGCTACCGTGGTGTCGGAGGTGTTCTCGCAGCATCCTGACCCGCACGCCGATCGACCCTGCTCCTTGGTGTCATTCCTTCGGACTTGTCGGTTGCTCGGGAACACCTTCGGCGAGGCTCACGGTCTCGCCGGTGCCATGTGACCCGAGAAGGGCCTGACGGTCTTCGTCTCTTTACTGTCTTGTCCAGGCGTCTGGTTCGGCCGCGGGCGACAACTGTTGCCACCGACCGAAGGGCGCATCACATGACAAACATGGCCACGACCACCTCACCGATCGTCATCGGCGGTGTCGACACCCACAAGGAACTGCACGTCGCAGCGATCGTGGATGCGCACGACAGGGTGATCGGTACCGAGTCCTTCTCCACCACCCGAGCCGGCTATCGGGCGTTGCTGCGCTGGATGCGCACCTTTGGTGACGTCGCCCGCGTCGGGGTGGAGTGCACCGGCTCCTATGGTGCCGGCCTGATGCGCCACCTGGACGCGGCGGGAATCGACGTCCTGGAGGTCACCGCCGGCGACAAGGCCGACCGGCGCAAGCGCGGCAAGGACGACACGATCGACGCCGAGCAGGCCGCCCACGCCGCGTATGCGCGCGTCCGCACGGTCACCCCGCGTGCACACGATGGGATGGTCGAATCGTTGCGGGCGTTGAAGATTGCCCGCTCCAGCGCGATCAGCGCGCGACGTGTCGCGCTGCAGCTGATCCACGCCACGATCATCTCTGCCCCCGAAGAACTGCGCGACCAGCTGCGGAACATGACCCGCATGCAGCTGATCCGCACCCTCGCGGGGTGGCGACCCGACCTGAGCGGGTACCGGGATCCGGTCACCGCGACAAAGATGTCGTTGAAGTCCCTCGCGCGCCGCTACCTGGAGCTGCACGACGAAATCGCCGACCTGCAGGTCCCCATGCACGCCCTAGTCGACGAACTGGCCCCGGACCTGCTCCTCCGGGTCGGGATCGGCTACGAGTCGGCCACCCAACTGCTCATCACTGCCGGCGACAACCCCGAACGCCTCGCTTCCGAGGCCTCCTTCGCGATGCTGTGCGGAGTGGCTCCGCTGCCGGCCTCATCGGGGATGACGACCCGTCACCGTCTGAACCGCGGCGGCGACCGCGCCGCGAACTCCGCGCTGCACATGATTGCCATCAGTCGCTGGCGGATGGACCCCGCCACCCAGGCCTACGTCGTCCGCAAGAAGGCCCAGCAGCATTCCAACCCCGAGATCCTGCGCTGCCTGAAGCGATACATCGCCCGCGAGGTCTTCTACATCCTGCGTAACCAGCAGCGAGCCATCCACCAAGTCGCCCCAGCGGCTTGACAAACAGAAGGGCGTCCGTGGCACCTCGATGACCTCCAAACCGGTCACGCAGCTGCTGGTCGACCTGAACGTCACCCGGTCCCCCTCCCGACCCCGGGTCAGCAATGACAACCCGTACAGCGAGGCCCACTTCAAGACGATGAAGTACGCCCCCGCCTTCCCCGAGAACTTCGGGTCCCTCGCCGACGCCCGAGCGTTCGGCGAGAGGTTCTTCGGCTACTACAACCACGAACACCGCCACGCCGGGATCGGGCTGCACACCCCCGCCTCGGTCCACCACGGCACTGCCCACCAGATCCGGGCCCTACGCCAGCAGACCCTCGACGCTGCCTACGCGGCCCACCCCCACCGGTTCAGCCACCGACGACCCCGCCCCCCGAAACTGCCCACCGAGGCCTGGATCAACCAGCCCGCACGAGAAGCGCTCATACAGAACGCCTGAAACCCCGCTGTCCCAACCGACTTGACAGGTTCCGACCACATGATCCACATCGCCGCGGTCGCCCAGCTCCGTCTCGACACCGAGGGTCGGGCCTACTACCGACGCAAGCGGGCCGAGGGCAAGAAGCCCCTGGAGGCGATCAGGTGTCTCAAGCGCAGGATCTCCGACGCCATCTACCGCCAGCTGCTCGCCGACCAACAGTGCGCTGCCGGTGCGCAGCCTGGAGCGGGCCCGGGAGGGCACTGCGGGGCGTCTCAAGAATCCAGCGCGGTCGACCTACCCCCGCACGTCGACACTTCGGATCAGCCACTTCCCGGACCCGCAGCAACGACGCTACGCCCCACTCGAACAGCCCGGAAGAGCACCAGGAAAACCACCCTCAACACCGCCGGTTGACAACAGAGGGGAGCCGGAGAGACGCGCTCGATGCTCGACACGAGCGGAACATCGACGGCGAGCAGTTGAGCCGCTGACTGACTGACGGATCAAGGGTCCGTCACACTGTGTGCGCGTGCTGTGGCTGCATGCCGTGGGTACGCAGGCTTGCACTCGATCTGGGCTGTGGGGCGTCGGTCGACACTATCCAGCGTTGCCTAGTGCCTTGCGGACTGGCTACGGACCAACACCCAGACTGAGACGGTTCGTCCCTTTATGCCGGCCCCAGACCCGTTGATGGGCCGCGTCCCGCACGTTTCGCTGGACGAGCTAGCGGTTTCGATCCTACCGGGCAAGTCCCCCTCCCGACTCGCCCACTGGAACGCGACCTGGTGGTCCCATCTGCAGGGCAACTCGTCTTTGCTGCGGCCCGGGGGCCATGACCGTGACGGAGGGATATTGCGCGCGTATTGCACGAACCTGGGTCCCGTCGGCGTTTGTGCAGGTCAAGGGCTTGCGTCGTGGTGCCCCCGGCAGGATTCGAACCTGCGCCACCGCCTCCGGAGGGCGGTGCTCTATCCCCTGAGCTACGGGGGCCTGCACCCGTTCCCGGACGTCGGGAAAGCGCGGTGCCAGCCGTTCACACGTACCGCCAAGATTAGCAGCCTAGGGTGACGCTCATGGAACCGGCCGGCCCTGCTGCACCCTCTGGGCTGCCGGGCCGCGCCGGCTGGGTGCTCGTCTGTGACGACACCGCGTCGATCCGGCTGCTCCTGCGGGTCAACCTCGAGCTGGCGGGCTTCGAGGTGATCGAGGCCACGGACGGGAAGGAGGCGCTCGACGTGCTCCGCGCGGCAGGCGAGAACCTGCCGAGCGTCGTCATCCTCGACGCGCAGATGCTCCCGCGCGACGGCTGGTGGGCGATCGGCGAGGTCCGCGGCGCGCCGGAGCTCGTGCAGGTGCCCGTGGTCATGGTCACGGCCGCGTTGCAGCAGCACGAGCGCGCCCGGGCCAACGCTGCGGACCTGGATGCCTTCGTGGGAAAGCCCTTCGACCCGGACTCCCTCGTCGACCTCGCCCGCGGCTTCGCCGCCGAGGGCCGTTCCTTCGCGAACCCCGCCCGCCCGTAGGCTCTTGGCCCATGCGCGCACACGAGGCAGGAGCACTGCACGCCGACGGCTACGGGCACCCCTCCTGGCTGCGGATGCCCGCGGACGTCAATGCGCTCGTCCCGTCCCTCTGGGCGAGCTCGGTGGGCCGGGGCGCCGACGGGATCCTCACCGTCGGCGGGATGAGCGTCCGCGACATCGCCCGGGAGTTCGGCACCCCGGCATACGTGCTCGACGAGGAGGACTTCCGCAGCCGCGCGCGATCCTTCCAGGAGGCCTACGCCGAGGTCTTCGACGACCTGTGCGGCGGCGCCGACGTCTACTACGCGGGCAAGGCGTTCCTCTGCACCGAGGTGGCTCGCTGGGTCCGCGACGAAGGTCTCGGCCTCGACGTCTGCTCGGGGGGCGAGCTCGCGGTCGCCGCACGGGCCGGTATGCCGGGGAAGCGGATCGGCGTGCACGGCAACAACAAGTCGGTCGCGGAGCTGGAGGCAGCGCTCTCCTACGGGGTCGGCCGGATCGTGGTCGACTCATTCGAGGAGATCGAGCGGCTCGCGGACGTGGCGAAGCGGCTGGGCACCGTCGCCGGAGTGATGGTCCGGGTCACCGTCGGCGTCGAGGCACACACGCACGAGTTCATCGCCACGGCCCACGAGGACCAGAAGTTCGGCTTCTCGCTGAGTGGTGGGGCGGCGGCCGAGGCCGTCCGGCGGGTGCTCGCCCACGCGCCGCACCTCGACCTGCTGGGGCTGCACAGCCACATCGGGTCGCAGATCTTCGACACGTCCGGCTTCGAGGTCTCGGCCCGGCGGGTGCTCGGCCTGCACGCCGACGTCGCCCACGAGCACGGCGTCGAGCTGCCGGAGCTCGACCTGGGCGGCGGCTTCGGCATCGCCTACACGACCGAGCACGACCCACTCTCGCCGAAGAGCCTCGCGGCGGGGATGGCGGAGATCATCGAGCGCGAGTGCCGCGCGAGATCCGTTGCGGTGCCCCGCATCTCGATTGAGCCGGGTCGGGCCATCGCAGGCCCCGGCACGTTCACCCTCTATGACGTCGGGACGGTCAAACTCGTCGCGCTCGACGGCGGCGCCTCCCGCGCCTACGTCTCCGTGGACGGCGGGATGAGCGACAACATCCGGACCGCGCTCTACGACGCCAACTACTCCTGCACCCTCGCGAGCCGGGCGAGCACGGCCGAGCCGGTGCTCGCCCGGGTCGTCGGCAAGCACTGCGAGAGCGGAGACATCGTCGTCATGGACGAGTTCCTCCCCTCGGACGTCGCCCCCGGCGACCTGCTCGCCGTGCCCGGGACGGGCGCCTACTGTCGAGCCCTCTCGAGCCAGTACAACCACACTCCCCGGCCGCCCGTGGTGGCGGTGAGCGACGGGCAGGCGCGGCTCATCGTGCGTCGGGAGACCGTCGAGGACCTGTTCGCCCTCGACGTGGCGCCAGCGACCGAGGGCGGCAGGATCGGCGCATGACTGACACCACAACCACGACCGCGAGCGCCCCGCCGGCACCGGGGGTCGGCTTGCGGGTCGCCCTCCTCGGCTGCGGTGTCGTCGGCTCGGCCGTCGCCCGACTGCTCACCGAGCACGGCAGCGACCTCGCAGCGCGGGTCGGCCGACCGCTGGAGATCGTCGGCATCGCCGTGCGCCGCCCGGGCCGCGATCGCAGCAGGACCGGTGTGGCCCCTGAGCTCTTCACGACCGACGCGGACGAGCTCGTCGCCCGCGCCGACGTCGTCATCGAGGTGATCGGCGGCATCGAACCAGCCCGTTCCCTCATCCTGCGCGCCATGGCGCACGGCGCCTCCGTGGTCACGGCCAACAAGGCTTTGCTCGCCGAGGACGGCCCGACGCTGTATGCCGCGGCCCAGGACCACGGTGTCGACCTCTACTACGAGGCCGCCGTGGCCGGAGCGATCCCGCTGCTGCGTCCGCTGCGCGAGTCCCTTGCCGGCGACGACGTGCGCAAGGTGCTCGGCATCGTCAACGGCACGACGAACTACGTCCTCGACAAGATGGACTCGACCGGCGCCGGTTTCAACGAGGCGGTCGAGCAGGCGCAGGCCCTCGGCTACGCCGAGGCAGACCCGACGGCCGACCTGGAAGGGTTCGACGCCGCGGCGAAGGCGGCCATCCTCGCTTCCCTGGCCTTCCACACCCGGGTGTCGGGTCAGGACGTGCATCGTGAGGGCATCACCGAGGTGACTGCTGCCGACGTCCGGGCCGCGCGCGAGATGGACTGTGTCGTCAAGCTGCTCGCCATCTGCGAGCGCGTCGACGTCGTGGGTGGAGATGGCATTAGCGCCTCCGGTGTCTCCGTCCGGGTGCATCCCGCGATGATCCCGCGGTCGCACCCCCTGGCCGGCGTGCGCGAGGCCTTCAACGCCGTCTTCGTCGAGGCCGACGCGGCCGGCCAGCTAATGTTCTACGGGAAGGGCGCCGGCGGCGATCCGACGGCCTCGGCCATCCTCGGCGACGTCGTTGCCGTGGCCCGCCACCACATCGGCGGCGGACGAGGACCGGGGGAGAGCACCTACGCCGACCTCCCGATCCTCTCCATGGGTCAGGCCCAGACCAGGTACTACATCAGCCTCGACGTCGCTGATCGTCCGGGCGTCCTGGCACAGGTCGCGGCGGCCTTCGCCGAGCAGCAGGTCTCCATCGAGACCGTGCGCCAGCAGATCCTGCCGGGTGCCGCCGAAACCGGCGCCGACGAGGAGGGCGCCAGCCTCGTCGTCGTCACGCATGCGGCGTCCGATGCGGCCCTCTCGGCCACCGTCGAGGCGTTGGCCGCCTTGCCGATCGTCCGCACGGTCCGCTCGGTCATGCGCGTGGAAGGCGAGTGACATGGCATACCAGTGGCGCGGGGTGATCCGCGAGTATGCCGACCGGTTGCCGAGCCTCGTCGGCTCCCCGGTCGTCACCCTCCTCGAGGGCGGCACCCCCCTCATCCCGGCGGAGCACCTGTCGGGGCTCGTCGGGGCCGAGGTGTGGCTCAAGTTCGAGGGGCTGAACCCGACCGGGTCGTTCAAGGACCGTGGGATGACGACGGCGATCTCCGTGGCGGCCGGCCGCGGGGTGAAGGCGGTCATCTGCGCCTCCACGGGGAACACGAGCGCGTCCGCGGCCGCCTACGCGACGAAGGCCGGGATGGCGTGCGGCGTCCTCGTGCCCGAGGGCAACATCGCCATGGGCAAGCTGAGCCAGGCCGTCGCCCACGGCGCCACCCTCCTGCAGGTCGACGGCAGCTTCGACGACTGCCTCACCCTGGCCCGCAAGCTCGCGGAGTCCTATCCCGTCGAGCTGGTCAACTCCGTGAACCCGGCGCGGATCGAGGGGCAGAAGACCGCGGCCTTCGAGGTCGTCGACGCCCTCGGTGACGCCCCGGACATCCACTGCCTGCCGGTGGGCAACGCCGGTAACATCACGGCATACTGGCGTGGTTACGGTCAGTACCACACCGGCTCGGAGCAGCCGGGGCCCGCCACGCACCTCCCTCAGATGTGGGGGTTCCAGGCCGAGGGTGCCGCCCCGATCGTCAGGGGCTACCCGATCGACCACCCCGAGACGGTCGCGACGGCCATCCGGATCGGCAACCCCGCCTCGTGGAAGCAGGCCGAGGCCGCCCGGGACGAGTCCGGCGGGCGGATCGACGCCGTCAGCGACGCCCAGATCCTCACGGCGCACCGGATCCTCTCGGCCAAGGAGGGCGTCTTCGTCGAGCCGGGGTCAGCCGCATCCGTCGCCGGGCTGCTCGCGTCACACGAGGCAGGCATCGTCCCCGCGGGCGCGCGAGTCGTATGCACCGTCACCGGGCACGGCCTGAAGGACCCGCAGTGGGCGCTCAGGCAGGCAGACGGCTCGCAGGTCATCCCGGTCCGGGTGCCGGTCGACGCGTTCTCCGCGGCCAGCGCCCTGGGCCTCGAGGGCTGACGTCGATGACCGCCGTGCCGGTTGGTGCTGCGGCGTGCGGCGTGCCGGTGGGTGTTGCGGTGCGCGTCCGGGTCCCGGCGAGCAGTGCGAACCTCGGGCCGGGGTTCGACTCGATCGGCCTCGCCCTCGGGCTCTGGGACGACTACTCCTTCGTCGTCACCGACCACAGCGGTCTTCGGGCGCACGTGGTCGGCGAAGGGGCCGCGGAGGTGCCGAACGACGCGTCGCACCTCGTGCTCCGGTCGCTGGCCAGCGGCTTCGCGCAGCTTGGCGTCGCCGTCCCGACCGACCTCGAACTGTTGGCGCACAACGGGATCCCGCACGGCAGGGGGCTCGGGTCATCCGCTTCCGCCATCGTGGGGGGAGTCGCTGCCGCGCACGCCCTGTGCGCACTGGGCCATGACCCTGACCTGCCGGTCGCTGCCGCCGTACCCATCGACCTCGACCTCGTCAGCGACCTCGCCAGTCAGCTGGAGGGGCATCCCGACAACGCCTCGGCCAGCGTCCACGGGGGCATGACCCTCTCGTGGACGCTCGACCCCGGGCGGGTCGGCGCGGGCCGCACGGGCACCGCCCGCATCGTCGTCCATCCCGACGTCACCGCGGTCGTCCTCGTGCCGTCGAGCCAGCTCGCCACCCACGAGGCCCGCGCCGTCCTGCCGAGCGCCGTGACGCACCGCGAGGCGGCGCTGAACTCCGGACGGTCGGCGCTGCTCATCGAGGCCGTCACCCGCCGCCCGGACCTCCTGCTTCCGGCCACCCGGGAGTGGCTGCACCAGGAGGCCCGACGAGCCTGCTTCGTGGGGTCGATGGCCCTGCTCGACGCCCTTCGCGCCGAGGGCCAAGCAGCCGTCATCTCCGGGGCGGGGCCCAGCATCCTCGTGCTCACCACGCGCGAGCGCGCCTCCGACGTCGTCGTCCTGCCGGGGCTGGCGGCCGACGCCGAGTGGCGGCGCCTGGAACCCGGCATACCGAGGAGTGGGGTCGAGGTGACCCGGCTCTGAGCGAAGGATCACGATCCGGCGTCGGTGGGAAGGATGGATCAGCTTTGGTGTTACATTGATGCCGCACCGCACAGCGAGGCCGAGTCCTTGGCCGGCAGCGTGCGGCGTAACCCACCACGACGGGCGATCCCGCCCAGCAGATGCGCATCGACGCGTCCACGGCGTGGTGACCAAGACGTCAGGTCCGAAACCTGGCCAAGCACCCGGCCGTCGGCTCCCCCCAACAGGGGCCGCGCCGCTGACGAGGGGGAAGGATCCTTCGTGACAGACACCACCGCCGTTGCCGGTATGCCACCAGCAGCACCGACCGGCGAGGCCACGCGCAGCGGGCCCGCAGCGATGAACGTCGCACAGCTCAAGGCGGCGGCCGCGGCTCTCGGGATCACCGGGACGACGAAGATGCGCAAGAGCGACCTCGTCGCGGCCATCGCGGCGCGCCGCTCCGGCGGTGTCAACAACGGCCGGTCGGAGCGGGCCGGCGCCGAGCCCCGTCGGGCCCGACGCTCGGAGTCGGTGGCGACCCACGAGTCGTCCGCGCCGCCGTCCGCGTCCGCGGAGACTGCGTCCGCGCAGTCCGCGCCGGCCGCTCCCCCTTCGCCGACTGCGTCCGCGCCGACCACGTCCGCGCCGCCCGGTGCGAGGAGGCCGGACGAGCAGACCCCGCAGGAGCGTCCCTCAACCGGCCCGCCGGACAGCCGCGAGCAGGACAACCGCCCCCAGGACAACCGCCCCCGGGACAACCGCGAGCAGGACGACCGCGACCAGCGCGACCACCGCGACCGTCAGCAGAACCGCCAGCAGCACCCGGGCCAGAACCGCCAGGGTGCGGCCGAGGCGTCGCAGGCACGTCAGGGTGGTCAGGGTGGACAGGGTGGCCAAGGTGCCAGGAATGACCAGAACGGGCAAGGCAATGGCCAGGACACCGACCGGGCTCCGGGAGCCGCCAACCAGGCGAGTCGCTACGACGACGACACGGACGGGCGGGGCGGCCGCCGCCGCAACCGTCAGCGCAGCCGTGACCGCAAGCGCAGTGGGCGCCCGACCAGTGCTGACGGGCAGGACGACGAGCCCGAGCTGCTGGTCAACGACGACGACGTGCTTGTCCCGGTGGCCGGCATCCTCGACGTGCTCGACAACTACGCCTTCGTCCGCACCTCTGGCTACCTGCCGGGTCCGAACGACGTCTACGTGCCGCTCGGCGTCGTCAAGAGGAACGGTCTGCGCAAGGGCGACGCCGTCACAGGCGCGGTCAAGGCGCTGCGCGAGGGGGAACACCCCCAGGGCAGTGGCGCGAACCGGCAGAAGTTCAACGCCCTCGTGCGCCTTGACTCCGTCAACGGGCAGACGGCCGAGCAGTCTCGCACCCGGGTGGAGTTCGGCAAGCTGACGCCGCTCTACCCCCAGGAGCGGCTGCGACTCGAGACCGAGCCCAACATCCTCACGACGCGGATCATCGACCTCATCGCACCGATCGGCAAGGGTCAGCGCGGGCTCATCGTCGCCCCCTCCAAGGCGGGCAAGACGATGGTGATGCAAGCCATCGCCAACGCCATCACGGCGAACAAC
>JAABUM010006617.1_pt1 | contig 11235 bp, 9 predicted proteins | sample 5559161 | NCBI WGS metagenome assembly JAABUM01 (sample SAMN10711868, study PRJNA513369) | rock metagenome | isolation source: Antarctica rocks | place: Antarctica: Victoria Land, Siegfried Peak nord | reverse complement strand
CGGGTCCCACCCGATACCGGAGGGCGCCCTCCGCCGGGTGTAATGCGGCATTACGGCGACCGGGCCGACCAGAGGCTGGAGGGACACCCCACCGGGTGTAATGCCGCATTACAGCGCCCGGGCCGACCGGAGGCTGGAGGGACACCCCACCGGGTGTAATGCCGCATTACAGCGAGCGGGCCGACTGGAGGCCGGAGGGCACCCCCGGCGCGCCGATGCGCGTGGCCGCGGCTGGGATGCTTTGTGGCCCGCCGGAGGTTCCGTCGCCCGGGCGTGCCCGGGCTGTGCCGCCACGGTGAGTACCCCCCGCCCCCCCCGTATCATGGCGGCACGGGCCACCCCCAGTTCCCACGATGCGGGCAGGGTACAGCGGGGTGCGACGGGCAGCCACGACGAGCGGCGGGCCCACGACAGCGCGGTGGGGCCGAGTCGGCAGACCCGTCGGCCCCACCGCCCGAAGGGCCGCTGCCGTGAGCCCCCCGCCGGATGCGCCTCGCCGCGAGCCGCGTGTCCCCTCTTGCTGGGCGAGCCCCGCCGGGGGAAACCGCACCCGGGCACGAACGCGAGGACGGCACGCCAGGAGGACATGCCCCGGTGACCGGGCCGTGCTCGCCGCCGCGACCGCCGACAACCGCGGCGCAGCAGCACCCCGGGAGACCTCCCCCGGACGTTCGCCGCAACGACCCCGCCTCGGCGTCCGCCCCGGGCCGCGGGGCTCCGGCCTGGGGCCGTGGGGCTGCGGTCCTGAACCGCGGGAGCCGCGGGAGCCGAAGGAGTCGATGGCTGGTCGCCCTGGACGCACCGTCGGAAGGCCTGCCCGGACCCGGCGGGCATGCGGCGCTCGCGAGGGGCTGAGCGCCTGGAGCATCGACGACCGGGAGGGGCCCTCCCGATTGGCAGCCAGGACGAGGCGCCACCGTGCGACGAGCCGGCCACATCGGCACGCGCGAACCGGGGTGCCAGGGACAACCCCGAGGACGGGAGCCTCCCCGGGGCGGTATGGCCAGCCCGAGGGGCACACGAGCATGAGGCATCCCCGGGAGCGGCTCGTCCGGGAAAGTGCGCAGGAAATCGACGCCGGGGCTGGGAGCCTCGGGATGCACCCGAGGAGCAGACCCCCGGGGATACCCCCTGGGAGCAGACCCTCGCAATGACCCCGGAAGTGGCCCTGGGGAAGGTGGACCGGGTGAGTGGCACGAGGTCGAATCCAGGCGGGGCTGGTACGACCGAAGAGACGAAGAAACCGGGGGCGGGAAGCGGGGACGCGAATAGCCCAGGGCGAGGAGCCAGGAGCGGGAGCCCAGAGCGAGGAGTCAGGGAGCGGATAGCCGGGGACCGGAGCACCAGCAGGGAAGGTGCTCCCCGCAGGAGCGCTCCATCGCAGCACAGACGCAACCCCGATGGGGCCTCCCTGGGGAGCAAGAGCAGCTCGACCCACCCCCCCCGAATGACACCCGCCGGGTCGAGGAGACCAACCCCGGTGCCAGACCGCGTGAACCAACGTCATACCCCACGGGTACACCAACGAGAAAAGGATGAATAACGAGAGGGGTCGCGCATGTGCAGGATGAATTTCCCCAGCACCGGGGCCAAAAACGACCTGCCGGGTCGGGGCAATTTCGACACCCAATTTGAGTGCCGGTAATGTAAGTAGACGCCTCCAGTCTACCCCGATTTCGGGCGCCTTTCGCTGCTTCGCACCCGCCCCTCCCCCGGTTGGTCGGGCCAGTGGACGACCGGCCCCCCTGATCGATGCGACAGCCGGGGTGCATGGGTGATCGGGGCGACCCGGGCGGGGCGGGGTGGTCCGGGTCGCCGAAGAAGTGGAGTTGCGCGAACCGGGCGAGCAACACGAACAGGGTGCGTGCGCATAAGGATAACCGCCCGAGGGACGGGTCAGGGCAGCGTGTCGTGGTCGAGGGGAGCTTGCGGTTCGTGCCCTCCAGCACTTTCTGCACCCGATTGACCAGCGTCGCCCGCTCACGCACGAAGTTGGTGCGATGGCGGGTCAACTCGCGCAGCTCGCGCTGCGGACGCGGCTGGATGAAGCTCGGCCGCACCAGCCCGTGGCGCAGCATGCGCCCAGAGATACGGTATTGATTGTCAAGCCCTTCAGAAGTCGTTGCACACCAGCCTCACACCAACAAGGAGTGACGACGAATCTGGGGTATCTACCGGGGGCAGCCTACGGGATCGCGATCCCGTAGGCTGCCCCCGGCTGAATCAGGACCAGGCTGGTGCCGTCGCCAACGCACACTTCGGTCGCGCAATGGCGGCATCAGGCCGCGAGTTCAGGCGATGGGGCGGGTCGTCGTTGTCCATGGTACGGGTCGAAGTGCTGCTGCTTGGTGCCGAGCGCCCACACCTGATGCAGCAATTTCCGCGCGGCGGCGCAGCGGGCGACGTTGTGCGGCTTGTCGGCGGCGCGCAGACGCTCGTAGAACGCCCTGATGGCGGGATTGTGACGGGCGGCGCTGCGGGTCGCCATGTACAGCGCCGTGCGGAGGCGCCCGTTGCCATCGTGACCGATGGTCGGGCGGCCCCGTATGCTGCGCCCCGACTCGCGCGGCATCGGCACCAGCCCGGCGTAGGCGGCGAGCGCTGCCGGGCTGGCGCAGCGGGCAAAATTGCGCGTGCCGACCAGGAGCCAGGCGGCCGTGACGAGCCCGATACCAGGCGCGCTGGTCAGGCACGCCAGCGACTCTGCGAGTACGGTGGCGATCTCGGCCTCCAGGCTGGCGATCCGCCGGTCGCGATCGGCCACGATCGCGTCGCGGTGCTGCCGCACGCCCGCGACAACCACCGGCCATTGCCGGAGGGCGTGGCGCTGGTTGCGCGCCTGCGTCCGCATCGCCAGCAGCGCGTCGCGCGCCACCAGCCGCTGCCGCGCCTCGTGGTACATCGCCGGTGGCGGGGTCCACGGGGCGGGTTGGCGCGCCGCGGCCAAACGGGCGCGGTCCCGTGCATCGAGCGCGTCGGTCTTCGCCCGGCGCAGCTGCGCCTTGGCGAAGTGGTGCGCCTGGCGGGGGTTGACGACGGCGACGTGGTAACCCACCTCGTGCAGCGTGACGGCGAGGGCGACCCAAGAGTTGCCGGTCGCCTCGAGTACGACAAGCGTCGCCGTTGGCGACACGGCGGTGGCCTGAAGTCGTCGCTGGAGTGCCGCAAAGCCCGCCGCTGTCTGGTCGCCCGTGCAAGGGACTGCTGGCGTGCCGCCCGTCGGCAGCAAGGCCACCGCAAAAGTATCGGCGGCGATATCGACGCCCACGTACCGTTGATACGCCGTGCTTCGCGCTCCCATCCGCACCGACCTTATGGTCACATGGCGTCGGGTTCCCCGGGACGGCACTGGCCTACGCTCGTGATGCGTGGTCGAGGCCACGCGATACGGTCCAGACTCGTGCCGTCCCGCAGTGGTGGGGGACAATCTCGTCGACGCGGTCAGCGCCGCAGCAATCACAACGCCCTCACCACCACTCCGGAACTACTGCTACTATACGAGCAATCACCGTAATACATGTATGGATGCGTCGGTCGGTTCCGTCAGCCCCCAGTGTGTGATCTCAGGGAAAGGACGAGATGCATGGCAAAGCTCCTTGTCGACGCGCGGTGGAAAGAGCTTGTCCTTGGGGAGTATCGCGTATACTGCGGTCGACCGCTGGATTGTCACGGCTTACTCGGTGAGACGAATGATCCTAGACTCGTTGACGTCGCGTTCATCGATTACACATTGTCGTCAATCATCAAGATCAATCGTCTTCTCGGTGATGAAACCGACCTGGCAGACCGCTGGATACTCACACACAGCTTGCACTATAGGCGCGATAAAGACGGGCAATACCATCCATTGTCAAGAAAAGAGTCAACTCCTCGTGACAAAAAAGGGACACCGCCCCGTGACAAAACCGCATCGATACTCCACCCGAGTGGACCCGGCCGCCGGCGCGTACCCGAGGCCCTGTCGGAGGTGGCACCGTACCGATTCGGCATCATCGGTCGCTTTCCTATCCTCCCGGCAATCGTCGTATGCCCGGCGTGCGGCCACCCTAATCGGGTCCTTCCGCCACCTCCAGCTGACGATCTCCTCGTTCGGCGTGCGGCGAAGCCGCGCCCGGGTAGCCATTCCCTGAGACTATTAGCGAAACACGTGGACCGCCTCGCGAACGAAGCAAGAACGACGAATCGCTCACTCGACGAGATTTTCAAGGCTCGGTCTGCTGGATTGGCCGAAGGGGATGTCCGGGTCGACGAGTCTCCCGATTGACCCATCGTTTGTCTGGTGCTATACTACGCGGGTAACTGAATAATTATGCGAATTGCGCGCACGACCGTTCTGACTCCCTCGCCACCCGCTGCGGTGGCTAGGAGGAAGGCGGAAAGGGCGTGCGCTTTTTATGTCTGCCAGCCTCTCTCGCGACGCAGCGATCAGTCAGCCGCTCGACGATCCCAACACACTGGCGGGGCGGAGCCCTATCGGTGCCCGGCGTACCACCGCATCGTGCGGTTCGCATGCAGGGCCGACGCGGGCGCGCGTTAGTCGCGTACGACGCTCTGCTCAGCCCGTTGCTCCTCAAGACGCGCTCGCCCCCCACGAGCCTGCGCGACACGCAAAAATCCTCAGCGCCCCCGGCTACTCGCCGACTGGTCACCCTCTTCGTCGGGGGGAGGTGTAGCCATGCCATGGGTGAAAGTGCCCAGCGACCGGTACGACCACGGCCCGTTCAGTGAACTCAGCCAGGGCGCGAAGTTGCTGTTCAATGCGGCCGAATGCAAGATCGCGGCGAACTTCTCCGACGGTGAAATCACCCCCACGACGCTCCGGCTGGCCGCGGCGAATGTCGACGTCAAGCCAGAGATCGCCGATGAGTTGGTCAACGCCGGTCTCTGGGAACGCACCAGCACCGGCTGGCGCGACGTTGATTATCTCACCCGGAATCCCAGCCGCGAGCAGTACGAGGCGTTTCAGGCGAGCCGACACGAGAATGGCCGGAAGGGTGGTCGTCCACGCCGGGCGGCCGCGCGTGCCGACACGAACGAACCTGCAGACTCAGAAAAGCCCCGGGGAAACCTAGATGGAAACCACGAGGTAACCTACACGGAACCTACAGAAAAAGCCGTTCCCGTTCCCGTTCCCGTTCCCGTTCCCGTTCCCGTTCCCGTAGCCGTGCGTGATAATATGGGCGGGATCATCACCTCTCCTATCCGCAAGGCAACCACGCCGCGCGACCCGATGATGCCAGTACACGCTCGCGGTGAGTCGGCCAAACGGGACATGACGCAACAGGAGGTGGCGGCCCTGACGATCACCGAGCATTCGCAGCACGAATCAGTGGCACAACTCACGGCACGCGGGATCACGAACGACGCGGCCCGCGTATTGGCCGCCACCCATACTCCTGACCACATCGCGCGCCACATCGACATCTACGACTGTGAGCAAGCGCAGCGCGGGTCCGACGATCCGCTGAGTCCCGGATGGCTGCGAAACCGCATCGTTGGGGATTGGCCAACGCCGCCCGGATATGCTGACCCGGACGAACGCGTGGCGTGTGCCGCAGCACACGAGCGCCTGACCACCGAGCGCCGGTCGGCGGCCGCCAGACGTGAGGGCGAGAGCGCCGTCGCTGACGCCGCCAATACAAACCGACTCAACGGCCTCGGGCTGACGGCCGCCGATCAGGCCGTGTGGTCCGGCATGATCCAGACTCCCACGGTGCTGCCGTCGCCATTCCGCGGTGCGCTTTTCTATGCACCCAAGGGGCGCGAGAACCACGCTGCGGTGATTTTCTCCGATACGGCCAGCCTCGAACACGCGCTCCGCCCGGACCATAGAAAAACCCGGAAAACCAGCGAGGGCCGGATTGCCACCTTCTGTCAGCGCTTTTTCGTACAGGTCCGGTACATCGACACCGCCACGCTGCGTGCTGAACTCGAGAGGCCCATCGAATCGTCCTCCTCCGATCGAGCAGGGCCGGACGAAGATAATCGGTAGCAACCGTCTTGCCTGCCAAGGGGGACGAATACTCCGGCAGTGCGCCGCCGGAGGGCCGAGGCCGGGCCCGGCGTGAAGAGGGTATTCCACCGATGGGTGTTCTGGCCGAGAAGTCGATCCGGACCGCAGAGCGCCGACCGGCGCTGCTGAACCGGTCGCACGGTAGCCGCTACCAGCGCCTGTGGCTACACGCCCTTTCATCACGGATGCGCACCGTCGCGAAAGGGAAGCCGCCCATGCCGCCCCGCCTCTCCCGCCGCCTGCTCACGCGCGGTCGGGCCGTCGTCCGCCGCCTCAGCCGCCAGCTCTCGGCCGCCATTCGTCCGGCCACTGCGCCCGCCGCGGTTGGCGCGTTCGTCGATCTCGCGCGGAGCAGGCCGGCGCTGGTGGCCGAGAACGCGCTCCTCCGCCACCAGCGCACCGTCCGGCGTCGGCGCGTCAAGCGGCCGCGCTGCACCCCGGTCGACCGGGCGAGCCTCGTGCTCCTGACCAGCCGCGTCCGCACTTGGCGGTCGGCGCTGCTGATCGTCCAGCCGGACACGCTCCTGCGCTGGCATCGCGGGCTCTTCCGCCGGTACTGGCGGCGGAAGTCCCGGGCCGCCGCTCCGGCGCATCGCCCGCCCCTCGCGCCCGAGACCGTCGCGCTGATCCACGAGATGGCCAGGGCGAATCGCTTGTGGGGCGCGGAACGCATCCGGGGCGAACTCGGCAAGCTCGCTATCGGCGTCGCCAAGTCGACGGTCCAACGCTACCTGCGCGGGGCCCGCGCACCGCGCGGGGCCGGGCAGCCCTGGGCCACGTTCCTGCAGAACCACGCCGCGGAGATCCGGGCCTGCGATTTCCTGCCGGTCAGCGACCTCCTCTTCCGCCCCCGCTACGCGTTCTTCGTCGTCACGCTCGGCTCGCGCCGGGTGGTGCACGTCGACGTGACGCGCCACCCGACCGACGCCTGGGTCGCCCAGCAGCTGCGCGAGGCGACACCGTTCGGTGAGCGGCCCAGGTTCCTCATCCGCGACAACGATAGCAAGTACGGGTCGGCCTTCGCCCGCGTCGTCGCCACCACCGGCATCACGGAGCTGCGGACGGCCTACCGTGCTCCCCGGCAGAACGCCACCTGTGAGCGGTTCCTCGGCAGTGCACGGCGGGAGTGCCTGGACCATCTCCTCGTCCTCGGGGAGGCGCACCTGCGGCGGGCGCTGCGGGAATACGTGGCCTATTACAACCATGACCGGCCCCATCAGGGCCTGCACCAGCACGTCCCCGACGCACCCACCGGCGCCCCGGCCAAGGCGGGGCAGGGCGGGTGCGTGCGCGCTGTCCCGATCCTCGGCGGTCTGCATTATGCATACGAGTGCGCCGCGTGAAATCCCTGGATGAGCTACGCGGCCACGACACCCCTATGTCATGCCGGGCGTGGTCCCTACCGTGGTGCTCCCTGCGGTGCGACTTCGCCGCGTATTGGTCGCGTCCTCCCGCTCGTCCGAGTGTCGCGGCCACCCCGCCCGATCAAGAGCGCTCCGCCGCGCTGCGCGTCCCTGCGGGATGCCGCTGCGCTCCACCCTTGACCGGGCGAGGCCCTGGCCGCCCGGTCCCCGGCAGAGGGTGACGCGACGGTGGCTCCAGACGGTAGGGCGGCCGAGGGGGCACCCAATCACTTGCGAGGATCAGCGGTGCGGCCCGTGGGCCGCGATCGCGCGAGGGCTCGGCTCGGGTCCACCACCGGTAGGGTGGCTGGCGAGGCGAGGTTGGGTGCCCCAGCCGAGCGGGCGGCTCGTGCTGCCGTGGCGGACTTCCGCGCGACCCCGTGCGCTACCAGGTTCACTCCCGCGCCTGGCGCGGTGGATCGACACCCGGGACGATTGGACGCGGCTGCGCGACAACGGCGACGGCCGCGCTAGTGGTCCCTGTTCGGCGAGGGTTGGTACACCATGAGGAAGTTGCCGGTGCGGGTGTCGAAGAGGAGGTAGAGGTGCTGCGCGGTTACCGGCTGGCCCGTCGGCCCGGTCGCGCCCATATCGTCGGGCGGGCGGGTGAAGCCGCCGACCAGCTTCACGAGGCAGAGCTCGTCGTGGGCGGTCTGCGCGATCGGACCGACGCGCGCCCGGACTTCCGCCAGGGAGAGGAACTCGACGCTGGCGACGGTCGTCGGGCCGACCGGCCTGAACTGGTCGGGCCAGTGGCCGGCGGTCAGGGCGACCGCGCGCACGTCCTCCTCGGTGATGGCGGGCTGCCCGGGTGCCGCGCCCGGGTCGCGCGGGGCGATCCAGGGGATCCCGGGCGCGGCCTGCGGGGTCACCGTCGGCAGGGCGGGGGCGCGGTAGCGCGGGTCGGGGGTGGCCGGGATGGCATAGGCCGGGGTGGGCGTTGCCGGTTGTTCCTGCGGCCCCATGCTCCAGACGAAGATGGTGCCCCGCGCACAGTCGATCTCCCCCTTACCGATGACGGTATGCGCCGGCAGGTCGTCGGCCTGGCGGGTCAGCGTGAAGCCGATGCCCACACCGCCGGTCCAATCGCGGCCACCATCCTCGAGCTGGCGCAGTTGCAAGCGCTCGTGCTGCGCGTGCCGTTGCGCCCAGTACGGTGGGAGTTCGTCGCGCGTGTATGCCGCGAACCCGTCCTCGTCGCGCAGGGTCGGCTTCCGCACGTCCCAGTAGCGCTGGAAGTAGCGCTCCTCGCCGGGGACCATGACCCCGCGCGTCGCGGCCTGTGCGGGGAAGAAGGCGAGGAGCCGCGCCGGATCCCCCGCGTTGTAGGCGTCCAGGAAGCGCGCGACCAAGGCGGTGATCGCCGCGTCGTCACACCCCGCGCCGGGGGTGGCGCTCGGGGTGCGGGCCGACCGCGTGGGGGTCCCGCCGACCATTACCCCGGCCCGTGGGGCGACGGCCGGCGCCGGCACCGGGGCACCGCCCGACGCGGCGCGGTGTCCCCCGGCGCCGAAGAGCGCCGCGGCGAGCACCAGGATCGCCAGGGCGAGCGCGACGGCGGCGGCCGCGCCCGCCCACGCGCGCAGCCCGGCCCGGACCCGCCGGTGGCCGCCCGGTCGGGGCTGCGCCGCGACCCGCCGCCGCAGCGCGGGCCAGAGGTCGGTGGTCGCGGGCACGTGGCGCGCGGCGTGCGCGTCGAGCTTCCGCCGGATCGGGTCGCGCATGGGTCGCTCCTCCGCTGTCGGTCGTGCCCGGGGCGCGGGGGCCCGGCGGGCGGTCCGGGCGCTACTCCGCCCCGTCGGCCCCGCCCTGCGCGGGCAGGAGGCGGCGTAGGCGGGCGCGCGCGTCGTGCAGGCGCCGCCGGAGCGTCCCGGGCGGGATGCGGAAGTGGCGCGCGGCGGCGGCGGCGTCCAGGTCGAGGTAGTAGCGGGCGACCAGGGCTGCCCGCTGGGCGGGGGCGAGCCGGTCGAGGGCGGCACGCACCTCCCCCTCGGTCTCCGCCGCCAGCAGAAGCGCCTCGGGACCGGGCGCCCGATCGGGGAGCGCCCCGAGGAGCGCGGGGTCGAGCGGGGCCTGGCGGCGGCGGGTGACGGCGTTGAGGGTGTCGTTGGCGACGACGCGCAGGAACCAGGGGCCGAACGGGCGGGCGGCGTCGAAGCGGTCGATGCGCGCGTAGGCGCGGAGGAAGGCCTCCTGGACGATGTCCTCGGCCAGGGCCGCGTCGCGGCCGATCAGGAAGGCCACCCGGAGGGCCGCGTGCTGGTGGCGGCGGACGAGGACCTCGAGCCCGTCGATGTCGCCGCGCCGGAGCCGCGCGATCGCCTCCCGCTCGTCCATCCCGCCCCCCTCGCCCCGTACGCCGTCACCCCGCCGACCATACTACACACGAGGGGGGCGAAATGTTCGGGGTCGTCCCGCAGGGTGGCGGTGCTGCAGCGGACGCCGGGCGGGCGGTTCCGGCGCAGCCCCCGCAACGGCGGGCCACCGGCGGCCGCGCCTGCGCTCAGGGAGATGCCCGCGGCCACACAGTGACCGGGCGGGCACACGACGGGGTACGGACACGGTGCGTCAAATCGGCGCGCCGTGGGTCGCGACGGCGAGGAGGTGGCTCGATACCCCGATGATCGCGGGGTGGTCGCACGTCTCGAGCAGGACCTGTCGCCAGGGGTGCCACCGCGCCTCGTCCGCCAGCAGCGCGAGGAGGTGCTCCTCCGGCAGGTGCGCGGCCAGCCCCTGGCTGCCGTAGATGGTGCGGACGGCCAGGCCCGCCGCCGCGAGGTCGGCCACGAACTCCTCCGGGTCGTAGGCATACGTCGGGAGGCGGTCCGGGCCCATCGGCACGCGCCCGCCGCGGAGGAGGTGCGGGACGAGGTGCGGCCACGCGGTCGGCCACTGCACCGCGGCGCGGAACCCGGCCAGTCGGTTGAAGACGCTGACGAAGAGCACCCCATCGGGGCGGAGCACCCGGCGCAGCTCGCGGAGGGCCCGCCGGCGGTCGGTCGCCTCGGGCAGGTGCGACACCACCCCGCCCAGGCAGAGGACGGCGGCGAACTGCGCGTCGGCGAACGCGCCGAGATCCGTGACCGACCCTTCCACCACCGCGCCGATATTGCCCCGGACATCCGGTGCCGCCGCAGCGATACGGGCCCGGGCCAGCGCCAGGAGCGCGGGGCTGAGGTCGAGCAGGGTGACGCGGTAGCCGTCCGCGGCGAGGGCGAGGGTGTAGCGCCCGGGGCCGCCCCCGGCGTCGAACACCGCGCCGTGCGCCGGGGGCGGCAGGTGCCGCGCGAGGGCGTGGCGGGTGATCAAGTATTCGAGGCGCTCGCCCGCCCCGCCCTCCAGCCGCCCCCACTCCCGTTCGGGCGCGGCATCGTAGCTGGCACGCACGGCCGCACGTTCGTCCCCCATGCTCCCCTCCTGCGCGCCTGGCGCGGCCGTCTGTCGGTGGCCCAGGATACCGGCGTGTCCCCTGCGGTGGCCAATCCCTGCCGTGCCGATTGTCGCGCCGCCGCACCCGGGCGCGGCAGCAAATGTCGCGCCATTGCGACAGGCCGGATGGCCGACGCAGATGCTGTGCCCCGACTGGCGCGCACGCGCCGACCGCGGCGGCCACCCTGAGATGGGGCCACGCACGGGATGTCCGTCGCTGAACCGGCATCCCGAGCGGGGACAGGCCCTGTGCCCCAGCGCCCCCCTAGCAGCCTGTCGGAGAGAACGAGCCGAGGGCAAATATGCTCGACGGTCGGCGCAGGATTGTGACTCTAGGAGGAACGCATGTTGGTAATCTAGCCCCTCCCCTGCGGCACGTAGCGGCGGTGC
>JAABUM010006615.1_pt1 | contig 11238 bp, 20 predicted proteins | sample 5559161 | NCBI WGS metagenome assembly JAABUM01 (sample SAMN10711868, study PRJNA513369) | rock metagenome | isolation source: Antarctica rocks | place: Antarctica: Victoria Land, Siegfried Peak nord | reverse complement strand
CAACGCGACTACTAGTTCTCCTCAAGATGCGAACAAGTTTTTGCCTTCCCTCAGTGCCTCCTTGATGTGAAGACCCGTTCCGGGCTGCTTGCAGGAGTGGCAAGACACACCGCTTGGGCGGCGGACTGGTAGAAGAATCCTGGCAACCACTTTTTGACTCTTCGACTCTCAAGGCAACCAGCGGCGGCGGGAGCATAATGGCGGCCTACACGGCATCCCGTGCCCCGGCGGAGCAATTCTACTCGGCGGGCCAGCTGGACGCGCTGCGCCACAGGCCTTCCTTCGAGGCGCCGCAGCTGAGCGCCGCCTTCACGGAGCAGCCGCAGCGCCTGAGCGGCTCTTTGGGCGGCGGCAGCTTTTCTGAGCCGGCACACCTCGGCGGGTCCTTCTCCGAGCCGCAGCCGCAGGACGGCCTCGCCGGCAGCTTCACGGACCCGTCCCACCTGGGCGGCAGCCTGAGCTCCGGCTTTGACGTGCCGCACCTCAGCGCCGGCTTCACAGATCTGCCGCAGCGGCACGGCTCATCCTTTGAGCAGCCGCGAGCGAGCGCTGACATGGGCTACGACCTCGCGCCGGGCTCGGAAATCGGCTACCTGGGCTCGCCGCCGCGCAATGGCGACCTGAAACGTGCCGTCGGCAGCCCCGCGGCGCGCTCGGCGGTCGGCAGCCCCGTGCCGGGCGCCTCCCGGCTGCGCTCGCCGCCCCGCGAGGCACAGCAGGGTCAGCCGCAGCAGCCGGCCGCTAACGGCGACGCGCACCACGCCGGCAATGGCAGCGGCGGCAACGGCGCCCTGGGCCCCGTGGAGCACTGCAAGCTGGTCATCCTGGGCCTGCCATGGGACACCAGTGAGGAGACGCTGCAGGTGTTGACTCTGCTGCGCGCTGACACTACACCTTCAGAAGAGAGCTCCACTTTGAACCGCAAATGCCTTTGCCACGCTGCGTCTTGGAGCCCTGTTGTCATTGGCGTGTGCTTTGCCCAGCGTCAGCGGTGGTGATGTGACTTTAGTCTGGGTCGTACTGTTCTCAGGCCCCGACATGAAACTACTGTTGGTGCTTGGCACATCGCCTGACTGTGCCTCTGTTCTGCTGCAGACGTACTTCTCGCAGTTCGGCCCCATCCAGGAGGCCGTCATCATGAAGGACCGGTACACCGGCAAGTCGCGCGGCTTTGGCTTCGTCACCTTTTCGTATGCGGACGACGCCGCCCGTGTCGTGGCAACTGAGCACCACGTCGACGGTGAGCTGTGTTCCAACTCAACCTCGCAATGTGTCATTCTCCTCTATGAGGTCGCACTTCTGATAAAGTGTTGAAGGCTTGACACTGTTGTGGCGTTGCCCGCCCGCTCACAGTCTTTCACCTGCTTTGTGTGCCACACCAGTGCAGACGCGAATGTGCCCAGGTCCCTGTTCACTATGCCAATTGCCTGGGCTTTCATTCGTCTTGACCTCCTTGATCGCAAAGACAACTGCTCAACCCCTCCTGCACTCTTTGCGCAGGCCGGCGGTGTGAGGCGAAGCTGGCGCTGCCGAGGGGTGGGGCAAACCCGAACCGCACCACGCGCATCTTCGTGGCGCGCATCCTGCCGACCGTCAACGACGACACGTTCCGCTCCCACTTCGAGCAGTATGGCACCGTGCAGGTGAGCAGACAAGGTTCAATATGATGATCACCAACAACAATGCAACATCACCTGCAATCGGCTCGGTTGTGCTTGAACGATAGCGAGCAGGGCTGCAAGCTATGCTGCTCACACAAGACACAGAGACACTTCCGTTGAATGGCTTGGCATAAGTCCGTCCCTGCTGTGCCACAGGATGCTTACATGCCTAAGGACGCCTCCAAGCTGGGACACCGCGGCATCGGCTTCGTCACCTTCGCTTCCCCCGACTCTGTCGAGAAGGTGCCATTCTAATGTCTTCATGACTGCATTCCAAGCCGTACAATATACTGGCCTAGTGTGTGCAAAAGGTCAATTCTAGAAGGCGAACTTAAATCAGCTTGCATCTGCCAGGTGATGGCGGTGGCGCACGTGCTGGCGGGCCAGGAGCTGGCCATCGACAGGGCGACGCCCAAGGACCGCTCCCCGCCGCCCGGCTCGGCCGTTGGCGGCGCCGCCGGCCGCAACGGTGCGCCCGCCGCTGCTGGCGCTTGCATTATGGAATGCAGTCGTCATAGCCCAAACACGCAAACTGTCCCTGTCTGCCGACGACTGTCTGAGCAACTGTTCCCGCACTAGGCAGCTCGCCTGGCAGGTGCTTTCCAACCCGTGGTTTTCATGCCTGGTGCATTTGACGGGCCTCCATCTGTGGAACCTGGCTCTCAAGTGCCCTTTGAGGATATCTGCTTGCGTGCAGGCAACGCGCTGAGCGGCTCGCTATCGCAAGGCATGCCGTACGGCGCCGCCGCCAACCCCTACGCCATGGCGGCCAGCCTGGGCATCAACCCGGCGGCGCTGTCCGCCGCCGCGGGCGCGGCCGCGCTGCAGCGGCCAGGCGGCCAGGACCCAAACAGTCAGGTACCCCTGACCAGCTGTTGCACCTGCGCATCATGGCTTCGTGCAAAGCAGGGGGCCAGCAGGTGCCAAGCCTTGTGACCAGCACACACTGGCCGGTTCTGGGACATGGTGGGCGAGCCCTACACAGATGCCATCCCGCGTCTGCGATCCGCTGCAGCTACTCATGCCTGTCGCCTGGTGGTGCGCTGCAGCTGGCGGCCATGCTGGCGGGCGGCAACTTCGACATGGATTCCCTGCTTGCCGCCAACAGCCTCGGCGCCGTCGGCAGCTCCAACAACATGCAGGTGCGGTGCTCATAGGGTAAGGATTGCCTGTGCTAGCGGCGCTCATAGGGGTGATTACCAGTCAATCATGCCTAGTGCTCGCGAGCATGAGCCACCTTCGAAATTGTTCCCAGGGTGCTCCATTCTGCTCATGTTCCTTCCCGACAAAACCCCACTTGACCTCTTTAGCCGTGACAGCTCCACAGTGTACCAGGCCAGTAGCCCAACCAATCGCTGGAACCGAGGTCTGCCGCTGGTATCTGAGCGCTTGCATCATTGCCCGCAGGCGATGCAGGGGCTGCCGGGGCTGCTGGGGCCAGACGGCATGGGCGCCTTCGCCGCGGGCATGCAGCAGATGCAGCAGCAGGGCATGCAGCAGGGCGGCTACATGCAGCAGCAGCAGCAGCCGCCGCGCCTGGGGCGCAGCAGCATGGACATCGGCAGCGGCTCCCCAACCCACAGCGGCATGGCTGGTAAGATTTCAGACCGGTCGAAACGGGATATCGTGTCCACTCCTTCGATGCTGACTTTGGAACGACCGCCGCGAGGCTCGAAGCTGGTAGTGAGTGGCACTTCTTCCTGATGCCGCAAGAAGATGCTGGAAGGGGGGAGGACGCCAGACTCCTCATTGCACTAACAGCAACACTTTCGCTCCCTGACGCATCCTGCAGCTGTCAAAGTGTGTTGACTCCTGCAGACTTGGCTGATGTACTTGCATGTTGATAGGATGCTAATTTGTGGTGCAGGCGAGATGGACGGGCAGCAGCGCCACGGGCGGCGAAACTCCGTGGAGATGGGAGGTCGCGCAGGCTCGCCCACCGCCTCGGGCGGCGGCTCCGCCTCGCAGGTCAGCCACGGCGGCGGCGGCGGCGGCAGCGTCACCAGCGGCCTGGACGCCAACGCCGGGCCGCGCATCTTCGTCGGCAAGCTAAACCGCGCGACCACGGAGGCCGATGTCCGCGAGTACTTCACCCGGTGAGCGGCACAACAGAGCCACATCACAAGGAGATATCGCAAGAGATGCATGACCTCATGCCAGCACAGCTGGGTGGCGTCTTGTAAAAATCGCAGGCACAGCCCAGCACAGCGCGGCACACTTGTCCTGCTGGAGCCTCCTGCTGCCCCAGCGGTGCTTGGCATTGACGCGTGGCCCGGCAAGATTGTTTCAGAGGTGCTGCACTTGGCATCTTTCTCCATTATTGTGCTGCCACCCCCAAATGAGACACACCCACCCCCCTTAGCTCGCTATTTTGACGTGCTGTCTTTCTCGCGACACAGGTTTGGCTACGTCATGGACGTGTACATGCCGCGCGACAAGCACAACCGGCACGAGCACCGTGGCTTCGGCTTCGTGACCTTCGAGACGGAGGCCGCAGTGCACCGCGTCGCAGCGCACGGCCTGCACCAGATCCGGGTGCGTGCCTGCCCTCAGGGCAGCTGATTTCATCGGCCCCCTTGGTGCACCTGCTGTGATGTGCCTGTCACCGTGCAGCTGTTCAACGAACGGCGAAGCCTGCAGCGTACAGTGCTGCAATGTAGGCTTCGTTGGGTGCACGCCCACACTACACTACACCCACAGCAAACACAAAACCACCTGAGGTCCGCATCAATACATGTGGTGTTCTGCATCCTGTTTGCAATGCGCGCAGGGCGCGGCAGTGGCGATCGACAGCGCGGTGCCGCGGCGGGAGGATGCGGGGCCGCTGGCGCCGCTGGGGGATGCCAATTACCCGGGCCTCGCTGCCGCCATGAACATCATCGACCTGGTGAGTCGGTGTGTGAACGCCGTGTTGCCGTAGCCTACAGGTCTCCAGTCGTTTTGTGTGAAAGTTCCCGCCGGCGCCGCCGCCGCCATAAAGATCATTGACCTGGTGACAATGCTGCTGCCACCTGCTGCGGTAACAGCTGCCTTTGCTTTTGCGAGCTTTTGCCTTCGCTGCAGCTTCCGGCACCAATACTGCAGTGACAGCCATGCAGCGCTGCCTACCACAGGGCTGCTGCAGCCTGGATTTCGCAGCAGTGCTGAATAGCTCTGCAGCTTGCCTGCTGGCTACAGGCAACTGCGGATGCATCCCTGCAACGTGAGGTGGACAATGGTCAGGCAGCAAAATTAGCCACTCTGAGCCTCACACTGACGGATCTGCTGGTGCGCAACAGGCGGCGCGCGGCGACGCCGGTCCGCTGCGGCACGCGCATGCGGGCGTCGCCGCGATGGGGCGCTACCAGCCCTACCGCCCCACTCCGGACTTTGTGCCGGGCGCCTACTGAGCCACAGCAACGCCCGCCGGCCGCCGTCGACGCGCAGTCGCCGTGCACGGCGGCCGCGAGGCGGCCACGAGGCGGCTGCGTACGCCAGCAGCATCAGCGGCCAGCAAGGAGAGGAGACGCAACAGTGAAACCCATCAAGGAGAAACGCGGCTGCGGCCGCGCGTTGCCGCACCAAGACGAGTTGCACCGGCGGCGAGAGCCGGCGGCACAGCGCCGATGGCCCGAGAGAGCCGGCGGCAAGGAACGAGGGCCGGCAGGGGCGTCGTCGCTGAGGGTTCTTTCAGTAGTGGCGGAGCGTTGCAGGCGCGGCAGCCAACAGCCCGGAGCCGGCGGCGCAGCCACACAAGCGCTGCGGACGGCCGCCTTCCGGGCGGCGTCCGCCGCGCAGCTTTTGCGAGAGCGGCGCATCAGATGCGCACAGTTTTTCCCCGAGCGCCAAGGAGCGGGCGCGAGCGCGTGCCATCATCCCCCCAAGCTTTCAGGATGGCGCGGCCGCTGCCGAGAATACACACAAGACCCGGTGCTGTCGCAACACACACCACACGCGAGACTAAAATTTGCCACGAGGGCGGGGCCCCGCTCGCTGCCGAGCGGCCCCAGTTTTGGTGTGATACAGGTTGCGGCGAAGTACGCACAAGCTGGACGCGGCAGCAGAGCGAGACGTGCAGCAAGTACCAGGGCATGGTCGTGGGAACCGCGCTGCAATGAGACTCCCTTGCGACGCCCCCCCGGCGAGAGTGCGCTCCATGGCCCAAGCGACCAATTTCGGCATCCGAGAGAGTTTGCACCAAGGAACATCTGTCCCATGTCAGCGTCGAGCGGGGGACATTTTGGTAGGCGCTGCACCAGCCGTACGAGCCGCACATGCGGACGCCAGCGAGGGTTTTGCACGCCCATGTGAGGGGGGCCTTTTGAGGACCCGACATCTTTAGGAGACGGTGTCTAGGACGAGCAGCAATGATTGTGGCCTCTATTCAGCAGATTGTGGGCTGTGAGTTACTTTCAGCAGGAGCGTGTTTCTCTTTCTAGAGGAGAGTGTTTGAAGTTCTAGGGCGTGAATGGCATTGTTGCTTGACCTATATCGACATATTAGGATTCAGTGGTGTGGGCAGCGTCCGGGGAGGCGGCATGAAGCAATTCTTTGGCAGCAGTGGGTTCTTTGCTCTCCTTGCGCACAGGGGTCAGGTTTAGGTGATCACGTGTGGTGTTGCAGTTGCAATGCACCTTGTGAAAGTGCGTTGATACGAACCCACTCGATTCCACTCTTTCATTCCTTGCTATTCCACTCTGTCCACATGCCCAGGACAATACTCAAACAAACGCTCAAACACACGCTGACACGGCAACAAATCCCCAGTCGGATAATTAAAGAGTAAACAACACGCCCAGAGCTGCCCGCCGCCACCAAGCACTTGGGGGTACTAGTTCCGGGACTGCACGACCGCAAGCCTGATGGCCGGCGGCATGCTGTTGCAGATGGCGGCCACGTCAACCAGCGCCTGCATGGCACAGCCGAGTGAAATAACAACACATGAATGTGTTGCCCATGATTAGGCCAACTCCAACGATGCGCGGTAAGCAAGTGCATACAACTTTATGCAAGAGTCACCTGCGAGAGCGCCTTGACACGAGCAGTGGGGTTGCTCTCGCGCTGCCCGATCACCAGATCCGACCCCTCCGCATCAAACAGCCGCAAGAAGAGCACCTGGCCCTGCACAATGAGCAAATGGCACCTCGTCAACATTTCAAGACCGGGTCCAGTCCTTGAGACTCTTGAAGCTCATACTTGTTGCCGCAAGTTTGCAGCAGGGCCCTGCTGCTGTGCTGCTGCTGCTGCTGCTGCTGCTGCTGCTGCTGCTGCCCAGGCTGCTGCCCAGACGACGCGGACCTACCTTTCCAGACACCGGCTCCACAGTGGCGGTGATGTCCGCTACGCTGACCGGCTTGGTGCCCCTCATGCGCAGCATTGACATCTGCAGCAGGACATGAGTTTTTCAATGTTGAATTCGTGGAATGACATCGAGAAGCTGTGTGAATGTACCGTGCGCACTTGTGTGCATGCACATTGGCACTTATAGCGAGTCGAGCACGCAAGCCGGCACACCTCGAAGCCCTCCTGGGTGCGAGTGACGCGCAGCGGCAGCGCCAGCGGCATGTTGTTGCCGCTGCTCGTGACGGTGGCCGCCCACTGGTACAGCCGCCCAATGAAGGTGTCAGCGTTTACATCCCTGCGGCAGATGGGCGCTGGCGCTGTCAGGATGGCGCTGCAACCTGGCATCTGCAACATCGTGAACAGGGGCTTGCAAATTAAAACCTCTATTCCTCTCAGAAATCAGGTTTTCTTACTTAGGAAGGAGGGCTGTCGCGAGCTGCAGGTGGGTGTCTGTCTCTGTCTTGCCGCCCGCTGCGGCGGCGACCGCCACCCGCCTGCTGAGCGCGATGCGGCCGCGCCTGCTGCTGACGGACTGTGCGGGAACGAACGGCCGGACAGCCCGTGAATTGTGCAGCATGAGCAGCCTGCAATGGCGATGAAAAGTTATGTACGTCGATCGATCCATGTATCCTGCGATACCTTGCAGCAACATTAGGTGCCCACGACAAGTGGCCAGCATACCTGATGCTAGATGCCCCGGTCTGGATCAACGATGGTGCATATGATGATGCTCTGCAATGCACTGTTGAAGCACTGGGAGCGCAAACTTGTGCCATCCTGACTTGGTTTTGCAGAGTGCCAATAAGTTCCAAACGACCAACCACTGGGACTGAACAAGCAAAGAGATATAGCGAATATATGCTGCCGGTGCTGATGTGCGCAAATCAACTTGTGCCGCTGCCGTCCTTGCGTGGAAATCTTGGCGCTGGCGCATTGCACCTCGGGCGGCTAAAACAGCCGCTTTGCATCGTATCATCCGCCTGCAGTCGATCACTCCAATTCACGACCGAGAGCCCGCTGCCTGCACAGCGCTGCGCATCGTTGCACCTACTGGCCGGCCTGCATCGGGTGTCTCGCAGGTCCAGAGAGCAAAGGCCTTGGAGGACACGACCGCATTGACCTGGCATCCCCGCATGCATACCTCCAGGTTGTACAGCCACAGCGGCCGAGTTTCACTGCACAATCCAGCCTCGTCAGCATGCCCCTTGCGGCTCAGGCCTGCCCTCAGGTGCAGCCAGCGCAGCACGGCAGTACGCGCATACTGGGCGCGGCAGCGCAATCGGCCGCTTCAGTGCCATGCAAAGGTGCCTTCGGACGTATCGCAGGAGCGTCGACATCCGATTTGCATCTCCTAAGTGCCAAGGCGTGAGCGCGGCTGCGTCGCTGCTGATACACGTCAATGAGGTGGCCACACAAGCAGTCGTGTCATGCGACTGACGGTTCAGGATATCTGCTTCAGCAACGCTGTGGCTCCTGCAGGCTAATGGCGGCGACGCATACAGGCTGCTGGGCGTGAAGCCGGGCGCGGCGAAGGATGCCGTCAAGCGGGCCTACCGCAAACTGGTGCTGCGGACGCACCCCGACATCGCGCAGGACGGCGGCTCCCATGAGCGCTTCATCCAGGTGCGCTGGCACGCTCTTCGGCACAGCCGTGCCTCGCCAAACCCGCAGCTCTGACGAATGGAGTCGTTGCAAGCTTAGGGTTCCTCTTGGCAGTGGGTCGGTTTGGCGGCGCTGAGCTGCCTGTCCCGTCGTCAGGAAGCTCCTGAGGTTTTGAGCATTCTGTGATGACGACGCACAGATTCAGGAGGCGTACGAGAGCCTCATCAAGCGGCGCGGCCAGCCGCAGGAGGCTGAGCCGCCCGGGAAAGACTCCTGGGACTTTCACGACTGGTGAGCATCCCCCGATGCCTATTTGGGATCGCCTAGAAACAACTATCTCCAGAGCAAGTCGACGATGTCATTTCCCTCATGCTCCCTGATGAGCAGATGTACGGGTGCACCTGCCAGAAAAATCCGCATCTGCCAATCATGTGAAACTCTGGAACCTGCTGTTGCGCAGGCACTGGCGGTTCCGCATGTCGCGCGCCTGGGCGGCGCAGCAGCACAAGCCGGGGGAGGTGAACCCCTTCGGCAGCAGCGACCGCCTCGAGCCCGCCCACCGCCAACAGGTGCTGCGCTGTGCTGCTCCATTTCCAAGAGTTGTCTGAGGGCTGGTTTCGCACAGCCTGTGTGGTGCCGCATATGGCACTGACTTCAAAATGCTGTTGAAGGGTCGTCCTCGCACAGCCAGTGTGAGAGCATTGTCGAACATTCAACCCATGCACCATCTCTGATCTCGATCTCCCCGCCCACAGCCTCCCTTTGGTGAGCTAAGCCGTCTTGCAGCTCCAGGTTGCAACTGGTCTCCTGATGCAAGGAATGTGAGACCAGACATCATGAATTGTCCACACCATGCCGCAGGTCCAGTCACAGCTGAACGCCCTGCGGCGCAAGGCTGCCTACCGGGCGGCAAAGCACGCGGCGTCAGCGGCGGCGGCGGCGCCCGGCGTCGAGTGCGAAGGCCCGCAGCCCGGCGCCCACAGCGCCCCGCAGCCCAGCGCCGCCCGCCAACACAGCAGCAGCCCTGCGGCAGCCGCAGCATCGGACCCTGAGCCGCCGCCACAATCGGCGGCCGCTGCAGTGCACCGAAACGGCAGCTCAGCCGGTGTCGGCGCCGGCGAGCATGGTGGCCTGCGCCGTAAGCATGCAGGCCCCGTGCATGCGCCTCAGCCCCCCCCTGCGGAGGTCGTACAAGCGCCCGCAGCCGGCCACACAGCCGCCGCAGGCGGCCAGCGCTTCGGCCACCAATGGCCGGTTCACGGCAAGTCCGAAGCCGCGCTGGCGTACAATGGCGCGGCAGAAAACAGTACCGACGCTGAATGGAACCGCCTCAGCCGCCTTCAGCATCCCACCAGCAACGGCAGCGCCGGCAACGGCAGCGCCAGCGCCAGCAGCGAGACTTGCCCCGCCGCAGCCGCCCAGCACATGGCAGAACCCCAAAATGCGCCGCAGCCGGGCGGCAAACAGCAGCCGAGTGGCGCGCCCGACGAGTGGCGCCGCGAGCTGCTGAACACAGACGCCGCCGCGGGCAATGCGATGCGCGAGCAGCAGGACTGGCGCGCCTGGGGCGACGACGATTCGGACTGGTGGGACGCGGAGGAGGAGCTGGCGGCCGAGGAACATTTGGAGCTTCTGGCCAGCCTCATGGGCAACGATGGCGGCGGGAGAAGACGAGACGGCGAAAGCAGCCGAGACGTCGGGATGGGCCCAGCGTCAGGTGGCGCGGACAGCGGCGCGGGAGGTGGGACGGAAGAGGCGGCGGCAGCAGCCGGGGAGCTGCGGTATGCCGGCACCAGCGAGCGGCTGCGGGCGCAGCTGGCCGGCCTGCGGCGGAAGCGGAGCTTGATGTGACCGGGCAGCTGTGCCGCCGGCGCCGAGCGAGAGGGGAGGGAGTTTGAGGGAAGGGGGCATAGATAGTGCTTTGAAGGGCAACACATGCGAGAAATGTGTTCTCCTTGATGCGAGGGCAACGAGCTGTACATGAATTTGCAGTGAGCAGTGCGATGTTCACTGGATGTTTGCTCGCTGACGCTTTGAGATAGCGCTTTGTTGCGGGCGATAAAATGTGAAGTGCATGGAGGCGTCCTATCTGCAAACTTGATTGGCTTTTGATTTTAATTGCGGCAGGAGGGAAATTGGCTATAACGCTGAACAATCGGTGTTCTATGCATGTATCATCGTAACGGAAGGCATGAGATGGACATTGCGGTAACCAGGGATGGCAACATACCTTCACAACCCTGATGCCGTGTGCGGTCAGGGGGCAAGCACGCCGCTGCACTTGTGCCTTTCCAGCTTGCGTGTTCGTGGGCTCTGCCTAAACAACAGTTTGTGCAGGATCCATCTCCGCCTACTTTACAGTTTACATGTCTTGCAGGACCGCTGCAACTGCCGCACTCAGTGGTGCTGCGTGCTGTGCGAGCTGCAAATCAAATTGCCGCCATGTGCACCGCCGCATGCTGTGGGCAGCTTCGCTGGAAATAGGGACTTGCACCTTCTAATCGCCTGCTGCCCCGTCACCGATCGACCGGCCCAGACACCTCCTCAGCATGCTGAGCTGCTTGTGGGAAACCCTGTTTCTCCTGCCCAGATGGATGGCCTGCCTTTTGACCGTGGGCGATTTTCCGTTTCAAGGGGACAGAAGCGCAGAGCC
>JAABUM010006614.1_pt1 | contig 11240 bp, 8 predicted proteins | sample 5559161 | NCBI WGS metagenome assembly JAABUM01 (sample SAMN10711868, study PRJNA513369) | rock metagenome | isolation source: Antarctica rocks | place: Antarctica: Victoria Land, Siegfried Peak nord | reverse complement strand
ACGGTCCCGCCTGGACCACCGACCTGATCAACGGGGACCCCGGGTCGGCCATCGTGAGCAGCTCCACCCCGGCCGCCGTCGCGGGGTATCCCAGCATCACCGTGCCAAGCGCCTACTCGTTCGGCTTGCCGCTGGGAGTCTCGTTCACCGGCGGCCGGTGGAGCGAACCACGCCTGCTGGCGCTGGCCTACGCCTTCGAGCAAGGCACACTGGTGCGGGTACTGCCTCAGTTCCGGCCCATCCTGCCGAGCCAGACCGGACCGACCGGACCGACCGGCACGACCAGGGTGCCAGCACCGCGCACGGCGACCACGACCCGATGAAGATCGGTAGGGGCACCCAACGGATGACCTCGGCCGCCCGCGACCGGAAGTAGCTCGACGTCCGGTTCCCGGAACCTGAGCACCCGACATCCACGCCGGGTGCTCACGAGGGCATCACAGCCGCCAGCCGTGCTCGCCCGCGCTGCGACTCGTCAACCACCAAACCATCGGACAACTGGTCGTCGCTGGTTGTTCAGTGGCCGGGTGGCGCAGACCTGCAGATCCAGACCCGTGGCGTCGGGTTTCTGTCCCTTGCGGCGTGCTGGCGAACGCTGGTGATGCCTGCCGAGTTGAGGGCCTCAGCGTTTCCGCGCCCGAGTTGACTGATTTGCTCGGACAGCTGCGCGAGCTGGCCCGGGTGCCGGTTCAGCCCGACTTCCGCCTCGCGTCCGGACTATGTCAGCCTGTCGCCGCTTGGCTTTCGGACGCGTCCGCGGCGTAGCGGTGCTCGTCGAGTACCCCTGTTCGGCGCCGCGCGGTGAGCAGGTAGTACGCCCCGCCGGCGATGCCGACAAGGGCAGGGAACCAGACGGCGAACCATTGGTAGTAGGTGTGCAGCGGTGGGGTGGAGTTGTAGATGGCGTTGCGCGGCCAGGCAAGGTTAATGCTCATTGCCACGCCCCACACGACAGCCAGCACGTTGACTGGCAGCGCCCAGCGGCCAAGCGCGAAAAGACCGTCTCGGTGTGCGGTGTGCGCCTTGGGCCACCCTTGCAGCCGGCGCAACAGCAGGGGGGCTGTCACCAGCAGGTAGGCGATGTAGACGAGCAGGATAGCGACACTTGTGACGACTAGAAAGACTTGTGACTGCCCGATGTTCACCACCAGGATCGCGATGGCGAGCACACCGACTAACACCGAGGGGACCACGGGACTCGACGAGGTGAGCGTGATCCGCGACAGCGACCGGCTGAAGGGCAGGTTGTTATCACGCGCCATGGAGAAAAGGATGCGGATGGTCGCCGTGTGCACAGCCAGGCAGCACACCGCGATGGCGACTGCCGAGTCGAGCAAGAAGATGTCACCCAAGGTCGTGCCCAGGGTGTTCTTCACGATGTAGGGCAGCCCCGACACGCTGATCTCGCCGGCTTTGATGTTTCCGACTGCCATCATCGCGAACAGCATGATCAACCCGCCTACGGCGAATGCTGTCAGCAGCGCACGCACTAGCGCCTGGGGTGCGTACTTGCGAGGGTTGGTGGTCTCTTCGGCCAACGAGCCCGCTGTGTCGAACCCGTACATCACATAGGTCGACATCAGCGCCGCCACCAAGAAAGCACCAGGTAGCCGGCGGGATGCCCGGCGGCTGTTCCCGCCGTCTCCAGGACCACGCCGGGTCCCCGTTTGGCGTGCACCGCCAGCAGGATGATCAGCAGCACTACGCCGATAAGCTCGCTGGCGACACCGACGTTGTTGATGCGCGACATGAGCTTGACGCCGAACGCGTTGACGACCGTCGTGAACACGATGAGCACGGCGCCCAAAAGCACCGCGTTCTTCGCCCCGCTCGCAGACGTTGTCGTCGTCTGGCTACCGATGACCTGGAACACCGGCGAGACCTGCGGCAAGATCACCTGCCAGGCCAGCGCGACGGCGGCGACTGACACGATCGACGCGATCAGCATGAACCAGCCGGCCAACCAGGACACGAACGCCGTGCCAACCTGCTTCGACCACTGGTAGACCGAACCTGCAAGCGGGTAGTGCGCCGCGAGCTCGGCGAAGCACAGGCAGACGGCGAACTGGCCAATGAAGACCATCGGCCAGGTCCAAAAGAACGCCGGGCCGCCAGCTCCGAAGCCGAAGTAGAACAGCTGGAACATCCCGGTCATGATCGAGATGTAGGAGAACCCAGCCGCGAACGATGAGAAGCTACCCAGGCTGCGGTGCAGCTCCTGACGGTAGCCGAAGCTGGCAAGGTCCTCGTGATCCGACAGTGCCTCGGCTAGCGGCTCCTGACCCCCCAGGTCAGTGCTGGCAGTCACCGCAGCGGCGCGACCAGTGCGACCGGTGCGAGCGGCGCGCCACCACGCCAGGCTCGCCGGCCGTCCGGCGTAGGCGCAAGAAGTAGCAGACAATGCACTCGTGAAGCCCCCGTATCCGACCCCGCAGCCGGACCAACTCTCGGTTGGGGCTGATCTGTGGTACCACAGTAGTCACCGATACTGCCCCGACCAGCCACCACGTGCACTGCCATCGTTGATGGCCGGGGGTCGTGCGCGGGTCGAAGCATCACCGGTGGCACGAAGAAGGTCTTCGTCAACGCGGCGGGCGCACGAGAATGCTTGGTGTTCAGCGCGGGAGGTGCGGCCCTAGCGCTTGGCAGCGATCACGTCGCGGAACAGGCCGACGAGGGCGTCGACGTGGGCGTCGAAGGTGAAATGTGCACGCTGCCGCCAGACGCTGTCCCGCAGCCCGCCCATCCGCTGGCGGTCCCGCAGCGTGTCGGCCAGCTCAGCCGCGGTGCGGTAGAAAACACCTAAGTTCCTGTCGCGGCACAGCGTCTGGGACGCGACGACCGAACCCTGATTGTCGAACTGGATCATCGGGACGCCGGCGGCGGCCAGCGTGGCGATACGGGCTGGGTAGTTCAGGTCATCCCAGGTAGCGGCGATCAGGTCGCCGTGATTGCTGCTACGGACATCGTGTAGCCAGCCGGCGTCGTACTGGGAGAACTCGCTGACCCATTTCGCCGCTGACACCTGCTCGTGCAGGTGCAGGTGTCCTGGTGCAAGGCGGCGCACCTGCTCAACCCAGTCGCGCATCTGCGCGGCGGCTTTGGCGCCGTACAGATGCAGGTGAACACCCCGTGCGGCCAGTTCGGCGACGAAGGTGGGCGATGGGCCCATCGGGCGGCCGGGGATGACGGTGTGGACCTGGCCGTCGCGCTCGGACAGCAACGGGGAGCGTTCCCCGACGAGCGACTCGGCTTTGGGCAGGTCACCGTCGAGCACCCACCGCCGGCCGCGGGCGGTGGCGGGCAGGACGGCGGCGAACCAGTCACGCAGCTCGGGGCTGGAGTAGATCTGCGCGTCGGAGCGCAGCTGCAGCTCGGCCAGCTGCGACCAGTAGCCCTGCTCACGGGCGAAGAACGGACCCTCCTTGAAATGCCAGACGAACGGCACCCCCAGGTCCGCGCTCAGCACCTGATGAGCGACAGGTATCGCCTGGTAGTTCAGCAGCGCGTAGATGACGTCGGGCTGCAGCTCCCGGACCCGCTCGCGCCAGCTGTCGACTGGCACGTCGCGGATGTGGCCAAACGGCACCGGACCGATGGTGTTGAACCAGATCGGCTCCCGGGTCCACAACCCGTGCAGCTCATGGCCCCGTTCGGCCAGCGCCAGGATCCGTTCGGGGTTGTGGGCGAGCTCGCCGACCAGCAGCACCCGTAGCCCGTCAGGGGCTCGCCGGGTCGCTGGCCGGTCGCGGTAGACGCGGTAGTGCTCGACCTCGTCGTGCAGCGAACCAACCGTGCTCTGCAGCCGGAGTGGCTCCTGGACGTGATACCGGGCCCGGTAGACGTTCAGGCCGCCTGCAGGCTCCCGCAGCGTCAGGTGCCGCTGACCGGGATGGCGGCCCCACTCGCAGCTCACGATGCCGGTGTGCACCACCTCACCGTGCTCGCTGAGCCGGTCCCACAGCATCCGGTCCAGGTCATCGGTGGTCAGCTCGGAGCGGTCCAGCCACCGGTCGGGGGTGCGCCGGTGCAGCACCTGCACCAGCTGCAACGGCTCCCCGGCGATGCGCCCCGGCGTCTGCTGCTCGGTGAGACCGTCGGTGTAACGCACCCCGGCGACCGCCAAAGCAGCATCCGGGGCCTGGTCCAGCGCGGCGACCAGGGTCGCCAGGTGATGGCGGTGCCAGACGTCGTCCGAGGGCAGGTAGCCGACATAGCCGCCGGTGCTCAGTGCCAGCCCACGGTTGAGAGCCGCCCCCAGCCCGCCGTTGACCGGCAAGGTCTCCAGCCGCACCCGCAGGTCGCTGCCCGCAGCTGCCAGCGCGGCGGCGGTATCACCGGGAGACCCGTCGTCGACCACCACGCACTCCCAGTCCTGGAAGGACTGGCCCAGCAGGGACGCCATCGCGGCGGGCAAAAAGGCATCCTGGTCATAGGTCGGCATGACGACGCTCACCTGCGCCGTCACGTCCCCACCCCTTCGCCTGCTCGCCCTCACCAGCTGCCTGCACGGTAGTAGCCCGCCGCACCTACCCCAGCAGTCCCGGTTCTGCGCTCTTGTTACCAGTCACGCCAGCAGATCAGCCCGACCAGGACCCTCGAGTACCTCGCGGCCGGGCTGCCGGTGGTCTCCACCCGGGTGCTCGACGTCGTCATGGACTACTCGCACGTCGTCCACCTCGCCGACGACGCGGCCGGCTCCTCTACTTGCCCGCACCTTCCGCGCCATGCTTCTGCACCCGACGGCCGGTGACGCAACGGGGACCTGCCCGGTCTGCCTGGTCTGCCTGGTACCGGCGCCCTGCCCGACCGCTGCGACTGTGCAGTCCTAGCCAGGGTCTGGGCCGCGCGCGCCGTGCGCGATGCCGTTAGTGGCTGGTGCGTCCAGGTAGCGGCCGCTGCCGCTCGGCTACCAGCTGGTCAGCCAGCAGGCCAGTCACCAGCGCGTAGACGCCCTTGTGCAGCACGTCGATCACGTGCTCCTTCCGCGGCCAGGTGCGCGGCGGGGCACCCGCTCCGGTGGCGTTCTCCAAAGTCTGGTCGGTCGCAAGGCGCACGACCGCGTGGGCCAAAGACCAACCGGGCCCGCGCAAGCCGATCTGCGACCAGATGCCCCGAAGCGCCCCGAGAGCCGCGCCCGTGCCGTAGTGCATGAGGTGGTTGACGACGACCCGTGGCTGCGCGCCGGGTGCGGGCCGGCGGCCCAGCAGGGTGAGCAGGGTCTGGGCAGGAATGTAGGAGTTTGGCCGGTGCGTCAGGCCCTGCTCCAGCTTTTCGGCGACGGTCATGACGACGACCCCGCCGACCCCGGCGGCGGCACCCTTGGCAGCAGCTGTTGTCAGCACGGACGTTGGCTTACCCCCTCGTTTGCCGTTGCATCGCCCGGGCGCTCACACGCCACCCCTGGACCGCTTCCCCACAAGCGCACGACTTCCCCGCAGGAGCCCGCAACGGCCGACCAGTACTCGGCCACCGACCCGACCTCGCAGTTCCCGACCGACCTCCCGGCCGAGCAGATCGAGCACCCGGCTTTACCAGCGACATGGACAACCAGCCAGACCACGGCGAGCACAGCTACCGCGGCAGCGACCGGCTGGCCGGCAAACGCGCGCTGATCACCGGGGGACTCCGGCATCGACCGGACCGTCGCGATCGCGTTCGCACGCGAGCGTGCCGACGTGATGATCGTGCACCTGGCGGGAAACCTGCGCGAGGAGCTGTTCTGCCGCAGCGTCGTCGAGCAGACGGTGGCCGAGCTCGGCGGTCTCGACGTGCCGGTGAACAACGCGGGCCTACCAGATGGCTCAGGGCGGCATCGCCGATAGCACCACCGCCCAGCTCGAGCGGGTCTTTGCCACCAACGTGTACGCGATGTTCTGGCTCTGCCAGGCAGCCCGCCGAACTCGCCCCCGCCTACGTCTTGCTGGCCTTTCAGGAGTCGAGCTTCATCACCGGGGAGCGCGTCGGCGTCACAGGAGGCAGGCCGCTGCCCTAGCGCTCGCACGCTGTGACCTTGCCTCCGCGCGGCGCCGGTTTTGGCCGGTGCCGGCAGGGGATCGCGAGACAGGACAGTTGAACGGCAGCTGGCCGCCACCGATCCGATACCCACAGGCTTCAGGCCTGGGGCCAGTCGGCGGCCCCCGCACACCTTCGAGAAGGCAGCCGCCTGTGCCCCGCCTCCCTGACCACGCGGTACCGCCGAGCACCGCCACCGCGACCGCCACCGCCACCACTGCAGCCGGCGACCCGGACCTGATCGTCGTCGGGTCCGGCTTGTTCGGCCTGACCGTGGCGGAGCGGGCCGCCACCGAGCTCGGCCTGCGGGTGCTGGTGCTCGAGCGCCGTCAGCACGTCGGCGGCAACGCGTGGTCCGAGCGCGAACCGATCACCGGTATTGAAGTGCACCGCTACGGCGCGCACCTGTTCCACACCTCCAACGAGCGGGTCTGGGCCTATGTCAACCGGTTCACCGCCTTCACCGGCTACCAGCACCGGGTCTTCTCCGTGTTCAACGGCCGGGTGTACCCGCTGCCAATCAACCTGGGCACCATCTGCGAGTTCTTTGGCGAGCACCTCACCCCCGACCAGGCGCGCCAGCTGGTGGCCGAGCACGCAGCCGAGGTTCCCCATGAGCAGGCCACCAACCTGGAGGACAAGGCGATCTCGCTGGTGGGCCGCCCGCTGTATGAGGCGTTCGTCCGGGGCTACACCCACAAGCAGTGGCAGACCGACCCGCGGCAGCTCAGCGCCGACATCATCACCAGGCTGCCGGTCCGCTACACCTTCGACAACCGCTACTTCAACGACACCTACGAGGGGCTGCCTGTGGACGGCTACGCCGCCTGGCTGACCACGATGGCGCACACCCCCGGCGTCGACGTCCGCCTGGGAGTGGACTTCTTCGACGTGCGCGACGGGCTGCCGCCCACCGCTCCCGTCGTCTACACCGGTGCACTCGACCGCTACTTCGACTACGCGGAGGGATCGCTGGGCTGGCGGACCCTCGACTTCGAGCAGGAGGTGCTGCCGGTCGGGGACTTCCAGGGCACGCCGGTCATGAACTACGCCGACCAGGACGTGCCGTGGACCCGCATCCACGAGTTCCGCCACTTCCACCCCGAGCGCGAACACCCCGGCGACAGGACCGTCATCGTCCGGGAGTACAGCCGCACCGCCGGCCCGCGCGACGAGCCGTACTACCCGGTCAACGCCAGCACCGACCGGGAGCGCCTGCAGCGGTACCGCGAGCGCGCCCGCCACGAGCCGGGGGTGCTCTTCGGGGGCCGGCTCGGGACCTACCAGTACCTCGACATGCACATGGCGATCGCCTCCGCCTTCTCAATGGTCGACAACGAGCTGGCGCCGCACTTCGCCAATGGCGGGGCCGGTCGAGCAGGCACGACCTGACGCCTGCCCGGGCAAGCGCGGTGCTGGGATCGACCGCCGGCGGCGGGCCGTGACCGCTGCACGCCCTGCGTGCTGCCAACCCTGCTCGAAGGCGTGTTGGGATGGTTTCGGGTAAACACCGGCGACGCGCTGCTGCTGGCGACGGGTGCGGCGTGGCTGTCTGGCCGAACTGTCCGCGAGCGCGGGTGCAAACCCTTGCTGCGACTGAGATGAGGACAGAGCGATGGCGTCACAGGCTCCGGTAGCGCCGGGGGGACTCAGGGACGCGGGCGAGCCGCCTGCCCGTGCGACAGCCGCTGCTGTGGGTCCTGGGGTTGCCCAGCAGGACACCGAGCAGACTTTCGACCGGCTGGTTGCGGAGGGTGAGCAGCGCCTCGGCCGGTCCTGGCTGGGTCTGCTTGCGACCGGGTTCCTCGGCGGGCTGGACGTCGGCATCGGGGTTCTCGCCCTGCTGCTGGTCGAGCAGGCCACCCACAGTGTGCTGCTCGGGGGGTTGGCGTTCTCCGCCGGGTTCATCGCCTTGACCCTGGCCCGCAGTGAGCTGTTCACCGAGGACTTCCTGGTCCCGGTGGTAGCCGTCGTCGCCCGGCGCGGCACCCTGCTCGGGCTGACCCGGCTGTGGGTGGTGACCCTGGTGACCAACCTCGCCGGCGGTTGGATCGTGACCGGGCTGGTGATGGCCGGGTATCCCGCGCTGCGCGCTCCGGCGATCGAGGCAGCCACCTTTTACATCAAGCTGGGCATCACCTGGCGGGCGTTCGCCCTCGCGCTGGTAGGCGGCATGCTCATCACGCTGATGACCCACCTGCAGCACTCGACCGACTCCGACGGGGTCCGGCTGGTACCCGCGGTCGTCGCCGGCTTCCTGCTCGGCGCCGGCAAAGTCAACCACGCCATCGTCGCCTCCCTGGTGTGCTTCGCCGCGCTGCAGGCCGGTGCACCCTTCGGCTACGCCGACTGGCTGGGTCTGCTCGGCTTCGCGGTGCTGGGCAACATGCTCGGGGGGATCGGACTGGTGACCGTGCTGCGGTTGCTGCAGGTGCCGCACAAAGTTCTCAGCGAACGCCACCACAACGAACCCGATCCGGCGGCGTCGACCGCACGGTAAACGAGGCATCCTTTTATCGGTGTCGACGCCCGGATGCCCCGATCGCACGACTCGGACCAGGGTGCCGTTACTCGTCAGAGGCGCTTGGCGAGCAGCCCAGCGCACCACAGTCATCGGGCCGCACTACGGTCCCGTACCGGGTCGCCGTCCAGTTGGGCGGTACGCCGCCCTTGCTGGTATGGTATGCCGCTGCGCACGGCTTCCGCGCGCGGCGCCCCACCCGATCAAATGCTCGTTCCGACTGGTAGCCGGGCTGCGCTGCCGCTGCGCTGCCACCGCCTACCGTGAAGGGCCTTGACTGCGGGAGAGGGGTGCGGGTGCGGGACACCTACCACGAGGACTTGGCTGCCTTGACCCGCTCGCTGGTAGCGATGTCCACCCTGGTCGGCGCCGCCATCGGCCAGGCGACGCAGGCGCTGCTCGGCGCCGACCTCGTCCTCGCTGAGCAGGTCATCAGCGGCGACGCCGGCATTGACGAGCAGGACCACCAGGTGGAAGCACGCGCCTTTGACCTGCTCGCCCGCCAAGGCCCGGTGGCCGGGGACCTGCGGGTGGTGGTGACCGCCCTGCGGATGACATCGGAGCTTGAACGCTCGGGCGGGCTGGCCGTGCACGTCGCAGAACTGGCCCGGCGGCGCTACCCGACACCGGCCGTGCCCGCCTCGCTACACGGCACCGTCCTGCGGATGGGCCAGCTGGCCCAAGGCATGACCGTCAAGGCAGGCACCGCGATCGACAGCCGCGACCTTGAGCTGTGCGCCGAGATCGAACGTGACGACGACGAGGTCGACGCCTTGCACCGTTCGCTGTTCCAGATCCTGCTCACCGACGACTGGCAAGGCGACATCGAGGCGACCATCGACGTGACCTTGTGCGGCCGCTTCTACGAGCGCATCGCCGACCACGCCGTCTCCGTCGCCCGCCGCGTCATCTACCTGGTCACCGGCCAGCAACCAGTAGCAACAGAGCAGGTGTCGCGGCCGGGACGGTAACGGCACCACAGCTGGGCGCTGCCGCAAAAGGCAGCCAGCCAAGGCCCGGGCCTGCCGCTGCCACCCTGCTCAAACGGCAGGCGAGGTGCGGCCGGGGTCGAGTTGAGGTGACCGGCTCTGCCCCCCGGGCCCCGGGCCGCCCGCGGGAGGGCCAGGCAGGTGCCAGCCGGCCAGCAGCCCTCGTAGCCGCCAGCCTGCGGGCCAACCGGGGCGCTCTGTCGCAGGGTGTGCACAAGCAGTGGGCCGGCGAGGCGGACCAGGACGGCGAGGGCGAACAGCAGGTAGGCGATGTGCCTCGCGGCTAGCTGCAGCGACGCCGTCAGCCACTCGAGGTCCGCCAGCCAGGCTTCCGGCGCTCTAGGAGGTGTGGCAGGCCGGCGCCGAGCCCGACGTGGCCCGGCGAAAGCCGGCGGCCGCAGGGCGCAAGACGGCCGGCGCCGATGCCGATAGCTCAACTTTCTAGCGCCGCCGCCGCCGGTACCTCAGCCAGGCCCGGTGGCTGCACGCCGTCCCCGTCCCTTCCCGATTACGGAGCATCATGCGGGCACACCTGCCTCGACCGGCGGCTCGAGCTGCCGGCTTGCTGATCGCCCCCGCCATGGCTCTGGGCGGTGTCGCCGCCGCGGCGCAGGCGGTAGCAGCCGCACCGGCGGTGCTGCCCTCTCCCACCGCCGCTCCAGCCAGCCAGCCGGCTGGGCTGCTGCCGGCCGGGTCGGTGCGGGTGACGGTCAGCCTGGCCGCGGCCGACCCGGCCGGCCTGGTCCGAGCGGCGCACCTGCCGCCCTCGCTGGACGTCGCCGGCCGGGCGGGGCAGCTACGGGCCCTGGCGCCGAGCGCAGCGGCCCGGGCTCGGGTCGCGGGCTACCTGAGCGCCCACGGCTTCACCGTGACCCCCGCCGACCCATGGACCCTTTCGGCGACTGGCCCGGCTGCTGCCGCCGAGCAGGTCTTCGCCGTCCGGCTGACCCCGTCGGCCGGCGGCCGAGTCGCTGCCACCCCGGCGGTGCTACCCGCCGGGCTGGCCGGCGACGTGGTGGCGGTGACCGGGCTCGACACCCGACCGGTGTTCCACCGGCACACCATCACCGGCGCCGGCTACGGCCCCGCCGACCTGGCCAGCGCCTACTCCGCTACCACCGGCCGCGGCGCCGGGACCACCGTGGGCACCGTCCAGTTCTCCGGCTGGACCCCCGGGGAGGCAGCCAGCTACGCCCAGGCTGAGAACATCCCGCTGGGCGCCGGGCAGATCCAGACCATCCCGGTCGGGCTGTCCGCCGCCCAGGCCGCCACCCCCGACGGCGCCGGCGGCGACGCCGAAGCCGCCCTGGACACCGAGGCGATCCTGGCGACCGCCCCCGCCGCCCGGCAGCGGGTCTACGTCGCTGCCAACACCAGCGCCGGAGCCAGCGCCGTCTACGCCGCGATGGCCAGCGACGCCCAAGGCGGGCTGCTCACCGCGGCCAGCACCTCCTGGGGAGGCTGCGAACCCGACACCGACCCCAACGTCGCCGCCTCGGTCGAGCAGAGCATCACCCGGCTGCTGGCCGCCGGCACCACCATGCTGGCAGCCTCCGGAGACGACGGCGCCTACGACTGCGCCCGCAGCGACCCCAACCCCGCCGTCGCCGGCGCCCCCGCGGTCGACTTCCCCGCCTCCTCGCCTCTGGTGGTCGCCGCCGGCGGAACCAGCCTGACCGGCAGCCCCGGCGCCTGGCACGAAGCGGCCTGGGGAC
>JAABUM010006613.1_pt1 | contig 11240 bp, 8 predicted proteins | sample 5559161 | NCBI WGS metagenome assembly JAABUM01 (sample SAMN10711868, study PRJNA513369) | rock metagenome | isolation source: Antarctica rocks | place: Antarctica: Victoria Land, Siegfried Peak nord | reverse complement strand
CCGTCTGTCTGGTGCCTACCAGATGCCCTCCCTGGCCGCCCTCATCACGCAACGGACGGCCGAAGCCCACTCCGGCTCCACCGTGGCCCTCGCCGCCGCGTAGCCCCCGACTTTTCAGTAAGATACCCTTGGCGGCTGTTATCAACGCCGCCCAGTCCCGCGCGGCGCACGCCTCGTCGATGGCCTGATCCACCGCCGCTGGGATCGACGGCCACGGTTGTTGAGAGTCACCACCCGCGGCACGGCGCTCATACAGGTTTGCCAGTAACGTGGTCACGGCATCCTCATCCCAGGCAAGGGCCGTCAGGCGCACGCAGGCGAGGGTAATCGCGTCGATTGCTCCGTCGTAGGCGCGCGCGGCCTTCTCAGCGCCCTCGATCATTCCGACCAGACGCGCCGCCAGGTCGCCGGGGTCCGCGTCGCCGTCGCCGAGCCAACCGGCCGGCATAGCCTCTACGCGGGCGCCGGCGATCGCGCAGGCGGCGCGCAGTTCGCGCGCCGCCCGCGCGCCCGACCCATCCTCGTCGAGGGCCGCTACGACACCCGCGACCGCCCCTAACAGGGCCGCCGGCAGCACGTTGGCCGTGCCAATCAACGCCACGACTGCTAGCGGCTGTCGCGCTCGCTGTAGCAACGCCAAGGCGTCGGCTGGCCCTTCCACGAGTATGAGCGGCCATCGGTTCGCGACCGCCGCCGCGACGTTCCTGTAGGGCCAAATCCCCGCCGGACAGCCCGCGAGCTTGCGCTGCTTGAGCCGCTTGAACTCAGCCATCACCGCATCAGGCCATCGCGCGTCTTGGTCGACGCACAGGCGGCCCAGCGCACTCACCACCGTCCCCGTCGTGGGGTCGGAGAGCGGATAAACGATCCGCCCAACAGCGCGGCCGCGATCGCCCGGCCATGCGTCTGGGGCGGCGTACCCGACGCCAAGGTCGGCGGCAAGCGCTGGGTCGAGTCCGCGGCCGCGCAAATAGGCGTCGCCCGGACAATCAGGATCGCGCAGGGCGTCGTTCATGGCGTCGAGGCGCGCCAGAAAGGCGGCAGGCTGCCGCGACGCCGACACTGAAGCCAGGCGCGCGGCCCGCGCGGCGTCGACGTCCGCGCGTCGCGCGAGTTCGCCCCGACCAACCTCCTCGACGCGCGGGAGAGGCGCCGGCGCCGCGGGAGCGCATCGCCGCGACGGGTCCGGCAGCTCCGACCGCTCGGGCCAATAGTCGCGCAGAACACCCCTGGCGCCGCAGGCGAAGCATATGTAGGCTCCGGTCGCGGGGTCGACGGAGAGCGAACGCTGGTGGTCACCGCCGTGGATCGGGCAGTAGTAGCGGTCGCGGCCGCCAGAGCGCCGCGGACGATCGCAGCCGTCGAGGTCGGCGCGGGTCAGGATCGTCCGGCCATCGGCCGTACGCGGGAGCGCCAGCGCGATACCCGGCCCGCGTCCACTCATATCCACCTCTTCATGACCTACGCGCTATCCCACCCGCAGTATAAGGCAGCAATAGTCCGCGCCTGGTTGTCACGACCCTACGGTTGGCTGTAACCGCGCTGATTCACTCGACAGCCCGGAAGCGTCAGGCGGAATCGTTGCGCCGGTCGATGGCGCGCCCGTATCGGAGAGATCAAGCAAGCGCGCCGCCGCTGGATCCCACGTCAAGGCGACGCGCGCGTCTTCACCGAGCGTCAATGCACGGGCAGTGCCAACATCGACCATGAGTTCGCCGACCGCGCTAGCCACTCTCAACCGGGTCATGGCTCCCAGAAAGGTGCGCACGGTGACGGCGCCTTCGAGACTACCGTCGGGGACCCCTACGCCGTCGTCGAGTTTGTCGATCTCGATGGACTCGGGGCGGATCAGCAAGAGGACGCGCGCCCCAGCGGGCCATTCCCGCGCTTGATCGACCCGCAAGGGCGTGCCCTGACACTCGACCACCCCCCGACTGCCTTGATTGTGCGGTGGAACGGTGCTCTCAATACGGTTCATCGTGCCCACGAATTGCGCCACGAAGACCGTGCGCGGACTCCCATATATCTCTACCGGTGAGCCTATCTGCTCGATCTGCCCCTGCGAGAGGACGACCACGCGGTCGGAGACAGATAGGGCCTCCTCCTGGTCATGCGTCACATAGAGCGTCGTGATGCCAAACTGCAACTGGATGCGCCGTATCTCATCGCGCAACTGCACCCGCACCTTCGCATCGAGCGCCGAGAGCGGTTCGTCGAGTAGTAGCACGCTGGGCTGAATGGCCAGCGCCCGCGCCAACGCGACGCGCTGCTGCTGGCCGCCGGAGAGTTGGTGTGGATAACGGTTGGCGGCGGACGCAAGTCCGACGAGTTCGAGTAACTCCGCCGCCCGGCGGTTCCGCTCCGCCGACGCGACCCGACGGACGCGTAAACCGAAAGCCACGTTGTCTCGTGCGGAGAGGTTGGGGAACAGGCTGTAGGACTGGAAGACCATGCCCATGTCCCGTCGATTAGCCGGCATGCCGGTAATATCCTTGTCGTCGACCATGACACGGCCGCCGTCCGGCCGCTCGAAACCCGCGACGATGCGCAACGCCGTCGTCTTGCCGCAGCCGCTAGGGCCGAGCAGAGAGACGAACTCGCCCGAGCCGGCCATGAGGTCGAGGCCGCGCAGCGCGACGACCTCACCGAAGCGCTTGTGCACCCCCTGTAACGCGAGTCCCGCCATGGTTACCTCGTGCCTCCTATCTGAACCTGCCGGCGTCCCACCCCTCGCCCCAGCCACAGGACGCCCAACATGGCCGCCCAGGTGAGCGCGAAGCTGATCATAGCCAGGGCGGCGGCCGGGTTCGCCTTGGTCTCACCGGTATATTCGACGTACACGGCGAAGGTGTTGAACAACAGCAAGCTCGATATCGTGAATTCGCCCATCACGAGCGTGATGGTCAGGAAAGCAGATGAGAGCATCGCGAAGCGCAAGTTGGGCAGGATCACCCGTAACAGGATAGTGGTCCAGCTCGCGCCAACGCTCTGCGCGGCCTCGGTCAGCGTGTGCAGGTCGATGGCTCGAATCCCGGCGTCTAGCGACCGATAGGTGAAAGGCAGCGCCAGGATGACGTAAATGAGCACCAGGATCTGTGGGCCGGAGATGAGCCAAATCATATGCTGGAATAGCCGCGATACGCCGAGGGCCAGGGCAACCGGCGGCACCACGAACGGCAGCACGGCAATGAAGTCGATGACGGAGCGCAGGCGCGGGAACCGGAGGTTGACCCAATAAACGGTGGGAACCATCAGGACGGTGCTGATGGCGACCGTAGCCAGGGCCAACTCGAGCGAGAGCAAGAAACCGTTCTTGAAGGCCGGGTCTTGCAGGATCACCCGGTACGCGTCGAAGCCGTACTTACCCGGTCCCGTCTCCAGGCTGAACTCAGCGCTCCCCACGAGCGGCACGAGGAAATACAGCGCGGCCAGGACTAGCCAGAGGATATTCCAGGGCGAGAAGCGCAGCGTCTTCATACGAGCCACCGGCAAAACATCATCGCAACCACCTATTAGAGCGCCGCTGTAGCACGGCGTAGAGAATGACGGAGGCGCCGATGATGACGATCATGCCCAGCGCCAGGGCGTCACCGAATTGCGGATCGGAGGTGAGGTTACCGGAGAGCACCGAGCCGATGAGGATGGGCACCAGGTTGATGGCCGACCCGCTGATCGCGTACGCCGTGGCATAGGCCGAGAAGGCGTTGCCAAACAGCAGCACCATGGCGCCGAGCAGTGACGGCCACAGAATCGGCAAGCCCACCCACAACCAGTATTGAAAGGACGTCGCGCCCATGTTTGTCGCCGCCTCCCGCCACTGCCGGCGTAAGCCATCGAGCGCGGGGCTGATGACCAGAATCATCAGGGGAAGTTGGAAATAGGTGTAGACGAGGGCAAGGCCAGTGAACGAATACAGCGTGAAGCCATTGGCGTAGAGCGGGACCCCGTGATCGGCCAGGAATCGCGTGACTAGCCCGGTCGTCCCCAGTGTCGCCACGAAAGCGAAGGCCAGGGGCACGCCCGCGAAGTTGGCCGCCACGCCGGCGAACGTAGTGAGCGTAGGTCTGATCCAGCGCGGCGCCCCCTCCGTGACCGCGGCGTAGGCGACGAAGAGGCCGAAAACCCCACCGGTGATGGCCGTGACCGCGCTGAGTTTAACGCTCGTCAGGTACGCGGCGACGTATTGCGATTGAAAGAGTTCCTGCACATGCGCCAGCGTGAACCCCCCGGCGTCGGTCTGAAAAGCCTCGATCACCAGCCAGAGTGTCGGCAAGAGCAGGAACACGGCGATGTAGAGAAAAAACGGCGCAACGCCGATCCAGGCCAGGGACCAACGCCGGGCGGTGGGACTGCTGTCCGCTCCCTGAGGGAGCGCCACCACGCTCTCTTGTGCGACCTTTGCCATAGTATCTCCGTCCAAAACTGTGTATCCGTCCATGACGGACGTACGGCCCTCACCCCCAGCCCATGGCTAACTAGCCCCTCGCCCTAACCGCAGGCGACGGGCTAGCGCACTCTCCCTGACGCGGGAGAGGGGAGCCTGGGGAGATGCCTCCCCCCAGACCCCCGCCATATGCTTGTGGGCTTCGCGCTGGCGTCCGCGCGCTAAGCGTCCTCACACGCCAGCTTGCGCACGGCACGGGGATGAGTCCCGTATCGCTTGCGGCAGCCCGATGACCGTGACTCCGCGCACGTCTGTCTGGCGGGGGTCTGGGGGGAGGCATCTCCCCAGGCTCCCCCGGAGGCGCGCTGGACCGTCGGCCGCAGCCGAGGGGCCAGTCAGCCATGGGCGGGGGGCGAGGGACGTACGGGCGCTTAACTCCCTGAGACCTTGGGACCCCACTGCTCCTGCAGTACCTTCGAGGCGGCCGCGATTTGCTTCTGCGACGCGAACGTGACGTTCTTGTACGACGCTGCCGGCGGCAACCGTTTGGCTAGTGCGTCCGGCACCTTATGACTGTTCACCAAATCTTGGTAGCGCGCGGGGTGGGTGTAGCCCTTCAGGAACAATAGCTGCCCCTCGTCGGAATACAGATATTCCATCCACAGCTTGGCCGCGTTAGGATTGGGCGCGGACTTACTCACGGCCTGGCAGTAGAATCCACCGTAGACGCCACTCTTGGGAATGGTAACCGTGACGGCGGGATTGCCCTTCAGGGTGTCACGCGTGGCCAGGTTGAGGTAATCCCACTTGATGGCGATAGGCGTGGCGCCTTTGGCGATGTTGGCCGGGTAGGCGTCGGTCGGGTTGAAGTTGCCAAGCTTCTTGAGCCTGGCGAAAAAGGTGATGCCCGGCTCGATGTTGTCGAGCGAGCCGCCATTGGCAAGCGACGCCGCCATGACCGCGGCGAACGCATCACCGGCGAGGCGAGGATCACCGTCGATGGCGACCATGCCCTTGAGCTTAGAACTGGTCAGGTCGGACCAGTCGCGCGGCGCCTCCTTGACGACACTGGTGACCGAGAGGAAAGACTGCACGCCCCAATAGTCGCCCGCCCAGTATCCGGCGGAGTCTTTCATATTGGCGGGGATAGTCTCCCAGGTAGCGACCTTGTAGGGCGTGTAAAGCCCTTGTGTCACACCTTTAGTCGCGAACGGCGGTGACACGTCCACGGCGTCAGGCGCGCGACTCTGCCCCTTCAAAGTGACGAGCGATTGCAGTTCGACAGCGGATGAGCCATCAGGGTTGGTGTCACTAAGGGTGAGCCCGTACTTACTCTGAAATGTGTCCATGATTTCGCCGTAATTGGCCCAATCGCGGGGCAACGCGATCGTGTTCAGGCGGCCTTCCTTCTTCGCGGCCGCGACGAGGGCAGCCATGCCACCACCCGACGCCCCAACTCCGCTGGCAAATGCGTCGGAGATGTCCATCGTACTCGCGAGGGGGCCAAGGCTAGCTAGCCCCAAGCCGCCAAGCGCGCCGCGCCGCAGCAATTCCCGCCGGTTGACGTATCGCTTACCTGTGCTCATACTGGTCTCCTCATACTAATTCAAACGCGCCACAAACGAGCGCCTATAAAACCGCCGGGATTCCAAATGACGATAAAACCTCCAGACAAACGCGTGTGAAACCGAGCATACCACGTCCCGTAGACGGGCGCGTTTACCCTCACGGTCGATCAAGATGACGCCGCCGCGCTTGACGGCAACTGTAGCACAGACGCGCCGCGCCGTCAACTGGCGTGTGCTGGCGCTGTTAGTGTGCTGGCGCGTAACCACTGCTAAAAATAGTTCGACGTGATGCCCCCGTCGACGACAAGCGCGGCGCCGTTGGTCCACGTCGACTCGTCGGACGCGAGATAGATAGCCAGGTGGACGATATCCTCGGGGCGGCCGAAGCGCCCCATCGGTATGCGGTTCAGCCGCAGCGCCTTGGCCGCGGGGTCAGACAGCAACCATTCGGTCAGCAGCGGCGTTTCAATTGGGCCGGGGCAGATCGCGTTGGCGCGCACTCCCTTGGGGCCAAACTGCACCGCGAGCGATTTGGTGAGCGCGATGATGGCGCCCTTGGACGCCGTGTAGGAGTCTTGCGGCACCGAACAGCCCACCAGCGCCACGAATGAGGCGACGTTGATGATCGACCCTCCGCCCGATTCGATCATGGCCGGGATACCGTACTTGCAACACAGATAGATGCCCTTTGTGTTCACATCTTGCACCTGATCCCAGGTGTCGACCGCGGTGTCGACGACTGAGTGGTCGCCTTCGGGCATGATGCCGGCGTTGTTGTACAGCGCGTCGAGGCGGCCGAAGCGCCCGACGGCCTCGCGCACAAGGTTGGCGCAATCCTCTTCGCGCGACACGTCGGCGCGAACGAAGATGATGTCCCCTTGGCCGGACTCCTTGATCGCGGCTACTGTCTCCTCGCCGTCGCGCGCGGAGATGTCGGCCGCCACGACACGCGCGCCCTGTGCACAGAACATGGACGCGGCCACGCGCCCCATACCGCTACCGGCTCCGGTGATAATGCAGACTTTATCCTGTAGACGTGTCATTGCCTCTCAACCCCTCTCCTCATATGCTGGTCGCGTCCCGATCCTGGGGACACGTCCAGTCACTTTATACCCGCTCGAAGAAGCGCTCGCGCTCCCAGGATGTCACCACCTCGTCGAACTTGCGCTGCTCAGTTTTTAGGTAGTGCAGATAGTGGTCGACCACGTCCTGACCAAAGGCCCGCGGCGCGAGGTCGCCCCCCTCCAGCTCCGCGATGGCCTGGTAGAGCGCCGACGGCACGCGCGGCAAGCTTGCCGCCTGGTACACGTCACCGTCGAACAGGGCCGGCGGCTCGATGCCCTGCTCGATCCCAGCCAGGCCCGCCGCGATCGATGCCGCGTAGACGAGATACGGGTTGGCGTCCGCCCCAGGGAGACGGCACTCGATGCGCAACGCTAGCCCCGCGCCAACGACGCGGAAGCCCGCGGTGCGGTTGTCGTAGCTACAGGCGATCGCGGTAGGCGCGAATGACCCCGCCTGATAGCGCTTGTAGGAATTCACGGACGGCGCGTAGAAGCCGGTGAGTTCCGGCGCGTAGCGCATCCACCCGCCTAGGAAATGCCGGAAGGTCTTGCTCGCCTGTATCGGGCCGAACGCCTCGCTCCCTGGGAAACAGGGCCGCCCATCCCGCGCGTCCCGCAAGCTGATGTGGACGTGCATGCTCGACCCGGCGTGCTTCTCGTCCCACTTCGCCATGAAGGTCACGGCTTTACCCTGCGCGTAGGCGATCTCCTTGGCGGCGTGCTTATAGATCGTGCTGCGGTCGGCCTGCTCCAGCGCCTCGTCGTACACGAGGTTGATCTCCTGTTGGCCCGGTCCCCACTCGCCTTTACTGCTCTCGACAGGAACCCCGCTCGCGTCCAGCGCCCGTCGGATCGTGCCGATCAGTCCATCCTCCTTGGTCCCCTGAAAGATGTGGTAATCCTCGATATACGATCCCATCGTGCGCGGATCGCGGTAGCCTTTGGCGCGCGCCGTTTCATAGGACTCATCGAAGCAATACAGCTCGATCTCCGCGGCGCCCATGACCACGAAGCCGGCCGCCCTGGCGCGCTCGAGTTGGCGTTGGAGTATGCGGCGCGGCGATACCTCCACCAGGGCGTGGCCGGGGTCCGTGCGCAGGTCGCACAGGACAAGCGCCGTCCGTGGCAGCCAGGCCGCCCGCCGCAGTGTCGCGAAGTCGGGGGACATATGGACATCGCCGTAGCCACGCGCCCAATTCGCGAAGGCGTATCCGGGAACAGGGTCCATCTCCATGTCGGAGGCGAGCAAGTAATCGCAGGCATGAACTCCGGCGTCGGCCACATGCTCCTTAAAGAAATGGCCGGTGACGCGCTTACCCATCAGGCGTCCGTACATATCGGGGAACACCGTCAACACCGTATCTATCTCGCTACGCTTGATCTCGTCGAACAGTTGATCGCGCGTCAACATGCCCGGTATCTGGCCGTCGCCCATGTGTCGCTCCTTTCCTACCGAGTCACTGTCGCTTGACAGACGGCGCTGTATACCGCTAAAACATAACACAAGGGTAGGACCTTTGCCTAGACGCGCGCTAAGAGCCTCGACGTATCGCGAGGCATGACGCGGCGCGGTCGTACGCGGGTCGTACCTAGCAACGAGCGGCGGCGCGTCCACCCAGCGGACGCCCCCCGACATATTGGTGGCGCCGATGCGGGGATGGCCCAAGGAGGTCGAGACATGGCAGACATGGCGGACGTGGATCGGGAGAGCATCCGAATGCGGGCGGCGCCCGCGGGCACAGTAAGTAAGGGGCGAGAGAGCGACGCCGCGCGGCTGCACGAATTGGGCTACGCCCAGGAACTGCTCCGCCAGATGGGCGGCTTCTCCAATTTCGCCGTCTCGTTCACCATCATATCCATCCTATCCGGCTGCCTCACCCTCTACGGGTTCGGCATGAACACGGGCGGCCCCGTGGCTATGAGCATCGGATGGCCTCTGGTGGGGCTGATGGTCGTCGTCGTGGGGCTGGCCATGGCCGAGATCTGCTCCAGCTACCCGACCGCGGGCGGGCTGTACTACTGGTCGGCCAAGTTAGCGGGCCGCAACGCGCCAGCCTGGAGCTGGTTCACCGGATGGTTCAACTTGCTGGGGCAGGTCGCGGTCACCGCCGGCATCGACTTCGGGCTGGCCTTCTTCACGGCGGCGGAACTCAACTTACTCACGGGCTTCCCCACCGACCCGCCGCATGTGATCGGCGTCTACGCGGTGGTCCTGTTCATCCATGGGCTCCTCAACACGTTCGGAGTGCGCCTGGTGACGGTTCTCAACGACGTCAGCGTCTGGTGGCATATCGTGGGTGTCCTCGCCATCGTCGCGGCGCTCGTGATCATTCCAGCCCACCACCAATCCGCCTCGTTCGTCTTCACCAAGTTCGTCAACAACACGGGCTTCGGCGCGCCCGTGTACGTCTTCCTGCTCGGGCTGCTGCTCGCGCAATACACCTTCACCGGCTACGACGCCTCGGCGCACATGACTGAGGAGACGCACGACGCCGCCGTTGCGGCGCCCTGGGGCATCGTACTCTCGATCGTCGTGTCGCTCGTCGCGGGGTGGGTCCTGCTGCTCGGCGTCACCTTCGCCATCCAGAACTACAACGCGGAGTTGGGCTCCGCCACTGGCGTGCCGCCCGCACAGATCTTTATCGACGCCATCGGGCGAACGGGCGGCGAGATCCTCATGCTGATCGTGATCGGCGCGCAATTCTTCTGCGGCATGAGCTCGATCACGGCGAACTCACGCATGATCTACGCCTTCTCACGCGATGGGGCGCTGCCTGGCTCGCGCGTCTGGCACCGCATCAACAAGCGCACACGCACCCCTACCAACTCGATTTGGTTCGCTACCGTGGGCGCGTTCCTGCTCGGGCTGCCGTACCTCTGGAACGCGACCGCCTACGCGGCGGTGACCTCCATCGCGGTCATCGGCCTCTATATTGCGTACGTCATCCCGGTGTTCCTGCGCCTGCGGGCGGGGGACCGCTTCACACCGGGGCCGTGGCGCCTGGGCCACTGGAGCCGGCCGATTGGCGTCATCGCGGTGCTCTGGGTCATCTTCATCGTCGTGCTCTTCCTGCTCCCGCAGGCCAGCCCGATCACCGCGCTGAACTTCAACTACGCCCCGGTGGCCGTTGGAGTCGTGCTCGTGTTCGCCGGCGGGTGGTGGCTGCTGTCGGCGCGCCGCTGGTTTACGGGGCCGAAAGTGCAGGGCTCGGCGGAGGAACTCGCCGCTATCGAGCGCCAGTTGATCGATATCGCGGCGCCGGTGGCGACAGCGCCGGCGGTCGATGTGTAGCACGTCCTGGATACGGATACAAATCTCTAACTCATGCACTATGCTGCTTGTCGATGACCGGGGCAGGGCGTTTGTGCTATCATGGCGCTGGCCGCTTCGACGGCGCCGCGCGGCGTGACGCCAGCCCAGCACACAGCGAGAGCGAGCGAGCAGGCAGATGAGTACGGACCCCGCCACACCACCGTTCGCCGTGGGGAATTGGCGTTCGTGGCGGGTGACCCGGCGCACGCCGTGGCCTGCCGCGAGGAGGCGCTGGCCCTCTCGCGGCGCGTGGGCGACCGCTGGGGCGTGGCCATGGCGCTCTACAACCTGGGCGGGACCGGCGCGATCTTACAAGGCAATATGGCAGGGGCCGAACTGCTACTTCGCGAGAGCAAGGAGTTGTTCGAGGCGCAGGGCGACCGCTGGGGCGTCGCGGCAACACTGGTACAACTGGCGGTCGTCGCCGCGCTGCCCTTGCTCGTGTCCGAGACGAACGGCGACGGCGCGGCGGCGGAAGCCGTCCGGCGGGCTCGGGAGGCGCTGCCACTGTGCGCGGAGGTCGACCTGACGCTGACGGTGCTCAGCCTGGGCGCGTCTATGGTCATCTGGTCCGCGGCCGGGCAGCCGCGGCGCGCCGTGCGGCTGAAGGGGGCCTTCGAGGCTGTGTGCGAGCGGAGCGGCCTGGCCATGCCCGCCCCGCCAAGCCAGCGCCCGATGATCGAGAGCTTTTTTGCCCGACTCCGCGCTCAACTCGGCGAGACAGCCTTTGCCGCGGCCCTGGCGGAGGGCGGCGCCCTCTCGTTCGACGAAGCGATTCAAGAGGCCCTAGTATTACAACGAGACGTGAGGAGGAGGAGGATAAAGGGGACGGGGGACACGGGATACGCAGGGCACGGGGAGGGGTAGCAAGGCAGATGCAGATGCGGGAGCAGCAGGATATCAGGGATCTG
>JAABUM010006611.1_pt1 | contig 11241 bp, 10 predicted proteins | sample 5559161 | NCBI WGS metagenome assembly JAABUM01 (sample SAMN10711868, study PRJNA513369) | rock metagenome | isolation source: Antarctica rocks | place: Antarctica: Victoria Land, Siegfried Peak nord | reverse complement strand
TGACGATGATGATGGCGACGACCAGGTCCGGCAGGAACGCGATGATCCTGGTCAGCAGATCGCTGATCGGGTTGGGACCGAACACCCCGAACGCCAACTGCAGCACGAACAGCACCAACGCGTAGTAAATGATCTTCCCGACAATGTCGGCGGCGTCGTACTCGCTCTTGGCCAGGGCCTTCTTGATGCCGCCGCGTTCTACGACCTTTTCGAAGCCGACCCGTTCCAGGATTTTGCCGACCGCCTTGGAGATCGCCTTGGCGATCAGGATGCCGATGATCAAGATGGCCAGGAACGCCAGCAGTTTTGGAACGAACGTGATGACCGACGTCAGGCCGGCCTTCAGCGAATCGGACACCGAACAACTCCCTCGAGGATGGGACACACATTGAAGCGGCACCCCGACCAGGGCTCGCATTTACCTTGTAAACGTACACACACCCGCCGCGCATTTACAAGATAAACACTCAAAATTCATTGAGCCTGCTCACCGTCACTCGCTCACCACACAATGTGATCGAAAAGGGCAACACAATGCGATCGACAAGGGCAACCGCCAGAGGTAGCCGACTCCCGCGGCTCGCAGCGGCTCGACACCCGGGGCGTGCGATCGGTACATGCCCTCTGCAAGAGCGGTTCAAGCATTACGTTGTAAAATAGCTGCAGAGACGCCGATCCCGACGGTTCGGTCCTCCAATCACCACGCCCGTCAGCGCCGCCGATCTGGGAACGAGTTGATGCCTCGTGAGTGTGAGAGTCGATCCGGACAGTCCTCGCGGCCGCGGCGGCGCCGCGGCGGTACTGCCCACGACGCCTCCCGGCGCGGGCGCCGGGCCCGGAAAGCTGGATCGTCGAACGATTCTCGGCGGCGCCATCTCGATGGTCGACCGGGACGGCCTGCGCGGCCTGACCATTCGTAAACTCGGCGCCTACCTCGGCGTCGAGGGAATGACCCTCTACCGCTACGTCCCTGGCCGCGACGCGCTGCTGGACGGCATCGTCGAAGTGGTGATCGACGAACTGTACGGCGACCCCGACGTACTGCTGTCCTCCGCCGACTGGGCCGACTACCTACGCCGACTGGCCCACGGCATCCGCCGAATCGCCCTGGCCCATCCACAACTGTTCCCGCTGATCGCGACCCGGCCACCCGCCGCACCGTGGGTGCGGCCACCGCTGCGCAGCCTGAGATGGATGGAGTCATTCCTGCAGAACCTCCGGGACTGCGGCTTCGCCGACCGCGCCGCAGTCGCCGCCTACCAAGCCTTCTCCAGCTTCCTGCTCGGGCACCTGCTCTTGGAGGTGTCCGCTCAAGGAGCCGACATCGGCCCCGTCGACGACCCCGAACCCACTACACCCAAAACCAGCGACCTGGACGGCTATCCCCTGCTCAAGGCGCTCAAACCGCTGCTCTCGGAAAACCGGTCCGCCGAAGTCTTCGAAAGCTCCCTGGACCTGCTGATCACCCATCTAGAAACACTCGGCAAAAGCTGAACCCCGCAATGACAGCGACCGAAGCATCCACCGTGTACAGTTCGTTTACGACGTAAATCAACGGGATTCGTTGGCTTCGTGGGACCATCTCAGCCATCCAGGCTGCGGTGCGAAGACCTTTGCGAAGGGACCCGTCATGGCTATGGGAGACAAGATCAAAAACGCCGCCGATCAGGCAGCAGGCAAGGCAAAAGAAGCCGCCGGAAAGGCAACCGGCAACGAGGACCTGGAAGCCCGCGGCCACGCCGACCAGGCCACCGCCGACGTCAAACAAGCCGGCGAAAAGGCCAAGGACACCGCAAAGGACGTCCTCGGTAAGTGACCCTCGGCCACCACAGCCGCTCGGTTTCAGTGACACGGCGGCCCGGACCCAGGCTTCGTCCTGGGTCCGGGTCAACCGGAGTCGCGGTGCCCGGACGAAGCCACCACCGTTGAAAGTCGACACGCCAGCTCATGTCGAGCCCGATCCCTGACCGCGCGCCTACCGGCCTTCAGGTATCGACCCGAACGCGCAGCGCTGTTGTGGGCCGCTGCTTCTTTGTCCGTCCCGTGATCCCCAGCGGAGAAACTCGTGATACTGAGCCGCTTCCTCCGCAATCCCGCCGTAGACGGTAATTGGACTCGGCTGCGAGGGCCGGAACCCCCTTTTGCTGAAGCATTCCCGCATGGAACCTGGGCCGCGCTGACCGACGTTGCACTCCCATGAACCGAGCCGAACGGTTTCCGGCGTTGGTTGGCTTCGTCGCTACAGTGATCAGCAAGACGGGTCCGGACTGACTCTCGCTCCTGAAAGTGAACGCCGCGCCTGGTCGCCGCCCCGCGTGGGTGGGCGGCTGAACATCTGAGCACCCAGCGTTGTACACCCGCCGGACTCACTCAGGAAGGCCGGCCGGCCACACCCGTCCCACCCCAAGTGCAAAACCGCCGACCGTGTTGCAACACTCAGGCGATGGCGGGATGGGCACCGAAGCCGTGGCACCGCAGGTTGTCGCCCTGAGGGGCAATTTCCCAGCTCCCCGATTCTTACCCCGGATGCGCTATAGTTGTGTTTACAACGTAAACCGGTTGACATGGCCCGTCGGAAAGGCACCTCTTTTAGCCAACAGATGCTGATGCCCTCCCAGTCACTCCGAACCGGTGGGAGCTGCGGGCCTGCGGGCGGCACGGCCATGCCACCTACCGGCCGACCGAACCTCTACTGGCCGACAGGCTTCGCGGGCAGAGCGCGCTGGGTGAGACGTGGCGGTGTCTGCGGTGCGGCGATTTCATCCTCGGCGCCCCCGGCTCCACCGGCCCGGCCCAGGACGCGCCGCTGGTGCTGCGCGGCAAGGCGTTGCGGCAGGCGACCATCCTGCGACTGCTTGCCATCGAACGGTTCATCCGCGCCGTTCTGCTGGGTTTCGCGGTCTGGGCGGTGCTGAAGTTCCGAGACGCCCACGACTCGATTCAGGCCGCGGTGGACCGGGACCTGCCGGCGTTCCGCGCCGTCGGCATCCACGTCGACCAACTGGCGCTGGTCCTGGACCTGCAAAAGGCACCCTGATCGCGATCGGGTTGGCCGCCTATGCCGTGCTGGAACTCGTCGAAGGAATCGGTCTGTGGCGGCTCAAACGGTGGGGTGAGTACTTCGCCGTCGTTGCCACCTCCATCTTTCTGCCCCTGGAAGTACGGGACCTGCTGGTCGGGATCACCCTGACCCGCGCCGGCGCGTTGATCATCAACGTCGCCGCCGTCCTGTATCTGCTGCTGTCCAAACACCTGTTCGGCCTCCGCGGCGGGCGGGAAGCCTACGACAAGGAGCGCCGCGGAGAGCAACTGCTGGAGGTGGAACAAAGCGCCGCCGGAGCCGAAAACGAACCGGCCGCCGATAAACCGGCCGCACCCCCACGGGCGGGTAGTCACCGTTCCTAACCCGCGATCTACAACCGGTAATACTTGTGGCGGCCGTTCGGCCATCCGGAAAACGGGACGGCGCTGGTCGCACCGTGTGAGCGGCTTCGTGCGCGCCGAGAAACCATCGAAACTCCGCCGGCCAGGTCAGCACCTGGGGGTTGCCCTCGCATGGCGTTGCGTTGACGATTGAACCACCCGGCGCCGATGAGCGGGGGTAAGTGGTGTTTCTGGGTGGGCGCCCTCGACGACGCCCACCAGAACACTGCAGGACCGATGGTGGCCGCAGTTGTGGGGCCGCGGCCGGTGTATTCTTGATGACGGTGTGGTGTCTGATGCCTACCGTCCGTAGTGCAGATGCTGCTGGGCCGTTAGGGTGCGCTGATGCGGTGGACCGGCGAATCGCTCGAATCGGGCACGCAACAGGCAGGCGGGACAGAGCTCGTGCAGTTGAACGCTCGAACGCGCGACCCGGCTCCCGACGGTAATGCAGGCGCAGGGCCGAACCGGGCAGGTTCGGCGGGAACTCTGCTGGTGCGGGTAGCGGCCGGTGATCAGGCGGCGTTCGCCGAGGTGTTCCGGGTTGAGGGCAGCGGGATGCGGGCGGTGGCGTTTGCGTTGCTGCGTGATTGGCACCAGGCCGAGGAGGTGGTGCAGGAGGCGATGCTGCAGGTGTGGCGGTCGGCGGCCCGTTTCGACCCGGCCCGCGGTTGCGGGGTGGTGTGGCTGTTGCAGATCACCCGGGCCCGGGCGATCGACCGGATCCGGCACAACACCGCTGTCGCCCGCCGGGATCGGCACGTCGCGCAGCACCTGCATGCCCGCGATTTCGATGTGGTCGCCGAGACCGTGTCGTTGCGGTTCGAGGTGGCCCTGCTGCACACCGGTCTGCTGCAGCTGACCGCGATTCAGCGGGAGGCGCTGGTGATGGCGTTCTTCTCCGACCTGACCTACCCGCAGGTGGCTGCCCTGTTGGGCGTCCCGTTGCCGACGGTCAAAGCCAGGATCAGGGACGGACTGATCCGGCTCCGGCTGATCTTCGACCAGCACACCCGGGACACCGCGGCGGCCGCCTGAACCGGCCCTCACACGGTTGCCCGGCGGTACCCCCAGTCGGGGGCTGCTGAGAGTTCGCCGGTTGACTTCGGCGTGCCCCGACACCGCACCTGCCGCGGAACCTGCTGACCAGGTTTCCACTTCCAGGGCCGCGGCCTGCCGGCAGCCCCGGTGGAAGGTGAGCACCGGGGCTGCCACCTCGCCAACGAAATCTTCGAACACCCGGGGTGGAGACCGTTTCTGGGGATGACCTGGGCATCGGTGCCCATTTCGGCCAGGTGAACGAAGCGGGTCGCTGTGGACGGCGCCAGGGCGCACCGGAATTCACCTTTTCTCACCAGGCGCGGGTGGTCATTGCCTATGGTGTGATCGGTGAGCGCAGACGATGTACCTCAGTCCCGGCGAGGACTCACAAGTACCGGCGGTGCCGGACCAGCGAGCTTGGCCGGGCAGCTGTCCGAATTGGCTCGCACGTTGCAGGCCGAACCCGACGTCGCGGCAACATTGCAGCCATCGTCGCCGCCGCGGTGATCAACATTCCCGACGCGGACTACGCCGCGATCAACCTGGTCACCCCGGGTGCGAAGGTGAGCACCCCGGCGTTTTCAGATTCCCGGGTTGAACGGTTGCAGGAGCTGACCAACCAAGGGCCGTGTCTTTCCACCGCGCGGGAGCATCGCACCTTCCGCACCGACGACCTTCGCACCCAGACGCGGTGGCCGTTGTTCGCCCGCCGCGCCGCCGATCTGGGTGTCCGGTCGATGCTGTCGTTCCAGCTGTACGTGCAGAAAGAGAACCTGGGTGCGTTGAACCTGTACGGGCGGCAGCCGGACGCTTTCGGCGACGGCGACGAGGACATCGGGTTGCTGTTCGCCGGCCACGCCGCGGTAGCCCTGATCGGCGCGCAACACCAACACCACTCGGACCTGGCGCTGACCGGCCGGGACATCATCGGGCAGGCCAAAGGCATCCTGATGGAACGCTACAAAATCGGCGCCGACCAAGCCTTTACGGTGCTGGTCCGCGCCTCCCAGGCCAGCAACCGCAAACTGAGCGACATCGCCCACGTGCTGGCCGACACCGGCAAACATCCCCCGATCTGAGAACATCGCCGGGGCCGCGTCCCGCCCGGGTGGCTGCCCATCAAGTCGGGTCACTGCTACGAACAACGCTGTAAGCCCCAACGCCGGTGAACATACCGAAGGTGGGGATTTGGGCGCTGGATGGGCGCTCCCCCGACAGCGCCCATCCAGAAAACCCGGGGTGGATGACCTTGGCCTACGCCGGTTCGGCCGGAGCGGTTCGGGTGGCGCGGACGATTGCGGGATGGCACGGTCAATGTCTGCGCTGACGTGCCGCGACTCCAGCCGATCGGCGTTGCGGTTACTGACTGGAAGGGTGGTGGTTATCGACGGGCAGTTGCCGGTGTCACCGTCGTCGGCGGCGTTGCGGGAGCTGCATCGCGTGATCATCGGCATTCACACCCACCGCGACCTGGCCGGCACGGCGCAGGCGGTCGCCGACGTCGTGGTGCAGGCCGTCGGGTTCGCGGTCGCCGCGGTGAGCGTCGCATGCCCAGGCGGCGGTTTGAGGATCACCGCGGTGGCCGGAAGCGACGCGGCCCGCGCCCAGCTGCTGGGCACCCACCGCCCGTTGTCGGCGTACGAGCAGGAGTTCGCCGTCGCGCAGCAGTGGGGAACGTTGCAGTTCGTGCCGCACGACCGGCTTCCCGACGCCGCGACCCGCGGCTGGATACCGGATGTGCCGGTTTCTTCCGACCCCGAGGCGTGGCATCGGTTGGACGCGTTGTACGCGCCGCTGCGGTCCTCGGGCGGCGAGCTGATCGGGGTGCTGTCGGTGGACCTTCCCGCCGACGGGCGCCGGCCGTCGGAAACGCAGCGGGATCTGCTGGAATTGTTCGCGGTGCAGGCCGGCATCGCTATTGACAACGCGCTGCTCACCGCGCAGCTGGTCGCCGGCGAGGAAATCTTCCGGGAGGCGTTCGACCGGACCGCCGGCGGGATGGCGTTGATCAGCGTTGCCGGGGACCATCCGGGCCGGTTCCTGCGGGTGAACGCGGCGTTGTGCCAGATCCTCGGCCGCACCGTGGAACAACTGCTGGCCCTGTCCGCGGCGGAGCTGACCCATCCCGATGATCAGGCCGCCGACGAGGCGGTGATCGAGCAACTGATCAGCCGGGAACGTCAGTTGCACCGATGCGACAAACGGTTCCTGGATCCGGCCGGGACACCGGTGTGGGTGACCGTGACGACCACCCTGGCCCGCTCCGCCGACGGATCGGCGTTGTGCGCGGTCAGCCAGGTCGAGGACATTTCCCGGCGCCGCACCGAACTCCAGCAGCTGCAGCAACAGGCCCGACACGACCCGTTGACCCATCTGCCCAACCGGACGTCGGTGGACGAACGGCTGCGGCAGGCGATCACCACCGCCCAGCACACCGGCCGGGCCGGGGCGGTGCTGTTTTTGGACCTTGATCACTTCAAACTCATCAACGACGTCTACGGTCATCTCGTCGGCGACCAGGTGCTGACCATGCTGGCGCCGCGGATCCAGTCAGCGGTGCGCCGCGGCGACCTGGTCGGCCGGCTCGGCGGCGACGAATTCGTCGTCATCGCCGATCAACTCGAACCCGCCGAAGCCCAAGAACTGGCCCAACGGATCCGCGCCGCCGTCGCCGCGCCGATCACCCACAAAGGAACCGTGATGGTCGTGTCCGTCAGCGTCGGCATCAGCCCGATCCCCATCGACGGCGCCGACCCCACCAAAATTCTGCGGGAAGCCGACCACAACATGTACGAATACAAAATAGAAAACCACCCGACAATGAGCAGCCAACCCGGCCGACGGAGCGGGGAATAGCTGAATGTGCTCGGGTTTTTCTATTCGGGGTCTGAGACTGACTGGTGCAAGCGAGCAGTGGTGGATCAGGGTGAGTCGGGTAGGCGGGTGCCAGTTGTCCACCGCTGTTGCAGTTGTTCGGCGGTGAGTGGGCGGCTCAGGAAGTAGCCCTGGACTTGGTGACAGCGCAGCTGCGCCAGCAGTTGCAGCTGCGCTACGGTTTCCACCCCTTCGGCGGTGACCTTTAGGTTCAGTTGGCCGGCCATGGTCAGGATTGCTTGCAGGATCGCGGTGGTGGCGGCGTCGGCGGGTAGTCGGGCGATGAACGACTTGTCGATTTTCAGTCCGTAGAGCCGCAGGTCGTGCAGCATGGTGAAGGAGGAGTATCCGGTGCCGAAATCGTCCAGGCTCAGCGCGATGCCGGCGGCGGCGAGCTGATCCAGCGTGGTGCGGGTCGGCCCGTTCTGGCTCATGGCGATGCTTTCGGTGATCTCCAACCCGATGTCGGTGGGGGCCAGGCTGTGCCGGTGCAGGGTGTTGCGCACTTGCTGGGCGAATCCGGGAGCGGCGAGTTGCCGGGCGGAGACGTTGACCATGACGCAGCCGACCGGGAAGCGGTCGGCGCGCCAGCGGGCTGTCTGGGCGCAGGCCTGCTCCAACAGGTGCAGGCCGAGGTCGTGGATCAGTCCGGTGTCCTCGGCCGCGGCGATGAACTCGTCGGGTGGAGCCTGCCCGCGAGTGGGGTCGTGCCAACGGGCCAACGCCTCGACCGCGACCAGGGACCCGGCGGGCAGCGCCACGACCGGTTGATAGACCAGGCTGATGGCCTTTCCGGTCACTGCCCGGTGCAACGCCGCGTGCAGGGCAAGGCGGTCCCGGTCCCGGTTCCGCAGCACCGGGTCGAACACCGCGGCGCAATTACCACCCAGGAGTTTGGCCTGCCGCAGCGCGGTATCGGCAGCCAGTAACATTTCCTCGGCGTTCGAAATGCTCGCGGCGGCAAGCGATCCGGACCCAGGGCCGGGGTCGTCCTGTGCATCCTGGACTGCCACGCCGATGCTCACCGTCAGGGCGACCTCATGCTCTGTGACCTGAAACGGCTCCGAGCTCAGTTGCGCCAGCACAGTGTCCGCCGCTGCGGCGGCGTCGGCCGGATCCGCCTTCGGGAGCAGGACGACGAATTCGTCGCCGCCGAGGCGGCTGATCACCGCATCGGTGGGCATCGACCGCCGGATCCGGTCGGCGACCGATTGCAACAGTCCGTCGCCGGCGGCGTGGCCGTATTGGTCGTTGATCGGTTTGAAGCCGTCCAGGTCGCAGTAGAGCACCGCGCACCCAGGCCCCGGCGGTGTTCGGCGCCGGTCGATGCTGGTGTGCAGGCGATCCATCAGCAGCACCCGATTGGGCAGCCCGGTGAGCGGGTCGTGCCGGGCGGCGTGGTCGGCCTGGGCTGCGTCCGCCCGCCGCTGGGTGATCAACGCGCCCAGCGCCAGTCCGGCCAAGGTCAACGCAACCAAACCCAGTTGCAGCCGCAACGGATGACTTAACACCGCCCGCCCCACCAGTGCGACGGCCAGGACGTTGGCCACGACCACCGCGGCGACCACCCGGGGGAAACCACCGGCCACCGCTATCCAGATCAGCGGCAGATACACCAGGTAGGAGAAGTCCAAACTACCGCCGCCGGGCCCGGCGTAGGCCAGATATACCGCACCCACCAGCAGCAGCGACTGCGCGGCCAGTTCCAGCCGGCGACGGACCGTTACGACAGCATGATCCTGCTTGCGGCAGCGCCGGCCGGCCCCGCCACAGGCTGGGCCAGCGACGGCTGGCCAGCAGCAGCGCGGGGGCGATCACCCCGATGCAGGTCGCGCTGCCCGCCCAGAAAGCGGCCACATCGGAGGGCAACTCGCCCCAGTGCAACATGCCGGCGGCGTTGTACTGGAGGACCTGACCGATCGCCACCAGCAGCGGACCGGCCACGCAGGCCAGGGTGATGAACCAGGTCACGTCCCGCCGGGTGGGCAACCGCGGATCTATCTTCACCTTGTGCAAAAGCGCGGCTGACACCCCGACGTACACCACGGCCGTCAACACGTCCCGAACCCCGACGCTGACCAAACCCAACGTCGGAGCCTTGATCAACACCTTGTGCAACACGTCGGTGAGCAGCAACACCGGCGCGTAGCGCAACCCGAACACCAACAACAACGCAAACGTCAAACCCGTCGGCGGATACCACAGCGACACTTCCTGATGCGACTGATAAATCGAGGCGACCGCGTCCAAAGCCAGCCACAGCACCAGATACGCCACGCACACCACCAGCGGGCCGCGGACGCCCCGCCACGGCGCGAACCAGCCAGCCGGCCGCGCCGCAGCGGCGCCCGCACCCTCGGCGGGTGAGCCACCGGCGGTTGCCGGCGGCAAGGACTGAGATTCCACTGTGACCTCACTTCCGCCACCCGCGCCGCGCGGTCGCATCGGTACGGCGGCGCTGACCCAGTCCGCACGGCGGACCGGCCCTCAAGACAGTAGCGTCACCCTGATCGCCGGGAAGAGATTCACCCAGCGAAGCGGGCGACGGCGCGTGATGACAGGTGCAGGTGGCGAGGCAGTTGAAGTATTTCGCGGGTGCGGAGGTGATGCCCGGCTGCGTGGCCACCTGCACCGGCCTCACCGAAACCGACATCCTGACCCAGGTGATCACCCACGCCCGACACGGACGGGTGGGTCGCAAACCCCGAGGAAACGACGTCGACAGCTTGTGTTGCCAATCAATGTCGACTTCCTAGCCTCGGGCTTTCACGCGGGGATGAGTTCGAGGGGTGTTGATGATGGAGAAAGGTGCTCTCAACTGCGAAAATAAGGTGTCGAAGTCCAAGTTTTCAGCGAAGCAGGAGCACCTTTCTCGTGCAGAAGTCTACCGGTTGGTACCCGTCGTTACGCGTTGACAGCTCCGCCGAGCGGGTCTTGTCAGTAGCCGGGTCGGTGCTGCTGGTGAAAACAGCGGTCGCGATGGGTCTGGACCGCCAGTTGGCAACGGCGTTGGCGCCGTGGCGCAAACCGCGTGCGGTGCACGATCCGGGCAAGATCCTGCTGGACCTGGCCTTGGCGGTGGCCATCGGTGGGGATTGTTTGGCCGACATCGGCCAGCTCCGATCGGTCCCGGCCGTGTTCGGGCACGTGGCCTCGGATCCGACGGTGTCGCGGCTGATCGATGCGTTGGCCGCCGACCCGGACGCGGCACTGGCGGTCGATCGGGCCCGGGCGGCTGCCCGGCACCAGGCGTGGCACCTGGCCGGAAAAGATGCCCCCGACCACACACCACCGAAACCAATCCTCTGGCGGTGGACCTGGACGCATCGTTGGTGACCGCCCATTCCGAGAAGGAATCGGCGTCCCCGACCTATACGTGGCTTCGGGTTTCACCCGTTGTTGGCGTTTGTCGATCACGGGATGCACGGCACCGGTGAGCCGTTGACGGTGATGCTGCGTACCGGCAGAGCCGGGGCGAACACCGCCGCTGATCACATCGAAGTCACGGCCGATGCGTTGGCGCAGCTACCTTCTCCGGCTTCGGGGCGGTTCGGCCGGGAAGTCCTGATCCGCACCGACGGTGCCGTCGTCGTCTGACCGGGTCGTCCGTCGTAGCGGCACTACTAAACATGATCTGTGCAACCTGAACGCTGCAGCGAGACCTCGTTGCAACACTCCTAGGCTCAACGGGTAGTTACCGCCCATATGCGCGGCAGGTGAGGTCAGCCGACGCGTCCGCCGCGACCGACACGACCACCGCGACCACCGCGACCCACTCGACCACCGCGCCCGACGCGGCCACCGCGTCCAACGCGGGCGCCACATGCGATCAGTTCTGCCATTTGCTGGGTCATGGTCGTTCTCCTTCAAGTTGGATTAACCAGCGGTGATCCGCGGGTTCAG
>JAABUM010006609.1_pt1 | contig 11244 bp, 11 predicted proteins | sample 5559161 | NCBI WGS metagenome assembly JAABUM01 (sample SAMN10711868, study PRJNA513369) | rock metagenome | isolation source: Antarctica rocks | place: Antarctica: Victoria Land, Siegfried Peak nord | reverse complement strand
TCGTCGCCTGGCGATCCGCTACGAGCGCCGCGAAGAGTTGCACCAGGCGTTCCTCGACCTCGCCTGCGCCCTCATCTGCCTCAAGACGCTCCGCCGTCAGACTCAGGAGTTATGCAATGAGTAGTTATCCATTTCTGTTCTGGGAATGACGAATACGCTTTCGGTGGGGGTACGATTCCGTATTTCCAAACGGCGATAGAGTTCCGCATACGGGACATCCATATAATGCAACTTGAAATGTGCGCCTAACTCCTTCGCCCTATTCCGATAATCATCGCGTTCAACACGCGCCCAGCAACCAAAATCGAGCACGACGTCGCCGTCCAATCCGAGAACATGTTTCGCGACGTCCCACATGATCTTCTCGATGTTTTGATGCCTTGCATCATGATCTGCATGTCCGACATCATCTCCGAACAAGGTCAAGTGCCAAACATCAAGAGTCAGCACGAGCGCATGCACCTCCCTCGCAAGCTGACGGGCATAGGTTGTTTTCCCGCTGCAAGGCAGTCCGACCATCAAATGGAGTGTTGCCACGCCCACCTCTACAAATATAAACACTACGTTGCCTGCTCGTTGCCGCCCTCCTCGCCGCCACCATCACCAACACCCACTAGCAATCAGAATATGTACATAGATATTTTGATATTTTGTCACAATGACGATCAGGCCGTCCGTCACCATGATCTCAGAGAGAGTCGCGCGGCGAACGATCGGCGTCCTACTCGTCGCGCTCATTGCACGCTCGATAGAGACACGCCCCTTCAGTTCGTAAGTCATCCATCGTTCGTACTTCGTACTCCACCACTCTGTCCACTACGCCTCGCCCGTCAGCCGATACTTCTCCTCGCCGTCCTCCTCGTAGCGTTCCACGCGCCCCTCGCGGATCAGCTTGCGAAGGTGCGACTCCACCGACTGCGCGGCGATCGGGTGGAGGCGCGAATCGACATCGGCGTAGATTTCCTCCACCAGTTCGTCGCGCGTGGCGATCTCGGCGGCGAGCGCGGCCAGGATCTCCGCTTCGCGCTCGTGGCGGTGGGCGATGTAACCCTCGATCCGTTCGCGCGGGTCGGTGATCGCCGGGCCGTGGCCGGGGAGGATCAGGCCCAGATCGAGCGCGAGGAGGCTTTCGAGCGAGCGCAGATAGTCGTTCAGGTCGCCGTCGCGCCCGATCACGATCGTCCCCGAGCCCGCGATCAGGTCGCCGGAGAAGAGGGTGCCGTCACTTTCGAGGAGGAAGCAGAGGTGATCCGGCGCGTGGCCGGGGGTGTGCAGCGCGCGTAGCGGGTGGCCGCTGATCGTGAGCTGTTGATTGTGACGCAGGGCGATGTCCACCCCCAGGATCGGCGCGTAGGCGGCGATCGGCACGCCGATCCGGCGCTGGAGCGAGAACGCGCCCGGCAGGTGATCGAGGTGCGAATGGGTCACCAGGATCACGGCGGGGGTGCCGCCCAATTCCGCGATCCCGTCCACGATCGCCGCGACGTGCGCGTCGTCGTCCGGGCCGGGATCGATGATCGCCAGGTCGTCCCCGCCGAAGATGTAGGTATTCGTCCCCTTGCCGGTCATCAGCGAGGGGTTCGGCGCGGTCAGGCGACCGATGTAGGGGCGCTCCATCACCAGCATGCGGCGACCTCCTTCGGTTCAATCATCACTAGGCGGCCAGCGCCACCGGTTCCGTCACCAGCATTCGGCGACCTCTGCGGCGAGCGAGACGGTGCCATCCGCACCGCGCACCGGCAGGACCGGCGGCACCCCTTTCGCGCGCGCATGGTCCAGCAGCGCCGCGAGCGACGCGAACCGCGCGAAGCGCTCCAGGTGATGCGTCTGCACCGCCAGCATCGGCAACTTCCCCGCCGCGTGTCGCGCCAGCGCGGCGCGCGGCCCCAGCCAGGCCTCCCCGGCCATCTCGCCGGACCAGAAACCTGCCTGCTGCCCCGGCGGCAGGACCGCCAGGAAGAAGTGGGTGTCGAAGCGCAGCGTCGGTCCCTCCGGCGTGACCCAGTGCGAGAAATAGGGGAGATCGTCCGGGGCGATCGTCAGGCCGTCCTCGCGGAGGGTCGCGCCGAAGCCGACTCGCGCGGCGAGCAGATCCTCACGCACCGCCGCCCAGCGCGCCTCGTTGTCGAGCGGCACGAGCCCGCCGGTCTCCTCGCGCGCCACCAGAACGCCCGCCTCCTCGAAGAGTTCCCGCGCGGCGCAGACCAGCAGTGCGGCGCTCAACGCGGCGTCCGGCACGGGGAAATCCGGCCCGGCACCCATCCGCCGCTGCAACGCCGCCGTGTCGAGCCCGCCCGGCAACGCCGCAACCGCCGTCCGCGCCGCCGCGAGGTCCGCCGGGTCGAGGACGCCGCCGGGGAAGCTGTAGGCCCCCGGCGCGAAGCGCGCTGCATCCGGGCGGCGCAACAGGTAGACCTCGAACGGCTCGTCGCCACCGGCCTCGCGCAGCAGGATCGTCGACGCCGCGCGTGGCAACGCCCCCCTCGCACCGTCCATCAGCCCCTCCCCACCGCCAGACGAACGCCCGTCTTCCGAACGACTATACCACCCGACCGCCCCAGGCAACCCACCGCCGGCGGCGCCGCTAGCGCAGCCGGTGGGGACAAGGACCGCGATGGCTGCGAGGCAGCTTGCCGTACTGTTCCAACCGCACGTTCCCCGCCGAGGTCGCAGGGGTGGCGGGCGGAATACGTGCCGGTATCGGGCGAACGCGCGCCTCGAGCATCCGGTCTGCGTCGGCAAACCGGGGTGCCGCAGCCTTCAGCCCGCTGGCACGCACGTCAGTACGACGATTACATCGTCGATTCCCTATGCGGACCGCCCATGTCCCGCCCATTCGCCCGCTATCACGCGCCACCTGATCGATCGTCCAGCCCGCGCGCTGTCCCGCCCGCCGATGTCCGCGCGCCAGGTTGCGACTATAGTTGAGCGAGGAGTGCGGCATGCCAGCGGGCGACGCGAGGGCGGTGCGGGCACAACGACAGCGATAGGCAAGGCAAGGATGATCGCACCGACCCAGACGCGGATCACGATCCGCCCGTTCACCGAGCGGGACTACCCGACCTACGTGACGGTCGTCAACGCCGCCTTCCCGGACTACCCGACCAGCGTCGAGACGCTCCGCTTCGGGGATGACCACCGCGATCCGCACTGCCGCCAGAGGCGCTTCCTCGCCGAGGCGGCGGGGGCGATCGTCGGCGTCGGCAGCTACGATCAATGGGCGGGCATGTACCATCCGCGCAAATTCGCGATCGACGTGACGGTGCCGCCGCAGTGGCAGGGGCGGGGGATCGGCACGGCCCTCTACGATCAGGTGATGGCCGCGCTCGAACCGTTCTCACCCCTCGCGGTCCGCAGCCAGGGCCGCGCCGACCTGGAGCGCGGCATCCGCTTCCTCCAGGCGCGCGGCTTCGTGGCGGGGATGCGCTCGTGGGAGTCGCGCCTCGCGGTGGCCGACTTCGACCCCAGCCCCTTCGCCGGGGCGACGGCGCGCACGGCGGCGGGCGGCATCACGATCCGCACGATCCCCGAACTCGCAGGCGATCCCGACCGCGACCGCCAACTCTACGAGCTTGACGAAGAACTCCTCGCGGACGTGCCCTCACCGGAGCCGCACACGCCGGTTCCCTTTGAGCAGTTCGTCGCCCGCCGCCTCGGCGACCCCGACATGATCCCCGAGGCGTACTTCATCGCGCTCGACGACGCGACCGGGGAGTACGCCGGGATGGGCCAGCTCTGGCGTAACAGCGCGAGCGCCGACCTCTACAATGGCCTTACGGCGGTTCGCCGCGCCTATCGTCGGCGCGGGATCGCCCTGGCGCTGAAGCTGCGCGGCATCGCCTACGCCCAGGCGGTCGGTGCGCCGACGATCAAGACCTGGAACGAGATGAACAATCGCGGGATGCTGGCGCTCAACGAGGCGCTCGGCTTCGTGAAAGGGCCGGTCTGGCTCGACTTCAGCAAGAGCCTGCGCGATGAAGACGAGGCGGCGGACACGCCCGTTGGAGGGAGCGCCCGATGACCCTGCCGCTCGTCCACCTGACCGGTTCCCCCTACGCGCAAGGCGCGGCACACGGCGCGGCGCTGCGCGCGGCGATCGCCCACAATCTCGATCTCTACTTCGCGCGCTTCGAGCGCGAGGCCAAGCTGGCACCGGACGAGGCGCTGGCGCGCGCGCGGCGCTACGCGGCGGCGATCGCGGCGGGCGACCCCGACTATCACGCCGGGATGCGCGGCATCGCGGACGGCGCGGGGCAGCCCCTCGATCGGATCGCCGCCCTCAACGTCCGCTACGAGATCCTCTACTACCAGTTCGGGCAGAACGCGACCGCCGTCCGCGTGCCGGATGGCTGCACCGCCTTTGCGGTCGCACCGGAGGCGAGCGCGAACGGTCACCTGCTGCTCGGCGAGAACTGGGACTGGATCCCGGAGGTGCGCGGCGCGCTCCTCCACACGGTCGAGGATGATGGGTTCGCGACCCTCGCCTTCACCGAGGCGGGGATTTTCGGCGGCAAGATCGGCTTGAACAGCGCCGGCCTCGGCCTCGTCATCAACGGCATGACGACGACGACCGACGATTGGTCGCGCCTCAGTCGCCCCTTCCACGCCCGCTGCCGCGCGATCCTGCGCGCCCGCGATCTCGACGCGGCGACCGCCATCATCGCCGCCGCGCCGCGCGCCTGCGCCGCGAACTTCCTCCTCGCGCAGGCCCCCGACCGGATCGTGGACATCGAAGCCGCGCCCGACCGCGCGCGTGCCTGGCCCGCCGAAGGGGGCCGCCTCTGCCACACCAACCATTTCCTCGCGCCCCGCGCCCTCGGCGTCGTGGAGCCGGAGATCGAGCGCGGCCCCGACTCGGAGGACCGCCTTGCCCGGATGCGCGAACTCCTGGCGGTCCCGCACCCGCTCGCCTTCGCCGACATGGCGGCGGCGCTGCGCGATCCTGCGGGCGCGCCCGACGCGATCTGCCGCCACCCCGACCTGACCCAGCAGCCCGAGGAGCGCTACGCCACGGTCGTCTCGATCATCATGGATCTGCACGCGCAGACCCTCGCCATCACCGACGGCCCGCCCGACGAGCATGAGTACGAAACTTACATACTCGCGGCCTTGCACGGCGCGGTGACCATGCCGTCACGTTAGCGGTGCACGCCGTTTCGGTAGGTGAGCCAGCTGGTCACTATCGCTGGTCTACCTGGAGATACAAGAAGTGCTGTGGGGTCAGCATCAGCAGGGATTTTATGACGACCTCGATCGCGTTTTGGAGCCGACGATCATTGGGCGGCGATTGGACGTTGGCGGCTTTGTCCTTGCCGATCCGTTCGAGTTGATACTGAGGCGTAGCTCCGCCGCGTATCTACGCGAGGCATGGCTCCAACTAAGGACATCCTTAACTCGCTATACGTTGGCGCCACACGATCTCTCGCGGGGTCTTCTGCTCCATCCAGGGGAAACAGGCGTTCCTGGGCTAAATAATGCCGCACCAAGCAGCTTCATCGGCTGGACGAGTCGGGAACTTGCCGACTTCGACCATGATGCGCGTTTCTTGCCACTTAATACGGAACTACGCCAGGGTGATCCCGCTCTCGCCAGCGCTTGCGCTTGGCGATCGCTGAAATGGCGCATCGCACCCGCTAACGTCGCTCTTGCACTACGCCTGTTCGAGGCGATCAGCACCAGCGAGGTTTCGCGTTGGAGCCCTGAAGTCGTCGTGCAGGAAGATTATGGGCTGCGAGGGGCCTGGCACGCGATCGCCCGCGCTCTATGCGATGAGGATCAGCATGAGTTGGAGCGCGCAGTAATACTCGCCAAACAGACATACTCGCCGATTGGCTGCCGCATCGTGCGAGAAGGTTACGCATCTTACCTTGGGCAAGACGGTATTGAGACAAAAATGGTATTACCCTTTTGAATACCCTGACGAGTTACAACAGTATCGCAGGGAACATCCTTACCGATACGTCGTAATCCAGCGTAGTGGGAGCGCTAGCGAAGCCCCCTACAGCATCGCCGGGCGTTTCCTACTCACCTACCCCGATAGAGCGATCACCCCACGTCGCACCCCACAGCGCGCGAAACGTTCATCATTTTTTCATCCACTTCGCATGTGTGCGACGCTATACTCGCCTGAGCGGCGATGAGCGACGACGTGGAGGGTGGGCGCGGTGACGAGCGGGGCGGCGCGGGTACCGGGACAGGGAACCGGTGGCGGGGAGCGCTGGCGACGCGCTTTCCCCCTGGTGGTGTTGCTGCTGCTGACGCTGATCGTCCTCGGCGTGATCGGCGGGCGCACCGCCCGCGCGATCGCCGACGCCCATCGTCGCGATCAGCTGCGGCCCGGCGCGACCACCAGCGTGCGCCCCTGGATGTCGGTAGACTATATCTCAGCCAACTATGGCGTCACCCAGGCCGATCTCCTCGCCACGCTGAATCTCTCCGATACGCCGCCCCATCGCCGCGCCCCGCTCGAAGCGATCGCGACACGCGAGGGGCGCGATCTCAACGCCGATATCACCACCATCAACGCCTTGATCGCCGCGCGCGGCACCCCGCACGCGGCCCCGGCGCGCCCGGGACTGCCCTTCATGCCACGGAATCCGCGCGGCACGCCCGGCACGGCCCCATGAACGCCCAACTCCTCGACCTCCTCCTGACCTACGGCGTCGTCGCCCTCGCCCCGATCCTTGCGGCCTCGGCGCTCGGCCTGCCCATCCCCTCCTCCTTGCTCCTCCTGGCGGGCGGCGCGTTCGCCGGGAGCGGCCAGTTGTCCTTCCTGCCCCTCGTCATCGTCGGGATCATCGCCACCAGCGTGGGCGACAGCCTCGGTTACTGGCTGGGGCGGCGCGGCGGCGTGGCGGCGCTGGAGCGATTCGGGCCGCGTATCGGCATGAAGTCGACGGCACTCGCCCAGGCCGATGCGTTCCTGGGGCGCTGGGGAGGCACGGCGATCCTCCTCACGCGCTTCCTGCTCACCCCGCTCGGCCCGGTGATCAACATCGTCGCGGGGATCGGGCGCTACCCGTACCGCCGCTTCATCGCCTATGATGTCCTCGGTGAGGCGATCTGGGTCATCCTCTACCTCGCGCTGGGCTATCTCTTCAGCGCCAGTTGGGACGTGCTTGCCGACATCCTCGGCCAGGCAGCGCAAGCCCTGGCCGTCGCGGCGATCGCCATCGTGCTGCTCGTGCTGCTCGTCCGCACCCTCTGGCAGCGGCAGGCGCGCGCCCAACCGCACGTCGAGGTGACGCCGTTGGCGATCAAGGAGCCGACAGAGACCGACTGAGCGTCGCGGGGCGGAATCCTATACCGGTATTCCCTGGACCAACAGAGACCATCGTGGCAGTGAGGGTCAGTGGATAGACACTATGACGCGATCGTGGTCGGCGCGGGGCCGGGCGGTGCGACGACGGCGCTGACGCTGGCGCGCGCCGGGGCGCGCGTGGCCCTCCTCGATCGCGCCACCTTCCCGCGCGACAAAATCTGCGGCGATCTCCTCGGCACCTGGGCGATCGGGCTCCTGCGCCGCTTGCGGATCGATCCGGCACGCTTCGCCCCCTGGCCGGCCCTCCACGGCGCGATCCTCCATACCCCGAACGGGCGCACGATCGGCGCGGACGTGGCGCGCGGGCGCGGTGACGAAGGCCACTTCGGGCGACTCGATGCGCGCGTGGTCCCGCGCCACGCCCTCGACGCGATCCTGGTGGACGAGGCCCGACGCGCCGGCGCGACCTTGCTGCACGCCGGTGCCACCGCGCTGCTACGCGACGGGCAGGGCGCGGTCTGCGGGGTCCGCGTCGCGGGGCCGGACGGCGACGGCGAGTTGCGCGCGCCGCTGACGATCGGCGCGGACGGCTGGACCTCGATCGTGGCGCGCGGCCTGGGGCTCGCGCATGGCGCGCGACGGGAGCGGGGAGTGGCGGCGCGCATCTACGTGCGCGGCGCGCACGGACTGGCGAACCGAATGCACTTCTTCGTGATGGGGCCGGGGCAGGGCTACGGTTGGGTCTTCCCCTTGCCGGATGGCGGCGCGAATGTCGGCCTCGGTCTCGTCGCCGATGAGCCGGGCGCAGAGCGCCTCGCCGCGCTCCTCGAGCGCTTCCTGCGCGACCCGGCCTCCCCGGCCTCCCCCCTGCTCGCGGCGGCGACGCCGCTCGGCGCGGCCAGGAGTTGGCCCCTCGCCTTCGGCTGGCGCGGCACGCCGCTCAGCGCGGCGGGCGTCTTGCTCGTCGGCGACGCCGGGTCGCTCGTCAGCCCGCTCAGCGGCTCCGGCATCCACAGCGCCCTCGCCAGCGGTATCAGCGCCGGGCGCGTCGCCGCGCACGCCCTGCGGGGCGGCGACACGAGCGCCCGCGCCCTCCGCGCGCACGACCGGCATTGCCACCGCCTCCTCGGGCGACGCCTCCAACTCGAAGGATGGGCGCAGAGTCGCCTGCGCGACCCCGCCGCCTTCGACCGCTTCGGCCAACTCGTCGCCCGCATCCCCGGCGGTCAGCGGGTCCTGGCCCCGCTGCTGCTCAACTTGGGATGAAGTACGAACTACGGTACGAACGATGCGAGAAGTCGTCGGCAAGCGGAGGGGCCGGGGGCGTTATTCCTGCCCCCGGCCCCTCGGTTCGTACCCTATACTTCGTCGCTCGTACTTCGCCCTACTGGTAGATGATCACCAGTGGCGTCGGATCGAGCTTGATCACCTCGGCGGGGGTCATCACCGGATCGTCCTGCTTATAGAAGAGTTTGATCCCGCCGTACTGGATCGGCTCGTCGCGCACGAAGGCACCGTAATTGGCGATCTTCGCCTGGGGCAGCCCCCAGCCATCCATCATCACCACCAGATCGATGTTCGCCATCGGCTTGATATTGCCCTTGTCGGGGAGCATATCCTCGCGGAACTGGTGCAGCACCAGAATCTTATCCGGGAGATTGTATTGCTTCACCAGCCCCTGAAGGGTCTGCATCGCCCCCATCACCTCGCCGGAGGTAACGCTGCCGAAGCTCTCACCGGGGATCTGCCCCCGCTTGACATGGAACTCCGGGTCGATCGCCAGATGGACATTCGGGCGTTGCAAGAAGGGCAGGATCGCCTTGATGTCGTTGTCCACCGTGTCGTAGCCCATCTGGATGTCGAGCATCAGCAAGCAGCCTTGCTGTTGCGTCAGCTGCGCCCACTTCTCGATCTCGGCGGTCGGGGTGCGCGCGATGTAGAGGCCATCCGCACCGGGGGAACCCTGCGCCACCGAGGCGATCAACTCGACGGTGCAGAGGCCGGGGCGCGAGGGATCGGCGGCGGTATAGGCGGCGGTCTGCTCCTTCAACTTCTGGATCATCACCAACGGGTCGTACTCGCCGAGGATGCCCATCCGGTCGTCGAAAGGATGCCCGTAGTAGGTGACGAGCCGATACGTCGCCAGGGCGCTCGTCGTCACCGGGCGGACGGTCGGCGCGATGGTCGGGGATTTGGGGGCGACCGTCGGCACGCCAGCGGAGGGGCTCGCCGCCGTCGGCGGTACGACCGGCGCGCTCGTCGGTGCCGACGTGGGATTCGGCGCGGGTGGTGCCTGGGTCGGCGCTTCCGTGGCCGCTGTCGATGCCGCCGGGTTCCCCGCCACCACCGCAGTCGGCTCCTCCGCGACCGGCGTCGGCGTTGCGGGCGTGCCACACGCGGCGAGCAGGCCGACCAGGAGTATCAGCAGGAGGGCGTGCAAACGCCCCCGTCGTATCGATCGTGTCACTCATTCCTCCCCTACGTCATTCGACCACCGCGACGCGCTCAGGGCGCGACCGCGAAATATGCGTCGACCGCGCGCACGTAGCCTTCGGCCAGTCGCGCGATCGTCGTATCATCGACGATCAACGCCCGCTCGGTCGGGTTCGTCTCGAAAAGCGCCTCGGTCAGGACGATCGGCAGCCCCACCAGCCGATTCCCGATCGCCCGCCCCGCCGGGTCGTTCACATTCCCGAGGGTCGCGAGGTGCCCATAGGTCTTGCCGATCCCGCCATCTTCGCTGACCCGGCTATACGGCGGCGTATAGCCCCGGTCTTTCAGCGCCAGCGCGATCTCGGCTTGCAACAGCGTCGCCAGGCGCAGACTCTGCGGCCCGCCAAGGTCGCAATAGAACGTCTCCGAGCCCCCACCCGGACCGCTGGCAACGGCATTGTAATGGATCGAGATCGCGAGATCGGGCTTCAGTGCCAGGATCTGCGAGGCGTGCGCGTAGCCCTCGAGATACCCCGCGTCATACCGGACGGGTTCGGCGGGCAACAACGCCGGGTCGCCCACGAGGCTCGTATCGGCGTCGGGGCGGGTCAGGCGAACGGTATAGCCGCGCGCCTCCAGGAGGGGCGCGATCGCCAGCGCCAGTGCCAGCGTGTCGCGGTACTCGACACCGAGCGCGCCACCCGTCGCGCGCTCGTGTCCCGGATCGAGGACGATCGTCCGCCCCGCCCCCGGCGTGGCGGCGGGTCCGACGGGGGGCGTGACAGGCGGGAGGGTCGCCACATCGGGACGTGCGACCAGGGCTTCGCGCCCCAATTGCCCGAGCAGCACCACATAGGCGGTGCCAGCGTACTCGGGATGGTACTCGAAACGGGCGCGCTCGAACCACTGCACAGTGTACTCGCGCCCGTCGGTCGCGCTGGTCTCGCGGAACTCCTCGGTGAGCGGATAGCCGAAGATCGGCAGTCCCCCATTGGCGAGCCAATACGCATGGAATGTGCCGCGCAGGGTGTGATCGGTCTCCGCGAAGCGCGCGCAGTCCGCGCCGCATGGCACGGGCGGGGCGGCACGCTCCGGGCGCGACCCGAGCGCCGCGCTCCCGAAGAGGGAAAGCTGCACGAAAGCGCGCGCGGGGGCCTCGGGGTGCGCCTCGAAGCGCGCACGCTCGAAGTACTGCACGATCAGATCGCCGCTGCGCGGATCGCGAATCGCCGGGCTGAGCGGCAGACCGAAGCGTGTCACGCCCCCATTCGCCGCCCAATAGCGCGCGAAGGCCCCCTCCAACGGGGGCATCTCGGCGGCTCGGGTCGCCCGCACGCCCCCGTCAGCGCCGCCGAGCAGCACCGCGAGACAAAGCAGGGTGACACAGAATAAACGCCGGGGCAAGGCTCGCTCCTCAGGGGTAGGGCGATCGTGTGGAGATGACGATCAGCGTACATGGTAGCGAATCACAAGGCGGGGTGCCACCCCGGCACGGCCAGGATTCTATGCAAAGTCAATCGCGGTGTTCTCGGCAGGTTCGCAGCGCTGTT
>JAABUM010006608.1_pt1 | contig 11245 bp, 9 predicted proteins | sample 5559161 | NCBI WGS metagenome assembly JAABUM01 (sample SAMN10711868, study PRJNA513369) | rock metagenome | isolation source: Antarctica rocks | place: Antarctica: Victoria Land, Siegfried Peak nord | reverse complement strand
GCTTCTACCGGCTGGGGCAGGTCAAGGCCCCGACGATCGCGGCGGTCCGCGGCTCCGCTGTGGGCGCCGGGATGAACATGCTGCTCGCGGCCGACCTGCGGATCATTGCCGACGATGCCCGGCTGCTCTGCGGATTTCTCAAGCGCGGGCTGCACCCCGGCGGCGGCCACTTCGTCATCCTCAGCCGGTTGATCGGCCGCGAGGCCGCAGCTGCCATGGCGCTGTTCGGCGAGGAGGTCAACGGACGCAAGGCCGTGGAGCTCGGGCTGGCGTGGGAGTCCGTCGACGACGCCGCCGTCGAAGGCCGCGCGCTGGAGCTGGCGGCCCGGGTGGCCGCCGACCCGGAGCTGGCCCGAGTCGCGGTTCAGAACTTCCGCCGCGAAACGGGGCCGCCACACGTCACCTGGGAGGTCGCCACACAGTTCGAGCGGCCCAGCCAGATGTGGTCGATGCGCCGCGGGGCCACGGCTGCGACCAGCTGACCGGGCTGGCAGGGCTGACGGGGCGGCCCCCGGTGCTGCGGTTCCGGGGCAAGCAGCTGCCTGGCACCTCGCTGGTGATGGCGATCGTCAACCGCACCCCGGACTCGTTCTTCGACCGGGGCAGCACCTTCAGCCTCGACGCCGCGCTCGACCGGGTCGACCAGGTGATCGACGAGGGCGCGCACATCGTCGACATCGGCGGGGTGAAGGCCGCGCCGGGCGCCGAGGTGAGTGCCGATGAGGAGGCCCGCCGGGTTCTTGAGGTCGTGGAGCAGGTCCGTGACCAACATCCGGACACGGTCCTCAGCGTCGACACCTACCGCGCCTCGGTGGCTCGCCTCGCGCTCGAGGCAGGCGCCGACATTGTCAACGACCCCTGGGAGTGCCCGGAGCCAGACACCCTGGAGGTCGCCGCGTCGTTCGGCGCCGGCGTCGTCTGCACCCATGCCGGTCACCTTCCACCCCGGACCCGCCCGCACCGGGTGGCCTACCGGGATGTCGTCGCGGACGTGATCACCACGGTGACGGGGCTGGCCGAACGCGCCGTCGCGGCCGGGGTCGCCAGCGAGTCGGTGCTCATCGATCCCGGGCACGACTTCGGCAAGAACACCCGGCACTCGCTGCAGATCACCGCCCGTACCAGCGAACTCGTCGCCACGGGCTGGCCGGTGCTCATCGCAGCGTCGCGGAAGGACTTCGTGGGCGAGGTGCTCGACCTGCTGCCCGTCGAGCGGCTCGAGGGCACCCTGGCCGCTACGGCCGTCTGCGCCTTCCAGGGGGCGCGAGTGTTCCGGGCGCACGACGTGCCTGCCACGCTGCGAGTGCTGCGAATGGTCGACGCGATCCGCGGGATCGCCGACCCGCTGGTCAACGTCCGCGGCCTCGCCTGATGCTCGTCGCGGCCGCGTTCGTCCCCGCGGCACCGTTGCTACTTCCCGCCCTGGGTGGCGGCCCGGCGGAGTTGCGGTCGGCGTGCCGCCAGGCTGTCGGCGTTCTCGGCGGTGTCGATCGGATCGTCGTGCTGGGTGCCGGCCGGCCTGGTGGGTGGCTCACCGGCAGCATCGACGCCACGGGCTGGGGCGCCCCCGGGGAGCCGTCCGCCGATCCGTTGCCGCTGCCGCTCGCGGTCGGGTCCTCGCTGCTGGGCGCCCGGCCGCACGAGCTGCTTGCGGTCCCCGGTCCGGCCGAACTCCTCGACAGGCAGCGGCGAACCGGCGTGCTCGTCGTCGCCGACGGCACGGCGAAGCGGACCGAGAAGGCGCCCGGTCACTTCGACCTGCGGGCCGAAGGGTTCGACCAGGCGGTCGAGTCCGCGGTATGCGAAGGTGATCCGGCGGCGCTAGCGGCGCTGGACGAGGCGCTCGCGGGGCAGCTGCTCGTCGACGGCCTCGCCGCCTGGCGGGCGTGCGCCGGGCTGGCCGAGCGGGAGGTGGTCCTAGGTGGCGGAGCGCCGCACGGATGGGCGGGTGAGGTCATCTACGCTGCCGCGCCCTTCGGGGTGGGCTACCTCGTCGCCACCTGGCTGCCTGGTGCGGCGGACCTGCCGCCTGCGTAGTGTCCGGCGATGGACTTCGGCGCCTCCGGCCGCGCCGGCCAGAGGGAGGCCAGCTGATGGAACTCACCCACTTCGGCCATGCCTGCGTGCTGGTTGGGACGGCAACGACCCGGCTGCTCATCGACCCCGGCACGCTTGCCGCGGGCTTCGAGTCGGCGCGTGACCTCGACGCCGTCCTGATCACCCATCAGCACCCCGACCACATCGACCTCGCCCGGTTGCCGGCGCTGCTGGCCGCGAACCCGGGTGCGGCCCTTTTCGTCGACCCCGGGTCGGTCCCGATGGTCTCCGATGCGGGCCTGGAGCACACGGTGGTCCGGTCCGGTGAGCGGACCCGCATCGGCGGCGCCGTGGTCGACGTCGTGGGCGGTGAACACGCAGCCCTGCACGCGGACATCCCGGTGGTACCGAACGGCGCGCTGGTCGTCGACGACGGCGCGTTCTACCACCCCGGCGACTCGTTCGTCGTGCCGCCGCAGGAGATCGACATCTTCGGCCTGCCGGCCAGCGGCCCCTGGCTCAAGGTCGGCGACGCCATCGACTTCGTCCGCGCGGTGGCCCCTCGCATCGCCGTGCCGATCCACGAGGCCGCGCTCGCCAGCACCGCGACGCACTACGGCTTGCTGACCGCACTCGCGCCGTCGGGGACGACCTTCACGCCGCTGACGCGCGGCGAGCCGACGTCGCTCTGATCGGGTGCGCGGTTCGCCCGGTGGCATGATCTCGCGGGTGAGCAGCAGACCCCCCGCGATGCAGCACTTGCGCGACCTCGCGCAGCTGCGCCGCGTCCGCGACCGGATCGACCGGGAGTACGCCCAGCCGCTGGACGTCGAGGCGCTCGCCCGAGGTGCGCACATGTCGGCCGGGCACCTCAGCCGCGAGTTCCGTCTCGCTTACGGGGAGTCGCCGTACGCCTATCTGATGACCCGGCGGATCGAGCGCGCGATGGCGTTGCTGCGTCGGGGCGACCTCAGCGTCACCGAGGTCTGTTTTGCGGTCGGCTGCTCGTCGCTGGGCACCTTCAGCACTCGCTTCACCGAGTTGGTCGGTGTGCCGCCCAGCACCTATCGGGGCCAGACAGCTCGCGCAACGGCGGGGATGCCGTCGTGCGTCGCGAAACAGGTGACCAGACCGATCAGGAATCGAGAAGCGCCGGTCATCCAGCCGCACCTAGCGTGACCGGCATGGACCTCACCATCCACTGGACCTTCCTTCCGCACAACGACCCGGACACCTCTCTGGCCTTCTATCGCGACACACTCGGCTTCGAGGTCCGCAACGACGTCGGCTACGGCGGGCTGCGCTGGATCACGGTCGGCCCGGCCGATCAGCCCGGCACGTCCATCGTCCTGGAGCCGCCGGCCGCCGACCCCGGCATCACCGACGACGAGCGCCGCACCATCGGCGAGATGATGGCCAAGGGCACCTACGCCCGCATCATCCTGGCCACTGCCGACGTCGACGGCGCCTTCGCGCGGCTGCAGGCCGCCGGTGCCGAGGTCGTCCAGGAGCCGACCGAGCAGCCGTACGGGGTTCGCGACTGCGCCTTTCGCGATCCGGCGGGCACCCTGATCCGCATCAACCAGCTGCGCTGAGCCCTCAGATGGAGACACGTGAGGATGGCTACGAGGACGGACCCGCAGTCGTCTGTGCTGCACGTCGCCGACCGTCACGATCTGATCCGCGTGCACGGCGCGCGCGTGAACAACCTCAAGGACGTCAGCGTCGAGATCCCGAAGCGCCGGCTGACGGTGTTCACCGGCGTCTCCGGCTCCGGCAAGAGCTCGCTGGTGTTCCACACGATCGCCGCTGAGTCGCAGCGTATGATCAACGAGACCTACAGCGCCTTCGTGCAGGGGTTCATGCCGACGCTGGCCCGGCCCGACGTCGACGTACTCGACGGGCTGACGACCGCGATCATCGTCGACCAGCAGCGGATGGGTACGGACCCTCGCTCCACGGTCGGCACCGCCACCGACGCCAACGCGATGCTGCGTATCCTGTTCAGCCGACTCGGGCAGCCGCACATGGGCTCGCCCCAGGCGTTCTCCTTCAATGTCGCCTCGATCAGCGGAGCGGGCGCGGTCACGCTGCAGCGCGGCGGGAAGACCACGAAGGAGCGGCGCAGCTTCAGCATCACGGGCGGCATGTGCCCGCGCTGCGAGGGCCGGGGCTCGACGACCGACATCGACCTGTCCGCGCTGTACGACGACAGCAAGTCGCTCAACGAGGGCGCGCTCATAGTTCCCGGCTACAGCGTCGACGGCTGGTTCGGCCGCATCTTCAGCGGCTCCGGCTTCCTCGACCCGGACAAGCCGATCCGTAAGTACACCAAGACCGAGCTCCGCGACTTGCTCCACAAGGAGCCGACCAAGATCAAGGTCGACGGCATCAACCTGACGTATGAGGGTCTGATCCCGAAGATCCAGAAGTCGATGCTCTCCAAGGACGTCGACGCGCTACAGCCGCACGTCCGCGCCTTCGTCGAGCGGGCGGTGACGTTCACCGCCTGCCCCGAATGCGGCGGCACCCGGCTCAGCAAGGCGGCTCGGTCGTCGAAGATCAAGGGGATCAGCATCGCCGACGCCTCCGCGATGCAGATCAGCGACCTCGCCGATTGGGTCGGCGGCCTGGACGAGCCGTCCGTCGCGCCGCTGCTCACGACACTGCAGCACACCCTCCGCTCGTTCGTCGAGATCGGCCTCGGCTACCTCAGCCTTGACCGCCCGTCGGGCACGCTCTCGGGCGGGGAGGCGCAGCGCACCAAGATGATCCGCCACCTCGGGTCGTCGCTGACCGACGTCACCTACGTCTTCGACGAGCCCACCATCGGGCTGCACCCACATGACATCCAGCGAATGAACGACCTGCTGCTGCAGCTGCGCGACAAGGGCAACACCGTGCTGATGGTGGAGCACAAGCCGGAGGCGATCGCCATCGCCGAGCACGTCGTCGACCTCGGCCCCGGCGCTGGCACTGCCGGTGGTGAGGTGGTGTTCGAGGGCACCGTCGAGGGCCTGCGGGCTAGTGGCACGCTCACCGGGCAACACCTCGACGACCGGGCCGCCCTCAAGGGGACGGTGCGAAGGCCTACCGGCTCGCTGGAGATCCGCGGTGCGAAGGCACACAACCTGCGCGACGTCGGCGTCGACATCCCGCTCGGCGTGCTGGTGGTGGTGACTGGCGTGGCAGGGTCGGGAAAGAGCTCCCTCATCCACGGCTCGGTGTCGGGGCGGGACGGAGTGGTGTCGGTCGACCAGGGCGCTATCCGTGGCTCTCGACGGAGCAACCCGGCGACGTACACCGGCCTGCTCGACCCGATCCGCAAGGCGTTCGCGAAGGCCAACGGGGTGAAGCCGGCGCTGTTCAGCGCCAACTCCGAGGGCGCCTGCCCCACCTGCAACGGTGTCGGCGTCATCTACACCGACCTGGCGATGATGGCCGGCGTCGCCACCACCTGCGAGCTGTGCGAGGGGAAGCGGTTTCAGGCCGAGGTGCTCGACTACACCTTCGGCGGCCGCGACATCAGCGAGGTGCTCGCGATGTCGGCGACCGAGGCCCAGGAGTTCTTCGGCGGCGGCGAGGCGCGCACGCCAGCCGCGCATGCCATCCTCGACCGGCTCGTCGACGTCGGGCTCGGCTACCTCAGCCTCGGCCAGCCGCTCACGACGTTGTCCGGCGGCGAGCGGCAGCGGCTCAAGCTGGCCACCCGCCTGGCCGAGAAGGGCGGCGTCTACGTCCTCGACGAGCCGACGGCCGGCCTGCACCTCGCCGACGTCGAGCAGCTGCTCGGCCTGCTCGACCGGCTCGTCGACTCCGGCAAGTCGGTCATCGTCATCGAGCACCACCAGGCGGTCATGGCGCACGCCGACTGGATCATTGACCTCGGCCCCGGCGCCGGCCACGACGGCGGCCGGATCGTCTTCGAGGGCACACCCGCCGACCTCATCGCCGCCCGCTCCACCCTCACCGGCGAGCACCTCGCGGCCTACGTCGGCAGCTGACCGAGGTCCTCGCGGACTCCATGAGACGCCTGAGCTGAAGTCGTCCCCAACGGTCGGACGAGGTTGGCCGGCGTCAGCAGGTCGGCCAGTTGCCCTGGCGTGAGCAGGCCACGGCCGAGGACCAGTTCGGCGACCGGTCGACGGGTGGCGAGCGCTTCGGCGGCTATGGCAGGCGACTCCTCGTACCCGATGTACGGAGTGAGCGCCGTGACCAGGCCGATCGACCCCTCGACGACGCGTCGGAGGTGGCCGGTGTTGGCCGTGATTCCTTCGATGCAGTGAGTTCGCAGCGTCCGGCAGCCCTCCCGCAGATGCCTGAGGCTCTGCATGAGGGCGGCAAGGATGATCGGCTCGAAGGCGTTGAGCTGCAGCTGCCCGGCCTCGGCTGCAAACGTGACGGTGACGTCGTTGCCGACGACCTGAAAGGCGATCTGGTTGACCACCTCGGGGATCACCGGGTTGACCTTGCCCGGCATGATGCTCGATCCGGCCTGCACCGGCGGCAGGTTGATCTCACCCAGTCCCGCAGCCGGTCCTGAGGACAGCAGCCGCAGGTCGTTGCAGATCTTCGACAGCTTGACCGCGATGCGCTTGAGCACGCCGGAGAGCTGGACGAAGACCCCGGTGTCGGAGGTGGCCTCCACGAGGTGAGGGGCGGTCACGAGGTCGACCCCGCTGATCCGCGACAGGTGCGTGCAGACGAGGCTGGCGTAGCGCGGGTCGGTGTTGATCCCGGTGCCGATGGCCGTGGCACCCAGGTTAATCTCACGGAGGAGCTGAGCTGCCTCCCGAAGCCGCTCCTGGTCCTCCCCAAGGGTGACCGCGTATGCGCCGAACTCTTGGCCCAGCGTCATGGGCACCGCGTCCTGCAGCTGGGTGCGCCCGATCTTCAGGATGTCGACAAACTCGTCGCCCTTGTCTGCGAACTCCAGCCGGAGCTCGTTCATGGCAGCCAGCAGGCGTGCGATGGCGGCGTGGAGCGCGAGCTTGACCGCAGTGGGGTACACGTCATTCGTGCTCTGTGAGGCGTTGACGTGGTCGACGGGGTGGAGGGCGGCGTAGTCCCCCCGCGGCCGGTCGAGCAGCTCCAACCCACGGTTGGCGATGACCTCGTTGGCGTTCATGTTGGTCGAGGTGCCGGCGCCGCCCTGGATGAGGTCGACGACGAACTGGTCATGGAACCGGCCACCTCGGATGTCACGGCAGGCCCCGACGATCGCGGCCGCAACCGGCTCGGAGAGCAGCCCGAGGTCGCGGTTGGTCTCGGCACAGGCTTGCTTGACGCAGGCGAGAGCGGTGACCAGCTCGGGCAGGTCCCCGATCCTGGTGCCGCTGATCGCGAAGTTGGTGAGGGCACGGGCGGTGTGCACCCCGTAGTAGGCGTAGGCCGGGACGGACAACTCGCCGAGCATGTCGTGCTCGACACGGACCGAGGTTGCGGTGGGGGGAATCAGGAGGTCTCCGATCCGGCCCTGGCGGCGTTCCATCGCTCGAGGTGCTCGGGCGCCCAGGGCAGCGGCTTGCCGGCGTACTTGGCTGCTCGAACGTCACCGGAGCGGCCGTGTCCCTCGAACCGCTCGACCCGGGAGGCGCGGCCGCAGACCTCGCCGAGCAGCGCGCTCGAGTCGGTGTCGGTCACTTCCTGGTAGGTGACGGTCTTGACGAACATGCCGGCCCACAGCCCCCCGGTGTAGCGGGCCGCGTGGCGGGTGGGCAGCACGTGGTTGGTGCCGATCACCTTGTCGCCGTAGGACACGGTCGTGCCCTCGCCCAGGAACAGGGCACCGAAGTTCTGCATCGTCTTGAGCGCGTCGCGGGGCTCGGCCGTCAGGATCTGGACGTGCTCGGACGCGAAATCGTTCGCCAGGGCGTACGCCTCGTCCAGGTCGGCCACCACGTGTACCTCGCCGTGGTCCCGCCAGGCAGGGCCGGCGTTGTCCACGGTCGGCATGCCGGGCAGCAGCCGGTCGATGTGCTCGATCGCCTCCCGGCCCACGGTCTCCGACGTCGTGATCAGCACGGCGGGGGAGTCGGGGCCGTGCTCGGCCTGGCTGAGCAGGTCGACCGCCACCACGAACGGGTCGGCGGTGTCGTCAGCGACGATCAGCGTCTCGGTCGGCCCGGCGAACAGGTCGATGCCGACCTCCCCGAACAGCTGCCGCTTGGCTTCGGCGACGTAGGCGTTGCCGGGCCCGGTCAGCAGGTAGACCGGGTCGATCGTCTCGGTGCCCAGGGCGAGGGCGGCGACGGCCTGCACGCCGCCGAGCAGGTAGATCTCGTCGGCCCCGGCCAGCGACATCGCGGCGATGCTCGCGGCCGGCGTCTCGCCCGCCATGGGCGGGGTGCAGGCCGCCACCCGCTCCACGCCGGCGACCTTGGCGGTGACGATCGTCATGTGGGCTGACGCCAGCAGCGGGTACCGACCGCCCGGAATGTACGCGCCGGACGCGGCAATCGGGATCAGCTTCTGACCGAGGACGACACCGGGCAGGGTTTCGATCTCGAACTCGCCGATGGAGTCGAGCTGAGCCTGCGCGAAGCGCCGTACCTGCTGCTGGACGAACCGGATGTCGTCGACGGTCGTGGTGGGCAGCGAGGCGACGATCGTGGTGATCTCGTCCTGGTTCAGTCGAAAAGACGGCGGGGACCAGGAGTCGAACCTCTGGGAGTACTCCCGCACGGCGTCGTCGCCCCGCGTGCGGATATCGGCGATGATCGCAGCGACCCTCTCGGCCACCCCGTCACCGCCGGTCTGGCTCTCGCCAGGGGAGGTCGGGGCCTTGAGCACCTGAGCCATGTCATGCCTCTCTAGGGAACTGCCAGGGAGTGAATCGGGGTCGGGCGAGCGCTCAGAGGTGCTGCTCGTCCGCCCGCTCGGCCGAGTAGGTGTCCTGCCGCTCGTCGGTGATGTAGGCCGGGGAGGGAAAGTCCCACCAGCCGGGAACGAACGGGCCGCCCGCATCGCGCGCGGTGATGGCCTCGACAACGGCCGGGCGGCCGCTGGCAAACGCCTCCTGCAGCGCCTTAGCCACCCCCTCGCCGGTGTCGGCCCGCCATGCCTCCAGGCCGAACGCCTTGGCGATCTCGAGGAAATCCGGGCTGTAGGGAGTGCCGTCCGGGCGGTTGAACTCGCTGCCGATGTGACGGTCCATCAGCTTGCGCTGGCCGCCGCGGATCGACATGTATCCGCTGTTGTTCTGCACCAGGAACACCACCGGGATGTTGTTGGTGACGCAGCCGGCGAGCTCTTGGATGCTCATCAGGAAGTCTCCGTCGCCGAGCACGCAGACCACCGGCGTGTCGGGCTTGGCCAGCTTGGCCCCCATCGCGGCCGGCACCGCCCAGCCCATCGACGAGTAGCTGCCCGAGGTCAGGTGCGTCCGCGGCTCGTAGACCGGGAAGCCCTGCTTGACCGCGCCCTGCGGGTTGCCCGAGCCGACGACGACGATGCCGTCGCGGGGCAGGATCTTGCGCAGCTCGGCCAGGGGACGCTGTGACGTCATCGGTGAGTCGTCGCTGTCCCGGCGGGGGGCCAGCCGGGCCTCCCACTGCTGCCTGAGGGTCTCGACCTCGGCCAGGTACTCGATCCGCTCGACCGGCGTGCCAGCGCCAGCCGTCCCGACGGTTGCCGCGACCACGGCGGCCACCGTGGGCTTCGCGTCGGCGACGATGCCCACGTCGGCGGGGTAGTTCTTGCCGATCTCGTAAGGGTCGATATCGATCTGTATCAGCTTGGCCGGTGGGAAGGAGAACGAGACGCCCTTGCGGTAGCTCGACGCCGACCAGTCGGTGAACTTGCAGCCGATGGAGACGACGACGTCAGCGCCCGCAGCCAGGGCGTTGCCGTGAATCGTGCCGGTCTGGCCGACGCTGCCGGCGAACAACGGGTGGTCCTCCGGGAAGGCGCCCTTGCCGTTCCAGGTGGTGACGACGGGAATGGTCAGCCCCTCGGCGAGCTGCAGGATCTCGTTCCACGCCTCGCCGGAGATCGCCCCGCCGCCGAGCACGATGACCGGCCGCTGCGCGGTGGCCAGCACCGAGGCAGCCGCGTCGATCGCTGTCGGGTCTGGGTAGGCGACACCGATGGGGAGGCGTCGCTCGAGGTCGTGCATCTTGACCTCGGCCTCCTCAGCCTGGACATCCATCGGCACCTCGATGTGCACCGGGCCGCGCCGCCCGGTCAGCATCGCGTTGAAGGCGCGGTGCAGAACGCTCGGCAGGGCGTCAACGCGGCCCACGTCCCAGTGCCGCTTGGTGACCGGCTCGATGACCCGCTGGAAGTCGTTGTCCTGGTACCGGTCGAGCTCCTGCAGAACCCCGTGCCCCCGCATGTGGGTGGCGGGGCCGCCGCTGAACATCAGCACGCTGGTGGAGTCGGCGAAGGCGGTGGCCAGCCCGATGATGGTGTTGGTCGCGCCGGGCCCGATGGAGGTCACCGCTGCCATCGGCTTGCCGCTGGCCCGGTAATAGCCGTCTGCCATGTGGACAGCGGCTTGCTCGTGAAACACCTGGATGAACGGGATGCTGGACTCGGGTTCGAGAAAAGCGTCCAGGAGCACCCAGGCGCCATGGCCGGGGATGCCCGCGACGTACTCGATGCCGTAGTTCTTCAGACACTGCGCGATGACCTGCGAGCCGCTGAGCCGCATGGGGGTCTCCTCCTTGAGGGTGGTCGGGGTCCGGGCCGCCGTAGTCATGCGACCGTTGTCTCGTCGGGTGTCTGGGAAGGCAGCGTCTTGCTGGTGCGGTTCGCGGCGGCGTGCTCGGCTGCGAGCAGGTCGATCTGACGACCCTTGGGCAAGGCAAAGAAGTAGATTGCCAGGCCGATGGCGGCGACGATGGCCAGTCCGATGCCGACCTGCGAGGGGTTCTGGTAGATCAGTACGAACGCCACGATTGCTGACCAGACGACGGCGGCGGGGAAAAGAATCCGCCAGCCCTTGACCCCGAAGGCGGGCCTGGGCACGTTGCCCCTGGTCTTGCCGATGTACATGGAGGCGATCAGCACGCCGTAGGCAGTGACCCACAGGACCACGGTCATGGCGATGAGCACGGCGTACAGGCTGCTCCACAGCACCAGCAGGAACGCGACGACACCACCGGCCCACACGCCGACAGCGGGGACCTGCTCCTTGTTCAGCCGGCCCATGTACCGCGCCAGCGGGAACTCCCCGTCGCGCGCCTGGGACCACAGCACCCGCGCT
>JAABUM010006607.1_pt1 | contig 11246 bp, 10 predicted proteins | sample 5559161 | NCBI WGS metagenome assembly JAABUM01 (sample SAMN10711868, study PRJNA513369) | rock metagenome | isolation source: Antarctica rocks | place: Antarctica: Victoria Land, Siegfried Peak nord | reverse complement strand
CAGCAAGGTATACACCCGCTCGAACTGATCCGCGCGCAAGAACGGCTCCACGCCCGCACCCCCCTCTTCGACAGGCAGATCATCCCACCCAAGAGGAGTTTACCAAGACTCCTCAACAGAACCTAGGACCGAGTCACACCGCAGGCGAGATCGGACACATGGTGGTCGACCCGACCGGCCCGCGCTGCGGATGCGGTCGTCGGGGCTGCCTCGAAGCGCATATCTCCACGATCGCGCTGCTTGCACACGCGCGTCGACTCCTCGCGGACGGGCGCGCCACCGTGCTCGCCGACCAGCTGCAACATGGCGTGGGCGATGACGCGGCGATCGCCGCGATCGGCGCTGCAGCGGCGCGGGGCGATGCGCTGGCGCTGGAGGTGGTCTCCTACGCCGCCCGCTGGCTCGGCCTGGCGCTCGCGAACCTGGTGCATGCGCTCAACCCGGCGCTGATCGTCCTCGGCGGCCCGTTGGCCGCGTGGGGCGACACGCTGGTGACGGCGATCGAGCGACAACTCGATCGCGAGACGCTTCCGGTTCCGCGACAGGCGGTCCGGATCAGGACCAGTCAGGCCGAGGGGGGAGCGGCACTCGGCGCGGCGGTCCTCGTCCTGCAGCGTGCGGGCGAAATCCTGGCCGATAGCAGGCCATTGGCGCGTATTGGCGATCACCAGCACTGGAAAGGGGAGAGCACGTATGGCACGAGAAACCCGTCCGACGGCGCGTTCGATACGGCAGGTGCCTGACGCACATCGCGGCCTCTCCCGGCGCGCCTTCTTGTCCCGACTTGTTGGCCTCGGCGTCACCGCCGTCGCGCTCGACGCCCTGCTGGCGGCGTGCGGCGGCGAGCCTGCGGCGACGCCGACGGGGGGTGGCGTGGCGACGCCGACCCCGACAGTTGCCACCAGCACGAGCAGCAGGCCCGCGACCGCGACCACCGGGGTCGTTGCCAGCCCCTCGGTCGGCACGGCGGCCCAGATCGGCGGGAACGCGCCCACCGTCGCGGTCGAGAAGGTGACGCCGACGGGGCAGATCATCTACGCGGCGCGGATGAGCGAACTGACGACGCTCCACCCCTTCGCGGCGCGTTTCACCAGCGCCCTCGCCGCCTCGTATCACATCAACGAGGGGCTGACGAAGTTCGCGCCGGATTTCGGCATCCTGCCGGGGCTCGCGACCAAATGGGACATCAGCGGCGACCAGCTGACCTTCACCTTCGCGCTGCGACAGGGGGTGAAGTGGCACGACGGCCAGCCGGTCACGGCGAAGGACGCCAAGTTCACTATCGAGGCCGCCGCCGCGACGGACAGCAAGTCACCCGCCCAGCCGACGCTGAAAAGTTTCCTCGCGTCGGTCGAGGCACCGGATGACACAACCGTCGTCATCAAGCTGAGCAAGGCGTACAGCCCGCTCCTCGCCGTGCTGGCCGAGCAACTGCCGCTCCTGCCGCAGCACCTGCTCGAAGGCAAGATCTACGACGAAGGGTTCTCGGCCAAGCCGATCGGTACCGGGCCGTACAAGGTGACGGATCGCCAGACGGCGACGATCACCCTGGAGGCCAACCAGGACTACTGGGGCCAGCTCCCCTATACTGCGCGGATCATCTTCCGGGATGCGCCCGAGGCGGCAGCGCAGCAGGCCGGTCTGCTGACCGGCGAACTCGACGTGATCGGCTACTCGCCGACCACGATGCAGGGCCTCAAGGCCCAGGGCTACCCGGTCTTCCGCGGCCCGGCGGGGAGCGTCCACGGCGTCAACGTCGATTTGCAGAACCCGATCTTGCAGGATCCGAAGGTCCGCAAGGCGCTGCTGCTCGGCCTCGATCGGCAGCGGATCCAGATGGTGCAGTACACTGAGGGGATCCTCGCCAACACGATCCTCTCCCCCGCCTACGGCCAGTATCACGACGACGCGCTCCCGCCGGTAACGCAGGACGCCAAGGCGGCGGCGGCGCTCCTCGACGAGGCGGGGTGGAAGCCCGGTGCCTCCGGGATCCGCGAGAAGGACGGACAGCCGCTGAAGCTGAACTATCAGGCCTGGGCGGCGCAGAATTGGCAGGACATCGCCGCGATCGCCCAGGCCAGCTGGAAGCAGATCGGCGTCGACATCGCGATCCAGACCGTCGAACTCGCCCGCCTGACCGACACGATGTCCGGGAAATACGACCTGGCGACGGTCGGCTGGCCGCTCACCTCCGACCCGATCGTCGGGCTGAATCTCCTCCTCCAGAGCACCGACAAGACGCTGAAGGATGGCGGGACGCGCAACGTCTTCCACTACAAGAACACGCAGGTTGACGCGGCGCTGGCCGAGGCCTTCGCGACGACCGACCTGCCCCGCCGTGTGGCGCTGGCGCGGCAGATCCAGAAGCAGGTCTACGACGATCTGCCGCTGCTGCCGTTCGCGCATCCGGCCTACCAGTTGATCGGCAAGCAGGGGATCGTGCTGGATGAGACCGGCAAGGGCGAACTCTCCAGCATCGGCACCGGCTTCTTCATGAACCGCTGGCGGACGAAGGCTTGACGGCGGGGGGCGACCATGCAGCGGTATCTGGCGCGGCGGCTCGTCCAGCTCGTGCCCCAGCTCCTGATCCTCTTCACCCTCTCGTTCGCGCTCGTCCACCTGACGCCGGGCGCGACCGGCGCGGTCGACGTGCAGTCGGTCAGCCCGGAGAATCTGGCGGCATTGCGCCAGCAGCTCGGCCTGGACCGCCCGCTCTACGTCCAGTTTGGGGATTGGCTCTGGCGGCTGGTGCGCCTCGATTTCGGCGCGTCCTTCATCGACGGGCAGCCAGTGCGGGCGAAGATCGCCGAGCGCCTGCCTGCCACGCTCCTGCTGACCGGCACGGCGCTCGCGCTCTCGGTGCTCATCGCGGTCCCGCTCGGGATAGTGACGAGCCTCTACCGCAACTCGGCCTTCGATTACCTGCTGACCATCTTCGCCTTCTTGGGGGTGTCGATCCCGGCCTTCTGGGCGGCGCTGCTCGCGATCGTCGTCTTCGGAGTGCAACTGCGCTGGTTCCCGGTGCAGGGGATGCGGACGGTCGGGCAGCCGGTCGCCTCGCCAACCCTCGATCTGCTCCGGCATCTGGCGTTGCCAGCGCTCGTCTTCGGGCTGGAGGGGACCGCCGCGCTGACCCGCTTCGTACGCTCCAGCATGAGCGAGGTGCTGACAGAGGACTACGTCCGCACGGCGCGCGCGAAGGGGCTGAGCGAGCGGGTCGTCCTGACCCGCCACGCGCTGAAGAATGCGCTCCTGCCGCTCGTCACCCTGATCGGGCTGCGCCTGCCCGCGCTTGTCGGCGGAACGGTGCTGCTCGAGACTGTCTTCGCCTGGCCGGGGATCGGACGGCTCGGCTGGGAGGCGGTAGTACGGCGCGACTACCCGATCGTGATGGGCCTGGTCGTCTGCACCGGGCTCCTGACGATCCTCGGCAATCTGCTGGCGGACATCGCCTACGCGGTCATCGATCCGCGTATCAAGCTCGAGGGCTGACGGCATGGTGGCATCGGCGACACGGATCCAGGCGACCCACGCCGGACAGCGGCGGCGTTCCATGCTGCGCCGCCGCTGGGGCCGCCTGCTGACCAATCGGCTCAGCCTGCTGGGGCTCGGCCTGCTCCTGTTGCTGATCGTCGGCGCGCTCGCCGGACCGACGCTCCTCTACCGGACGCTAAGCCTCGAACCGAATACGCTGAGTTGCGCCAGCCTCGAACGTCCTAGTGCCCAACATCCGCTCGGCTGCGACCCGCTGGGGCGCGACATCCTCACGCGCCTGCTCGAAGGCGGGCGCGTCTCGCTCCTGGTAGGCGTGATGGTGGCGCTCTGCACGACGGTGCTAGGCCTGATCGTCGGCCTGGTCGCGGGGTACGTCGGCGGCCTCACCGACAGTCTGCTGATGCGCGTCACCGATACGTTGCTGGCGATGCCGACGTTCTTCATCGTCCTCGCCGCCGCCGCGCTGCTCGGCCCGAACCTCTTCAACACGATCCTGATCATCGGCCTGACGCAATGGATGGCGACGGCCCGGCTGATCCGTAGCGAGTGCCTGACGATCCGCGAGAAGGACTATATCCTGGCAGCGCGCGCGGTAGGGCTGACGAATCTGCGGATCATGGGGCACATCCTGCCCAACGTCCTCGCCACGACGATCGTCGTGGCGACCCTGGCCGTCGCCTCGGGGATCCTGACCGAGTCGGCGCTCAGCTATCTCGGGCTCGGGATCCAGCCGCCCTATGCCAGCTGGGGGTCGATGCTCAGCAACGCCCAGAACTACATCTTCGTCGCCCCGCTGCAAGGGGTCTACCCTGGAATGCTGATCATGCTGACCGTCCTCGCCGTCAACTTCGTCGGCGAGGGGCTGCGCGAAGCCTTCGACCCGCGCCAGCTGGAGCGCTGAGGCACGACGACCGTCGATCCGTGTGTGTGGTGGTGGGGGATGCCCCCGGATAGTGGAGGGAAACGTGATTACCGGGATGAGGGGCACGGGACGGTTGGCGATCGACGGCGGGCAGCCGGTACGCGCGACGCCGTTCCCACAGTGGCCGATCGCGGGCGAGCGCGAGGAGCAATTATTGCTGGAGGTGCTGCATTCCGGGCGCTGGGGGGCGCTCGGCGGGGACAAGGTGACGACCTTCGCGGCCCGGTTCGCGGCCTTCCAGGGGGCGCAGTTCGGAACCTGTGTGCCGAACGGGACGATGGCGCTGGAACTGGCGCTGCGGGCGGTCGGCGTGGGGCCGGGGGATGAGGTGATCACCACGCCCTACACCTTCATCGCGACGGCCAGCGCCGCCCTCGGGCTCGGCGCGAAACCGATCTTCGTCGACATCCTGCCCGGCACGGGCAACATCGACCCGGCGCGGATTGGGGCGGCGGTCACGTCGCGCACCAAAGCGATCGTGCCGGTCCACATCGGCGGGCAGCCCGCCGATCTCGACGGCGTGCTCGACGTGGCCGGGAGGCACGGGGTCCCGATCGTCGAGGACGCCGCCCAGGCATGGGGGGCCGCGTGGCGCGGCCAGCCGGTCGGGGCGATCGGCGACATCGGCACCTTCAGCTTCCAGGCCAGCAAGAATCTCACCGCCGGGGAGGGCGGTATCGTGGTGACGAACGATGAGGCGCTAGGCGAGCGCTGCTGGTCGCTGCACAACGTCGGACGCGTCCGCGACGGCGCGTGGTATCAGCACGAGATCCTCGGCTGGAATTTCCGCATGACCGAGTGGTGCGGCGCGATCCTGCTCGCCCAATTCGAGCGTTTGCCCGAGCAGATGCCGATCCGTGAGGCGTCGGCGCGGTATCTCGACGGCGCGCTGGCCGAGATCGCCGGGATCACCCCGCTGACAATCGATCCGCGCGTCACCCGGCACGCCCGCCACCTCTACCTGGCGCGCTACGACCCCGCCGCGTTCGGCGGTCACACACGCGCCGAGTTCCTCGCTGCGTTGCGCGCCGAGGGGATCGAGGGGGTCAGCCCTGGGTATACGCCGCTGACCAATTCGCCGGCGATCCATCGCGCGCTGACCGACCTGTTCGGCCCGGCGGCGGTGCGGGAGATCGCCCCCTGCCCGATCGCCAACCGCGCCACGGACGAGGTGTTCTGGTTGCCGCAGAACGTCCTCCTCGATGATCGGGATGGCCTCGACACCATCCCCGCAGCGATCGCCAAGATCCAGTCCGCCTGGCGATGAACGGGCCGACGAAAGGGGGCGCGGACATGACCGCCGAGGGGCCGACGAACAGCCTGCCGCGCGTGTGGCTGGGTGCGGCCAGCACCGTCATCACCCCGCCCGCCGGGAGCGAGCTCTCCGGCTTCATCGCCCGTACCACGCCGATGGCGGGCGTCCACGACGAACTCCACGCGCGCGCGCTCGTCTGGTCGGGAGGCAGCACCCCCGACGATGCGATCGCGCTCGTCACGCTCGATGCCATCGATCTTAACGCCGACACGGTGGCCGCGATCCGGGCCTGGGCCACCGCCCAGGTCGGCATCCCCGGCGAGCGGATCGGGGTGGTCTGCACGCACACCCACGGCGGCCCGGCCACCCTCGCCGGGCGCTGGCTCGGGCGGGCCGATGCCGACTACCTGGCGCTCCTGCCACGCCTGGCGGGCGGCGCGATCGCGCAGGCGGCACGCCGCCTGGAGCCGGTGACACCGACCTACGCCTGCGGGCACGAGGCAACGGTCGGCAGGAACCGTCGCGTGCCCGGCGGGGTAAGCGATCCGGCGGTACCGATCCTCCGCTTCCAGCGGCCCGACGGGACGGTCGCGGCGTTGCTCCTGAGCTATGCCTGCCACCCGGTGACGCTGGGACCGGACAATCTGCTCGCGACGGCCGACTACCCCGGCTACGCGATGCGGGCGCTGGAGGCGAGCTATCCGGGCGCATTGGCCGTCTTCGCCACCGGCTGCTGCGGCCAGATCAACACCGGCCACACGGCGCGCGATGGCGCACACGGGCGCGGACAACGGTGGCGTACCTACGGCGAGGCCGAGCGCCTGGGCCGGATGGTCGCCGGGGCGGCGATGCAGGCGGTCGAGGGGGCCGCGCGCGCGGCGGTCGGGCGGCGGGCCACTGCGGCGTCGCCCCGACCGGTGCCGGTCGGGGCCGTGCGCCGTGCGGTCATGCTCCCGCTCCTGGCCACGCCCCCTGGCGACGAACTCGACCGGCTCACCGAGGGGTGGCGAGCCGAGCGCGAGCGGTTCGTCGGCGAGCGCGGGGCAGCGGGGGCGATCGCCCAGCTCACCGCTTGGCTGGAATGGGCGGAGGCGCTCCGGTCCGAGCGGCTCCCGACGACGATCGCGGCGGAGGTGCAGGTGCTCACGCTCGGCGACACGGCGCTGGTGCTGCTACCCGGCGAGCTCTTCGTCGAGTTCGGCCTGGCGATCAAGGAGCGCGCCGCCGGGCGCGATGTGGTGACGATCGCCTACGCGAACGGCACGCCCGGCTACATCCCGCACCGCTCGGCCTATCCCGAGGGCGGGTACGAGGTGGCCGAGGCCTTCCGCTACTACGGCTACCCCGCCCCCTTCGCCCCCGAGGCGGGGGAATTGCTGGTCGAGGCGGCGCTCGCCCTGCTCGCCGACTGAGAGCCATACGCGAGCGCCGCTCGCACACGACAACCACGAGGAGGGAGCATGGCGTCAGCGCCGTCGGCAGCGATCGCGAGCATTCAGGTGGAGCGCCTGCGGGTGCGGGTCTATGCCGACCGCGAGGCGATGGGAGCGGCGGCGGGGCTGGCCGTCGCGGCGGCGCTGCGTGAGCGGCTCGCCCGGCAGTCGAGGGTGCGGATCATCTTCGCTGCCGCGCCCTCGCAGGCCGAGATGCTGGTCACCCTCGGTGCGGCCTCCGGCATCGACTGGGCGCGTGTGATCGCCTTCCACATGGACGAATACCTCGACCTGGCGGGTGACGCGCCGCAGCGCTTCGGGCACTTCCTGCGCGAGCATCTCTTCGCGCGCGTCGGCCCCGGAGAGGTCCACTACCTCGCCGCCCACCCGATCGCGGGCGACGACGACGCGGCGGTCGCGGCGGAATGCGCACGCTACGCGTCCCTCCTCCGCGCCGCGCCGATCGACATCGTCTGCCTCGGAATCGGCGAGAATGGCCACCTTGCCTTCAACGATCCGCCGGTCGCGGACTTCGCCGATCCGGCGACGGTCAAGTCGGTCGAGCTGGACGCCGCCTGCCGCCAGCAGCAGGTGAACGATGGCTGCTTCGCAAGCCTCGCGGCGGTGCCGCGCCGCGCGCTCACCCTGACGATTCCTGCGCTCGTGGCGGGCGCGCAGCTCCACTGCACCGTTCCCGGCCCGAGCAAGCGCGCGGCGATCCGCAGCACCCTCGCCGGGCCGATCACCACTGAGTGCCCCGCCACGATCCTGCGGCGACACCCCGATTGCACTCTCTACACCGATCGCGACGGCCTCCCCGACGCGGGCGCCGCTCGATGAGCGCGCCGCCCGTCTCCGTCGTTGGTCGCCCGGTCGGCGGGGGAGACCCGGTCGAGATGTGGCTGGCCGAGGGGCGGATCGCCGCGATCCGCCCGTTGCCGGATGCTGACGCCGATTTGCCCTGGCTTGGCCCCGGTCTGACCGATCTCCAGGTCAACGGTTATGCGGGCCTTGACTGCAACGCGCCGTCGACCACGGGCGACGAGATCGCCCGCCTCACCCGCGCGCTCTGGCGGGAGGGGATCACCGCCTACCTACCGACCGTCATCACCGCCAGCGACGCGGCGATCGAGGCACGCCTCCGCGCCGTCGCGACCGCCCGCGCGACCGATCCGCTGCTCGCCGCCACGATCGCGGGGGTCCATCTTGAGGGGCCGTTCATCTCCCCGGAGGACGGGCCGCGCGGCGCACACGATCGCGCCCATGTCCGCCCGCCCGATTGGGACCGTTTCCGACGCTGGCAGGCGGCGGCGGGGGGCGCGATCCGGCTGGTGACCCTCGCGCCGGAATGGCCCGGTGCCCCGGACTTCATCGCGCGCTGCGTCGCGAGCGGGGTTGTGGTCGCGCTCGGCCACACCGCCGCCACGCCGGGGCAGATCGACGCGGCGGTCGCGGCGGGCGCGCGCCTCGCGACGCACCTGGGGAACGGCGCGCACCCGCTGCTCCCGCGGCACCCAAACTATCTCTGGACCCAGCTGGCGCGCGACGAGCTGGCCGCCTCGGTGATCGCCGATGGGTGGCATCTGCCGGACGACGTGTTACGGGTCGTCATGCGCGTCAAGGGGCCGGGCGCGCTGCTGGTCAGCGACACGGTCGCACTGGCGGGCCTACCGCCGGGGCACTATGCCACGCCGATCGGGGACCGGGTCACGCTGACGTCCGAGGGGCGGCTCCAGCTGGCGAGCGACCCGCGACTCCTGGCCGGCTCCGTCTGCCCCCTGCGCGGCGCCGTCGCGCGCCTCGTCGGGCGCGGGCTGGCCCCCCTCGCCACCGCCTGGGCGATGGCCTCGGAGCGCCCGGCACAACTCCTCGGCCTGACGGCGGGGGCAGGGCTGGTCGTCGGGGCCCCCGCCGATCTGACCGTCTTCGATTGGGACGGCACGACGATCGGGGTCCGCCGCACTTATAAGTCGGGGCGAACAGTCTACAAGCGCGCCGAGGAGGACGCCGAGCTATGACACGGTCGCCTGTGGGCGTCGGCATCCTCGGCCTCGGCGCGATCGGTCAGGTCCACGCCGCCGCGCTGGCGCGGTGTGCCGGGGCACGGCTCGTCGCCGTCGCCGTGCGGCGGCACGATGAGGCGCTGGCCGCGCGTTTCCCGGGCGTGGCCTGGCACGCCGACTACGGCGCGTTGCTGCGCCGCGCCGATATCGAGGTCGTCGCGATCTGCACGCCGAACGGCGACCACGCCGCCCAGGCGCTGATGGCGCTTGCGGCGGGGAAACACGTCGTCGTCGAGAAGCCCCTCGCGCTCACGGTCGAGGACGGTCGGCGTGTCGTCGCAGCAGCGCGCGAGCGCGGCCTGCTCCTCGCGCCGGTGTCGCAGCGGCGGCTGGAGCCGCAGAGTCGCGCGATCCGGGAGGTCGTCGCGCGCGGCGCGCTGGGGCGGCTGGTCCTGGCCGAGGCGCTGGTGCGCTGGCATCGCGATCAGGCGTACTACGACGCGGTCGCCTGGCGGGGCAGCCCGGATCGCGACGGCGGGGTCCTGCCGAATCAGGCGATCCACGCCGTCGATCTGCTCTGCTGGTTCTGTGGCCCGGTCGCAGAGGTGACCGGGGCGACCGGGACGCTGGCCCGACGGATCGCCGCCCCCGACACCGCCGTGGCGACCCTACGCTTCGCCGACGGCGCGCTCGGGATCGTCGCCGCGACCGTCGCCGCGCCGCCCGGCCTCCCGGCGGAACTGAATCTCTTCGGCGATCGCGGCCAGGTGGCCCTGCACGATGCCACGATCGCGCGCTGGGCGGTCCCCGACGTGCCGCCCCCGGCACCGTCCGCCGCCCCGGGCGGCGGCCACGCCGCCCCCGCCGCGATCGGCATCCTGGGTCATCTGCGCCAGTGGCACGATATCCTGGCGGCCCTGCGCGAGGGGCGCGAGCCGACGGTGACCGGGGAGGATGCGCTGATGACGCTGATCGCGCTGGCGGCGATCGCGGAGGCCGGTCGCACCGGGCGTGCGGTGCGACCGGCCTACTATGGCTTAGATGCGGGGAGGGGTCGGCCATGACCATACGCCTGGGCGTTGCCAGGGTGCGGCGCCCGCACGTCGATACGCTCTTCGCCGCCGCCCTGGGGCGACCCGACGTGGTGCAGATAGTCGCCCTGGCCGAGGACAATCTGGCCCTGCGCGACCGGTACGCGCGACGTCTCGGCCCCGACGTGCGCCTCTACGACGATCACCGCGCGATGCTGGCGCGCGAGCGCCTCGACGTCGCGCGGGTCGCGGCGTTGACCGCCGCGCGCGGGGGCATCGTCCGGGATTGCCTGGGCGCCAGGTTGCACGTCGTCGCCGACAAGCCGCTCTGCACGACGCTCGAGGATCTCGCTGCGATCGAGGCGGCGTGGCGAGCGGGTGACCGGCACCTGACCGTCATGTTCGAGAAACGTGGCTGGGCACCTACCCTCGCCCTGCGCGACCTGCTGCGCGGCGGGGAATTGGGCGCGCCGGTCCTCGCCTGGGCCTCCGGCCCGCACCGGCTGCGCCGTGCCACCCGCCCGGCGTGGATGTTCGAGCGGGCGCGCTACGGCGGGATCTTGAATGACCTGGCGATCCACGACATCGATCTGCTCCTCTGGCTCAGCGGGGCGCAGGAGGGGGCATTGTCAATTTAACTTGGGTCGGGTGACATGCCGGTGCGCGGAGGCATGGTGAGGCCGGGACGCTCGCCGCTCAGGCCAGCGCCGGGGTGCCGGTGACCGCCCGCCAGGTGGCGAAGCGCTAGTGCATCGTTCCTCATATGCGGTACACATACTACAAGGCATACGTACTACAGTTACCCGTTAGAAGCGTAGGAACTGCGCGCCTTCTAATGTGCAGCGCCATTGAGGAATGATGCACTAGTACTACAGCGACACTTTGACGTTCGTACTGGGCTCCTGCCCGCCAATGGTAGTTTGGTAGGCCGCGAACGTACTCGTCTTGGCACCGAAGAACAGGATAAGTGTCGCTGTAGTACTAGTGCGTCGTTCCTGAAATGCGGTAGACTTCTGGCCTGGGGTAGGAGGGGAGAGGAGGCCGCCATGCCGAAGCTGATCAAGGCCCGCGAGCCGCAGGATGCGCGCGAGGAACGGCGCATTCGCC
>JAABUM010006606.1_pt1 | contig 11247 bp, 13 predicted proteins | sample 5559161 | NCBI WGS metagenome assembly JAABUM01 (sample SAMN10711868, study PRJNA513369) | rock metagenome | isolation source: Antarctica rocks | place: Antarctica: Victoria Land, Siegfried Peak nord | reverse complement strand
CTCCTCGCGCAGCAACTCCTGCACGACGCGGGCCTTGTAGGCGGAACTGTATTGTTGTCTCATCGTGGTCTAGTCTACCACCTATAAGTGCCCCCTTTCACTGTCCAGATTCCTGGGTCCACTATAATGTGCCAGACCCACTACCAAATTGCGCGCAACTTCGTAGTGAGCTTCTGGCAGTACGTCGTTCAGCACAATCCTAACCCATTTCTCATCATGAGAGATTTCATAACGAGGTGTCATCTGAAGCGAACGCCTATCATCGTCTTCTTGAGGACTCTCGATTTGCAATGTCCCTCTTCCCTTGACCTCTGGTGGCGCATTATGCTGGCTTAACCTCCATAGGGCGCGATTGGTATACGCGTCCAATGAAATCAGCTTCTTTTCAGTGCCATCGAAGATCATTGTCAAGGTATCAGCCATGAGAAAAAACGGGGAGGGTAACGATATCCCCAATCTTTGGTCAACTGTTTCGGCTAAAGTCCGAGGTTCAGGTGCGCGCTTGGGTGTCGGAATGTCATAAGCAAGCGTTAGGTCCTGTTGCCAGTACACACAACGCCCCTTACTGCCCAATATGCCGCCATGAAATGTTAGCGTAGTATTTGCTTCCACCGCGCTACCTCAACTTCTGGAAGTAGTCGTAGTGCAGGATTGTTTATCGGCTTCCCGATAAACAATCCTTAGCAACCGGCGCTGCCCATTTAAGAAGATTTCCGCTGTAATCTGCACAGCGTCTGCCGCTGCTTGTGGATCTGGCACACGCCTACCATGCAAGATAGCGTCAGCAAGGGTATATAGGGGTACTCGTCGCGAAGCCTCAGCTTGGTGCGCACCGGCTGTAGCTGTGAACTTCAATTCTTGAGCCAGCTTTACAACTTCCTCGCAGTCAGCGTTGTGGACCAAGACCTGTGCTGTGCCGACGAAGAAGGTGTGGTCCTTGGCGACGGTGAGCGTGTACACCGCCGCCCGGTCCACGTCGCGCCGCACGCCCAGTACCGTTGCATCCGTCCCCGTCGGCGTGCGCAGGCGGTCGCCCAGCACCAGGTCGCCCGCCGCGATCCAGCCCGCCCTTGGCGCCATCAAGCCACGGTCGAGTCAGAAGGGGTGGTCGGCTGTGACCGTGATCGCGCTGCCGTCCGAGAGATCAACCGCGATCAGCGGCGAGACCGGGTCGGCGATGACCGCTTGCACCGCCTCGGCCTCCACCTTGCCCGTCGCGGGGTTTTCGGAGAGCACCGTATCACCGACGTGCAGCGTGTTGATCGGGTGCAGCCCGTGCGGCGTGGCGACGAGTGTCCCCGCTGGGAAGCATAGCGCGCACGCCTCCGCCGCCCCCTCGACCGCGCCTCTGGCCCCGCGTTTCGCCAGTTGCTTGATGATCCCGACCGCCGTGTTGTACTCCACCTCCTTGACGATGCCGCGGCTGCCCAGCTTGAGCGCCGCCTTGGCCGCCAGCTTGGCCGCTTCGATGCCTTCGCCCCCGATGGGCACGAAAACGAGCAGGTTGCTCGTGAGGTCCACCACCGCCAGGAACTTGTCCACGCCGCTCTTGTGCCGGTCTTGCAGCGTCTTGATGTCGTCGCCCGCCACCAGGTCGTAGGCCCCGTGTGCCAACGCGCCGACCGCGCAGGCCGCGCCCCCGAACAGCGGCACATCGCAGATCCCGCCCAAGCCCAGCGCGTCGGTCTCGTCGACGGGGTCGTCGTCGGCGTACACATAGGTGCGCAGCCCGTCGGCCTGGCTGGGGTCGGGCTGCACCCAGCGCCCCTCCGGGTCGTAGCTGCGTGCGCCCACCCAGTACCAGCCCAGCGCGGCGTCGAACCAATAGCTGGCGTAGCGGAGCTGTTGCGGTATCGTCTCGTTGGTGCCTTCGGGCAGGTTTTCGCCGTAGGGGTCGTAGGCGTAGCGGTCCACCACCGCCCCGTTGATGTCAGTGAGCGCGACGACGTTGCCGCGTCCGTCGAGCGTGTACCAGTAGCGAGAGGTCGCGGAGCCGCGCTGGCGCAGCAGTTCGAGCGGGGCGTCATTGGCCCCGTACACGTAGCTGTCGGTGTACGCCCCCGTGGCCTTGAGCGAGCCGTCCCCGTTGAGCGTCGCCGTCAGCGCGGTCATCTTGGCGCGTCGCGTTAGACCGTGGATGCACCCTCTATTGCCGGGACCCGCGCCATGCACCCTCTCGCCCCACCACGACGCCCCATCTAAGACGGTGCTCTATCCCCATGGACGACCAGACAGGCACACAAAGGGCGGGGCTAGCGCGACGCCGGTTGCTGATAATCGTCGTTATACGCAGGTTCGGGTGTGCTACCCTGCCGATAACGCGCTTTTCGGGTCTTGGTAGAAGGCGAAAAGGGCTTCCAATACAGGAGAGCGGCATGACCGGCGCGACGATGCGTACCCCGGCTGAGGCCAGCATCGTTAGCTATGCGGTGTGACAACGTGGCGTGGGCTGCGTGGGCGCGGGGCCGGTCGAGGCGCGCGCCATCAACGTCGGCGTCAGCCGGATGAGCGCGGGCGCGGGAGATGGCGCCGCGCCTGGCTGGAGGCGCGCGTACAGCAACTCCACGGCCCGCGCACCTAGCTCACGCATGGGCTGGCGCACGGTCGTGAGCGGCGGCTGTAGCACGCCGGCTAACGGGATGTCGTCATGGCCGACGATCGATAGCTCGCCGGGCACGGCGATGCCGTCCTCCCGCGCCGCCATGATCACGCCGATCGCGATTAGGTCATTGTACGCCAGGATAGCGGTTGGCCGCGTCGTATCTCCGTGCAGCAACTGGCGCGCGGCGTCCTTGCCGCCAAGGATCGTTGGACTGGCGGCTACGATGGACGAGGCGGGGACGGCGATGCCGCGCTCGGCGCAGGCGCCTGTGAACGCCCCGAGTCGGCGCTGCTGCACCTGTGACTGCTCAGGCCCACCAATATAAGCGATCCGGCGATGCCCCAGGGCGCTGAGGTGTGCGACAGCCGCCCGAACGCCGACCTCTTGATCGACATCGACCGTCCCAATCGAGGGGACCGTGGGCCGCCGGTTGATGAACACAAGCGGGGTGTCGACGCGCGCCAGCATCGTCAGGCGTTCCTCTGACAGCCGCGAGGCGCAGATGATGACCCCATCGACGTGCCGCTCGCCCAACAGCCGCAACGCCTGCGCCTCGCGCTCGCTGTCCTCGGCCGTGTCGTAGAGCAGCAGGCTCATGTCGTACGATGACGCCGCCTGTTCGACCCCGCGCACGACTTCGGGATAAAAGGGGTTGGTGATATCGGCGATGACGAGCCCGATCGTCCCCGTGCGGCGCGTGGCCAGGTTGCGGCCAAGGGAGCTAGGACGGAAGCGCAGCCGCTCAATGGCCGCGAGCACGCGCTCACGCGTCTCTTCGGCCACGACGAGGCGATTGTTCATCACGCGCGAAACCGTCGCGGTCGAGACATGCGCCGCCACGGCGACGTCCTCGATCGTGACGCTCCGTGTCGTATCAACCGCGTCCGCGACTGGCTGGGGCGCCTCGTCCCCCACGGTCACTCTCCTACGCCGCGCCGTTCGGCCCAAGGCGCCTCTCCACGGCCGCGAACAACCGGCCCAGCGTATCGACCGCCTCGTCGCCAGGTCCGTCGACGATCAGGAGAAAACAGGCGCGTCCCTGCTCGATCATAGCCTGCCAGGTTCCCACGGCCTGCGCTTGTAGGAACGTATCCGTGTACGCGCCGAGGACGCTTACCTCATGGCCGCGCGTGATGAGGCGCACGCTGACGAGGTAGGGCGGCCCGTCCATCTCACCCTGCTCAGTGGAGTGATACGCTGCCGGCGCGCGACGCAGCCTGGCCGGCACGCCCAGCGTCGCGGGGCCAAGCGTGCGCACAGCGTCGTGCAACAGCGGCGCCCAGCCAGCGGGGATCTCGCCATTCATGGTCAGGTCGAGATAGCCCAGCTGCTGGTTGCCTGTAGCCGTGATGGCCTGTTGTAGCGCGGCCGCGATGTACGCGGCCGGTGTATCGCCCGATGGACCTGTCGCCTGCCCCGGCGGCGTCAGCAGCGTCAGTGGTCCGTCCGTGACGACATGGTTCTGCTCCTGAGCGACTTGTAGGGGCGCGTCTTGCTCGCGCAGGACACGGGCGCGCGCCTTATAGTTTTCGACCGCCGGCTGGCCCGCGAACGTGATGTCGTGTAGGTAGCCGAACAGCGCCATGCACAACTGCCAGCCAAGGAAGCTTGCCGCCGCGGCCGCGAGGCGCTCGCCCGGATCGGCGCTTTCTGCCAGGATTGGTTGGACAAGTACGAAAGCGTCATCATCCGCATCGGTGGGCGCGTCGGCGTCGGACGTCACGCGCACGCGCAGTGTTCCGCTCGTGCGGTAGCCGGGCGCGCGCGGATTCAGCGGCTGGTCGTCGAAGACGATAATACCTTTGCCGCCCTTACCCAGGCTTTCCTCCATCAGTTGTTCGATCCAGGCCAGCAGTGGGCGCCATGGGCGTGGTAGGTCGAGCAGGAGACGGCAGGCGCCGTCGCGACTCGTCGCGCTGAGGGCGGCGGCCAGGCGGACGAATGGGTGCGCCGCCGGATCGTCGGCGGCCAGCGTGAGGTCGTACGCGGCCCATGCGCGGGTCAGGACCTGCCGCAGCCGCCCTGTGTCCGGCGCGGCGCCGGTGAGCGACAGCGCGGCGGGAAGCAGAAAGACGCGCGTCGCGGGGGCGCTCATGCGGCCGCCAGTCCCGGTTCCACCGTCGAGTTGGAGGGGGCGGCGTGGGGCGCCATATTGCTGTGCGAAGCGGTCCAGATAGGAGTTGGGCAGCGTCATGACCAGTATGCGCTCATCCGCCCGCAGTCCCGCGCGCTCCACCAGCTCAGCGAACCACTCCAGGTGGGTGATCGGCTCTTCCGACGTCATACCCATCGACACTCCAACCATCAGCACATCATGGAGCAGTGCGTGCAGCATGGCCGCGGTCGCCGGATCCCGCGCGTCATCTGGCGGCAGCGCCACATTCTTGGCGTGGGCGACGCGCCGGATAATGCTATTCAGGGCCGCTGGGTCCGTGCTGTCCAGCGGATAGATGGTCACGGTGTCCTCACCCTTATCTCCCCCGCACAGTCCCAGGTCGACCAGCACGTGGACCGTGATGACGGAGCCGCCCATGCCTGCCCAGATGACGTGGCGGACACCCTGACGCCAGATATCGCGCGCTTCGGCCTCGACCTGTGCGAGGGCGTTATCATCCGCGAGCAAGCGCGCCATGCCCTCGACCCAGTCGAGCTTCAGGGCGCCGTCCTCGCTCCCGAGCTGGGCCATGCGGCCCTCACGCCATCGCAGCTGACCGACCGCGTCCTCGGCGATTAGGCGGCGCAGGGCCGGCGCGACGTCTTTGTCGTCTGTGCCATGCGTGTGCGAAGGGTTGTCGCGAACCGGCATCGTCGTATGCTCCTTGTTATTGTCATCGTTGCCCAACGCGTGCAATTGAATAGCCTCTCAACACATGCAATCAAGGGGAAGGGTAAGAGTCAGGACCCGCTGCTGTCCGCCCACTGTGCGCGTAACGTGGTCATGGCAGGGCCAACTTCGGCGGCAAAATCCCGCCAGTTACACTCCACCGAGATGCGGCGGTCATAGTGGGCGCGCCGCAGCGCCGCGAAGTACGGACGAAAATCCTCGCCATAGCGCCCCGGCGCCGCGCGGTCTCGCTGCTCGGCGACATGAACGTGGGCGAGCAGCGGTCCATAGGGCTCCAGGCTGTCGGGCGCTTCGCCGTTGCAGGCCATGTGATACACGTCGGCCAGCAACATCGCGCCCGACGCCGCGATAGATGTGACCAGGGCGCCGCCCTCGGCCACGGTATTCAGTGTATTCGTCTCTTCGTAGCGCAGTGGTTCAAGGGCTATCTGGATGTCATAGTCCCGCGCCCAGGCGCTCCAGGTCGCGAGGTGCGCGCCAATCTTCCGCACAGCGTCGTCACGCGCGACGCCCATAGGGCACGCGCGGGCGTCGCCGCTGCCAAAGACGATAACACGGATACCGGCCTGCGCGGCGCGCTCCAGGGCCGTGCGCATGTAGGCTTCGATGCGCGCGTGGTCGACTTGTCGCGTTGGCGAGGCCACGAGGGTCATATCCGGCGGCAGCAAGCTGTTCGCGGCCTCAATCGGCAGCGTCAGCGTGGCGGCGCGCGCGAGATGCACGGCGAACTCCTCTCGTGGCCGCTCAGGACACAAGAACCGCTGCACGCTCTCCTCGATGTAATCGACGGACATACCATGCAGTTCGCTTGCCCTATCGTACGAGGTACACACACCGAACCTCATCACGCCCCCTCTCCTCACTCTCAGTGACCACTATCGTTATTGGCGCTCAAGCCCCTCTAGCGCTGCCAGCGGCAGGCCCGCTCATCCGCGAAGCCGATCATTATTGAAAACGCTTACAGGCTCATTACCATGTAGTGTAACGCATGCGCCAGCGCGGCGACAAAAGAAGCGTTGTCGTGGGGTGCGCCCGTTTGTCACGCTGACGCCGGCGCTCCCAGTAGATACGACGCATGCCGCGATGACCCGCGCGAAAATGTGTTAGCGCGCGGAAGTCGTGGGGCGGCGCGCTGGTCATGACTAATCCAGGCTAGCGGACGTGTGTGGGGGGGAGGCTCCCGGTGTAGGGGAGGTAATGCGTGGCGTGCTGCGGTCGTAGCTGGAGTTGACGCTGTGACGCGCCCAACCCTCCACGGATGTATAGCGGCGGGTTGGACGTGTCGGTGAACGGTGCCTATTTGCTGGCTTTCTTCTTCGGCTTGGCGGCCGGCGTGTCCGACGCTGTTGGCGCGGACGCTGCGGCTGCGGCGTCGCTGGGCAGGAATTTGAAGAGCTTGAGGGTTTTGCCGTCGCGCTCGATGGTGGCGCGGGCGGCGGGGCGGCCGTTGGCCATGGTCGTGCGCTCGACCTGGTCGTCGGGGACTTCGATGTTTTCCTTGGCCTGGACGCTGTAGAATTGCATGCCATTGCTCCTTCCATGGTCGATGGTGATGCTCTAGCATAACACGTCTGGGGCATGACGTGCGCCAAGGGGCGCGCCTAGGGTGCGCGCCACTTTTTCGCGGAGAGGAAAAGGGGTAGACGAGCAGACAACAAGAGGAGAAGAGACGGGGAGGATAGTCATGGGCACGGAGCAGGGGGTAGAGCAGTGGCCGATGACGGCGGCGGATGTGTTCACGGGGCTGGCGGACTGGCGGGCGGCACATCCACGGGCGACGTTACAGGAGATTGAACAGACGCTGGACGAGCGGTTGGCCCTGCTGCGGGCGCGCATGCTGGAGGACGTGGCGTTGGCGAGCAGGCAGGCCGACGTGCAGGCGCTGCCGGTGGAGGAGCGGCCGGTGTGCCCCGCGTGCGGGGGGCGCGTGGAGGCGCACGGGGCCAAGACACGGCGGCTGACGACGACGTACGAGCGTCAGATCACGCTCACGCGCAGCTATGCAGTCTGTCCCGCCTGCGGGACAGGCCTTTCCCCCCCTGGATGAGGAATTGGCGCTGGCACCGGGCTACCTGACGCCCTATGTGCGCGAGCGCGTGGTGCGGCTGGCGACGTGGATGAGTGTCGTGCGGGCCGGGCGCGAGATGGCGCATTTCACCGGCATAACGGTCGGGGGGACGACGGTGCGGCGGCTGACCGAGCGGGCGGGGGCGGCCTACGTGGCGGTGCAGACGGCGGCGGTCACGCTGCTGGAGCGGGAGCTGCCGGCGCCACCGGAGGGGCCGGCGGTGCAGTACCTGAGCGTGGACGGGGCGATGGTCCCGCTGGTGGGCGGGGTGTGGGCCGAAGTGCGCACGCTCGCGCTCGGTGAGGTGGTGGTGCGGGAGGTGCAAACGCACCGTGACCGGGAGCGTACCGTCCACGCGCAGGATCTCTCGTCCTTCTCCCGTCTGACCGACCATGACACGTTCGCGCGGCTGGCGACGGTGGAAACGCAGCGGCGGGGCACGGCGACGGCGGGGGTGGTCTGTGCGGTCGTCGATGGCGCGCCGTGGATTCAGGACGTCGTCAGCACGCATCGCCCGGACGCGGTGCGTATCCTGGACTGGCCGCATGCGCTGGGCTATGTGGCCGGCGTGGCTCGCCCGGCAACGCCGCATGCTCCTGGAGGAGGAGGACGGCCCCGCCCTGGTGCGGGCTGACCTACGGCGTCTACAGACGGACCTCGCGGCCGTGGCCGGGGGCGCCCGGGCCTTTTAAGGGTAGGTTTAGCACAAACATAAACAAAGAGCTCCCGTCAGGCAACGCGGGGGACGGTCTGACGGAGGGCCGGAGGAACAGCGGTGGGCCAGGGGTCGGGCAGGAAGCGGCCACGGGGCAGGCGGCGACCGCGCACCACGGCGACGAGCACGCGGAGCACGCCGTGGCGGAAGCAACTGAGCAGGCGGGGACGGGTGCGGCGAGGCCGCACGGGGGCCAGGTCGGGCACGCCGTCCCAGGTCACGGCTTCTAGCCCGCTCTCGGCGGCCCCGCCCGCGCGCACCACCGCGAAGGTGGCGACGGCTAGGACCAGCCACAGCCGGCTGGCCCGCGCCGGATCGGTCATCTTGGTCTGATGCCAGCCCCAGCCACCCCGCTTGCAATCTTTAAAGCCGCACTCGATCCAGGCGCGCAGGCCATACCAGGCGACCTGGGCCACCTCGGGCGGTAGATCGGTCAGGACCAGCCAGGGATCGGTGTGCGGCTCCGTCCATTGGGCGACGAGCGTGCAGGCCAAGCGGCAGGACGAGGAGGCGAAGCAGTCCACGGCCCCACTCCAGCCCGTTTCGCCCCGGCGCACCACCGTCGCCAGCGGCCGGAAGCGCGCGCTGCCCGTCGGGCGGTACGGCCCCTGCTGGTTGATGCGCAGGAAGGGATGCCAGCCCGGCCGCTGGATGGCCTGGTAGAGCCAGCGGGCGTAGAGCCCCCGATCCGCCCGCACGATCACCAGCCAGTCCTCCGGCACCACCCCATCAAGGTGGCCGAGCAACGCTTCCCCGTGCGGCCGCCACTTCCCTTTGGTCGTGGCGGGCACAACCGCCCACGTGACAGGGATGGCACAGCCCCGGTAGACCACGCTGATCGCCAAGACCGTGAAGCGCTGCCCCCGCGTCGTCGCATCCAGCGCCAGCGCCAGCCGTTTCTCCCCACGCGGCCATGACGCCAGCACCCAGCGCAGCAACGGCGCGAAGCACGCCGCCACGTCCACCTCCCGTCGCTTACGGCCGCGCTTGTCGGCGGCATCATAGCACCATGCGCGCAACTGCTGCCGTTGCGCCCCATAACCGCGCCCCCGCAGGCGCGCCAGGAACACCGCCACCGTCGTCAGCCCGCACGACTGCGTCACCATCATCCCAAAACTCCACGCCGCCAACACCCGCGCCTGGGCCGGCGTCAACACGGACAACGCCGTTGACACCTCCCGCTCCCACGGCGATACTCCGTCTGGACAAGACATGCGCCGCTCCTTCTCTGATGGTTTTGTTGCAAGCTCCATCCTAGCAGAGCGCCGCGTCTTGTCCTTTTGTCCCCTCTTTGCGCCAAACCTACCCTTAAAAGGGCGCCCGGGCGCCCCTGGTCTGGACGGTGGTCCCGGCGGAGGGGACAGCGGCCGGCCCACTGACCGGGGTACGGGGGCAGGAGGCCGCGCAGCGGGCGCTCGACGTGGTGGGCGATAGCCTGACCTACCTGGAGCCACGCACGGCGCAGCTCTGCTACGCGGCGTTCCGCGCGGCGGGCTACCCCATCGGCAGCGGGAGCGTGGAGAGCGCGCACAAGCTACTCGTGGAGGCGCGCCTGAAGGGGGCGGGGATGCATGGGGAACGCGCGCATGTGAACCCGCTGGTGGCGCTACGCACGGTGGCCTACGGCGACTGCTGGGCCGAAGCGTGGCCCCATATTACGACCCAGCAGCGGCACGCGGCCCGCGTGGCCAGCGCCGACCGGCGGGCTACCCGTGTACAGGTGGCCCAAGCGCAAGCCCAAGCGAGCCAGCCAGAGACGCCGCCCGTGTCAGCGCGCGTGACGACCCCGCCCGCCGTCCGGGTCCCGTCACGTCGCGCGTCGGCTGCGTCCGGGGGCTGCACGCACCGTCCGCACAAGCCAGCGGCCGATCATCCCTGGCGCCGGGGATCAGTGAGCCGCCCTCGCTGCGCCTAGCGCGAAAATGTGGCGCGCACCCGCGCGCCTACATGTACCGGGGCCGTCGCCCTCACGCTGGCGCGGCTGCGCCTGGCGGTGCAACTCGCCCCAGGCGTGGCGCTGGCGGCGGGCCGGCGGGCCGCCAGCGCGGCGACGGCGGTTGGAGTGCTGTCGTTGCTGGCGGCGCCGGCGACGTGGGCCGCCGTCACGGTGGGGCACAACAACGGCGGCGCCACGCTCCCGCAAGCCGGCCCGAGCGCGTCCTTCTTCGGCGGCCCCGGTACTGGTGGCCCCCGCCCCGGTGGTCCCGGCAACGGCGGTCCCGGTGGTCAGCGCCCATCCTTCGGCGCGGGTCAAGCTGGTGGCGCGGGTCAATCCGGAGTCCAACCCATGACAGGGCGGCAGCCCGGCGCCGCTGGGGCCAGCGCTGGGCCGGGCGGCGGCGGCCCTGGTGGTTGGGGGGGTGGGGGCCGGGTGGGTGACCCGAACGCGGCAAAGAGCTTTCCACCGTTACTGGGGCAGCGCGAAGACATAGACTTCACCGAGCGGCAATTCTAATTGTCGCTGAACAAAGCCCACCATGTCACGGTAGAAAGCGACCGAGCGCGCCACGTCGCTCACCGGCAAGCTCACGCCCTCGAAGCGTAGCGTCTGTGTCATCTCTCTCTATCTCCCCTCACCCCCGACGGGCGCGTCGACTGTGCGCGGCACAGCGCGAAGTCGGCGAGGTCGATGGTGTAGGAGGTCGCCAGGTCCGTGGCGTCCCGCCGCACCGTGATCTTGGTCCCCGCAGGATAGGTGTGGTCCAAGCGTGTGTGAAGTTCGTCAAAGACGTGGTGGCCCTGACCGTCGCTCGGATTATTCGTGAACGGATACGCTCCATAGTACCAGCTGTACTTGTTGGTCAACGTGAGAAGAAAGCAGCCGCATAATTCACTTCTCAGAAGGGCTGTTCTGTCTAGTGAAACGGCAGCCAAATGGGGCCAGTGATCAAGCAAGAAATAGGGCCAGAAACCGAGCAAGAAATAGGGCCAGAAACCGAGCAAGAAATAGGGCCAGAAACCGAGCAAGAAATAGGGCCAGAAACCGAGCAAGAAATAGGGCCAGAAACCGAGCAAGA